>OOIH01000013.1_pt1 | contig 15002 bp, 17 predicted proteins | sample 1691801 | NCBI WGS metagenome assembly OOIH01 (sample SAMEA1061690, study PRJEB22710) | metagenome
TATAATTCTGATATTCAGGAGCAGTATTCCAGTCTAATCCTTGCCCAACAAAAAGTTGCTTGATTTTGTTTTTGTAAGTATTATCATCAACAATATTGATTTTTGCATTGATATTGACTATTTCAGATTCAATCATTGCAATGGCATCTTGGAATGCTTGATAATACCTTTCGACTTCAGCTTTTCTAGCTGGACTATCATCGAATGCACCGGCATCGAGAGCTTCCTTAATAGAATCAGATTTATCCAAATATTCTTTTTCTAAATCTAAGAGGGTGCCTTTATAATCCTCAAGGCTTTGTGTAGCCTTAATAAATTAGAAGAGGGAACGCCTCTTTTAATTAGTAAACTATCTATTATTTTAAGTCGCCTTATATCCTTATTGCTGAAGCAAAGGGCTTGCGGAGACATTCGGTAAAAAACTATAATAATCCCAAGTTATTATAGCTTTGTGTGATATGTACTAAGCAGGGCAGTAGAATAATGTATTCTAAGTTCGTTTCCCTGTTCGCTTCTCGTAGCCTTTCGCCACGGTCACGGACTGTATATTGCAATTCATAATTAATGAACTGTGTCTTGTCAGCCTCTCGCACGATATAACATTTTAAAACCACACTTTTAATTAACATTTATACCGTGTCGGGATTACCATTTTCATATAAAGATACTTAATTGTGATGCACTCACTTGGAGCTTTTGTTGCAGCATCATCAATACCTATATAAATAGGCTTACGGCCTCCCCCGATATTCGACATATTTAGGATGTTTTTCATCCAAGGATTAGTTTGCTCAATGAACGACCATTTTGCAAAACACCCACTATTATTCATAGTAGGGGGTTTGTAACCATGATTATTTAACTTACGTTAGCCCTAATCCTCTGGCACCCAACATACCTCCGCCAATTGTGGCTACAGTACCAAGTGTGCCAAATGTATCTGCTACTTTTGTTGCTGCTTCAAATAACTTTGTTAATAAAGAAATACCATCTTTAACAGCATCAGTATTAATAAATGTCTGCCAGAATTCTTCTCCTGCTGCAGATAAAATATTAATTCGGCCTTCTATTGAATTAATGATTGCTTCATTCTCTTTAAGCGCTGCTCCTTCTGCATTTTTAAGATTATTAATAACAGCCTCTATTTGTTTATAATTCTTAAGAAGAGCGGCTACCGCATTACTTCTTGACTTTCCAGCTATAATCTCTAATGTTGCCGCCTGAGAGGCATCATCTAACCTTTCCCATACAGAACCAATTTCTTGGATTTGTTGAGCAGTAGACTTAAATGTATGGGCATCTAACATAATATCTACACCTGTCAAAGCTACAAGTTTTTCTCTTAATTCCGATGCAGACTTGCAAAGCCCGTCTGTATCTTCACCCATACTTTTAAGCTCTTCCGAGGCACCACGAAGCCTTAAACTCAAAATCTTTAGAGCTGTACCTGTATTTTCATCATTCTGAACTATTTCATCCATTGCTGTGATTAATCCAATACTTTCTTCAAAAGTATTATTCGCTGTTTCAAGAGCAGAAGCAGAACGTTTCATTGCTTCACCTATACCTGAAGCGCTTACAGCATAAGTATTGCCAATCTGATTGTATGAATCAACAATTTTAATACTATCTTCAGCCTGAATATCAAAAGCTCTCATAGCCGTAATAATATCTTCAGTAGCTGTATTAATATCTATACCATCGCCAATATTAACAAATAAAGCAGTATTCTTTGCCAATTCTTCTGCCTGCTCAATATTATAACCAAGACGTAAATAATCAGCCGAAGAATTTAGCAATTCTTTATTTGTACTTGCAATCTCTTTTGCCGAAGCCGCAACGGTTTGAGAAAAATTTTTATAGCTTGCCTCTGTCTCATCAGATACTTTTTTTATCTCAATCATAGCCGTATCCAATTCTTTAACAGTATTGATACCTCTTTTGATATATTCGATAATATCATTAAATCCAAAGTACATACCAATCTGCGAGGCAAGGCCATACCAAGCTTTTTCTTTGATAACATCAAGTGTTTTTTTACCTTCTTGTCCAGTCGCATGAATAGACTGCCTTAATTTATAAAACTGATCTGCAAAACTAGTTACATCTGCTTCAGCGCCTAAGCTTTTAAGACTTAAAATTATACCATTGAGTTCATCCTTAAATTGTTTAGCCATTGCAGAATTTTTTTTCATATAATCAGATATATTGGTAATTAATTTATCACGGGAGATAGCAGCAGAGCCTTTAAACATTTCTTTAGAAGCATCTGATATTGAATTTACAATACTTGAACGGATATTATTTTCATCAATGCCAACATTTATAACTATGTCATTTTTTTTCCCCATTTAATCCTCCTTCGCATTTATTACCGCCATTAATAAAAAAGATAAACTTGAATTAACCTATAAAAGCTCTATGACTTATAATCACAGAGCTTATATTCAGGCTTTTACAAACGCCTTCATAATTTTATTTATCTTTTCATCATCTAGGTTAGATAATTCATTAGAGATATTATCTAATGCGGGTTTTAATGTACTGCTTATAATTGTACTAAAATTGTTTATCTGCCTCGAAATATAATTATGTGTATCATATACATTTATCATTATATCATTTTTTTTCATATCAATAATTGTTTTAAGCTCGTCAATTTCTTTTTCAGGAATTTGCTGCATAATTTTATCTATAAGATTAGCTTGATTTAATAAATCATATTCTTCATAAAAACCTTCAGTTTCTATCTTAAGGTTAGTATAATTTTCAATAACAATGCGGTAAAAAAGCAAATATTGAATAACTGAGTCTACTTTAATATTTCCTGTCTTTTTTCTTTTTATGGTTTCGTCTTTATCAGCAAAGCTTTCATATTCATACATTGAAATATCCATTATTTTCGATGCAAGAGTACTCTTTGTCACAAAACTAAGATAAGGAATTATCTTTAAATTATTTTTTATATAACGTTCCTTAGCATTATCAGAGTCACATTTATTATATTCTTCAACAAATTTTTTTATTGTAATCATATCCATTATTAGTTTCCCTTTCATTCCTTATGTAATTTTTCTTCTTTCTCTGACCGTTTATAATCTTCATAATTTATCCAACCACCAAACTTTTTTACCCATGTTATCCATTTATAATTTACAGTAGGGTAGTGATACCAGAATAACTTTCTCTTCAAAACTGCGATACTATCAGGGCACCACTTTATATCTATTATTTCTTCGCGACCGTCTTTATGGACAATAAAGAAATCAGCTATTTTATTGGCTGAACAGTTTTTCCATCATGTGTAAACTTTGGTTGTAACTCATATGACTTTCGCAGTTCATAACTTATCACATCGCCGCTCTCCGCTGATGGACAAAGAACATCACGATAATATTTCCTTTCTAAGATAGAATAAAATACAATCCCATCGAAGGTACACTTTTATCTTTATCTGCATTAAATTTTGATTTGTTCATTATTCACCGGCTAATTCAAATCATAATTACACCACCGCTTATATAATTCTTTTGTTTTCTCTTTCTCAAAAATCATAACAATAATTTTTCTGTTATTTTTTTCATCTATACTTGTATAAATATCAATAGGGTATACTCCAGAACTTATATAAAAAATTTGCTGCTTTATATTGCAAATTCTATTTACTTCGTTAAGCGTATAATTTTTTGGAATTAAATTTGTTTTTATACTCATGCTTTTTTCCTCTTAATCGTAAAAAAAGGGGGATATAACATTGAATAATTATATCCCCCGTATTGGTTAAATCACTATTCAACATTATTTTTAGTCGCCTTGGACTTCTTATAATAATTCTTTTTACTAATATTTTCTTCCTGTATTTTTGGTTTCTTCTTATATGTTTTTTTCTTGCCGACTGCACTTGTAGAATTTAATTCTACATCGATTTTTTCGATAGTTAATTTATAACTTTGTCCAAAATTTTCTGAATTTGACAAGTCAAGCTTATCCAGTTCTTTTTTGGCTTCAATTGCAGTTAATCTGCCATCTTCAAATTTTGATGTAATATCATAAATATCTTTGCAATTTTCACTGCACCATGCAAAAAGCCATAAAGGTTTATTAGCATCTGACGGACAATGAGGACAGAATTCATATTTTTTACCACATGTCGAACATGTTCTTAATTTTGTATTCAATAAAAAATTCCTCCAATGATTAAGTTCCAATTACCCCTTGTGTTGATTTCAAATAAGTGCGAATAAAGCTACGCAGTTGTTGAATGAATACATAGTTTCAAAATCTCACAAACCAAATATTCATCTTGGAATTTGGCAGAAACCTGTATAAACACAAAAGGAAATAGGGACATGATTAATAAGCGGCATTTTTTATGCCGCCTAAATTAAATATCTTATTCTTCCTCATCAACATAGTAAATTGAGAAAAGTTCCTGCTCTGTCGAACATGGGTTAACCATTATTGCACCTTTATAATCCATCGTCTGTGTATCTCCGCCTTGAAGCGCGATTGTAAATTCAGGCGAAGGCATAAATGCAGGTATATGAATTATAGCTGCACGAAGAACTTCTCTGTCACACTTATCGACTACAAGAGCCTTAAAGAATAACTCATGTGATTTAGCGAATTTGTCACCTGAATTGGTGATTTTAGCACCATTATGAACAGTCTTTTTATATTTAACAATATATCTTACTTCATTAGCATCAGCAGGCGGTGTAAGTACATCACTAGCAGGAGTTGTTGAATCGTCTGCTTCTTTAACTTCATCCGTATGCTGAATTGCAAACTCTGTATCAGATACAGCAGAACCAAGCTTATATTCCTTACCCATTGAGCCTTTAAGTGAAAGGGCATTAACTACAACAGAGCCCTCTACATATCCTGTAATATCAAGCGGCTTTCCGGCATCAACTATTTGAATCATAGGCATAATAATACCATTATCTTCTGTAGCGATTTCAGCCGTAGATGCAGAAAGAGCCTCAACAATAGCAAGATTAAAGAACGCATTTGTAGCTGTGATTTCACCTTTTTTACCTGTATATTTTCTATACACAAGGTTACCGTCTTTGTCTGTAATATCTGTTGAATCTGCTGTAATATCTATAGTTGCTTCTGTAAGCTGTGTAAGCGCATAAAGGGGTGTTCCATTTGCTCTACAGCCATAACCAAACTGAAGACGGTCAACAATTACATCACCTAATTTAAATCCCATAAATTTTCCTCCTTAAAATTTTATAAAAAAAGAGCGTTTAAATATCGCTCATAAAATCGAAAAGTTCTTTTTTTAGTTTTGATGAATCTACAAATCCAGAGTAAGAGCCTTGCAAAGCCGCTGTTGCAGTTTCATATTTCTGTATTCGTTTGACTGAATCCATAAACTGATATATACCAACATCTTTTAGCTCTTGTAGTTTATATTTAAAACCTGAATGGTTTGTACAAGCTGAAATCAAGGACAAAGTATTAGAAGAGCTTTCAGTTGATTTATTTTGTAAATTCATTTTATCTTCTTGAATCATCCAACTTTTAGTTGCTTTACCTTTTGCTTTTTCAATTTTCGGATGGACATTTAATAACTCGCGCAAATATTCAGCAATTTCCATGTACTCATCTTCAGTAAGCAATATATTTTGTGATTTGCTATACAACATAAATTCTTGTTGTTTGTCATCTTTATCTTTTTTATATAATTGAAAATCTTCAAAGCTTATTTTTTTGAAAACTAAACTCAAAATGTCTTTATACTCAACTGACATTGACGGCATTAAATATGAAAAAACTTCTATGTCCTTGACTTTATTCCAATCTATATTATGTTCCCACAAAAATAATCTAATTGAAGTTGCATTATAAAGAAAAGGGGATAGGGCTCTATAAAAATCTTCTTCTCCAAAAAAAAGAATATCTCCTATTGTAGGCTGGGAAATAGTAATTTTATTAACAGTATAATCTTCACCAAAAAGCATTTTTAATTTATCAAAATGATATACCTGCTTATTTTCTTGTATGTTGCTCTCAATTATTTTATTTTGCAGTTCATCAAGTGTATTTAAAGCGTTCGCAGTATCACCTTCTTATTATACAACTATTAGTTGTATTTTTACAACCATAAGGCGTATTATGTATTCCATTAGTATCCACGACTTGAAATACAAGTGTTCTAGTAAGATAATTTGTATCGGTTACGGCTTCCTTTGATGATATAAGCTTGGCCTGCGCCCCAAATATATTCGACCAATTAAATCTCTCGCGAATAATTGAAGCAATCAAATCATGACGCGGAATACCAGTTAATTTATCCATACGGTCATTGCCATGAACAAAAACTGTAAAAACTATGTTCGTATATTTTAACAAGCTGTTTTGTTTTGGTATTTCATCAAACATTACTTGATAGCATATATAATGTCTTACCTTATCTTGAGCATCTGGAATAAATAAAAAAGGGCGGATATTTGAATTACTTCCAAAATATCTATCCCATTCACCCAAAGGTTCATGCGTTTCTAAGTCCCAATTTATATCTCCGCTTTCATTAAATAATTCTGTTTCTAACTCCTTTTCATTCAGCGCATATAACAAACATGGATTAGACAGAAGAGCATTCTTGATTTTTTCTTTGTACTGAATGTTTTCATCATCAGGGGTTATATTATATGCGCGAAGCTTATTTAACAAATCGTCTTTCGTTACTAAATTCTCTGTCATATAACATCTCCTAATCCGTTAATTCTAATTTCTTCCGATTAAATGAATTTGTCATTTCTTGCTATGATACACTTAATTAACAAAACTTTACCAAGCAGAACAGTTTCATTGGGAAATTTTATTTTTACTTGATTAAATTTTGTTCCATTTTTCAGGGTGCTTTGAAACACCGGCCATCTTAGTAACATCAAAAGATTATTTTATTTTTTAATACAGCATAATAGTTGTAAATAAGCACGCTATATTTATCTTTACACAACTTTTTTTACTTTATAAAATCATTCATCAATGAGAATTTATGTCTGATAAATAAGGAAGCCGTAATTGTATTTTTAGATAGTAACCCTTGATAATCTTGGACCATTTATTTTCCATATCAGTACGTTCAATAAGAGTATCGGCATCATAAAATTTTAGAATTACCTTTATTTTTTAGCAGTATTGAAATGTCTTTCTGTTATATTTGCCTCTCTATACTGTTTCAAAGCAGTTAAATTTTCTCTGCTTTCAACCATATAGTGTTTTTTATAATGGCTGTGAGTACAAATAAAATTATCAATTGATAAAACCTTACCAAGAGCTTTATATTCTGTTCCTGTAATAGGTATTATAGTAAATACCACCTTTCTTTAAAATTCCCTGCTTAGGGTTGAATAAGAAGGAACAAAGTAAATGATAAAATTATTTGCTGCAACATATAAACTAATACATTCATATTGCATCAAAAATGTGTCATTTGCTTCTTTCCTCATTAGTTTACTTAAGGATTTTTTGCAAAGCCAGTAAAATCAAGGGGTTCGGGGACTAGAACCCCGCTCGTTATGTTCAAAAAACGCTGATTTTTAACAATTTTTTGAGAAGCACTTTAATAAATTGTCTGGGTTTACGTCATATAAAACTTTTATTAACAAGGATTTGTTTTTGCTTAATTTAGTTGATATTTGTTTGGAAACTGAACAGATATTAGGAGTTATCATAAACGCCCTGTCAATAAGCCAAGAAAACAGTCCTAAATAATTACTTGATATTTTTACTCTTTTAATGCTTTCTATTAAGTCATCAAAATCTTTTCGCAGCAATAAATAATCATCTTCATGATTATCAATAGTCCTTGTATTATCCTTGTATATTTCAAGAGAATATTTTGAGATTAATTCTTCAACCTTTTTGCAGGTTCGTATATTATTATTCAAAGCATATTTTACAAAAAATTGATTCATAGGCAGAGTAGTGTCATGACTACGAAATTTGGGAAAACTTAAATTATATAAATAATTCATAGGGCAATGTAGGTCATAATTTATATCTTCTTTATTAAAATCTTTTTTAATTATACTCCAAAATGCGGGATATTTATTTTTATGTATATCCATATCTTTTTTTATTCTTTTTATTTCTTGTGTAATATCTATATCAAAACGCCTTTTAGCATTGTCTATAGCTGCCTGTGCAATTACACTTAAAATACATACATAGTCGTTATATTTTTCATCTGGAAAATTACACATATATGTCTGAGCTATTTGGGCCAAGTTGCTGGCTTCACCTATATCCACTTGAGATTTAGCTAAACTATTATCTATTGTAGCATAATCATTTAATGTATTATCATATACATTCTTTTCTTTAGGTATATTATTCACGATAGTTGGGTAGTGTTTATAACAATATTTTGCATGAGCTACAATGTCTGCTTGATTTGTTGTATATCCAAAATCTGAATCCATATCCATACCATTACTTCGGTCTTGAGCATCGGTACCAATCATATTAATAGCAATACATTGGCAGCCAAGATTAAAATATTTTTCAAAATTTTTATGATATACATTATGTAAATAAGTTAAGTTATTTTTACTGTTAAAGGGACTTCGGAAAAAAGCTAAATACTCGTCATTTTTAAACTTTTGTGTAAAACACTGAATAGTATCTTTTTCGGCAAAGAATGTATCATCTGTATCAACGGAGTTCTCGTCACCTGTAGCTGCATATAACAACATAGCGTATGGTGAGCCAACAACGGTTAAATTATCTGCATTTTGAAGGAGCTTACCATTTTTTATATTTAAAATATAAGTTTTGATAATTGCTTTTTTTCGTTCTCTGAAATATGAGCTTCTTATAAAATCTGGATTTTGATTACATAAAGCAACTAAAACTTCGTAATCATTTGCAAAATTCTTATTTTTTTCCAAATACTTTATAAATTCTGTATTATCCTTTTTTAATTTATGAACATAATCAACACTGTTTTTTGCAGCGCTATCCATAATTTTTTCATCTAAGGAATTAACCATTTGATAACTCATTTTCTGAACTTCGCCTAACTTACTTTTATGAGCTGTTTTTACAATGCCAAATTGGCAGTCGTTAGCATAAACCCATTTACACCAATAGTCATATGATTTATTAAATTTTAACCACTTCATTGAGTTATCAGTTGTAATAAGTTCTATATCTTTTACATAATGCTCATTGCCAAACATATCTTTAACTGTTGCGGTATAATAATCTTTTCCAAAATAGTCTCTAAAGAATTTTTGTATATTTGTATTAAAAGCAGCCATCTTGCAAAAATGATGTCTCAAGAGAATATAACCGTTCCCCCAAGAAGGGAATATACTGCTGTCAATTAATGCCTGTCCATCGAATATTGTATTTTTCAGCGTGTAGTCTTTAATATATTTAGCAAAACAGTGCTTGCTTTCATCTGTTTCAACACTGACAACATTTGTGTTAAAGGTTTTGTTTATATCTTTTAAAATTAAAATATTTTTGGGATTTATTTTAATTTTATCAACAATACCACTGGATATAAGAGGGGCATATGCACTAATCTCAACAATTGGAGCATTGTGTTTAGGAAGGCTTATACCCATGCGCAGGAATTTGACAGCACGTTTATATAGCCGGTCACAGATAAACATACACGCTCCTTTTTTTGCTTTGCCTGTACTCCTATATAACATTTTATAGTGTATTTTTTCTCTTTTTAAAATTTGGCCGTTTTTCTTTTTTGTAATATATTCAATAATAACTCCGTCATTATAAAATATTTTTCGTATATCATCTTTCGAGTGTTTTATATAGCTTTTTTTATATGCTTCTTGAATAAGCTTAGAAATTTTAAACCGCTTATTTCTTTTTTGCTGAATTTGATTTTTATATTTGAACGATTTAGCTATTTTATATTCTAATCTAGCTTGCTTTGCCAGTTTTTTTAAATGAGTTATTTCTTCTTCAAATGAACGAGTTCCATAATTAAATTCAAAACAAACGATGTCTCTGGTTGATTCATTGTTCCAAATTTTTAAACCATTTTCTTTTAAAAAATCAGAAAATAGACTATTAGTAAGCATTGCATCTTTATATTCATAATGGTCGCGGATATTATTGTTATATTCATATAATGTACTAGCTTCAATATTCTTTATCTTTATTCCGTATTCACTCAAATATTTCACCTATCTCATTATTAAATTTTTTTAAATCGCTAACAGCTAAAGTCACCAGCATACTCAGCATTAACTTTAAAAGTCTTTAAACCCCACCAACAATCAAAATGTATATATGTATTATCCAGCTTTATGTAATCTTCTTTTTGATAAATTGCTTTGCCGCAATAAGGACAGTTGCCAACACTTAAGTTTAATAATTGGTTTTTATAAAAGGGGCAATCAACTCTGTTATTTATCAACCGTTTCACTTCCCCACTCATTTAAAACTTCACTGCCTATATCAAAGCATTGCTGTTGATATTCAAACCGAGAGATATATTTATCAAACAATTTTTTGTTAAAACATTTTTCAATAAAATTACTAATATGTTTTATTATTTCACCTTTATCAATATCAGATAATACCATATCTTCAACTTCATCAATTAAATCAAAGATTGGTATATCTTTTCTGTTTAAGTAAAGTGTTAATGTATTTTTATCTTTATCCCGTTTTATTAATCCCATAACAGAATAGTTGTCTGCTATTGGAACTAATATTGCATGTCCTAAATTAATATATTTCATTATTCTCTGCCCCCTTTATTTCTCTTAATCAGATAATAGTTTTTTTGTCCGCTACTACATGCAGCATTAAAATTTTCTGCAAATGCGATGCGTTTAGCCCATTTTGATTCCTTTTCTACTTTAGTTTTTTTACCATCCCAACCGATATTGTAATCAGAGTCATATATAAGACCGCCAAAATAACAGTGCGACTTTTCAAAATCTATATAAAAACTTTTATAATCATATGGTTCATTTATATCTTCTTTCATTAAGTTCAATCCTTTCATGTATTTGTGTATTCATTGGCATCATACTCCTTAGAAAAATGTATTTCCTATATAAATATTCTCCATTGGGGGTACAGGTATAAATACGTTCTCTTTATTATTGACGTGCCCTAAGGCTTGCGCGAGGGGTTTAACGAATTGTATAACTGGCTAACCTTTTTAGTGCCAATTCAATTTCTTGCTGATAGCCTTCTTTATTTAGAACATAGATGTTGGGTAGGTTTTGTGCTGATTTTGTTTTTTTAAACTGTATACTTTCTACTTCTCTTTTTATAAGCAAAGCATCATATGTACCAGTAGAGTGGGTTAAATATTTTAGGCACTGTTCAATTGTACTTTTTGACATGGACAATTCTTTTGACATGTTATTTATGCTTTTGAAAAATGCTTCCGGGTAATCTATTGCATTTTTTGTTCCGTCTTTGCTTCGCTTTCCTATGTACGAGTTAATATATAAAAAAGTCATAAGTATGGCTTCTTTATTCAGTGAACTGTCTGCCATTGAAATAAAATTAAATTGTGATGATGTAAGTTTTGTAAATTTTTCAGTACAGTCAAAATTGTTTGGTATTATTTTAATTTCAATTCCTGTATCATAAGAAATAGAATTTAAGTCTTGCAAAACCTCAATCATTTTGTTGTCAATCATATATTTAAGCACATCTAATATTTCTTCAACTGCTTTAGGTTTATGTTTATAAGTTTTATAGCCATAGAAATTTAGTATTTTACGAATGGTAATCCAGCTATAGTCTTCGTATGAACGGTACTTGTCAATGAGAATATAGGTAATATAAAACTTTCTATTTATGCCATACTTTGTCTTTATATTTTTTTGAATATAAGAATTTGGAAATCTTGTAAAATATTCTGTTTTACTAATATAAAACTCCTCCTTACTCTTAATTTATAAGAGATTGATAAAATAGATTTTGATTATTACATAATTTAATAAAAAGGGGGTGGTTCAGCAAATGAGGTTTTAACCTCGCCAAAATGTCAAAAGGTGGTTCAGCAAACGAGGTTTTAATCTCATTTACTGTACACAAATAAGATAGAATCCTTTAAATAAGACAGACTATATATATTTATAAATATATATAACTCGCTTACGCTCGTTGGTACATAGGAAAGATAGTAATAACTTAAATGATTTATTTTTTGCTTGACTTATAATAAGTACTTCTCTATTTATAACGGATTTTTTATTTCATAGATAATTGTTATAATGCCGTAGGCGTATTTACTTTCTACAGGATATTGAAAGAGCATGGAGGCTATCAATTAGCTCAGATTGTTCAAAATTGATTTTTAAAAAAACAAAAATTATATATAGTAATCATTCGGCACTTAAAACAGTGCTGTTTTTTATATCTAAAATTAAAAAAAGGGAGAAATAAATAGTGGTATGGCAAGACGGCTTAATAAAGAACTTAGTATTAAATAGGAGGTAAATAAAAATGAATAATGTAATTTTACGGATCGGAAATTATACTCTCATAGATAGAGAATATGAATATGTTGTAGCTTGTAATTATGATAAGAAAAGGCTAGAGAATCAACAGTGGGATAATGGGATATATTTTACCCATTTTAATAGAAACGAATTAGAGAAAACGCGAATGCTATCAAGAGCAATTGAATGTTTTAGAAAAAAAGTTGACGAAGAATATATCTCAAGAAGTAGATTAGAAGAAATTGCTACAAATGTTTTGCAAGAATATGCTGATAATGATAGAGATATTGCAATAGAGTATTATAAAAACGAATTAGAGTTAACGGAGTTTGAGTATAAATATTTTGGGGTTAATACAGAAAATAAGGACAAATAAATGATGATAAACTTGAACAATCAGGATTTTACAATAAATAAGTAGTAAATAACAATATTAATCTTAACCACAGAAAGTAGTATTCGTTAAGAAAATAGAGGTGATAATATGAAACATTTTACATGGCAGACTATTGAATATATAGATGGCAGCAACCCATATATCTGTAAAACAGAAAGAGAATTTAAAAGAATAAAAGAAAAATACACTCTAAGAAAAACTGGTGATAATCATTGGATAGCTATTGAAGATATTTATTATTTAGTATATGGATTTGTAGACAAAAATAAGAATGCTACTTTTGTAAAAAGATATAAAACAAGGTCAAGTGCTATGAGCGTAATACAGAATATGTTAAAAGAAGATAAATTTAAGCAGATTGTATTAAAAATTGAAAAAAGATATTTGAACAAGAATAATAATTGGGATTTTTCTTCTATCGAACCAGAACCCCATCTATAAACCGACTCAGGTGGGCTCTTTTGTTTGGCAGATTTTGTCGAAAGATATATAAACATAAACTAACACTGTTAATTCTGTTATAACAATCTTATCCAATTGACCGTAAAATCCCTTGCGCAAGCCATAGGGAGTATCAAAAATCTAATTAAAATTGGCCGCAATAAGCGACCTTTTTTATTGTTTCATTACCGTATCCAGCTATCATCAAACTTATCAATAACCTTGCCCATACAATAAACGCTATCAAATTCTCCAAGCTGAATATTTTCATATTCGGGATTTAATGAAATAAGCTCATGTTCACCTCTTTTTTTAATATAGCCACAGTTATTTACGACAAAAAGGCCTATTTCGCCTACATCTATATCAGGCATTTTTTGTAAAAGAACTTTGTCGCCGTCAGAGAATTTTGGTAGCATACTGTCGCCGGAGATTTGCACTATAGCATCAGCACGAGCGGTAGAGCGGTTAAATACAACATCAATCATCTCACTAGCATCATCTGAAAGTTCATAACCAGTACCTGCTGAAGCCTTCTCTAGCATAAAAGGAAGTTGGATGATATTATCGTTTTCTTCCGGCAGCTCTTTAACAGCAGTAGAGCGTAAATATTCTTTTTCTAACACAAAATCGACCATTTCTTTACCATGAGAATCAAGTTTGTCATATGATAAAATTAACTTTTTATGTTTTGGAGTCAAGGTGATTTCAAATGGCGTTGTATCAATAGGTTCAAAAGTTTTTATATCAATATTAAGAAGGTCACATATTTTAATAACTTTTTCAATTGCCATTCCTTCTATTCCTCTATTAAATGCACTTGACAAAGTTGAACTCGGTATACCTGAGTAATCAGAAAATTCCTTTAAAGTTTTATACTTACTCAAGATAATAGCTTTTAATTTATCAGATTTATTCATGTGACTAACCTCCTTAAACGTAGTATATCATTAGTTAAAACAAAAATCAATAAAATATTCGAAATATAGAAAATAGTATTAGGAAAGTATTGACTATATACGAAATATCGGATAAAATTAATTTACAAACGAAATATAGAACAGAATTGATTTAAAAACGAAATGATGAATAAAAATAAGGCTAAATAATTTAAAAGCAGAGATTATAAGAAGAGGTATCAAGAGCCAGATGGCAGTGTTCAGATAACAAAGACCATAAAGGTTGAAAGAAAAAGGCAAGTTACTTTGCAAATTTTTTTGTTTTCAGAGCACAACAAAGGATTTAAGAGATTTGGAATTCAAACCGAACAAGGGAGTGATACAATGTGAGCGAACCTAAAAAAGGCCCAGTGAAAAACGCTGAGACCTTTTATAAAAGAGCATTGGACAACCATTTATCAGATGTAACAACAATTGTAGCCCGTATATTGCCAGATTTAAAGAGGTAAAAGACTATTTGGCAATTCTGTCCATACGTCGCTCATGAATGCTAAGTTCCTCCCATATGAATTTAACATCTAGCTTGACATCATCCATATCTTTCTGAAGACTGTCGACCTTAGCTTCAAGAGACTTTTGACCTTGTTTAAGCTCGGCTACATCAGATTTAAGGTTAGATACATCGGACTTAAGCTCGGCTACATCAGATTTAAGCTCGGCTACATCAGATTTAAGCTCGGCTACATCAGATTTAAGCTCGGCTACATCAGATTTAAGCTCGGCTACATCAGATTTAAGGTT
>OOIH01000667.1_pt1 | contig 14984 bp, 24 predicted proteins | sample 1691801 | NCBI WGS metagenome assembly OOIH01 (sample SAMEA1061690, study PRJEB22710) | metagenome
TCCTCTTTCGTCTCATCCCAAAATTCCTGATCCGATATTAAAATTTCAAGCATTCCTATTATTCCTCATAATCTCATCCAACAGTATTCGGTGATACCACACCTTCTATTGGGGCCTTCCCTGGAAGTGTTTTGCGATCCGCCTGTACATCTCCCTGCACAGCAGATTTCGGCATAATTCCGTTCACAAACGCTGCCGCTTCATCCGCATCCGTCGCTAACTCCATAAAGATTTTGGAATACGCAGCGCTCGCAGCAAATTCTTCTCTAATTTGTTCATTTTTAACAAACAATTTTCCATCCAGACTTTTATGACCATACGTCATCAACACAATTTTCTTAAAATACTCAATAATACGCTTCTGGTCATTCTCCTGTAAAATCTTTTCCAAAAGCTGACTCAATCCCCCATTCAAAGAGAGTTCCATCTCCGTTAGCTCTGCTTCTGTTAAATTAAAGTAAAAATCTTCCGTTCTTAAATTTTCATCAAAGTCATAATATGTAATCGTTTTCTTAATCATAACAATCTCCTTTCAGACAAAAATATAACGGAGGCATATCAGCACACCCCCGTTATCACTACACCATTCTCTTTCTTATTCCACAGGGTCTGTCGGAGGGTTTTCCACGGTTTCGTTAAAAAAGCTGATTACCTCATCCGGCAATGGCAATCTGGCCTCGGTATCCTCCGTTCCATATAAAATATCCTCAAATGCCTTCAGCTTCGCAGGATCTGTTTTCGTCGACTCAATCGTCAAAGAAGCTGTTGGCTTAAATGGCTTTCCGGTACTCGGATCCGTTGCCGAAATTTCAACAGGAGTCGTCGTAATCTCCCAGCTAAAAGCGATCGCCTCCGGACTGTCATTTACAGACTGATACCCTTTTTCCGAAGGAGAAGCTTTCGCACCATAAATCAAATGTAGCTTATAGCCATAATCATCTCCCTCCGTATCATTGCCCTCGATCGAGCGATAAGAAATACCAAAGGTCTTTCGCACCTGCTGTCCAATCGTCACACCCTCAGCAATCTGTGCGGAACCATCACACACCGCGAACTCATCCGGATACGTATACGCCTCGATTGTCGCTCCAAATTCTTCCGCAGACATTAGACATAAATACTTAATATTATCCGCATAAATATTATTTGCTTCCGCGCCGGAAGGACTCTCCGTCACCCCCGTTAATCCGCTCCATGCCACTCCTTTCGGATAGGTTCCATTCTCTCCAACCGGGTATAGAACGCCGTGATCCACACCCGTTTCATAAAGACGCTCACCTGTTTTATCCCATACAAGTTTACTCATAACCAATTCCCTCCTAAAAATATAATGTAAAGACATCGTGATTCAGATTATCCGATACAAAATGGCGATCAAAATTGCAATACTTTAGATTTTGCACTCGATCCGGAATCTCCGAATCAGGGTCTTCATCAATGACTGTCAACGTATAACGTTTCTGTTTCAAATACGATTCATTGTTTGCGAACTCTGTACGAATCTCACTCCTCTCATACACAATACACGGATAATTTAATTTCAAAGACTCCGGCGGCTGAAAATATACATTTCGACTCTCAAGAAGCTTTTCCAACAACCACTGCAATTCCACCCTAGGCTTCGCCATGATACACACCCCCGATTGTTAAAATTAGCCGCGGATACTGCACTTCCACACTCGATACTTTCCATTTCGTACCCATGAAAATAACATAACGCATGGAGTGAAAATTCTGATAGGCATAAGGATCAGCTACCACACTGATCTCATTTGAAATATTCAAATCATCATTTACCTGTCCGGAAGACTCATAGCGACGCATGTTACGCGTTAGATCACCAAAATACTCTCGTTCTGTAATTTGGGGTCTCCATACGCCAGGCGCTGTTTCCACCGTCTCCGCAAAACCTATGGATCCAAAAAACTTCGCCATCTCATTTTCCCTCCATTTTGAATTTTCGCCACCTCTATATTAAAGAGTTCCACTCGGATTCGAGCTAGAAGCAGATTTTGTGACATCCTCCTCAATAGTAATCGCTGAATACACTCTTGTAAGCGCTCCGGAACACCGGGTTTCCAACAGAGACTTTTCCTGGTTGAAGTCAATATCGAACTGAGTGAAATGAGTCACCTCACCACCCTTAGTTGCACCCAGCGAATAATCCGCCAGATTTACAATAATACCTAACAATTTCTTTGTTTTGTTATCGGAAGTAGTTCTGGTCTTGCCCTCGAACTGTTCCGCAGTCACAATCGTTCCGACATTTAAGGCAGAAGCCAACTCAGCTTTCGAAGAATAAATTCGTCTGCCGTTCATATCCCTTGCCAAAAGCATCACATTCAGCATATGAGGCGTACAGAAGAAATCCGGAGTGCCGCTCCCCTTATAATTCTCTCTTGCATACAAAACCGTATTGATAAGTGCTTCAGCCAGAATGTAGTTCTCACCGAAGTTTGCTCCCGTGTTTGTACCCTGGAGTTCCTTCCTTGCCGCTGCCATATCCAAATCCACATGGAGCGTGTACAGATCATCATCCAACCAAATCGGTCTGATATGCTCAGGAGAAATCTTATCGGCATCGCCGTCGTCACGGCCATCACCCAACATAATCGCTGTAGCCAATTCCTCGTTCAACATCATCTTGTCAATCCCATACAGATACTGTACATAATCGAAATCAGTGATATCAATAATGTCATCCCTATGCAAAGCATTTTTCACATACACGGTCTGGGGATCGGTAGTTCTTCTTACCAGTTTGAAGTTTCCAGTCAGCTTTTTCTCTTTGCCCTTCTGATATCCTTTGGCTCTTAGCGTTTCAATTTTACGAATGTCGACCTGACCAGTTCTAATTCTGGAAATTGGGCTCTTATGTACTTTGCTCATAACAACGGAAATCCATCCCTGGTCATTGGTGATTAATTCCGGTGCACCGGGACGTACATCCTTATACTCCGGGAACAACAAAGTAACATTTCCATCTCCAGTCTGTACAAATCCACTGCTCACCGCATCGTGCTGAAGATTATTATCGTCCGCATACATCGCAAGCGCTGTCTGGAAGCTCCCCACCTGACTGGTCTTCGCTAGGCGGACAATATCTTCCTGATCCGCATGGGTCAATACATCGGTGTTGGTCCGCTCCTGGTCAAAAACATTATGTTTCATGTTACCATTACCTCCTTTTTCTTCCTCTTCTTTTTTCTTGCCAGCGGGATCGTCTTTCTCTTCGAGAGTCTGTCCGATCATGGCATAAACTACTGTTTTTTGCTTCTCATTAAGGGTATTAAATACATCAGCAATTGTTTCCTCATCCTCTTTTTTCTCGTCATCTTTCTCATCCGCTTTATCTTTTTTTTCATCTTCTTTATCAGCGGAATGGTAAAGACTAATCGGCTCCCCGGTATAAATGATTGCTTCCCCGTCAACGTCATCTCCATGAGAAAGCGTTATCGAGTCAATAAACGCTCCGGGATTTGCTCCGGCCAGCACAAGACTGACTTCACGGATCGCGCCATGGAGTACATTTGACCCCTGCTGCTTCAGTTGGTTGGCAAAGATCGACAGCGCTGAGACATCACCGTGCTCAACCAAAAGCTTTGCATTTCTTCCAGATTCCGTATCATTAAAAGTGCAATACGCATAGACGCCGTCTTCACGGTTCTCCAGCAAAGCGTGCCCGAGAACATTAAATGGTTCATTGTGCTGGTGATTCCACACAAGCGGAACCGTCTGCCCGTTATTCGCCTTAAACGCATCCTTTAGAATCGTACGTCCATCAGAACATTTAAGGTTATTACGAGTAGCCCAGCCACTGAAATCGAATTTTTTCATTTTGAATTTTATACCTCCTTTTTTGCTTGCTGTCCACACCGCCTTATGATAAACTCACACTAGAAGGAGGTATGAACAGATATGATCGTAGAAGAACTACATATTGACATTTGCCCGGTACATAACCAAAAAGTCACGTTGAAGATCGGCTTTTCCAAAAAGAAAGCCTCGCCCAACGATATCGGTTTCACTTACAGTTACGTTGGCACCTGTAAATGTAGTCTCATGCTTTCCGGGAATCCTTGCCCACATCCAATATGTCCACTGGTGGAATCCCGGGGCCTAAAACGCTCAATCCATGAATGAATCTATTCAACACATGGAAATTATAAAAAATAGGCATAGTCGGTCGATATGGTTCTTTGGTATTAGAGGGACATTTATTGTAATGCGGACATCTGAGACAATGGGCGTCAACATGTTCTAGGAAACCATCGGCATCTATATTGCCGCAAAGTAAATGATAATATCCCACATAAAGCGCATCCAGCCATCGCGCAGTACACTCCCATTTCTCTTGTTCTGTTAATTCGACTGCCTTTTTTGGATCTCTCATAAACTCTCCTCCCAGACATAAAAAATCCCACAGGCCGTTTTAGACCTATGGGTTGTTTCAATTGATCAATAATTAAATTTTTATAATCTAATTGACTTACTCAAAAAGCGTGCTATACTATATGTAGAAAAAAAACAAAATATGGTATACTATATATAGAAATAGTGAAGTATAGCACGCCATATAGAGAAAGGAGGAATAACCATGCAAACACCTCTTAACGGTGCAATCCTAATTCTTAAAGCGATTGCAAAATACATGGCTGAAAATTGCCAGGAAGAAGAATAATTCATAAGCCCGGTACTGTCCCAAAGTGTCGGGTTCTTCTTTTCCTCCGTTGCTCTCAATTTTTGCGATTCAAAAATGGTTTAAAAGAGGTAGTCGAATTTTTAGCCAACATATTACCTTCCTTACCAATATAAGTTTAACTTTCCATACATAGACTAATTTTTTTATATACGACTCTTTTTCCACATAAAGTAAATCGTCCAGATTTGCCTCTTTGCTAAAATTCACTGCATGATTTATATCCGTCGTATAGAGACATTCTCCTCCAGATTTATAACAATTTGTTTGGGCGCATCCTTCCGCTTTACCGTCGCACAAAAATAAATACATCCTATCTCACCTCACAAATGAAAAAATCCCACAGGCCGTTTTAGGCCTATGGACAGATAATATGACGTTTTATTTAAGTGTACTCCACAATCTCTGCGATTTCCGCAAGAGATTTCCCATCGAAGAATTTGTCAGACATTACCTCATCTATATCGGAGTATACTTTTTCTTCCTCACCATACCAAACAAAAAAAGTCGGAGGGACTCTATCAAATTGTGGTATAACGCCGGACGCTTTTCCATTATAAACAAAACTTACATCGTTACATTGTTCTGATATCTCATCTTTTAACTCATCTGCACTCATAAAATATCACTATTCTCCTTTCTTTCTTCATCGTTCAATTCTCTTTGTGTTCTTTTAGGCGACCCAGTCTCTTTATTCCATTCATAATCATGAGCATGTTCTCCGTGATTACCAAACGGATGTAGTTTTGGTTTACCGTGGTCAGATGTATGTATTTCTCGTATTTTCCAACCGGTTTCATCATAGAAAGCTCTTGTTTTCACACTCCCATCATCACGCACATGATCTACAACCGAATTAGGCGTACCTCGTTTATAAGGATCTCTCTGTCCCGAAATCGTTATTTTGATTGTATCACCCTCACCGGATTTTGCAACTGATTTTTCGCCGCCTCGATCTATGGGATAAGGCGGCCCGTTTCGGACACCCCATTTCTGACCTTTGACACCGTGATGGGCTAAATGTTCCATCTCATTATTCGAACTCTCTTCATCTGCCGTGATCGGCGCTTCTTCCTTTGGATTACTTAGATTAGAATTTCTAAGTTCATCGGCTTTCGGATCATCTGACGGACTCATACCAATCACCTGTCTAATCTCGTTAGATGTCATAATCTCATTCCTTGTAAACTTATCCGCAATCTCTGAAATCTCAGATACCGGGACAAGCTTAAATGGATCCCTGAAAAATTCAATCGAATGTCTCTGAGACCGGGCAGTCTTGGTGAGAAACTTCCGTTTCATTTCGTCAGCAATCGCCGATAAGATAGGTTCGATCGTCCGATTGTAATAATTCAGCATCGTCTTCTCGTCAGCCGTACCATCCAAAATCCCCTGAGTGATTCCCAACTGGCTGTATAGCATACTCGTAAGGTATTCAATCTGGGACATTAGATTGTTCTCGACGGGCCGATTTAGCTGTGTAATACGTTCGGTACCATCGGTATAAGCAATTCCGTATTTCGATCCTCGTAACTGACTTTCGATATCTTTGCGCCGATTTTCAGCTTGTTGGCGTCTTGCTTCGGTCTTAATAATATATGGAAGCTGAATAATCAAATCCAATTTCCCGGAACTATTCTGTTCATCAATAACATCCAACATGTTTAATTTCCGAATCAACCGCTGCATGGTAGAATTCGGTTCATTGATAATCGCATAGAGCGGATTCTCAATAATGGCAACTGCCTGCTTTGCCATAAGAATTTCTTCTTTTTGCCCTGTTCGTTCATTATAGACCCGAACACGGATATGTAGCGGATACCACTCCAGAATCTGTCCGGTCCGCATTGCATCAATGTCAAAAGAACCAGAAATTCCTGTTCCCGGATCGTCATCTGTATCAGTCGGGACAATCGCAACGCAGCCCTCGTCCATCATCGACATAACAACATCTTGCAAAAATCCACGCCCCGTTTGATCCGCGTTAGCTTCGACCGTAAGACAATTATTAAGCCCAGAATCAATCTTGGAAACGAAACGATTGTTCTCATCCAACCGCACATGAAGCATATCTACAGCGGCTACATCCATCGCAATCCGGTTATAAACCGACGTCACAATGGAACGCTCATTTCCTCTTGAGAAACGCGTCCTGTCAGGCCGGAATGAATAACCCATGCCAATATCCCGATAACTTCTTGTGGGATCCTTATTAAAAAAAGCATTCCAGGCAGATTTAAGCCTGGAACCAAATGAAATCTCCATTTTGAATTTTCACCTCCTATATTTCCAAAACACTTAATTGACGTCCCCTTTGTTTATCTTTATAATATGAATGAATAAATTAAAAAAGGAGAGATTTTATGAGCCGACAAGTTAGAAGTGATTGCCGAGTTGATACATTTGAAAAGAAAAATAACCTACCTCCCGGAACCATCCGAAACCCCAACGGAAGAGATACCAGAGGAGATAAACGAATCGGAACTATCAGAAAAGAGTACGAACAAACACAAAGAAAGAAACACTAAGAGTCCTTGTCGGACTCTTTTGTGCGACTCATCGAAACATAAGTTTTAACAAACCAGGAATGTTACGAATTTTCCCAAAATTTCCTGTCAGTATATCTGTACCAAAATATTTTATAGTAGCTATCCGTGGTCCTTCCAATACGAACGTTCTATATTCGATTCCATCAAGCTTTCTTTCTAATATTTCTACAATTCTGAAACCGGATTTAGCTGCTCTTTTTGTCAACCTTTCAATAGCTGATCGATTACTAGTTGGTACACTGTCTGTTCTTCTAATTGTTTTCATAAAATACCTCCTTTAAGTTTTTCAACCCACGTTTTCCATAAAAGAGCTTGTCGGTTTCGCGAGGGCAACATCACCTCCACTATATCTTGAATTTACTATTGTCTTATGATACTATATATTGTAACGAAAGAAGAATACAACACTTAAAGAAAGGAGGAGTATTTTTACTATGAATACATCAATCAATGATACAATCCAGATTTAAAAGTACCAAGAAAAAGTAACACTTTAGTATTCTCCTTCCGTTCCAATCGCAATAAAAAAACCACTTTCGCGATTCCTAATCAAATGCCTCCCTGTTCAATTTATAAGCGACAAACGCATCCATCATAGCCGCTACTGCGTCAATCTTTGCGTCATATCGTTTCTTAAAAAGTTTCCGGTTTCCATTCGTATCTTCCATAACGATACAGTTTCCCATCGCAAACGTCATGAGTTCTTCATCAAACAACAACATCCGTTCTTCAGAAAGTTTTTTCAGTTCCCCTAAAGGAACGGATTCTGTTTTTGCACCCTGAATGACTTTCACGATTCCAAAAGGTCCATTTTCAGATTCCCATCTCTCCACAAAAGCCTTGGCGTTATAAGGATCGTATCCCAAACACCGGACATCATAGTCGCACTTTGCGATATGACTATCCAGATCTTCGTAAACTTCCATCATATCCAAAACAGTTCCCGGCATAACAATCAGACTTCCTTCCGCGATAAACTCATCGTATTTCATCCGCATTGCGGCCGGAAGCTTTTTCAGGGTCAATTCCGTAATATAGTTTCTGGTTTTTATCCCAAAACAATCATTTGCCAAAGGAAAAAGAAAGGTGAAAGAGCAAAAATCATCTCCCTGCGACAAATCCCCACCCAGAGAACACGGCATTTGCCAATACTCTCGTTTTCTATGTGGGAGCGTCTCTTCATAAGTAAAATAATAAGTATATCCTTCCATCGGAATTCCGAACCGTTTGGCAAGAATATCGTTTCTGGCTGCGGGAGCATTCTCTGCCCTATCTACATCCAGTTGATAGGTCTCATAACTTACTGTTTTCCCAAGATTCGGATTTGCTTTTATCCACATAGCAGGATCGCTCACTTCATCGATAGAATCCAGCCTATAATACCAGATTGATACATGAGGGTTAGGGTACTCTCCCTTTAAGATGTCCATCAACTCCATTTTGATTGTATCACCGCTGCCATTCCTGACCGTACCCTCCGAACTCATTGCCACAATCAGATAATCATCCAATTTGGAAGCTCCCTGCTCAATAGCGCCGACTACATCCTCCCGCGTATCCCCGGAAAGCCATTCATCCACCGTTGAGATTTTCGGACGCAGTCCCTGTAATTTGTTAATACTCATAGGACGAATTTCAAGCAAGGAACCCGTCAAAAAATTTTCAATTCCTTTTTTCGTAGATGCCAGTTTCATACGGTTCACTTTAGAGCCCGTGGTATTTTGTAAAGAACCATCTGTCAGAAATTTAAAAAACGGTCCTCTTGCCCTAGTAATTGCCGTTCTGATAGGAGACATCACCTCATCAGCCTGCTTCATCGTAGGAGCCGTTGTAATCTGATGCGTCGTAGAAGTATCTATATTCAAAAAGTAATTCTGGATACAAGAACCGTACATGGATTTAGCCGCACCTCTAGCCACAATCAGATACTGTTTATTAATCAGCCGCCGCTTCACATTTTTTCTGACATAACGCCCGCCATGCCCGTCAGGACTCGGAACATACACGCTCCGTTCCACAAAATAATACCACCCGAAAATTTGTTCTGCCCAAAGTTTAAACGTATCAAGAAGCCTTAAATCGGCGCCATCCGTAAGCGTCAGCTCATCTTCACAATATGCAATAAAACCGTCAATCGCCTTATCGTCATACCATACGCCAGGATCTGCGATAAGATTATCGATCCTGTCCATCTCCAATGAAATCATTTCACAGACAGGTATCTCGCCTTTCATTACGGCATCCCGGAACTGTCCGTAATACTTCGGTGTGGCCGTATTTGACAATGCCATAATTCTATCTCTTATCTCCTTACTTTTTCAACTGCTTAATCGCAAGGATAATTGCAATCGCAGAACTTCCAATGCCTGCAATGTCACCTGCAACATCCAAAATATCTGATACATAAGTCTGTCCTTTAGAAACCGTTACAGATTCTTTTGCAAAAATATCATTGTATCGTTTTTCCAGATTATACCGATCAATCTTATCTCTAAGTTCCTTATCTGTCATTTTACTTAAATCAAGCGTTTCTTTTTTATGAGAATGATTGTTTTTATTTCGATTCATACTCTTCGCCTGATTAATGAGTTTGTTTGTCTCATCAATTGCCTTCTTTGTGTTTTCCATTTTAGAAGACGTAGGATTACTCTTAGACAATTTATTATATTGATCTTCCAGATTCATCCTTTTTACTTCAGAGGCCAGCTCCTCATCACTCATGGAACTCGCTTTTTTCTTTTTCGCGGCTTCCCCAATTTCTTTCCCTCCAGAATGTCCTTTCGGATAAGGTTGATACCGCCGCACACCCCACTTCTGTCCTAAAACTCCATGATGTTGTAATACGTAATTCATTTTGAATTTTCACCTCCTGTTACACCAAAAGAAAAAAGACCATGTTTTCACAGTCTCTCATCTAATTTTCTTTTCACTTCAACAATTAAATTTTAATTGACAATCCTTTCCAGATCACTTATACTATGGTTAGCACTCATCTTGCTTTAGTGCTAACAAAAGACCGCTGGAATCTTAGTTTACCATTAAAGGAGGTTTTTCTCATAAACGAATTACAAACAACACAGATAAACGAAAACCTGCAAATCAGTGAAACCCCTAACCTTTTGTCCAACTGTATTGACAATATATTAAAAATATCAGCAATAGCTACCATAGGTTGTGTAGCCGTGGCTTACGCCCCCATAATTGCAAACAGTGAATTTGGAAAAAATGTTGGATCAACTTTCTCCAAAGTCATACCAGACATCATTACCCAAAAACTTGGCAACTCAAATGGAGCTTAAAAACACTCAATCCCAACGGTCTTTTTATTCTTAACTGAAATTTTAACAAAAGAAAAGAGCCTCTGTTAAAAAGACTCTTCTCGTTTTCCTCAAAGTTATTTATTTTGTGATTTTAACCATTTAGACTTTACATAATAACTTTCAGCATCTGGGACTGTTGCCAGCAATCGTTCACCAAGTCTTCTTATTCTTTCGTCTTCCGAATGCAACAATTCATCCAACGCTGTACACATTTCATTGCTGCATAACTTCCAACTCACACCCGGAACCTTGGCGTTACATCGCTCAATAACAAATACCCTAATCCTCGCTGTTATAATGTTTTTCCAATATTTGATAGTTTTTATCATATCAAACAACCTCCTTTCATAAAAGGAGATGTAAAAAATGCGTAAAAAGAAAAAAGCCTCTGTTTAAGAAGCCCTTTTGTCAAATTTTGAAATATCAATTTCTTTTACAATCCCCGCTTCAACTTCATCTGCATAATCAAACAAAAACATAAATCCTACTTCACCTGTTTTTTTATCCACCCGATCATATCCGCTAACATTACGATATTTTACTCCCTCTTCGCCTTTTTGCATAATACTAAATACATAAGCATTACTACATTCACCCATATCAACAATATAGGAATTTTCCTTTAAATTTTTTTTGCATAATTTCATATGCTTCATTTGCACTTATCATTTTATTTCACTCCATAATACTTCTTCGTCCTCTGCCGCTTTTCTTTCAAATTCTGGATCATTCATAGCTATTATTACTTTTTCATTTAGACTAATCCATCTCTTCCAATCTTCGGTTAAATTCTTCTTCCTTTTTTTGCACTGTTAGGGCAAAAGCTGCATCTTCATCTGATAAATATGGTGATATATCAGATAGAGCAACTTCTTCGTAACTATAATTATGGTCACAGAACTCCTGAGCACCAATACGTGATACAACCCCTGATACTTTATCTACCATATCTATTCCACCAGCAACACGAGTCAGTCTTTCTCCGTCCCATGTTCTTGGTTGCATATTCATACCATAAAAGTCCCCATAATCTTCACAACGGATTATCCTAAAATCAGGATACTTATTTTGTATTATTTTACAAGCTTCTTCTAACGTGAGCATAAAAACTCTCCCTTCTTACTTTTACAACATACGGTTTTCCACCAATTCTTTCAAAACTTCAGAATCTATTTCAAGGTTATCAACTCTAGCAAATTCAATAAATCGTTTTACTTTTTTATCTACCATATCAGTAAACCACGTATCACAATTCGATACCCCAACTTGTGAGTTCTGGTATGAAACTTTTCCGCCTTGTACTTCCCATTTCATATAATGGGCAGCACCATTAATTCTCTCTGCCCTAAAAACACCCATTGCATCGTTGCCATTACAATAACTTAATATTCGCTTTGATACTGAATTTTTGCAAGATTCAACCGATTTTATATCCATTTTAGAAATTACATGTTCTTCTACACCACTGCCTTTAAATGGTCTTAAAACATCAAACCAAGTCAAACCACGCTGTCCATTTTCACTAATACTAAGACCTTTTGCCTGTACATCAAATCCCATACGATTAAGAATATCCGCTACAACAGCTTTTCCGCAGTTGTTCTTGTAAGCGGGATTATTTGGATTGTAATTCGGGTTAGCAGATCGGCACGCTTCTTCTATTGAACGCAACTTAGAATTTGCTTTAAAACCAGTCTCTGAGGATAATTTTTTAATCTTATCAGAAATTATACTATCGTCCCCAGCACTACCAGCCTTCTTCCCCAGCATAGCATCAACTTTTGCTTTACCGATCGCCGCCAAATCATTTAGTTTCCCTGATTGGGCTAATTTATATGTGCCATAGGCTGTAAGAGATGCTGCTACTGCTGCCGCTCCAATTTTAAGAGCTTTTTTCTGTTTATCTGTTAAATGAAAACCATCTCTCTCAGAGTTATCAAATTCTTTAGAGACATTACTATTTTTAGTATGGGAACTTTTTTCCGGTTTGTCAAGCGATTTCCTCCAACCTGCTCTCTTCTCTGATGCAGAATGATCGGAAGAACCTAATGGATACGGCGGACCATTCTTTCTGCCCCATCTCTGACCCAAAATGCCATGATGGTATAAATAATAATTATCTTGCCACATTTACAATCTCCTTATTTTATAGGAATTTAATCTTCTAAACCTTGTACCTCAACCATATGCCGTGATACAATACCACCAACGAAAGCAAAAAAGAAAAGAGCCTTTGATAAGACCCCTCTTTTCTCACTACTCAGTTTTTAGAATTCATGTTCCCTAAAACATGTCCGATTATTGCTGCTGCCGGATAGACAACTCCCATCATTAAAGCTTTCATTTTCAAATCGTGTTTCCGAACTTTCAGTATGTCGTATCCCTCGATTCCATTTGAATATCTTATAATAGCTCCGAGTTTATCGGCACGCTGATACTGCCTTTTCTTACACCATCTGTCAAAAGCATTTTCTGTTAATTGTTTCCTTGCAATCGTTTCAAACATTTTATCAAACATAATCATTCTCCTCTCTGTTTTTTCTTTCCATAAAAGGAGATGTTATTTGTGCGAATATGCAGCATCTTGAATCATGGTCTGTTTGATGCTACAACATGTACTAATTAGTACAAGGAGGTTACCATGACTGAAAAGCAGAAGCGCAGATTGCTAAAATGTATAAAACATAAAGAACTCAAAAGAACCGAAATCGTAAAATTTTGCACAGGAGATACCGGGCTTGAACGTGATCGTGAAATTAGTTCTTTCTGTAGTAAAAAACTAATCTGTATGGCTTCCGAACCAGTTTTAGAAAATGGTATTTTTAAAGCCCAATCCGAATAATTTGTTTAAAATCGGGGATTTAGGAAAAGATTATCTAATAGATATTAGAAGAGACTATGTACGCGCCTATCTCCCAATAAGTATTTCGATTTTATCACTTGTAGTTTCCATCATAGCACTTATCGTATCTATAATACATTGATAGAAACTAAAAGAACTATAATCGAACAAATTAACGAGCAAATAGACATAATTAACGGTAACTCCGGATGCCGCTGATGGAACAATAAATTTTCCTTATTCATTTTTTCTTTCATGTTTTTTCCTTTCTATTTTGGACAAAAAAAGAAAAGGGCTATGAGGAGCATCGAACTCTCATAGCGGCGGTAACATTTAAGTTACTACATTCGTGTCACACCACTTCCTTCTCTCTTCATAAAAGGGTATGTATTTTTCGCGTATATCATTTTATCTCTTCTTGCACCAACGGATCGACTGCAACATTAAGTCTCCATTCAAATTCATTGATCATCCGATTCATCGCTTCAATAACAGCCGAACCCAACGGCGGATCAAAGAGTAGTTTTACTTTTAAGTGCATATAAGATTTAATCAAATCTATCTTTGAATCATTTGGAATGAAATCACCCCATGTTTCTTCTTCACTTTTGATCGAAAACCCATCTATTGGACCTACTCCAAGCTGTGTCAAAATCATAAACACAGAATTAATATGCATAATCAAATCCGCATCGAAGTGTTCATACTCTTCGGTGATTCCTAACATTTTTTTAATTGATGTAAGTATGCTTTCCATAAAATTATTCTCCTTGTCCTTTACAGATCCCCATGTTACTATTTCCTCCACGGACACGTATCGTTCATGCTCCGTTCAACCGGAACAGTTGTAAGAAACGTCTCGTCTCCATAGTGAATAGCATTGTGAGTGTTATGTGTTGTTGTAATTAAATATTCAGGATTGAGCAAAAGCTCAGTATTCGACATAATATCTTTGGGAAGAATTGGGTTCATATGATGAATATAGATCTTTCCATAAATATCATAATCAATGATTCCTAAATCACACCCGCTATCCCTTACAATTACAAAGTCACGAACAGATCTCCATTCTCTGGATCCGTAAAATTCTTGATTCAAAAAACGATCAAATCCAAAAGTTTCTTTTCCAACTACCCCGTCAAGCTTCAAATATCTGAATCGTTCCTCAAACGTATTTAACTCAGAAAGTTCCGAATACGTCCTAATATTCATCTTCTTCCTCCTGTCCGCTGTATTTACGGAAAGAAGCCATCGCCGCTTCATACATTTCTTTAATATCTTTTGTTGAAGCAACGGCTTCTGTTTTTGCCTTTACCAATTCATTCTCTAAGGCAATTTTTTCTTTTTCGAGTTTTTCCCTTGACGAACCGAGCTTCAGATAATGCGTAATTACTTGAGAGGTAGCGGTTCCGTTCCTTAACTGCTCTTCCGCAAGATCAACTGCCAAGGAAACCAGCTGATTCTCCCTTGCTTCAGGAGATAAGGCCGGACGCATTCTGCGAGATGATCCGGATGAATTAGCGGTTTTCATTTTTCCCACAGTTTTTACCTCCTTTTATCCATATAATTATTAA
>OOIH01000668.1_pt1 | contig 14899 bp, 12 predicted proteins | sample 1691801 | NCBI WGS metagenome assembly OOIH01 (sample SAMEA1061690, study PRJEB22710) | metagenome
ACCGCCGCGCATAAGAGGAGCCGGTTTTTGCCGGTTCTTTTTTTGTGGGGAGAAAAGGGCAGGGCAGGACTGTTATACTGCAGCAGGAGGAGCTCCGCAAAGAGGAACAAAGCCAGCGCAAAAACGCAGCAGACAGCAGGATTGAGCGGCCCGAAAGCGGTTTTCAGGTTGGCAAAGGCTTGTTGTTTGGCATAAAAACACGGATTTTTGCAAAAGGGCCGCGGCAGCGAAGGAGGGATTTGAGACGGCGGTTACACCGGATTGGAACGCGATCAAAACCGAATATATTACAGGGCAGGCCAGTTATCGGAAGCTTGCAGAGGAATGGGACGTATCCTTTCGCACGCTTGCCAAGAAAGCGAAACGCGAGCAATGGTGCAAAGCCAGACAGGAACACCGGGACAGCGTTGTCAAAAAGACAATCCAAAGGGTTGAGGAACGCGAGAGCGCGGCGGGCGCGGAGAGGCTTCTTTCGCTGCGCGAAGCAGCGGACAGCATGAGCCGGTCGATTGCGGAAGTGGTTTTGGACGCGCAGCAGTTCCACCGCCATATTATCAGGAGCCGCCGGGGAAACGAATGGGAAACCGAGGAAAAGGTCTTTCAAAAAGCGGACGCGCGGGCGATCCGCGACCTTGCGGGGGCGATGAAGGACCTTGCGCTTGTCATGCGCAACATTTACGACATTCCGACCATACAGGAGCGGCAGAGCATGGAGCTTGCGCAGGAGAAGCTTGCGCTGGAAAAGGAAAGGACGCGGGGCGGTTTAGACGCGGAGAGCGGACAGACAGGTGTGATAGAGATTGCACGGGTATTGGAAGACGAGGAACAGGGCGGCCGCCCGCGCGGGAGAGACAGAGAGGAAAATTCGCCATGAGATATTTGAATGTAAGGCGGGCAGGACAGGAAAATATATCATGGAGATATAGAGAAAAGATATGGCTATACCTGTAAGGAATATCGCCATGAGATAATTGGATGTAAGGCGGGCAGGACAGGAAAATATATCATGGCGATATTTTAGAAAGGCATGACCGTGTCCGAAGGACCAGAAAGACACGACCGTGTCCACGGCCATGTCCGAAGGACCAGAAAGACACGACCGTGTCCACGACCGTGTCCATGACCATGCCCGCGAACGTGTCTATTGGAGGAGGAATGAAGCAGACGGTTTGGAAGCCGCAGGAGCGGCAGAGACAGTTCCAGGAACGGCCGGAATATGAAGCGCTTTACGGCGGCGCGGCGGGCGGCGGGAAAAGCGACGCGCTTCTTGCCGAAGCGGTTCGGCAGGCGCATATTCCGCATTACCGGGCGATTATTTTCCGCAAGACTTATCCGCAGCTTTCCGAGCTTATTGACCGCAGCGCGCAGCTTTACAAAAGCGCGTTCCCGGGGGCCAGATACAACCACACGGAGCATTACTGGGCGTTTCCTTCGGGGGCGAAGATATACTTTGGCTCCATGCAGCGGGAACAGGACAGAACGAATTATCAGGGGAAACGGTATGACTTTATTGCGTTTGACGAGCTGACGCATTTTACCTGGGCGGAGTACAGCTATATGATGAGCCGCAACCGCCCGGGCGGGCCGGGGACGCGGGTTTATATCCGCTCTACCACAAACCCGGGCGGCATTGGGCACGGATGGGTGAAAGACCGCTTTATTACAGCGGCGCCGCCCATGACGCCGATTTTGGGGACCTATGAAATTATTACGCCGGAGGGAAAAACAACGCTGAAAAGAAAGCGGATTTTTGTTCCGGCGACTGTGTTTGACAACCAGAAGCTTCTTGGCAATGATCCGAATTATTTAGCAAACCTTGCCATGCTCCCCGAAGCGGAGAAGCAGGCGCTTTTATACGGATCGTGGGACAGCTTTGACGGGCAGGTATTCCGGGAATGGCGCAACGATCCGGCGCATTACGGCGACGGGCAGTTTACGCACGTGATTGCGCCGTTTTCCGTTCCCAAATTCTGGACGCGGTACCGGGGGTTTGACTTTGGGTATTCGAGGCCCTTTTCCGTGGGGTGGTATGCGGTTGACCCAGAGGGGAGGCTATACCGCATTGCGGAATATTACGGATGCACCGAAACACCGAACACGGGCATTCAGATGAACCCGGCGCAGATTGCCGGGGAGATCAGGCGGATTGAGAGCGAGGACCCGAACTTAAAGGGATGCCGGATATTCGGCGTGGCAGACCCGGCAATTTTTGACGAATCGAGAGGGGAATCCATTGCAGCGATGATGGAGCGCGGGCCGAACTTTATTTCCTTTGCCAGGGGCGACAATACGCGGATTGCGGGAAAGATGCAGTTCCACTGGCGGCTTGCGTTTGACAGCAGCAAAAAGCCCATGTTTTACGTTTTTGAAACGTGCAGACATTTTATCCGCACGATTCCCGCGCTTGTTTACGACACAAGGCGCACAGAGGACATTGACACAGCGCAGGAAGACCATATTTACGACGAATGCCGCTATGTGATGATGGCAAACCCGATTGCGCCGCGCGCGAACACAGCGCAAAAAGCGCCGCAATACGATCCGCTTGATTTATTAAGCGGCAGCCGCACAGACGACAAATACAAATATTTCAGGATTTAAAAGGAGGCGCACGTTTATGGCATTATTTGGCAGGAGCAGACGAAAGGATTTTGACGAGGCGGGGCGAAAGGAGCCGCAAAAGGAGTGCGGGGAGGAAAGGCCGGAGCAGGGGCGTAAAGAGCAGCCGCGGGAAGAGACAGGACGGACGGGAAAAATCGGCCGGGAGGAGATTGCCCGGGCGATGGGAATTCTTGAAAAATACAAGGCGGGAAAGAAAAACCTTGAGGCGCGGATTATCGAGAACGAGCAGTGGTACAAGCTTCGGCACTGGGAGCAGATGCGCATGAAAAAAACGCCGGGCGACCCGGAACCCGCTTCCGCATGGCTTTTGAACAGCATTATGAACAAACACGCGGACGCGATGGACAATTACCCCGAACCGGCGGTTTTGCCGCGGGAGGCTTCGGACAGGGCGGACGCGGAGATGCTTTCGGCCATTATGCCCGTGGTTCTCGAACAGAACGAATATGAGCAGACCTACAGCGACGGATGGTGGTATAAGCTCAAAACGGGGACAGGCGTTACAGGCGTATTCTGGGCGCCGGGCAAGCATGGCGGGCTGGGGGACATTGACATTCGCTGCCTTGACCTTCTCAATTTATTTTGGGAGCCGGGGATTACAGACATCCAGAAATCGCAGAATCTGTTCCACGTGGATTTGATGGACAGGGAGCTGCTTTGGCAAAAATACCCGTTTATGCGGAAAAAGACGGGGGAATCGACTTTGGACATTGCGCAGTATGTTTACGACGACACGGTTGACACAACGCAAAAGACAGCGGTAATCGACTGGTATTACAAGCGGGAGCAGGGGGGAAAAGAGGTTCTCCACTACTGCAAATTTTGCAGCGGGGAAGTTCTTTACGCTTCGGAGAACGACCCGGCCTATGCGCAGCGGGGATTTTATGACCACGGAAAATACCCGGTTATTTTCGACGTACTGTTCCCGGAGGAGGGAAGCCCGGCGGGATTTGGATATATTGACATCTGCAAATCGCCGCAGATGTACATCGACAAGATGGACCAGATTATTTTAAAGAACGCGGTTATGCAGCGGCCCCGGTTTTTTATCCGGGGAGACGGCGCGATCAACGAGGAGGAGTATGCGGACTGGTCAAAGGACTTTGTTCATTTTCAGGGGGCGGGCAACCCGCACGAAAGCATTATCCCCGTGGCTGTTCCGCCGGTGAGCGACCTTGTTTTAAGCATTCGCGCCATGAAAATAGACGAGCTGAAGGAGACGAGCGGAAACAGGGATTTTTCCCAGGGGGGAACGGTTTCGGGCGTTACCGCGGCAACGGCCATCGCCGCGTTGCAGGAGGCGGGGAGCAAGCTTTCGCGGGACATGCTCAAATCCAGCTATCGGGCGTTTGCAAAGGTCTGTTATTTCTGCATTGAGCTGATGCGGCAGTTTTACACGGAGGACAGGTGGTTCCGCATTGTTGGAGAGCAGGGAAGGGCCGAGTTTGTGCGCTTTAACGGCGCGCGGATTGCGGCAAAGGAACAGGGCGGAGATTTTGGCCTTGACATGGGATATCGGGTTCCGATTTTTGACATCAGGGTGAACGCGCAGAAGGCCAGCCCGTTTTCCACAGCAGCGCAGAACGAGCGGGCGAAGGAGCTTTACGGGATGGGATTTTTCCGCCCGGATTTGGCAGACCAGGCGCTTGCGGCGCTTGACATGATGCGCTTTGACGGGATTGAGGAAGTGCGCAGCAAAATTTCCGGCAATGGGACCATGTATGAGCAGATTCAGCAGATGCAGCAGCAGATGCAGCAGATGGCGGCGATGATGGACAGCCTTCGCGGGGCGGGGCCGGGAGCCATGCCCGGCGCGCAGGAGGGCGAAGACAGCGCACCCGCCCAAAACAGCACAGGCAGCGGACACGGGAAGGCAGAGGGGTTTGCAGAGGAAACACCCATTACCGCGGCAAAGGCAAGGATGCGGGCCGCGAATATGGCGGGGCCCGGACAGGCATGACAACAGCGGAATTTACGTTTGGCAAAAACGGCGTGTTTCAGGCGCGGATTCAGGGGCACGCGGGGTACTGCGCCGGGGGGCCGGACATTGTTTGCGCGGGATGCTCGGCCCTTGCCTATGCGCTTTTGCAGCAGATGCGCGCCATGGAAGCCGGGGGCAGCCTTTTGGCGCTTACCGTATCCGAGGATTCGGCGAAAGGGGCGTTTTTTTTGCGGGTCCAAAGCAAAAAGCAAGCGCGGGCGCGGGTGTGCGCGGCGTTTGCGACAATCTGTGGCGGATATGCGCTTCTTGCGGCCAGGTATCCGGATTTTGTAAAATGTGTGCAGACAGGGGGAGAAAAGGGAAAAAGCCTTTGATAAGATAAAGCTGGCGCGGGGGAACATGACCGCGAAAGGCGCGCCCCCCCTGAACAGAACCGCCCGACCGGGCGCGGGAGTGAAAAGCCCGGCGCGGGGAACATGACCGCGAACAGCGGGAAGCCCCCAAGCGCGAACAGGAACGCCCGAATGGGCGCGCGCAGGTTTGGGGGAAGCAATGCGCCCGACGCGGGGAATATTACCACGAACAGCGGGAAGCCCCGCGCGCGAACAGGAACGCCTGACCAGGCGCGTGGCACTTCGGAAAGACGATGGATGACACTTCGGAAAGACGATGGAGGAGAAAAAATGGAAAAAACAAAATTAAACCTTTCTCTGTTTGGAGAGGAAGGCGGACAGGAAGGCGGACAGGCACAGGAGCCGGAAAACACCGAATATGGAAAGCAGGCAGAGCAGCCGGGGAAGGAGACGGAAACGACTGTTATAGCGGACAGCGAGCAGGCGCGGCGGCAGGAGTTTGAGCGGTTAATCAAAGAGGAGTATAAAGATTTATACGACGAACGGGCCCAGAAGATGATTGACGCGCGGTTTAAGCAGGTTCGCACGCTTGAGGAGCAGGCCGAAAAGACAAAGGAGCTTGAGCCGGTTCTTGAGATGCTTGCCCAGAAGTATGGCGTTGACAGCACGGACGCGCAGGCGCTTGCAAGAGCGATTGAGGAAGACGACAGCTACTATGAAGAAGAAGCGCTTGAAAAAGGGCTTACAGTTGAGCAGTTAAAGCACATGAAGCAGATTGAGCGGGAAAACGCGGCGTTTAAGCGCGCGGCGCAGGAGCAGCAACGGCGGGAGAACGCGGACCGGATTTATGCGCAGTGGCAGCAGCAGGCGAGCGAATGCCAGCGGTTTTACCCGCAGTTTGATTTGGCGGGGGAATGCGCGGCCGACACAGGAGAGCGCTTTTTGGACCTTTTAAAAAACGGGATTGACGTTCGCACTGCGTATGAGGTGATTCACAAAGACGAGCTTTTGAGCGGGGCCATGGCGCTTACCGCGCACACCATACAGGAAAAGACAGTCAACGACATCCGCGCGCGGGGCATGCGGCCGGCGGAAAACGGCGGAAGCGGAAGCAGCGCGGCGCGCATTGTCAAAAAAGACCCATCGACATTTACCAGAAAAGACCGGGAAGAAATTGCCCGGCGCGTATTGCGGGGGGAGAGGATTGAACTATAGCTTATCCCCGGAAAGGAAGGAAAAAAATGGAACTTTACACAAACATGAATTTAGCGTTGTTTGGGCCGACCCAGACAACGGAACTCAACACAGCCGGGAACGATTTGAGCCCGGAAATGAAAACCTATTATGCGGACAGGCTTGTTGACAGCGCGGAACCGAACCTGATCCACGATCAGTTTGGGGACAAATACCCCATTCCCAAAAACGGCGGAAAGACGATTGAATTCCGCAAATACAGCCCACTTGACAAAGCGCTTGCAACCCTTACCGAAGGGGTTACGCCGAACGGGAACAAGTTGAACGTTTCCACGATTACCGCGACAGTTGACCAGTACGGCGATTACATTGAGATTTCCGACGTGCTTGATCTGACCGCGATTGACCGCAACCTGGAGCAGGCGACAAAGCTTTTGGGATCGCAGGCAGGGCGGACGCTTGACACGGTTACGCGGGAAGTGATTACAGCGGGGACAAACGTAATGTATGCGCCAAAGCTGTCGGGCGGAACCGAGACAGAGGTTTTGCACCGGTATGACCTTGACCAGACGGCGCTTCTTACCGTTGACCTTGTATTCCGTGCAGCGGCAAAGCTCCGCGAGATGAACGCGGTTCCCATTGACGATTATTTTGTGGGCATTGTTCACCCGAACGTGGCGTGCGACCTTATGACATCGGAAAAATGGATGGACGTTCACAAATACGCGACACCGGACAACATTTATAAAGGCGAGATCGGGCAGATCGGCGGCGTTCGCTTTGTTCAGTCCACAGAAGCCAAGATTTTTGGCACCAGCGTTGCAAACAGCGTAAACGCGGCGACATCGAGCGCGACTTCGTTTGTTTTGGCGCAAAAGCCTTCGGCAGCAGGGGAAGCATACCTTCAAAAGGCGGGGAACAAGCTTAAAATAGGCGGGACGGAGTATGAAATTGCGTCTTATGCAAAGGAGACACAGACGGTTACGCTTTCGGCAGCGGCTTCGCTTTCGGCCGGCGCGAAGGTTTATTCCACGGACGGCGGCGCGGAGGGAAATTCCGTCTATGCGACGATGTTCCTTGCAGCCAACGCTTACGGCGTTACGGACGTAACCGGCGGGGGGCTTTCGCACATTATTAAGCAGCTTGGGTCTTCGGGAAGCGCAGACCCCTTAAACCAGAGGGCGACAACCGGATGGAAGGCGCTCAAGACAGCGGAACGGCTGGTGGAAGAATATATGGTTCGGGTGGAGCATTGTTCGAGAACAAACCCGACGGCAGCGTCGAACTAGAAAAGAACAGGGGGAGGGAGCGAACCGCTCCCTTCTTTTCAAAAAACAAAGGGAGGAAACACACGAAATGGCAACAAAGACAAAGGCAAGACAGGACGACATGGTTAAGATTAAGCTGCACCGGGACAAAAACAGCGGCAAGGGGCTTTTTGTGAACGTGAACAACAGGCGGTATTTTATCCCGCGGGGAGAGGTTGTTGAAGTTCCGCTCTGTATTGCGGAAGTGATTGAAAATTCGGCAGCGCAGGACGAGCATACCGCGGCGATGATCGAGCGCATGACGCAGGGAGAAGAAGAATAGGAACAGGCAGGAGGAGGGGACCGACATGACGGTTAATGAGGCGATTACTGCCCTGAACAGCGTGAAACCCAACCAGTATGACGACGAGACCATGGTTGGATGGCTGTCTGATTTGGACGGAAGTTTATATGAGGACGTGGTCTGCTGGCACGAGGGCACAGAGGAGACACCCCACGGGCCATATTGCCCGGAGGAGGACATGCAGAAGGAATTGATGGTCCCCGAGCCGCACACTGATCTTTATTTGAAATACCTTTGCGCGCAGATCGATTATTACAACGGCGAGATCAGCCGGTACAACAACGCGATGATGATGTACAACGCGGCGCTGGCTTCGTTTGCGGACTGGTTCAACAGGACGCACACGCCAAAGCAGGAAAACAGGATTGAGGTGATCTAGCATGGGGTTTTTGCCCAGCCTTGGCGCAGTGAAGGCGAGCAGGGACATGACAGCGACGTTTGGCGGATATAACCACAACCCGGTGATTGCGGCAAACGAGTTTTACGACATGCGCAACATGAGTTCGGACGGGTGGCCGCTTCTTTGCCCAAGAGAGGCAAGGAGAAAAGTGCGCACGCTTGAAAAGCCGAACGGGCTTTGCGCAAACGAAAAGCTCGCCTGGGTGGACGGAACGGGGTTTTATTACGACGGACAAAAATATGGGACGGTGGCGGACAGCAAAAAGCAGTTTGTCAACATGGGCGCATACATCCTGATCTGGCCGGACAAGGCGTATTTCAACACCAAAACGCATGAATTCGGCAGCATGGAAAACCACGTTTCTGTTACGGGGAGCGTTACCGTTTCCCTCTGCAAAAGAGATGGGACGGTTTACAGCGGGTATACCGCGGCTTCTTCGCCGCCCGCAAGCCCTTCAAACGGGGCGCTTTGGATTGACACGAGCGCAGCGCCGCACGTTTTAAAGCAATATGCGGCTTCTTTAAAAATGTGGACAAGCGTTCCCACAACGTATGTAAAAATCGCGGCGACCGGAATCGGGACGGGGTTTTTGGAAGGCGACGGCGTTACGATTGCGGGCATGAAGGACGCGAACCTCAACGGGAGCTTTGTTTTGCAGGGAGCGGGGAGCGGATATTTGGTTATTACGGCGATTGTGGACAAGGTTTCGACGCAGACCGGGGGCGTTTTGGTCAGCCGGACAGTTCCCAAGATGGATTACATGACCGAATGCGAAAACCGCATTTGGGGATGTTCGAGCGAAAAGCACGAGATTTACGCATGTGTGCAGGGGGATTTTAAAAACTGGAACCGATACCTTGGGATTTCGACGGACAGCTACGCCGCGACGATTGGCACGAGCGGGGATTTTACCGGGTGCATCACACACCTTGGGTATGTTCTTTTTTTCAAGCCGGACGTGATTCACAAGATTTACGGAAACAGGCCGTCGAATTACCAGATTACCAGCACAAATTGCAGGGGCGTTCAAAAGGGAAGCGAAAAGAGCCTTGTAATCGTCAACGAAACTTTGTATTACAAAGCGGAAAACGCGGTATGCGCTTATAACGCGGCGCTCCCTTCTTCGGTTTCCGAAGCGTTTGGCAACGTTTTTTACAAAAGCGCTTCAGCGGGAAAGTGCGGAAGCAAATACTATATTTCCATGAAGGACGGGCAGGGCCAACCGGTTTTTTTCGTCTATGACACAGCAAAAAATATTTGGCACAGGGAAGACGGGACGTTTGCCGAGTATTTTGCAGCAGCGGGCGGCGCGCTTTATTTTATCGACGCGGCGGGCGGACTTTATGAAACAAAGGGCGGAACGGAGGACGTTGAGTGGATGGCGCAGACAGGAGACATTGGGCTTTTGAGCCCGGACGCGCAATACATTTCCAAAATTCAGATTCGGCTCGAAGCAGAGCAGGGCGCGCTTATCCGCATTGAAGTGCAGTATGACGGGGAGAGCGCATGGCAGGAGAAATACCGCATTAACGTCACCAAAAGGCGGTCCTTTGCCATTCCGATTATTCCGAGGCGGTGCGACACGATGCGCATTCGCATTGTGGGAAGGGGAAAGGCGCGCGTTTACTCCATAGCCAAAACAATCGAGCAGGGGGGAGAAGCATAGATGGCGCTTGGCGGATTTGCGCTTCCCGAGATCAGCCGGGAGACGATGGCGGACAGCAGGGAGCAGAAAAAGATCAGCGAATATCTTTACCAGCTTACAGAGCAGCTTCGGTTTGTTCTTACCAATCTTGACGGGGACAACTTTGCGCAGGGGGCGATGGAAAAGGAGATTGCTAAGAGCGCTTTGGTGCGGGAAATCCGCGAAAATCTGGAAGACGACAGGGGAAACATCCATACACTCAGCCTTACGGCGGACGAGCTGAAAAGCGAGATCGCGGACGCGAACGGCAATATTTCAACGTTTACGCAGACAGCGCAAAGGCTTGAGAGCGAGATCGCGGACGCAAACGGCAATATATCGACGCTTACGCAGACGGCGGAAAAATTGGAAAGCAAGATCACGGACGCGAACGGCAATATTACAAAGCTTACGCAGACGGCAAGCGGCATTGAAGCCGCTGTGAACGCCAGCAAGCTGAGTTTTGACGCCAGTGGGCTGCATATCAAAAACGGCGGATTTGAGATTCGCAACAAGGACAACACACGGGTATTATACGCGGACACGAACGGAAATCTTACGCTTAACGGGAAGGTAAACGCGACATCTGGGACGATTGGCGGGTTTACGATCGAGGAAAACACACTTTCAGGGGGCGGGGTTACGCTTTACGCTTCGTCAGGAATTATCCGTTCGGAGTATGGAACCAACCGAACAGATATACACAGGTCATCCCTGCTTTTTTATGAGAACGGCAACCAGTCCGCGCAGATCGATGTTGGAGAGTATGGGGTTCGGATTTTTACCATGGGCGGCTCGGAGAGCAACACGAAAGGGGATATCGCGCTTCTGTTAAGATATGGCGCACTGTATATCGGCGGGGCGGCGGACGGCGGGGAGAACCGAATTATCTGCGACAATCCCGCGACCACCACCGGCGGATCGGCAAACGTTCGATGGGTCCAGAGGAAAGATGAGCCGTACAAGGGGAGATATTCGCTTGGATATATTACATCGTCAAGGCGGTACAAAAAGAACATTGAGCCGGTTGCCCGGGACGCGGGCGCGATCATTGACAAAATACGGCCGGTTACCTATGAGCCGCGCACGGGCGAAGAGACAGGCGTATATTATGGATTTATTGCAGAGGAGATGGAGGAAGCGGCCCCGCTTCTGTGCACTTATATTGAACAGGACGGAAAAAAGGTCATTCAATCCGTCCAGTATGACCGCGTTCCGGTTCTTCTTGTGAAGGACGCGCAGCAAACGCACAGGCGGCTTGCGGCGATTGAAAAGTGGATGGAAGAAAAGGAGAAAGCAAAATGAAACAGGACACCGAGATCAAAAGCATGGACGCAAAGGAACTTGTAGAGGGATTGGCGATTTTAAACCTTTTGAGTGTCAGCGGGCTTGAAAACGCGGCGCGGCTTACACAGGCGGCGGAAAAAATCAAGGCGGTTGCAATACGAATCGCGGACAGGGAAGCAGAGGAGGAACAATAGTGGCGGGCTATTCACAGATTAAAAAAGGCGCCAAAGGCAGCAGCGTTTCAAATTTGCAGAGCATTCTCAACAAAAAGGGATATTCGCTTCAGGTAGACGGGATTTTTGGAAGCAAAACGCAGGCGGCTGTTCGCGATTACCAGAAGAAGAACAGCCTTAGCGTGGACGGGATTGTTGGAAACAAGACCTGGGCTTCCCTTATGGGCACAGGAGCGGCGGCAAACAAGACGGCAACACCCGGCGCAGCGGCAGGGGCAAACAAGGCCGCGAGCACAGGCGCGGCGGCAGGGGGAAAGGACAAGCCCCTTACCGCGGCGCAGTGGCTTTTAAAGAACGAAGCGGCGAAGCCGGCGTATACCCAGCCAAAGGAAGTTACCCAGGCGGCAAACATGCTTGCGCAGTACGAGAAAAACAGGCCGGGCGATTATCAATCCAGCTATCAGACGCAGATTCAGGGCGTTTTGGACAAGATTTTAAATCAGAAGGAGTTTTCTTATGACTTTGCTTCCGACCCGCTTTACCAGCAGTATGCGGACCGTTACCAGCAACAGGGCAAAATCGCCATGCAGGACGCGATGGGCCAGGCGGCGGCGCTTACCGGAGGATATGGAAACAGCTATGCGCAGCAGGTTGGACAGCAGACTTATCAGAATTATTTGCAGGGCGTAAACGACGTGATCCCCGAACTTCGCAACGCGGCATATCAGACATGGCAGGACGAGCGCAACCGCGAAGCCGCGAATTTAAACATGCTTCAGGGGCTGGACAGCACAGACTATGCAAGGCACCGGGACAAGGTTTCGGATTATTACAATGACCTTAATTATTATTACGGCAAGTACAGCGACAGGGACGAATCCGCATATAACCGCCATTTGAACGATCTTTCCGCATGGCAGGCAGACCGGAACTATTATTATGGCAAGACGCAGGACGAGCTTTCGCAGCAGAACTGGCAAAAGGAGTTTGACCAGACGCAGCAGAACTGGCAGAAGGAATTTGACTTTGCGGCGCAGCAGGCGAAAGCAGGCGGGAGTAGCTCGGGCGGGAGCAGTTCCAAGACTTCAAAGAAGAGCAGCGGGAGCAAGGCGAAGAGCAGCGGGAGTTCGAGCAAAAGCGTGGAAGCGATAAAGACAGATAAAGCGCAACTTTTTTTGGACAATATCGTAACGCCACAGGTATACAACGCGGGCAAAAAGACGCGGTACAAAGCTTATTCGAATTATAACGCGTATCTAGATGGCGTTGGAGAAAAGTGGGGATTAACCGACGCGGAGAAAGCATGGATTCAATATCAACTTGGTTTAAGGTGACGAAAAATGGCGACATTTGCAGAAATAGAGAAAAAAGTAAAAAGAGGAAAAGTCAATATCACTTATAAGGATACCGGGGAAAGCGAGCGGAGAAAAAAGCGGAAGCAGGAAATAGACGCATATAACCGCGGCGCGGTCAGCCGGGAGAATTTGAAGACGTCCTTCCCGCTCCAAAACTGGGCGGACGGGGTTATGCACTTTCAGAGCAGAGTAGCAGGCGATGCGAAGAAGCGGGGCGAGGGATACCAGAAGGCGGAGGACGTGCGGGCAAACCGGGACAGGAGCGCGGTAGAGGTTGCGGGGCTTTTGGTTCAGGGGGCGATCGCAAAGGAGCATATCAAACGCAACACAAATCTTTCGGACGCAAACCGGAGAAATGCGATCAGTACGATTGATACGGGCATGAAGCAGCTTGGGGACGTACAAAAAGGATTTAACGAGGAAACGAAATATTGGGAGCAGTTTTCGGACGAGGAGGATTATAAGCGCAGCTTTGTTGAAAACGGAAACCAGGAGCGGCTCAGGAACCTTGACAAAGAGAAAACACAATACCAGATCGACGCGCTTAAAAAGCGGAAAAAAGTTCTGGACAAGGTGAGAACGAGCGCGGAATACCAGAACCAAAGGCGGAATTTATCCATATTTTCGCGTGACTGGGAAAAGAATTCGGGTTGGGTTACCCAGCTTGAGGCGGAATACGACATGATTGACAAGCGGATCAAGCAGCATGAAAACGATCTGGCGCAATCCGCGTATTTGAAAAAAATGGAGGGTTATGGGGCGCTTGCGAACGAGGCGGATTTTTTAGAATACGCGAAAAAGGGAGCGACGCTTGCAAAAAACAACCCGACGGTTGAACAGGCGCAGTATGACGGAGCGAAGCCAGTAAACCGGGTTGCGTTTGGGCGGGACAACTATGACCAGGTATCCAAGCCATATATCGGATTAAGCGGGGACCCGGCTTCGATCGCCAAGGAGTATGAGAATTATGACCTGATTGAAGACGAGGAAGCAGATGTATATAACTATCTTCTGGCAAAGGACACAGAACAGGGAACGAACCGGGCGGACGAATATCTGAAATATTTGCAGAACACGGTAAACGAATTGGCGGGCAAGGAAATGTCCGACAAGATTAAGGACCAGTGGCTGCTTGAGATTATATACGGACTTGGCAGCGGGCTTGACAATTTTTTTCAGGGGGCGTCACAGCTTTTTTCGGACGAGGAACTTCCCACATCCGCGATTCAGTATGCAGGGGCGAACGTGCGGGAAAGCCTTGCAAAGCGCGGGCCGAAGATTGGGAAAAACAGCCTTGGGCAGCTTGCGTATGACCTGACAAACACGACGGCAAACATGCTTCCCTCTATCGGGGTTTCTGTGGCAACAGGCGGACTTGGCGCGCCGGCGGCGCTTGCGGGGCTTGCCGGGAGCGCGACGCTGGCAGCGAGCGCGGGAGGAAACGCGTATAAGCAGGCGCTTTCTGAAGGGCGGTCAAAAGAAGACGCGTCGACTTATGCGGCGCTTGTGGGCTTATCCGAGGGATTGGTGCAGTACGCGCTTGGCGGCATTTCCAAAATGGGCGGGGCGATTATGGGAAAGAGCGTGAAGGGGCTTCTTCGGAACGTGAACAACTCCGTTGTGCGGGCAGTTGGGGAATTTGGCATCCGCATGGCAGGGGAAGGAATAGAAGAAGGCTTGCAGGAGCTGATGGAGCCATTGTTCCGCAACGCGATTTACGGCGAAAACAACAAGTTAAGCGATTACACGGAAGACGCGCTTTACGCGGCGCTTTTGGGCGCGCTTGCCGTGGGGCCGATGGAAGGGCCTAGCATATTAAGCGTAAGCAACAGGGGCAGGGCGGTTAAGAAATCCGGGCATTATCAGGAGCTTCTTTCGCGTGCGCTTTCGATGGACGAGAGCACGCAGGCCCACAAGTTGGCAAGAGAGCTTGCAGAAGGGTATGCGAAGCCCAACAACATGGCGATTGGGGAGCTTATGCAGGCGTATCGTGCGGATGGTGGGGATGTGGCGTTTATGACGGAGATTCCGGCGCGGGCAGCGGAAAGCACCGAAGCTGAGGTTGACACAGAGCAGAACCTTCGGGACGCGGCGCTTTGGGCGCAGGACCAGAGGGCGGCAAGACAGGAGCAGAGCACCGAAGAGGCAGCGCGCAGGGGCCTTGAGGAGCAAGTGAGGCCGTACACCGAAGAGGCAGCGCGCAGGGGCCTTGCGGAGCAAGTGAGGCCGTACACCGAAGAGGCAGCGCGCAGGGGCCTTGCGGAGCAAGTGAGGCCGT
>OOIH01000724.1_pt1 | contig 14864 bp, 12 predicted proteins | sample 1691801 | NCBI WGS metagenome assembly OOIH01 (sample SAMEA1061690, study PRJEB22710) | metagenome
TTGCCTTTTCTTCATCTGTTAATTTAACTAAATTTTTACTTCCTAATGTTAATTTCTGTGTATCATTTCCAGTTAAATCAATTAATGCATTCAATATCTTTAATAATGACTTATGATTTAATAATAACGAACTTGAAAAACTCATAGTTAAACCTATTTTTGTTATTCCTTTGATATCAATTAGTAGATGACATCCAGAAAATATATTGCTCATACTTGTCACATTAGTAGTGTCTAAATTAGGTATATTTTTTAATGAATAACAACTAGAAAATATGTTACTCATACTTGTTACATTACTGCTGTCTAAATTAGGCACATTTTCTAATGAATAACAACTAGAAAACATATTACTCATATTTGTCACATTAGCAGTATCTAAATTAGGTACTTTTTTTAATGCATAACAACCTGAAAACATACTACTCATATCTGTTATATTACTTGTATCTAAATTAGACACACTTCGTAATGAATAGCAATTAGTAAATATACTATTCATACTTGTTACATTTCTTGTATCTAATTCTGGTACATTCTGTAATAAATAGCAATTAAAAAATGTATGATTCATACTTATTACATTTCCTATATCTAAATTAGACACACTTCGTAATGAATAGCAGTTAGAAAACATACTATTCATACTTTTGCTAGTAAATTCAGAATTATTAATAAATTTTATTGATTGCAAAAAACTTTTATTGGCAAAAGGTGAACTACTAAATTTAACCCCAGAAAAAATAGTATAAATAACATTATCTGGTAACGTAATGCTCATCGTATTTGCCTTGCTATAAAATATAATATATCTAGTTTTATAACCTTTACTACATTCTTTATCTTTACTGGTATCAAATAAATTCGTTATATTCAAATTTGTTGTAGCTGATTGTTCTATTACTTGACCATCACTTAACTTATATTTCTCTCCACCTTTTACTGTATTGGTTGTAACTTTATCATCTAATTCATCTGTCAATAAACAGATAATTTTCATCGTATATTCTTCTGTATCTTCTTCTAATATTTTTTCTATATCCCACCAGTCTGATTGTGGTTGCCACTCTTCTGTTTCTGGTAAAGTAGAACCTCCTGTTCCTTTAATCTGTCCTATTTTATTCGCATAACTTCTAAAGGGGGCCGTGTCTTCAACACTAACTCCTTTTTCTATAATTGCATTTTTTATTTGCTTTTTACTTTCTTGTAGATAGGCTAATTTATCAGCTATTGCCATTTTAAATCACCTCCCCATTGATGGCATCTAACCTATTCGAAATAGTTCCAATTGTACTTTCTATTTCTGATATTTTACTTTGTATTTCTGTATCATCATAAGTAACGGAAGCTCCGTGCTTCACCTTTGTCGCCTTTATCTCCCTTTTCCCCTTTTAGACTAGCCAATTGCTCTGCTGTGAAATCTTGAAAGGTAAATGCCTCACCTTTATCTCCTTTTTCTCCCTGTTCTCCCCTATCTCCTTTTAAGCCTTTCTCTCCCTGTATTCCTTTTTCACCACTTAAGGATTGTAACCACTCTTGTGCTGTTCCAATAAATCCATTATCAATAGCCACTTGGTATGCTGATTTTCCATCTCTTCCGTTCTCTCCTTTATCTCCTTTTTCTCCCTGCAGTCCTCGTTCTCCTGTTTCGCCTTTTTCACCTTTTAAATTATTTAATTGTTCTTGTGTAAAATCTTCGTAAATAAAAGGTTCTCCCTTTTCTCCTTTTGTCCCCTGTTCACCAATATCGCCCTTTACTCCCTGTTCACCTTTCTCTCCTCTTTCACCTTTTAAACTAACTAGCCATTCTTCTTTTGTACCATAAAACCCATTTTGTAACGCTATTTCATAAGCACTTAATCCACTTTGTCCAGTCTCTCCCCTGTCGCCTTTATCTCCCTTCAAAAAAGAACAACTTAAATCACTTATCACTATCTCACTATAATTTGACATCATTCATCCCTCCTATGTGTAATTTCTTCTGTTAATGTAATGGTTCCTAGTCCTAAAGTTTGCACATACTCACCAGATTTTAATTCTATATCATACTGATATGTCCCATAAGCTAAATCAGCTGTGTCTTGCGAACTTAACACAAAAGAAAAATATCCATCTGAAAATTCAATCTCATTCGGATATTTTTTTTGTATTAAAACTTTAGAACTATGTGGGTTTTGTTTTACTGTAAAATATAAAATATCATCTTGCGTCAATTCTATTTCATTTCCTTTAGCGTCTTTTAATTCAAATTTTATAATTTGCGTATCGCCTCTTGTAAATTCTATATCCATTTAACCAGTCCTTTCCTATTATAAAAAGCACCAGAATCAATCTGATGCTTAATTTCATTTACCACCTTTATTTTTTCCAATTTTATATGAAAAACAAATACCCAAAAGAAAAATAAATATAAAACTTATCCACATAACCTCTTGAGTATTTTTCATTTTTTCAATTTCTTCATTTTTCTCTACTAAAGAATTATTCAACTTATTAATTGTATTTTGTTTTGAATAAATTTGCTCTTGCAAATCATTAGTAGTATCCTTCACTGTTAATTCTCCAGTTGTATATTTTTCTGTTTGGTTATCTTCTTGAACATAATAATTATTGTGATAATGATATATCCCCGTAGAACGATCATAATGTCCTCCATTACTATCTGTTCTTCCAGAATGAGCAAATGAAAAACTAATAATAAAAATAATAAACAAAATAAACAAAAATACTATCTTTCTCATGTTAACTAATTTCCTTGTTACTGATCTTTACTCTATTACTTATACTTTCATATGATTCATCTAATCTCTTCAAATCAAATTGAGTATGAGGAATTTTACTATTTTCTAATTTAAAACGTAAATCACATGTGAGTACTACAAAATATTCATGCCTATTATTTAATTCTATTTTCTTAATATACTGTAAATTTTCAAAATCCAAAGAATATAATTCTTCTGCTTGTAATAATATCTTCTTTGTTTCCTTATCAATTTTATCTAAATTAAGATGTACTAAAATAAAAACCGTTCCAATAGTAAATATTAAAGTTAGCAAACCAATATCAAATTTAACTATACTTAAAAATCCAAGAGCAGTACATAATAATGCTCCACCTAACCATATTATAAAAAGCAATTCTTTTAACTTTTTCATATAAGACTCCTATACACTATGTTTTATAATTCATATCAAACATAGTGTATATTTTTTCCACAAAAAATAACATTTCTTTTATAAAAGTAATGTTTTTCGATATAAAATATAAGTTTTTACTTATATTTATATACATTCTTTTAATAATACTCTTTTTTCTTCAAAATAATTTTATATTTAAAATCACTTATAATTCATTGTATTGTCTTTATAAATCGTAAAATTATTGCTAAATTTAGAAAATATGTTTAGTTTTTCCTTTTGTGTCTGATTTGGTATTTTATTAATGTATTCATATAATTCTTTTTGTTCTGCTCTATTTAGCTTATACTGTGTTCCTAAAATTGCTATTTTCTGTTGTCTAGTTATATTCATATTATTCACATAATCATATACCTTTTTCTTTTTACTACCACTAATTGATTTTCCTTCTCTTGTTCCATCATCTTCTTTATCACTTTTAAATTCTTGCTGTTCATACTTCAAATATTCATTAATATTTATTCCTGTAACCTTCACTATATCATATAGGTCTATTTCATCTTCTTTTGACTTAGATTTAATATAATTTTCATAAATGGCTCCTTTTTCCTTATCTGAATATTTTGAATTTAATAGCACATCTATTTTATCTTTATTTTTTAATTGCTCTTTTTCCTCTAGTTCTCCATTCTTTCTCTTTTTATCTGTCAAATTATATATTTTATTCTTATAATCAGTATAAGAAAGCAAAGAAATATCTTTATTCTTTTCCTTTTCTTCATCTGATAATTTTGTCCATTCATTATGATATTTATAATACTCACTATCTCCCACTTTAGCAGTTAGATTTGTTGTTTTTATTTTTTTAGTTTCTTCTAATCTTTTCTCAATAAGTGTATTAATCTTTTTTTGAAGCTCTCTAACTTCTTGCTTTTTTGTTTCATCAGACTTATTCGAATTTTGTACTATTCTTTTTTGATTATATAATTCGCTTAAATCTTTAGAAATCTCTATCATATATTTATATCTCAATTTATCTTTATCTGTAGCATTTTGTGAATTTTTATTCTTTTCTAATCCTTCTAATACAGAATAATACTCACTAATGTACTTATTTTTCATCACTGAATCTGTTGTTAACTTATCTTCTAATATATTATTTTCAGCTTGTGGTGTCATTACTGGTAATAACACATCACCAATTCCACCACTATATTGCTCCAGAACATAATTCACTTTCTTAGGACTTATATTTAAATTTTTTCCAATGAATTTACTTAATTCATCTGTACTTTCATCAAATTGTTCTGCTACTGGTAACTTTTGAAGTCTACTATTGACTATTTCTCCTCCATACCAAGCCTCATTTTTAACAGCTTGCTTTATAGGAGCAACAAGATTGTCTTTTAAAGGATTATTTGGTGCCAATTGATTTATTGTTGTATCTACTAAAGACTTCCAATCAACCTCTTTACCTTGTCCTGCTTCTAAACATCTTCTGGCAAGCCCACCAATAACACTAGAAGTTCTACCCTTAGGTATCCTAAAAAACTTACCTTCTCCAGTTTTAAATAAAAAATATTCGTCTTTTATATATTCTGGTAAATCTTCATAATCCTTATCATCTCCCAAAAGTAAACTATTAATAATAGCAGGAGCTATCATATAAATTGTTGCCTTTGTTAAAATATTAGCATAACCTTTCCACCCTCTTTGTCCTGATATATTTCTATAAAGTTTATCTAATCCTTGCACAGAAGCATTTAAAAAATTAGCACCATACTTATTAGCTGCCTTTGTTACATCTCCACCACGTTTAAAATTAGTAGTTACTTCTGCTGCATTATATAAAGCTTCATCAATACTTCCACCATGTTCTATTGTAGAGATATATTCAGCAAGTCTAGGAGCTTGTTCTATTACTTCATTAACTTTTCTTATTGCATTTCCAAACATTTTAACAGGATTTTTCGTTTTGATTGGTATTATTCCTTTGCTATAATCAAAATACGTATTGGCAGTTCCCCCATTATTCTTATAGTTCTCATACCAGCTACCTTTTGTTCCAATATTATATAAAGCTTTTGTCCAATTTTTTACAAAAGTTCCCCCTCCATATTTACTATTAAATAATCCCTCTTGAAGATCAACAAGAGGATTTCTTATTGCAAAACCAATACTATAAGTTGTTAATAAATCCCTTTGTGCTTTAGATAAATTTTCAATAGGTGTTAATATAGCTATAGCAACTTTGCTATTATTGATTTTATTTTGTATTGTATCCTTAGAAAAAGCTGTATATAATTCATCACTTATTTTAAACTTAGTCATTTCTCCATCTTTAAAAATAATAAATTTATTACTTCCATCTGTTGCTTTTTCTATAACATTACCACCTAATGTTTGTATAGCAATATCACTAAATTCGACTCCTTTTAAAGTTTCAGTATTCTTTTTGCCGATTGTGTTATAAAGTTCTATTCCTAAGTTATTCATTCTAATAGCCTTTTTAATCATAAGTGTTTGCTCTGCCATGCTTTCTGACACTGATAATATATCCCTATCACTTTGTGTTGCCATTCCTAATGTATTACCACCAACAGAATCATCCATATATTGTGAGATATTATCTGTTATATCTCTATAAGTAGGAACATAATCTCCATACATCTCTTTTAACTTTTTATAAGTTTCCTCTGAAACCATTCCATTATCAACTAGTTCTTTTAAATTGTTATCATTATATTTACTTACTTCATTTGACCATTCTTTAAAATCTGGAAACTTATTTTCATAATATTCTACTATTCTTTTAGAATCCACTGCTGAAATCTCACTGCCAAATACACCCTTTTCATAAGCATATCTTGACACATTATGTTTGTTCAATAAGTAATCATCAAACTCTAAACTTAAATTAGCATTTTTAGCAGGCTCAAAAATATCAATAATTGATTTTCCTACTTTGTCTCCATTACTATTAATTTGATAATCTCCAATTGAAATTTGAGCCTCATTAAAGCTATTTAGTGTTCTATCATATAAATAAATTAAATTATTATTACCAGTCTGTTTTGCTAATTTATCAATATAATGACCTTTGTTTACAAACTTCTGGGCTAAAACATCTTTTATTTCTATTAAACTAACCTTTTCCCCACTTCTTTTTTTCTTGATATAATCAATCGTTAGACTTTTTTCAATCCCCTTATTACTTAAGTCATTTTCTCTTTGCTGTAATGTTTTATCGGATGGAGTATCTAATTGTTCAGTTGCTTCCTTAAAAGCCTGTATATCTGATATATTTCTGTCATTTACTATTTCTTCCATCGTTCTAAGTGGTTTTGCATTAGTTTTTTTACTTTCACTTAATGGATTAATTTCTTTTTGTAAATTCTTACTTTGTATTTTTTCGTTAATTGATACTTTATTATTTCTTCTTGCTCTTTGTTGAATATTTAATAATCCCATTTGTAAAACCCTTTTACTTGTATTTAAATAATCACTGAATCTCATCAAATTTGTTTCTTGTGTATTTACTCCTAATTTAAATTCATCTTCATTAAACATGAAGCCTGCTTCATCAAATAGAATCTCTTTAGCAATATATTTGGGGTTGTCTAATAACAATTGCTTATCTTTTGTTTCGCAACAATCAACATATCTTTTTAATACTTCATCAAAGTTATTATCATTTTGTACAACATCTATCAAAGGTTCTATATATTCATTTTTTATATCTTTTCTTGTATTTCTAATTACTTCAAACAATTCATGTCCTGTTACAATATTATTGTCTACACTATTAGCTATTTCTTCTGTTAAATTGATTAGATTTAATTTTTCATCTGCACCACCGCTAAATTCTGGGGTATTCTCAATAAAAAAGACGTCTATATCATAGACATCTTTCAATATTTTTCTATTATTTTTATTGTTTTCGCTTATATTATTATCACTTATTCTTCTGCTCATCGCTTCTCTGAATCTTTTTTCAAATTCTTGTCTTTCATTATTTGTTTTTTGACTTTGGGTGTTAGTTTCATTAGTAAATTGTTCAAATACATCTCTGTTGCCTTGTCTAATTTCTTTCTCTCCATTTCTCGCACCTTCACTTTCAGTACTATTATACACTATTTGTTGGTTATTTGCAAGATTGCTTCGTTGTAATTTCTCCTTACTAATTGGCACTCTTATATCTTTCAAACTCTCTCTTGTCCCTTTATTAATAGACGTTTCTTGTAAGTAACGTTGCCACGCACCATTTGATTGTTTTGAAAGTTTATTATTTATAGGTAAATTTAAAGAACCTGAATTTTTTTCAGATTCTTGTGTATAATTATTAGTGGTACTATTGACATTTTCTTTAGTTGATAGTATACTATTATTAGAATTATCCATAATACTTTTTGGTTTCGATGAAACATTCGATATTCCGAGTATTGTGGATTTTATTTATCTCATAAAAATGTTTATTGCCTTCTTTATCTATACCAATATTAATTAACCCTTCAAAATTTTCTCCACCTAATTCAAAATCAAATTTGTAGTATTCCCAATTAGGAAATTTTGTTGTTTCTTTTGTTGGATTTCCAGTACTTACTTTCTCAGCAATCTTTAATACATTTTGTAATTCTGGAGTTAATTTCATTTTTTCTTCAAAAAATCTTGTATCTTGTTGAGGATTTGTATATTTATTTATTCCTCTACGTCCAATATTAGCATTGTCTTTTTGATCCAATACAGCATTCCCTTTTAAATAATCTTGCATATACATTTTAGCAATTTTATTATAATCTTTCTTGTCTATCCCATCAAAAATGTCTTGATCAGTATCTACTTTAACATATTGATTACCATTATTATCCGTTTGAATACTAAATCTTTCACTTGAATTTCTTCCTTCATATTCTTTATTATAAGCTCTCTCAAAGTTTTCCTTTATCTTATTCCAATAATTTAATTCTTTCTTTCCAGTAACAGTATTTTTCAATGACTTTATCTTATTCTTAATCCAATCCATTATCTTTTGAATTTGACTTCTATCATTTCCTTTTACTAAATCATTTACAAATTCTTGGTTACCTAAATTTTCTCCTAAATAATCAGACACCGCCTCCTGTTCTATCATTGTTTTAAACTGCTCTTGTGACATATTTTTATACTCATTTTCATAAGTCTTAGCAATATCTAACATCATATTATCATAATCACTAGAACTTTTTAATCTTTCTAGTACCATAGAACTTATTCTATTGTATTCTTTTGTCCCTTCAAAATCATGTGTTAATTCATGTATCATAACACTTTGTAACGCTGTATCCGTATTTGCTTTTGGATTTAAAATAACACTTCTATTTCCTTCACTGTCAACTATCCATTTAGCATTTTGTTTGGAATTAGTAAAAGCTGTATCATCATAAAAAACATTAATACCTCTTTTGGAAGCTACCTCATATATACCTTTAATACTATTATTATCTGTCGGTAAATTATATTTCTGGACTGTTTCAAAATAATTAGAATTATTATAATCTACACTTTGTTGTTTATCGCTTATTTGCTCCATATTTCCATTTTGAGCTGTCTTATTTTCTTCATTAATAATTTCACCTGTTTGTATATTATTTTGATTATTCATAACATTTTGTTGCAAATCAACTAATTTCTTTTCTACTTGTGGATTTTCTATAAAATCTAATAAATTGGATAACTTTTCCTTTTGAGCATCTGACAAATTCTTAATGTCATCTTGTTGCATTACATTTTTTTTATTAATCAATTCAACTGGAGCCCCTAAAGCTTTCAAAATCAAAGTTGTTAAAAATGTAGATGCCGTTGTATCACCTGCATCTTTTAGCATTTCTTCAATATTAGGTATTTCTTTATCTGTTACAATATTATCAATTACATAACCTGCTAAATTTGATATATTTTCTTCTAATATCTCTCCTGTAAAGTCATACCCTTGCTTTGCTAAAAATTTACCAACTCTCGATGATATTTTATCCTCCACTATTTTTGAAAACCTATCATCAAAAGTTCCTTTACCAAAGTAATTTATCCCACCGAATAACTTCTCTGTTCCAACTTCAACCCAAGCTTTGGCTGTTCCTGTATCTATTGCTTCATCTAAGCTATTTCCTTCATTTAAAGCTTGTCTTGCATTAGCACCCGCTGAACCAATTCCCATAATAGTTAATCCTACTGATGGATCTTTAGTTACCGCACTTGCTACTATTGAAGGTGTCATATTACCTACTGAATTTACTGCTCCACCTATAAACTGTGTTAATTCATCTTGCTTTTGTTTTTCTTTATCAAGTTCTTCTCTTTGTTTTGTATACCATTGTGTTGAATTTAATAAATTATTTTTTATTTTTTCGCTCTCTTCTTTATCCAATACACTTGAAATGTTTTCTGTTGCTTCTAAAAATGGTGTTAAACCTGCTAACCTATCAGTTGCTTTTGTTATCTGATTCATTCTCTCTTTTACAAATTCTTTATCTACAACCTTTTCACCTTTTAATAATTCTTTAGTATCCCTTATAGCATCTTCTATTATCCCCAAATTTGGACTAATTACTTTTACTAAACTCCATAGTGAATTTTTTATTGCTTCTTCTTTTGGTTTTTCTTGTCCTTTTTCTATAGCATTTGCAAACTTAGTTGCATAAGCATCTTGTATATTAGCAAACCCTCCTTCTATACCAACTATTCCCTCTCTTTTCAGATATTCATATTTATCTGTTATTTCTTCCCATAAATTGGGGGAATCACCCATTTTAGTTAATTTTACTTCTGCTTTTGGAAGTTCATAATCTTGTTTTTGATTCGTATTAACAGTTGAAGGATTCTGTTTTCTAAATTCTTCCTTAGCTTGCTTAATAAACTCTTCCTTTTTCTGCTTTTCCTGTTCTCTTTTTTTAGCATTTTGTTGAACATAATTAGAAACAGCTTGCATAGACTCTCTTTTTGCATTCGTATAATCCTCAAGAGGCTTTACCATTTCATTTCGAGTATTTATATCAATAACTTTTGTTGTAGTATTATTCGATTGATTTAAACTATCCTTTGCCGTATTTTGTATCTTATCCCATATTGTACTTTGTCGCCTTCCAAACACACTATCTACATATTGCTCTGTACTTTTTTGAATTTCACTAATACTTCTTTGTCTATACTCTGCATCCTCTGTTCTTCCATTTTTCTCTTTCCATTTCTTATGGTAATCTGTAAAAGATGACATATATCCTCCTTACCAACCAAGTCTTCCATAAATATATTCAGCTTCCTCAACTGACAACTCGCCTTTATTAACCTTATCTGAAATTATACCTTTTGACTGATTTAATATAGCACTATTTATTTTTCCACCTTGATTTTGAATTGATTTTAAATTATTTGCAGTATTAACAGCATAATCACTTATACTACTGCCACTCACATTTAATTTTTCAGAAGAAGATTTTTTACCTGAACTACCCGAACTAGATTTTTTTTTTGAAAGTGCAAACTGTTGTTGCCATTGACTATCCGCCACAGAATCTCTTTGTTTTTGATAATCATACTGCTTTTGTTTCCAATAACTATCCAAATCGTACTGTTTCTGTTTCCATTGATTCTCCAACTCATTTTGTCGAACCTGTTCATCAAAAGTCTTTTGCCATTGACTATCCGAAACCTTATCACGATCCTGTTGATATAAAAACTGTTCCCTATTCTGTCTTAACTGATAATTCTGCGTCAACAACTGTACCCTTTGTGCATATAACTCTAAAGCTGACTGTGCCTGTTGAATACTACCATTTTGTCTTGCCTGTTGAATCTTAAAATTATAATCCGCATACAAATCCTTAGAATGATTTAACGTATCTGTCACACTCTTTTGATACGTATTATAAAGTGCTGTCTTTGTACTCTCTGCATAACCTGAATTAGCCAATCCCTGCTCTGCTAATTGCTCCATTCCTGCCCCATACTGATTACTCTGTTTCTGCCAATTCGCATATAATCCCTGTGTCGTCTTATCCGTTTCCTTTTCCAATTTCTCCTTTTCTCTATTTAGCTCATCTACCTGCATTTGTGTTTGCTGATTAATAATATCATTCTGTTTCTGCTCTTGCTGTTGCAATAAAGTATTCTGTTGATTGACCAAACTATCTAAATCCTCATATCCTGCCATGCTTACCTCCCATTACTTCCTTATTACAAAAATCAAATTACTATCCTTTGGTACCTTAAAATTAAACCTAATCTTATTACTTTCTCCTGTCCCTCTTTCTTGATAATTCTTATTTAAAATTAATAATTCACCTTCAAAATAAACATCTAATCCATTAGTATTAACCTTATAAGTACTAGGAATGGTATAATCCTCACTTTCTGTAATTGCTACACCTGTTACCACATCATATTTATACGTTTTTAGCATCTGACTTTGTATCGATTTTTTCATATCCTCATCTGCTTTTTCAATTTCTGGAATTAACAAATTAAGAAACTCCTTCAAATCCTTTCCCACTCTATCAAAACACTGTTTCAATTCATTTGCTGTCAAAGCTGGTGTATCTGGTAATCTCTGAATATTATTCGTTTCCACTTCACATCTTGATAAACTCATTTCCATCTCTCCTTATTTCTTTACATATCCTCCTACAAATGCCTCAATTGTCGCACTATATATTCCAAAAGGCTTATCTATCTCATCACTATAAAACTTTAAAGACAATTCAAGCATTTTCTTTTCTTTTATCTTATACATCATGTATGCCTTATTACTACAAATAAAACTAAAATTAGCAAAATCAATATTCTTAAAACTAAAACCCTTCGCCAATTTTTGAGTTGTATACTTATAATCTGATACTTTATCTGTTTTTCTTGACACTTTTATTAAGCCATTGGGAAGCATTTTTATTTTCGCAATACCTCCCCTCTTATTTGTAGTCTTTAACTGATTATTAAAACCAAAATTATCCATTGGAGTTGTCCAATAACTCATAAATCCTTCTCCATTATCATTTGTACCATCTACCACAAAAATAGAGCCATCCTTAGCTCCTATATACAATTGATTATTATATTCTTTCAACAAACAAGGCTTAGCACTCGAAATATCCCAATAAAACCACTCATACTCAAAACTATCTAATTTCGCATATTTCTGTCTACTATCTGCCAAATATACCTTCCCATCTACTAAAATACACAAATACCCTTTCCATACTACCATACTAGCATTTCTATAATCATTGTCATTTGTCATCTTAATATCTACTAAAGAACTTCTATGAGCAATTACCTGTCTACTATCAATCTTCTCTGTACTAATCCCCTCCAAACCATATCGACTTAAAAACACAATATCATCTTGAAAATTTGTACTACCTGCATAACACCCAATACTTACATTCCCTTGCTTACTTGGGTAAATTCTCCCTCGTTTGGAATCGGTTGTAGGCTCATGATAAAACACATTCGCATTATTTTGATCTAAATTTTTAAAAACCCACAAAATATTATTACCAACTGTCATTCCTGTTATCAATCCCTCTTTTGAACCCTCTTCATAATAATTCAAATCGGAAATATATTGTGGATTCCCTAAAGCAGAATGAAAAATCGCATTGGGATAATCTGGATTTCCTGAAAAAAACAAACGATTATCAAACAAAATCGCCTTTGTACATTTGGCAATTCTATCTTCATACCCTGCTACACTTTTTGAAAAAGTAATAAACACATTATCTTCTCCACTCAAATTTGGTTTTGCTGGTATTTCCTTAAACGTAACCTTTCCTTTGATTCTATCTACTATAAAATCTGTATCTTCTACCATCTCTATATCATTTACAATTGCTGTTACTACTTCACTATCAATTTCTTGTGCGTCTAAATAAAATTCCTTAGCCTCTCCATCTGCCAGAAAACTATTAATCCTTTTGGGAGTTAGCAGATTTACATCTTGTAGTACTTCACCACCACCACGATTACCTGCCCTTCTACTAATTGTCGTTCTTGGAATAAATGGATTATCCTCTGACACCTTTTTTACTGACACACCATTATATACCAAATAATTCTTACCATCATTAATATATAACTTCCCTTCTGAAGCTGCCTTATTAAAACAACTCTTCCCATCCTTCATATCCGAATAAATCTCCTTTAAATGCAACTCATCTGGAAGATTCGGAAAATTACTCCATTCAAATAACTTTGTTTTACTATGCACCATCGCCACATTATCTCTAAAAATATACATTCCATTTATCTTCTCGCCAAGCTGTGCTAACTTTCTAAAACCTGGTCTCGTTTCTACACAAGCCCCTTGTGTATCTTCATAATTCTTCCAAACATTTAACGCATCTGGACTTCTTGCTATCGATACCAAACTAGGTTCCTCTAAAAAATCCACACCAGTAAAATTTGTATAAATTCTTTTAATTCCTGTTGCCATCTTAAACCTCCTATATGTCAAATTCACCTTCAATTTCTTCTGGTTCATATTCCTTTATTGTTACACTTGGTATATTTCTTCTATTATCTAACAACTGTAATTTACGTTGAAACTCCGTCGCAAAAGCTGTATAATCCGCACTCGGATCTGTTTTTAAAATATCATCTGCTACCTTATACACCAAAACACTTTGTGCATCTTGATCCAATTCCAAATAAAAATCATCTTCTGTATCTTCTTTAATATTTTGTGGAAACTTATAATACTCCAGTACAGTCTGTCCCTCTGTACGATCACTAATATAAATTTTATTCTTTCCTAAAGTATAGTAATCCACATTTCCTTTTCTATTATCCTTATCTAAACTAAAAACACTTTTAATCTGATACAAATCAGAAGGCAAAGTATAAGAGGTATATTTATCCTCTTTTTCTTCTTTTTCTGGGTAAAACTTTGTAGCCATTATCTTTTTATTCTGTGATAACTCTTGATATGCTAAATCAAATACATGAGGCAATCTTAAAGCAATATCCTCATCTTCTGTTAAAACATCACTATTTAAAGAATACTCTTCAATTAATGCCAATACTTGCTTTTTACTTTCACCATAAGTCATAATTAAAACCTCCCAAGTCGCTAGAATCGAACTAGCCTAATCCTTTACTTGCATATAAAGAGAGGTTACCCTCTCTTACACTATGGCAACTCTACTACTTGTACCTTTAAACTAGTAGCATCTTCCCCTTTTATCATAACTTTGCCTTTGTTTTCACCTGATACCTTCTCAAATCTACCAGACTCAATCACAAGCCCTACTGTCGTACCGTTCGTTACAGAAATTTCCAAGTCCTCTGTCCCTTGTAAAGAATCCCCTTTTACAATAGTAGCCTTCTTAGCAGCCGAACCTGTATTACTAATTAAAATTAAAATCTTACCACAAGACTTGTTCTCATAATCAATTGTAAGTCCTGTCGTTTTTAAAGCTACAGCATCTTCTAACACCGTAGCTTCATTTCTTACTAAAATTGCATTTGTTACTTTATCCATAACCTCTTACCTCTACTTTCCTTTTTATTTATTGATGGCATTTTAATGCCGCACACTCTTTTGGTCTTACCATTTTTCCACCATAGGTATTTAACCCTTTTATCGCTTCTGCAAAACCTTTTTCAGGTTCATATGGTTTTAATTTATCAATACCATTACAATAAGCAAAGGCTTTTGATGTCTTTAAAATAATGTGATCATCTGTACCATCATTAAA
>OOIH01000957.1_pt1 | contig 14858 bp, 17 predicted proteins | sample 1691801 | NCBI WGS metagenome assembly OOIH01 (sample SAMEA1061690, study PRJEB22710) | metagenome
CTTTCCCTCCCTGCGCTCCCTCTCAACTGCTTTAGAAACAATGCGCCAGTCCTTTTCATCTATGCCTAATGCCTGGCAGAGTTCCTTTGCTGTCCGGGCGTTCTCCGCTCCTGTGCTTAATAATTCAAATACCATGTACTGCTGCGCCTCCTGTGTTGCTGTTTAATTCCTTACTCAAATTACTGTAAAATCGCCGCCTATAAGAATAAAAATCACTTCTCCCGCAACTTATCCGCCCCCACTTTGTGTTAAATTCTATCTTGTCAAATGACAGGTCTTTTGTTGCCGATAAGATAATAAATTCTGTTATCCATTCAAAACCGATGCAAGCCCTCTGCATGGTTTCCCTGTCAAACGCTCCTGATCTGCAGCGCGTCCGTATCTCCTGAAGCTGCTCCGGGGATAGCCCCAAATCATCATAGCCCGGTCTTGGTTTGCTTCTTTTATTTCCAGCCTTTCTTGACATTGCAGCCGCCTCCCTTTAAAATTTCAAATAGGGCGCGTTTCCTGCTGCTGTGTGCTTTCCCCGGCTTTGGCAGCAGGATTTTTTAATTGTACTTTTCTGCAGCAGTCCTCATAATGTCGAAAAGCCCTTTATACTTCCAGCTTACATAAAGCTGCAGCAATGCCTCTTTCGACTTTCTCCAAATGCTGGAAAAGAAAGAACGGCTCCACAATTCCGCTGCTATCCACTGGCAAACAAGCTGCTTTGCCTCCTGCTCTGAATCGTCCTTTGTCTTGTGCGACTGCCATTTTATGTAATACTTCATCAAGTCCAGCAGCTTCATTTTGCGGAAATCTGCCGCCATTCTGTTTATCTCGCTGTTTTCCCTCTCTGCCTTTATCAATAGCTGCCATGCGTCCGCCAGCGTGTCAAACGGCAAATAGTTCTCTAAAATGTGCCGGCAATCGAAAAAGCCGTCACTTGTAAAGAGAATGTCCGGGAAATCAGTAAAATTAAAAGCTGTGTCCTCTCCGTCTACCATCAATTCATCTGCCAGCCTGTCAGAACACAAATTCAAATAATGCTCCATGCCGCCGCTTGCAAGCAGCTTTCTAAGACTTATCTTTACCGGCTCTAAGTCTTTCCGGCTCCTGATTGCCTCTAATGTTTTATCCTTGTATTTCAATCTCTTTCCCTCCTGCTTTGTATAGTTTCATAAAATCATCAAGTGTCAGAGTAACAAGCCATTGCCTGTGGTTCTTCCTGTGGAATACTGCCGGTATTTCTCCGGGTCTTGCGTCATTCATGGATTGCGCCATTGCCATTGTCAAATTCAGCTTTTCGACACGCTTTGCCTCAATGTGTATTCCTGGCAGTCCTATCACATCTGCAGAACCGTCCGCGCCGCAATACTGCTGCCCGCGCCGCGCCTCATTATATCCATACTCTTTCAGGATTGCCGCAAGTTCCCGCTCCCCGCGCTTTCCTTTATCCCGGCTGTTCATGCTTGCGCCCCCTGCTGCTCCTGCGCCTGCATCTGCGCCGCTTTTTTCTCCCAGTATCTTTGTTGCGCCGCTTTTACCTTATCGGGATTTCTCCGCGCCCACTCCCTCTTGTATGCCCTCCGCGCCTCTACTGCTGCATTATCTGTTTCAGCTTTCGCCATGATATAAATACCTCCTTTAACTTCTTGCACTTCATAGATAACAAATATCTTTTTGCACTTCTTGTTCCTATCCTTATTATACAACGAAAAGAATAAGGATTTGTACCAAATTAAGGGCTATCTGGCAACAGGACAAATTGTCTTTTTGCCAACAAAAAAAGAGGCAGCAGGATTGCCGCCCCTTGTAAATGCGCTGTTTATATCCACTTTGTTTCTTTATCGGCTTTCTTGTCCTCCCCCTCTCCCTCATTATCAAAAGGACTATTGCCCCGGAATGGTCTGAAATCGTCCTCGCCATAAAAATAATTACTGGCAGCATTAAACCACACTTTAGCCGATCTGCCAGGCGCGACAAATCGCCCCTTTAATACTCTGATTATCATTTGCCTTTCTTCCTGCTGCTGCAAAACTGCTATTTTTTCAACATCATTCGGACTTACCTTGCCATTATCAATATCATAATAATTAAGTGATAACTGATAGTCTGCGGTATATTCAATATTGCTGCTATCCCTGCCGCTTTCAAGAGTAATGCGTCCGCTTGAATTGCTTATCCTGTTTGTCGCTACTATGCCAATAACAAAAGTATTGTAATCAATGGCATATTTCTTTAGTCCTGTGACAGACTGCTTTATTAACTCCTGTGTGTCTATGCCGTTCCTGCTGCTGATAAGGTGCAAATAATCAACCACAACAACCGGCGCGGCGGCTCCTGCTGCCTTTGCCTGTTCTCCTACTGCCTTTAGATATTCAAGAATACTGTCCAAATCGCCGCCTACTCCGTCTGGATTGTATTGCAGATATGGGAATATATCCCGGCTGTACTCCTGCAATGCCTCTTTTATCTCTGCTGCATCTGCCTCACTCCATTTATACCCTTGCATGATATGTAAAGCTGAATAGAATTTCCCACGCTTTGCAAGCCTCCCACTGATTGCCTTTGCCAACATTTGCTCCCGGCTCATTTCAAGATTAAGATAAATAACCGGCTTTCTGTGTGCTGCCATTGCCTCTGAAATCTGCTGGCAGAGGGTGGTTTTTCCAGTTCCCGGCGCGGCCATTAAAAGTAAAAGCGACTGCCGGATAACTCCCCCATTCAGTAAATCATCAAAAAAAGATAAGTCTGTCTGATATGGTTTGTATGCCTCCGTTTGTATCTTTTCCAGAAAATCATCAATATAAGTCTTGCGTACTGCTGCGACTGCTGCCCTCACACTCTTTATAAAGCCCTCTCTGTCCTGCTGCAGATATTCGTTAGGGTCTTTATGCTGCCCGCAAATATCGGCGGTTATATAGGGAATATTAAGCCGCTCTAATTCTTTCGCTATAATAGGGGATTTACGACTTCCACCTTTGTCATTATCAAGGGATATTATCAATGTGGCAGCAGGCTTTTTCTTTTCAAGCTGTTCTATAAGGGTTTCGGCATTGCTTGTGCTGTTCAATGCGACTGCTGCCGCCCCTGCCTCAATAACGGATAAAGCGTCAAATGCTCCCTCTGTTATAAATACTTCTCGCACTTCTTGTGCGTATAGTGTGTTAAAATTGAATATCCACGGACTACTCGCGCCCATTTCTATTTTGGGGTTCATCTTTTCCCATTCTTTTACGCCGTCAATCCTGCGCCCCACATAATGCCGCTTGCTGGTCGGAATAATAAGCCGGGGGCATGGGTGCTTTATATCCCCTATCCCTCCGGGCGCGTTTGCCGGGTCTGCCTGTGGGTCAAATCCTATCCAATAGGCAGCAGCAGTATTGACGCTGATTCCCCTTGCCGATAAATAAGAAGCTGCCTCCGGGCTGTTTATCCTTTCCCGGCATACCTTGTAATACTCTGTATAATCTGCTTTGCCCTCTGTGCGCTCCTGTGCGCCTCTCTCCGGGGCTTCTTGTTGCCTCATGGTGTTTTTATCGTCCTGCTGCTTAAAATCGCTCTGCGGGGCTTGTGCGGGCTTGCCTGGCATTGCTTCGCGCTGATCGGCGGCTCCCTCTGGTCTGTATGGGTCTATCTCTATGCCGATTTCTCCCGCCAGCATTTGCAATGCGGTGTTATAATCCGCTCCGTATTTGTTCGCGTAAACATCAAATATATCATAGCTTTTCTTTTCGCAAGCCCCAAAACAACAAATAGTATTTGTTGTTGGATAATATTTGACTGCGCCGGTCTTGTGCGCTCCATGACCGCTCCCGCAAAAAGGGCAACAGTACAAGCCGCCTTTGCTCTTTTCCAGATAGTCGGTTATCCTCACTCTGCGCCGGATTTCCTGTTTTGCTTCTTCTCTGTTCATGGTTCATTTTCCTTTCTTGAATCTTGCAACATTTCCCGGCTGGTGGTATGATAACCATACACGCCGGTAACGCTGCGCCAGTGTTGGGGTGTGTCTGCGGTTGCCCCGGCTTGCCGGTTTGGGGTAGCCGCTTTTTTTGTTCGGCTTTTCTCGTTTTTGCGGTGTTCCCTATATAAAGGGAAAATGTGGAAAAACTCGCCTGTTCTGCTGCTGGTAAAAGAATATTATCGGCGGCGGGGCTATCGACAAACTGTCCTTTTTCTTTTCCTCTGTCCTGCCCTAATTTTATTATAAGCAGCGGGGGCGGCACGTCAAGCCGCCTCCCTGCGCCATTATAAATACTTATAATACTTATAATACTTTGACATTTTCGCATAGCCCGGAAAGCCTTTATTTATGCAGGTTTGCGGGTTTGGGCTTGGACAAAAAGTCGATAGTTAAGGACAAAAAGTCGATAGTTAAGGACAAAAAGTCGATAGTTGCAGGACAAAAAGTCGATAGCCCCCACTATCGACAAACTGTCCGCTTTAGAAATATGCTCTTATTCCGTCTGGTTCTATGGAATACTTTGTTATAAAGCCGCATTTCTGGTAATGCTCCAAATAGCTTTTTATTTTATCGGCTGTCCTTTGCTTTTGTTTTGCTGTTTTAATTCTGGCTTTTTCGTAAAGGGTTTTATATAATATCTTTTCATCATGTCCGTTTCCCCTTTTCGCCCTGGCTATTCGCTCAATCAAATAATCGTCTATCAGCAGATTACTTTCGGTCTTATTAAGCGGGCTTTGCAGCAATTTAATGTCAAGGGTGGTTATTTGTTTCCGCTGTTTTGCAAATGACATAGCGGGCGGCTCTCTGAATATGTGAATAGCTGCGTCTGCTAATTGTCCGTTTACAACTGCTGCCCCTCTCTCTAATGGCAATAAAGAACCGTCATAGATAAATTTGTCATATCCATAATTTGCCTTTATCTCTTTTGAGTTATCAAGGGTAATTCTTGCCCCGGTCATTTTGGTAATAGAATTGTTAATCTTTTCAAGCTGTTCTTTGCTCGGTCTTTTCTCGTTTCCCATAGTGCGGTGAATTTGTGTTAAAGAAATGACTTTGTTTCCCTCGTTAAACAGGGCAGAAATGGCGATATATACCCGCTTGTCAAATTGTGTCAGCTTCTTTGTTATCTTCATGCCCTCGTCCAGTGCATCAAAGTCTATCGAATAGACAATAGGTATCTTTTCTTTTGCGCCTTTTTTCTGTACTGCAAAGCATAATTGCCCGCCTGTGTCCTCTTTGAAAAGGTCATACCAGATATTGCTATTGATTTTGTCAACTGGATATTCTACGCTATCAGTTCTTATCATGGTTACAGAGGGCAGCAGGGTTTTGTCTGCGCCACTGGCAGCAGTCAATATCTTTTCCCATAATACGCCCGGTATCGGCTCTTTGCGCTCTCCTGCTAAATCTTCCAGTAAATCAGCTATTTCCAGTCCCTTATATTCTGGCTTTTTCAGTTCTGCGACAATAAATGGTTCAAGCTGTTCTATTTGCTCCAGCTTATTCATTTTGTCTGTCAGCTCTCCGATTTCTCCTGCTGCTTGCGATATTGCTATTTTGCTATATTCCCATGCCGCCCGGTTGCCCTCATGTATGATATTTATAATCTGTGACAGACTCTTTTTTATCCGCTCTATTGCCTCCGGCAAATGCTTTATAGATTCTTGCTGATGTGCTATCCATTCTTTTTGTTGCTCTGGTGTCAGCTTATCAAAGTTATCTTTGTTCAAATCATAAATCCATGCTTTTTCGGGGTCTATGCTGCTGGCAATTCTTATACTGTGGATATGCTGCCCTGCTGCCTCTTTATCCTCTTGCACTTCTTGTGTAAATGTTTCCGGCTCCTGCCGCTCCTGTCCTGCTGCCATGCTATGCCCCTTTCTTTATAGGCTATCTATAATCTGTTTTGCCTGTGCGTACAGTTCCGGGTGTTCGGTTCGGTACTGCTCTATACAGTAATTTGCAAATTCTGTCATAGTCTTGCCGGTGATCCGCGCCATGACTTTTATAAATTCGTGATTATCGGGAGTGAAAGCCATGTTAATTCTGGTAGCCTTGCAGCCTTTTCTCCCCTGCGTCCTTAAAGCTGCTGCCCGTTCTGCTGCCTCCTGCTGCGTTGCCTCGCCCTGCTGCCCTTTATTACTTGCGCCCTGCTCCAATTTCCGCATGACTGCGCTGCTCTCTGCGGTTTCTGCCCTGCCGGTATTCATTGCGCTAAAGTCTTTCTTTGCCATTTTCTAGCCCTCCATTATCATTTCATACAGTTTTTTATAGTCCTTTGCCGGATTGCTCCGGGGCGCATAATCAAATAATGACTGCTGCATTGCCTGACTTTCTCTAACCTTTATACCCTGCCGAATATCCATTAAATACGGTATTTCCATTTCTGCGCCCTTTTCTATGAGTACATCTTTCAGATAACGATTGATAGCGGGGCGGTTGTCATACTTTGTTAAGACAATGCCGGTAAAGGATAAATCAGGATTGCGCTTTTTGGCATGGTTCGCCATATCTGCAATCTGATAAAGCCCTTGTAAACTGCTGCTGTCCGGCTCCAATGGAATTATTAAGCCTGTGGCGGTGTGTAAAGCCACGTTTTGCAGTTCCAGTATTCCGGGCGGTGTATCTATGAAACACACATCAAAATCATTCTTTAATGGCTCTAGGGCTTTTTGCAGCTTCATTGCGCTTGCTGGTGTGGTCTTAATCACTCCCAAATTGCGGCTTGCTGATATTGCAAATATGCCCTGCTCTGTCTGCTGGATAAGCTGCAGGGCAGCAGGCGCGCCATTCAGTAAATCATAACTGCCGGGCTTGTTTGGGTCTGCGCCGATATAGCTTGAAAAGTTCGCCTGTGGGTCAAGGTCAATAGCAAGTACCCTTTGCCCTGCTGCCGCCGCTATTTGGGAAAGTGCGGTGCAAGTTGTGGTTTTCGCTGTGCCGCCCTTTACAACTGCTGCCGTGAATATCTTCATTGTTTCTCGCCTCCTGTTTCCGTCTGGCTTTTCATCTGTTCCAGCAAATCAAAATATTTCTGCTGGTACTTGTCAACCTCTGCTTGTTTATCTGCTTTTAACTTCTGTATTTGTTCCTGATATGATTTTTCAATCTGTAATACTGCTTTATCCTGTGCTATCTGTAATTGTTCTTTCAGACGTTCTAAAGCATCTGCTTCATGCTGCCTAAATTCCGATATGGCTTTTTCATGCGCGGTCCGCTCCTGCTGCATCTGCTTTTCAAGGTCTGATCGTTCCCGGATAACTTTTTCATGTTCTTTCTTTAATTGCTCCAATTCTTCCCGGAATATTGCCGACTGCTCTGCAGCTTCTTTCATGCCCTCGATTTTAGTTTTGAGGTCATTGCATGAATCTGTTAATGCTTTGTTAAGGCTATCTTTATCAGATAACATAGACTGCATATCGTCCATTTTGGAGTTATATTCGTTGTTAAGGCTATCAATTACGCTGTTTAGTCTTGCGTTTTCGTCCGCGTGCGCCCTGGCTTTCAGAGTGGCATCTTCTTTTAATTGCTTTGCTACTGTCAATTTCTCCTGCAAATCCTGAATAGTTGCATCTTTGGACTTTAAGAGTGCGTCAAACTCCGTCCGTACTGTTTCGGTTATGTTCTGGTTATCTTCCAGACTTCCCATAAACATTCGTGTAATAGCAGATACATACTTTTCAAATTGTTCTATGTCTGCCTTTTTGTCGGTTAATATAGCCTTGCCGGATTGAAACTCAAATGCCTCAATGAGTTTTGCAAGCGTTTCCTGCTGGTTGCCTCCGATAGTGTTTGATAATTCTTTGAATTTTTCCGCTGTTTCATCATCAATCCTGAATGATTTTGGTTTCAGTTCCTTACCATCTGCCATGATATAACCGCCTTTCTGTAATACACTACATTGTAATACTTGTGTATTACTTTTGATATTTTACTTTTTGTGTAAAACCGCATATATAGTATCTTTTTGCGCCTCTTGTGTAATTTTCTAATTAAGCTATTTTAACTTTCCTCAATTAGGAATCATGTTGCCATTGCTGCAGCTATTCCCTTTAACTGCTCCAACTGCTGCCGGGATAATTTGTCTATGGCCTGTTCCAACTGCTGCCGGGGGTCGTTATCGCTTATCCCATGATAAAGGTCATATATTTGTTTGGCTATTGCCGCCTGTGCTGCGTCTTTCTTTCTGTGTGTGTATCTCTCTGTTGTCTTTGGGTCGCTGTGCCTCAAATACTCCTGCGCCAGATAGATATTATCCCCTGTGGCCTCCATTGCAGCAGTACCGGCACTATGCCGCAAGCTGTGTGCGGTCAATTTCTCGCTGTCAAATCCTGCCTCCTGCATTGCCTTTTTCAACATGGTGCTAATGGTTGTCGGTGCAATCCGATTGCCGCCGCTCCTGTTCCCTGTGCTGACAAATAAAGGACTGCTGCCGGTGTAATGGTCTGTACGGCTTTTCAGATAGTCTTTTATGCTCTCTGCTACTTCCGGGGCTATGGGTTTCTTCTGGTCTGCCTCGCTCCTGCCCTTGCCCCATATATAAAGCCATGACTGCCCGCCTTTGGTTTCAAGGTCTTTTATATTTGCCCTGCTTATCTCTATTGTTCTAAGCCCGGCATTTACCGCCAACTGATACATAGCAAATAACCGCTTGCCCTGCTCTGTGCTTCTCTGTATTCTCCCGGCTGTGTCTTTATCATAGCTGGCAGCAGTTGTAATAGCTTCTTGCGCCTTTTGTGCAATACTGCTTTCAATGTTCAATACCTCTGCCGGGGTAAGTGCGTCCTTTTTGTAATCTTCTGTATTTACCTTTGGCGCGTGTATGTTCTGCGCTATGTTCGGATATAGGCCGCTGGCAGCAGTCCATTTGAAGAATTGACACACACTCCGCAAATACTGTGCAACTGTGGCGGGCTTGCATATTATCTTTACCGGCTTTCCGCTTTTGTCCGTTCTGTACTTCCAGCCGGTCACGCTCTCCGGGTCAATCTGTATCGCCTCATGCTCTTTTGATAGCCAATCCCGATAAGAAAGAATGTCCTCACGCTGCGGGCGGGTGCATACCGTATATTTCAGCCATGCCGCAAACTGCCGTAAATTGATAATATATGTGCGGGTCGTTCCTGCGCTGCGGTCTACCCATTTCACAAAGTCCATGAAAAGCCCTGCTGATAGTTCCTGCTGGTATGCAATTTGTGTCTGCTGGTTATATGCGGTCAATGCTCCCATGCTCTGCGCCTCCTGTCCTTTTCTTTGTCCTTTTCCTTATTCTTATTATACCATGTATGCGGTGAGTGTCAATAACTTTTTGCACTTCTTGTGCATGATAATCATTGTCAAGGTGTCCTGCATGGGGATTGCTGTGCCACTCTTTTTTTACCGGCATTTTATGGCATTATGATTGCTGGTTGTCCAACATTTTCCAACACTGGCAGCGGGGAAACTCTAACAAATTCTAACAGGCAGCAGGACTATAAAGCATATTCTTTAGGGATATTTAGGGGTAAATATATAGGTTTTTTCAAGTCCTATATGCCGGGAAATAACAGGTTTTCACAAGTCCCATACTCTGAAAATGTAAGGTTTTGGCAGACTATCCCCGGATATGTTAAGTAATGTTAAGTTCCCATACCCCCGAAAAAGTGAGGTTTTATGAGGTTCTTATATCCGCAATGCTAGGATTTTCTAGGGTGTTCCGGCTTTTATATACCTCCGAAAAAGTCAACAATAGTAAACATTTTTAGGCTTTTTTAGGTCTGTCATATCAGACAATATACAATCCTGCTGCCGGATGCGCTCTTTTAGGGTGTGAGAAATGTTACCATGCCGCCCCTTTTAGGGTGTCGGAAATGTCAGTATTGCTTTTTTATGGCTGCCGGAACTGCCGATTGTGCGCCGTCCTTTTAAGGTGTCCGAAATGTCAGGTTGCTTTTAAGGTCTTAGAAATCTCGGCATACTCTTTTAGAGGCTATAAAATCTCTAAACGCCTTTTATGGACTCCGAAATCTCCGAATACTCTTTAGGGGCTGCGGAATCTGCAATATCTTTTTAAGGACTAAGGAAATGAAAAATACTGCTGCAGCTTGCCCCGGTGTCCTGCCGATCTGCTCCGGCACTCGCCCTATATGGCGAATAATCCAGTAAAATCCAGTATAAGCCCCGGATATTAGTATTTTTTAGTATTCTGCTTTTAGGGTGTCCAGAATGTCTTGATACTCCCCCGCGCCTGTGTCGTGTTCACAAACTCTTTTTTTAGTGTAAGTTTTTGTAAGTTTTTGATGATTTCCTCTCCCGCGCGTATCGTGTAAAGAAACTCATTCCAGCCCGGAAAATCAATACTTTCTGTTCGCGCGCGTTATAGTGTCATTAAATTCTTTTTGTTCAACATTTCTCAACATTCTTGCGGGCGCGTATCGTGTTACATAATTCTTTTTTTATGCTCACTTTCGCGCATTTTCCCCGGATATATGCCCGCCCTGGCATACTCTTTTTTGTGCCGCTTTTTGCAAGATTTCTTTTTTGCTCGAATTTTCTCGAAGTTTCCCGCGCGCGGATCGTGTTTATAAATTCCCGGTATTATGGGAAAACGCCACTATTTGCAACTATCCGCATGACTACTGCCCCTGCTGCCTATAAAGGAAATATACCAACATTTTCCAACATTCCCGCATATTATGTGCGATACTGGCAGCAGGATTGCCGGTAAAAGAAAAAGGCAGCAGGCTTTTACGCCCGCCGCCCATGCCTGGACTATTTGCTTTATATCATTCCTTTACCATACAATATTGTAATTTCTGCTGAACGATATGGAGCCGCGCATTTATTCTTTTCAATATCTGCTCTCACATTATGTCCGATAATATCTCCATGCCGTTTTTCAGCCCCCATAAAGCGCATACAGATAGATATTGCGCTATATGCTCTCAATGCTCTGCCGCCTAATGCAAATAGGGGATCGCCCCATAAAACACCTATTTTCTCCCGCATTTGGTTTATAACAATCATAGTGCTGTTATTTCTCACTAATTCATGCTTAATATACGCCCATTCGTTAGACAGTAATTTTGCTGTCTTGTTTTCCACTTCCAGATATTGTCCAGCGGTTGCCATTTCTTCAAATGTTGGTATAGCTGATAGAGTATCAATAACAATCAAGTCAAATACTGGAATTAGAGTTCTGATAGCCTGAAATGCATCTTCCAGTGTGTCCATATTCAGCATATATATGTTACGCTTTGTTACTCCGCACATAGCCATATATTCAACGCATAAAGCCCGGTCTGCATCAACATACAGTATCTTCTTATTGCGCTTCTGAAAACTTTTTACGATATGTAGTGCAAGTGCGGTTTTACCTGTGCTTTCAAGTCCGTGTATCTCAATAATGTTTCCTGCTGGAATACCGCCAACACCTAAAGCGGCATCTAATTGTTTTAGCCCAGTGGGGTACACCTCCTTTCTGCGTGATGCAAATACATCACCTTTTATTATTGCGGAATCTCCATAATTTTTATTTGCATAGAGTTCCATTGTAAGTAGTGCGTTACTTCTGTTCATTCCCTGCTGCCGCCTTTCCTGCCAAATATCCCAGCTTGTAAGCGTTCAGAATTGCCCGCGATTTTCCCATTGGTAAATAATCGGCAATTTGCAGCAGCATTAAGAAGTGGTTTGTTTCGTTGGTGTCCATTAAGTCCATTGCCATTTCATCGGTGATAGGCGCGGTTCTCTTTTCATACTTCGCCACAAGTCCGATTAAAAATTCCTGTGTTGGTCTGCTTGCCCTTGCTTTTGCATTATTCTGTTTTCTTTTCATGTGATAATCCTTTCTTTACAGAGGGCAGCAGTCATGTTATAATTCCTGCATACCCTCATTTGATAAGTTGTGGGGTTACTTGCCTATATCAGAGTTACCGGCTCGGATATGGGCTTTTTCTTTATACTGCTATGTTTATCAGTGCGCCTAAACTCTCTTTGTAAGAGTACCCGCCAATGATCTGCAGCAGCTTTGCCTTTGCCTGTGCGCCCGCGTCAATCGCCTTTGCCAGTTCCCGCGCCAGTCCTGCCGGAACGTAGCCGATCACTGTTTTTCTCTTTATCGGGAGAATATGAACCGTAATTCTTATAGCGTTGCTGTCGTGCTGGTTGTCTGCCTCGCGGTCAAGGGTTACTGTCAAATCCTCCGGCTTGAACTGCTGCAGAAACTGTAACCGCTCCTGAATGTTGCTGAATGTCACGCCAACGGCGCGGACGTTCATGGACATTTTTACCCTTTTCCATGCTTTCTTGAAACTCTCCGATAAAGAAAGACCTGTTTTCCGAAGCTGATTCGCCATAGCGCAGACGGTTTTTCTAATGTTGGTAATCTGTTTCATGTTGTTGCCTCCTTCATTTGATAAATCCATTATAGCACTAACTCTAGTACGTGTCTATTGACTATTTCACTAAAGATAGTACGTGATATAAGCACTAACTTTGTGCATATTGACACTAGCTTTAGTACGTGTCGTGTGCTATAATATATTTAACCTAAAAGAAAGGAGGTTTCCCCCGAATGGGAATATGCTTTAAAAGGCTAGAGGCTCTTTTATCTGAAAAAGGCAAGACATTTTATAGCTTGCGAAAAGATAAGGTTGTCGGAACGGAAACAATAAAGAAGCTGCAGCAGGGGCAAGGGTACATTGATACGCGCACAATTAGCAATCTCTGTGAATATCTTGACTGCCAGCCGGGTGACTTAATGGAATATGTACCCGATAAAAAAGAATAGCGGACATATTGCAGTTTATACTATCTGCGAAAGGAAGTGTTTTCTATGAGTTATAAGGAAATGGCAAAAAGCCTCATAGACCAGATACCAGATAGCAAAATGTATTATATCGTTGCTTATCTGCAAGGGGCAGCAGTACCAGAGGAAAAACCAAACGCGGAAACAATCGCCTCTATTGAGGAATTGGAGAACGGCGGCGGCACTCTCTTTACTGGCAGTACAGAGGCTTTATTTGCTGAATTGATGGAGGAATGACAAATGCTTGATGTTAGATACTCCACAAAGTTCAAGAAAGATTTTAAGTTATGCGTAAAGCGCGGGTATAAAATGCCCCTGCTCCAACAAGCTATTGATACATTGCGTATTCCCGCCCCGCTCCCGGAAAAGAATAAAGACCATAATTTGACCGGGAATTATGCCGGGTATAGGGAATGTCACATTGCCCCGGACTGGCTGCTTATTTATAAGCAAATCGGAAATGAATTGAGATTAGACCGAACCGGCACACACGCTGATCTGTTTGGAATGTAAGCCCCGCAGGGCGCAAGGCACTTTTGATAGGCTCCGGCTGTCAGAAGTGCTTTTGCGTTACTTTTGGAAAAGTAACAAAACCAGAATAGCCGCCGCCAGCGGGAAAATTCCCTCCGGCTCCGGGTAGCCCTAAAATGGGGCGGGGTTCCGTTCTGGCCTCCCCTGTGTCCGGGGGTGCTGGTAATCGCGGGCAGTGGTACAGTATTTTCTTTACCGGCAATCATAGCGCGGAAATAACCGCCCTATTTGCCCCATACAGACGATAAAAGCGGTTAAGGGTAGTTTTTATAGGGCAGCAGTCGTAAAGGGGCTATATGGGGCTTGTGGCGCGTCCTGTGGGGTGCTGGTAATTATGGGGCAGGGGTGCTTTTGCCCTGCTGCCATGTTCCAGCATTTAAAATCATGTGATAGCAAATGATAGCATAACCGCCCTTTATTTTCGGGGTGGGTCTGTTCGGCTCCCCCTCCGGGATCTCTTTTGCCCCAGGGAATCTTCCGGGCGGCTCCTGCTGCCATGCCAGGCATATTTTATTTATCCTCGAAAAACCGCGATTTCTCCGGGAGTTATTGCTATTTCCTCCGGGGAAATGCGTATTTACTGCCGGGGAATGCCTATTCACTTCCAGCTTATTTCTTCCAGCATTAACGGCATTTCTGCCGACATTATTTCAATTTCTGCATACAGAAAAGCGATTTACGATTACAGAAAAGCCGTTCCTGTTCTTTTTTATGTTGCACTTTTTTGCATTTTATGCACTTTGCGGGCAGCAGAATTACACAAGAAGTGCAAAAAGCATACTGCCATTAAAGAATAATCAAAGGACGCTCCCCCGCTCATGGGTGCGCCCCTCCGTCCATATCATGCCCGCTATGCAAATAACTAGGGGGCTAGCTTGCCATTTTAGCCGCTTTCCCCCTCTCATTGATAATTTATCCATTAAATTATTTTTCGTCCGTTTCTGCGCCCTCTGCGGGGCTTTCTGTGGGTTTTGGTCTATGCCCCATGCGATAAGGGTATAAGCTGCAGCCGGTGACGGTGCATAGCTTCACTTCCTGATACTGGTTACAACAACATTCAAGGCATTTCGCCCGGATTGCTTTTATAGGTGTCAAAACTTTACTCATGCTCTGCGCCTCCCAAATAATCAGAAATAGCCGCCGCGACTGCTGCCGCCTCGTCCTCTGTGAGTGTAACGCCTTTTCCCGGCTGTGAATCTCCGTTCCCGTCTGTGCGCCATATCCTCAAATCAAGTTTAGCAGGGTTTCCGTTCCAGCTTGTCAAGGTCAATCGTTTTGCTGTGCTGCCGGTGCTGCTTATCTCTGCTATGGTCTTTTTAACCTCATACTGCATATTGCCTATACCTCCATTCCCTCTAAAACCTTTTGTAATGCCCTGCGGGTCTTGTATATCTCCCCCGCCCTCTTGTGAAGTCTGTCTATATAGCGCGTCAATTCTTCCCGGTTTGCCGGTTTATAATATCCGGGGAAATCGCTGCTACTGCTCGCGCAAATGGGCTTTCCCTCCCTGCGCTCCCTCTCAACTGCTTTAGAAACAATGCGCCAGTCCTTTTCATCTATGCCTAATGCCTGGCAGAGTTCCTTTGCTGTCCGGGC
>OOIH01000669.1_pt1 | contig 14711 bp, 17 predicted proteins | sample 1691801 | NCBI WGS metagenome assembly OOIH01 (sample SAMEA1061690, study PRJEB22710) | metagenome
GGCCGCACCCTTCAAGCTACTCACATCCTGTCCGTCAATCACTACTTCACCGGCACTCATTGGTTCTATCCCACCAATGATACTCAGCAAAGTTGACTTCCCGGAACCACTTACTCCCTTTAGCATCACAAAGGCGTTAGTCTTAATCTCCAGGTTCACATCACTAAGTACCTGCTTTTTGCCATATGATTTGTTAATGTTTTTGAGATGAATTGACATGTGTTAATCCTCCTTTAGTTGCTTTGCAATATGTCTACTTGAAAACCGCCCTTGGGCAAAAATCAGCGAAACTGGCGCAATCAGCAACATCACACCCAGCACCAACCAAAAATGCCAATCAATTCCAAACAGCACTACCCTAGGCGGTTCACTCAGCGCCCAAAAACTCTGCCATTTCACTACTAAAGCATCGACATTCATCCAAGCAGTAACTCCAGAGATTACCACTCCTAAGATACAACTTACCACAACCGCCATCAAACAGAGTTCCAATAAATATAAGAAATAAATCAGATAAATATTATTCGCTGTCGCCCCCATCGAACGGTAGAGCGCCAGAGTATTCGCATCCTGATCCACCACATGAGCAAAGGTAAAAGTTGCAATTACTACCGCCACTATCAAAACAATCACCTCAAGCACCATAACCACCAGCCACGCCATATTAAATGCCTGGGCTATACCACTAGAATCAGTCACAAAACCACCAACCACTATCTCCGAATCAATTTCAATCGCAGCATATTTAACTACATCTAACGGGTTATCAAACCTAGCTATCACCGACTCATTCACTTGTGGATTTTCACGTCTTTGCCATTCTTCAATTTCCCCTTGTTGAGCTTCTCGCCAAATTGCAATCTTCTCATCTAGGTATCTCGTTACTACGCCTGAACCATTATCAACAAGTAATGGTTGATAGTCTATTACTCCCCCAGAAATATTACCCAAAACTAAATTCAACAAATTAAAACCTGGCACCGTTGGCGTATAACTATTACCCTCACCAATACCGTACTCGTATGACGGTTTACTATCCTCGGCTTTTCCCCCAGTCGGTAAATATCCTACAATATAATACCTATCCGCGATTTCACGTCGTAACCAATCATACCAAGAGCCGTCACCATCAATCTGGAACCCACCCTCTGGCGCTAATACTGGCACCTTGCCTTCTGGAACTCGTGCCAAATCTGTTTCCACAAACGCCTCTACTGCTGAATAATCCACTACTTGAATACTAATAAACGGCACTAAAGACTGTGGTTCCTGAAAACTATAGCCCCTGTGAAAACCCACAACAACTCCATGACTATCTTTCAACCGTTTCTGTATAGCCTCTTTATTATTAGTCTGTCTCCCAGTACTAACATCCCTATGGTAGCTGCTTACATACGCCGCTCCATCTGTCTTGGCTACTGACGCATTAAGCGCACTCACCTCTAACCCACGCAAAACAAAATTCACTCCCATCAGCACTCCAAACAATATCGCAATCGTAAGTATAATAATCACGCTCCGCCCCTTATGCTGAACAATATTTCTCCAGCTTAGGCTCAGCGCATCCCCAAATCTTAACTTGTTAACCATAGACACATTATATCACTAAAAAACAAAATAAAATACCCCCGCATTCCTGCGAGGGTACAATGTTTGATGATGAGTCAAATAAGCATGCGAACACTACAAAAAAATATTACCTATGCTATAAAGTTTTCTATGACCTACTTATTGTAAGCTGTCCAATCCACAGTAAACTCCTTTTTCGGAGCCGGAAACCAACCGGGCCTCGGTATAATCCTCAGTGACACACTGGTTACCTCAGAGCTACATTCAAAGACTCTGGAAGTCGCATCATGTAAACACTCCTGTTCCTGCCAAAGAGTTCCATTTCTGCCACCGAGAATAATGTCCATCTGGTACTTCTTCGGGTCAAAATCATGAATAAGAACAGAGAAAAAACCTCCATTCGGTCTAAAATTGGTTTCAATAACAGTGTACACGTTGCTCTTGCCAAGAGCAACGCTTCCGTGCGTACCCGCCAACGGCATAATCCCCTCATCAGGATTCTCCGTACTGTCATCAGCAAGCACCACAACCTGCTCCTCTGCCACGGGCACTTCTGCTGCCATTACCGGAACAGAAACCGATGTTACCATTGCAACAGCCAAAGCCGTTGCTAATATTTTCTTAACACTTCTCATACTACTAATGTACCTCCATAAAATACTATGCCCACATGCTGTATTTCATCACCAAACTCAACCAGTATAACTCGAATCTTCCGCAATTACAACTCTAGAAATCGAACAAAATTGTACTATAATAGCAATAATGCTAATCTCTGATTACTTTCATCTTTCCCACCGCGAACTCGCGGCTTTTCGCACTCGTAGTCTAGCCACAGTCATTATTATCGGCATTCTTTTTGGCTTACTCCTTGGTGCCAACACCATCATCCAGGGCTTAGAGAATACCGTCTTGCGTCGCGCCGGCGAGACCACCCAAGGCCAAGTCTATATTGCTAGCGATTACGACGATGGTAGACGTCCCGAGCTCATCCGTGACCGCATCGCATATTACGGCGGTCAAATCGTAGAAGTTCCAGTAGAAGATCTAGCAGGTCTTGATTTCACTCCACAATACGTTGCGGTCTTTCCCAATCTCAAACATGCTTTTGATTACTACTGGCGTCAAGACACTCCACAGCCTTTCAACTATTCCAGAAACCGCTACAACGTCGCCGAACTCTACACCAATCAAATGTCAGCCTATAATTACTTCCGTCGTATCCAGCACAACATCCAACCATTCCTTATCATTCTCCTTATCGCCGCTATACTCATCCTCACTTTTACCACCGCCCACCTTATCGCTCAAAACACCCTCAGCATTTCCCTCTATCGTTCCCTCGGTGCCACACATCTCCAAATCTTTGGCGTCTATCTTGCCTATATCTTGGAACTTTGTTTTTATGCTATGCTTTTCGCCATTACGCTTGCTCTCATTCTTGCCGGTATTGCTACCATCTGTGGCTGGGCACACTTGCAGTCCGCTCTCGCTCAATTTTACCCCAATTCTACAGCTTTTCCGCCTATCCTTGTTGGTATTAACAGTCGTTCTGGGATTATCCTTAGCGTCCTTTTCACTGCCGCACCCCTGGCTTTTCTCCTCTGCATCGACCAATTTTCTAGTAAAAAATTAGCCCAGCGCCTTAAAGGAGACTAAACATGCGTATCACTGATATTATTTATCTTGGTTGGGCCAATTTGCGTTCGCATTTTGGTCGTAGTTTACTTACCATGGGTGTCATCGGCACACTCTTTTGTCTAATTTTTATCGCCCAATTTGGGTTCCAGGGTTTCGAGAATCAATATTTTACCTATGCTGGTACAAACGTCAACGGTGCTGTCATTATCTCCGCTAACCCTTTCTTGATAGACAAAAACCACTATTTCGATATAAATGGCAACTACATCGGTGAAACTATCAGCCTAGCAGAAATCGCTCAAGATATTACAGCAAACGGCGGCATTATTCTTGACACTATTGAGACCGATAATGGATTAATCCTCCCAGAAAGCCTACTCTCCGACACTATCAAAACTGACGTATCTACTGGTTCAATCCCCATTCTCATCAATCCACAAACCGCTTTACGCTCTATCGAGCGAGAATGCCCCAGCTATGCTACCAGTCTTACCAGCACTATCAAACTCTACCAAGACGTCCAAAACCAAACCATTAATAAACCCATCATAAAAAACGGGAACACATATTATCCAGTTGGTTTTGCCACGGGCAGCCTCTGCAATTATGACCTTTCTTTTCAAAGTATCGACCGCAATAACTATAGTATCTTCAACTCATTGCTTGGGCTCTTTCCCGCACCAGACAACACTACCATCATCATAAACCAATCCAGCAACCCTCCCGAGCAAGAGGGTGAAAAAACCGAACTTATCGCTCTATTCCCCGACACCCAAACCGCTTACCAGTACCTCTTCAAAGGCCACGGCTATTTCTCTAATATCGAACTTCCTGGGCACGAAGCTACTTATGGTGTTAATATCCTTGCTGGCATCTCCCCAGAAACCATCTTTATCTTCCATATGATACATTTCTTCCTCAATATCGGTTGTGTAGTTTTATCCATCGTTGCATCCATTATAATCATTTTCACCAGCATCCGTCTCATTGACCAGAACAAAGCCAATATCAAACTCTATCATTCCTTTGGTGCCACCAAAGGTCAAATTCAGCTCATCTATCTTGCCTATTTACTTGAACTCGTTATCGGCGCTGCCATTCTATCCCTCATTCTAGCCAGTCTCATAACTATTCTCTATAGTGTTTTTAACCAAACTGTTCTTTCCACACTTTTTATGGTTAGCTTTGGTCTAAGCGAACCACCATCTATTATGCTATGGGGTGCAAGTCTCGAAATCATTGCCTTCACCATCTTGCTTCTTTTCCTCGCCCCCCTCAGCATCCTTATCAATCGTAAACGCTTCTAACCTTTATCGTGTTATAATAGTACCCATGAAACACGACAATATTAAACTTCTTGCCATCGTTGGTATGGCTGGTAGCGGCAAATCCGTCGCCGTAGATTATCTTGCCACTTGTGGCATACCCAAGATTCATTTTGGCAACATGATTTATCAAGAAATGGCCAAACGTGGCATCGAACGCACTACCGACGGCAAAAGCGAAAAAGCCTTTCGCGAAATGATTCGCCAAACCGAAGGCAAAGACTGGGTAGCGCAACAAGCCATCGCAAACGCTAAAGACCTCATCGAAGCCGGGCAAAAACGCATTGTGCTCGACGGGCTCTATTCCTGGACTGAATATCGCGCCATTCAACATGAATTCCCTGGTACACTCACTCTCATTGCAATTGTTGCCCCAAAAGCCTTACGCTACGAACGTATCGCCAAACGTCCCGACCGACCCTTTGACGCTCAAGCTATTCGTGAACGTGACTATGGCGAAATCGAAAACATGGAAAAAGGCGGCCCCATCGCCATCGCCGACTATTATATTATTAACGACGGTAGCGTCGAAGATCTAGAAAACAATCTCAAGAAGATCCTCAAAGAAATCCAATTCTAGTTACTATCTTTTCAACAAGCGGGCAATGGCTTTATTCTAGGCCCAGTCGCGACCAACGGGGAGCGCTTTTGGAGTGCAGCCTCGCCCGTAACGACGGGCGAGGCAAACGTGCCTAGAAAAAGCTATTGACTGGTTGTCTAAAGATAGCACAATCTAGAATTTTATTACCTTCAGGGGTTTTTGGGACTTTTTTATCTTAATTTCCTCTACGTCTTCCAACTCCTGATATTCCCCCTCCGCATGTATCATCACCTTACTCGGCTGTCCAAATCTAATTACGTCTCCGGTAGTCTTCTTCCCCGGCATCCGCACCAGCACACTCCGCATCATAAACCACAAAAGTCGTGGGAAGCTCCCCAACCGCGCCGTTCCACTCCTAAACTCCTGCTTTTTGTCCGCGGTCTTTGCCCCACGCATTAACTTCGCCACGCGCGGGCTATTGATTGCTAAGTAATCCGTCGTTCCCGGTAATATTTCCATCTCACACTTCGACATCTTCGCTCTTCTCCTCTCGCATCTTTGCTACTCCATCAATTATAATCTCTGGCTCTTCCTTGGGTAACTTACTCTTCACTTTCTTCGATTTCACTATCGCCTTAGATTTCTTCACTGCCTTTGATTCCTCACTCTTCACCTCTGCACCGGGCAAAAACTCACGCTTGCGATTAGCAAAATACCACTTAGCCAACTGCCACAAAGAGAAAAATAGACGTTTTTTGCCTGTACGTAACTTCTTACGCACCCCATCACTATTCAAAACCGCTGCCGATTCCGCAAACATCCCTAGAGTAATATAACACGGCGCATAGCGCCATAACTTTCCGTCCACCTTTGCCTCCAAAGGATAAACCTCAGCTATCTGCTCATTTTCAAACCGTTGCACAATCTCTGTAATTCCGCCAACATACTCACCACCATATTCTACTGGACGTTTTGTCCTCAGCATCCTCGCCACATCATTAAAATTCCCATAGCCAAGAGCTGAAAACGTCACATCTTTCCCTGACTGCATAATACCATTCACTGCCACAGCTGCCGTACCATCACCTCCCACTGCCACCGCCAAGTCCCCGTCATCCAAAAGTTTAGCTAATTCTTTAGCATTATCATCTACATCAGTTGGTTTCAGCTCATACTTTCCTACCAACCAACCTTTTAATCGTCTAGCTGGTGCCAAGACCTCACGTTGCACATCCACATAATGCGATGAACGCGGATTACAAATAATGATTAGTTTATGAATCAAAGCGATTTTCCTGGAACGATTCTAAAGCTAGCACCTCTGTGCTGGATTCTATGTGTGCCTGTTCAAGTTCATCACCCGTAAAACCAGGTATCAACCACTGCAGTAGCGTAAACAACATCGCCCACGCTATCAAGCCAATTGTTACTTCTATCAAGCGGGTCTTGGCTTTAGCCACCTGCGCCTCGTTATCCCGTGCTGTTAGATACAAAATCCCCGCCCAAACTACGCCAATCACTGCCGCCACGCCAATACCGTAAAGTAAAACTGTTACTACTAAGCTCAATAGCCGTTTAATTCCACTACCCTGATCATCAGTATTAATACCGCCACCACTGCTACAATCACCAAATAAGTTCGTATCTACACAATCCGCCATCACCGGCTCACTTACTACCACCGAAATCACCGGCACCAACACCCCCAAAGCAACCATCACACTCACTATAAATTGCTTCAATTTCTTCTGCATACTACTCCTATTTCAGATACCCGTGCAACTTCTTAGTTTGCTTATGCTTGCGCAACTTCGAGAGCGCCTTAGCCTCAATCTGGCGAATTCGCTCCCTTGTCACAGAAAACTCGTTCCCCACTTCCTCTAGCGTATGTGGGCGACCACCACCAATTCCAAACCTCAGGCGGATAATCTTCTGTTCCCGCTCAGACAGTGTCATCAAAATCTCCGCAATCTGCTCTTTCAGAATCTGATTCGCTGTGGCATCCTCTGGCGAGTCTCGTTCAGAATCCTCTACAAAGTCACCAAGAACCGATTCCTCATCATCGCCATCCCGACCTACACTAGCATCCAAACTTGCGATGTCTTGCTTAATCCGCATCACATACTCAATCTTATCCACGTCCATACCCATGGCTTCTGCGATTTCTTCATTAGTTGGCTCACGGTTCAACTCTTGTGTCAAACGCCGTGTCGTCCTGAGAACCTTATTAATCGTCTCCACCATGTGTACCGGAATCCGAATCGTCCTTGCTTGGTCTGCAATCGCGCGCGTAATCGCCTGCCGAATCCACCAAGTCGCATATGTCGAAAACTTAAAGCCCTTACCTGGGTCAAACTTCTCCACTGCTCGGAGCAACCCAGTATTTCCCTCTTGAATCAAATCCAAAAAATCCAGACCACGCCCACCATAGCGTTTTGCAATCGAAACCACCAAACGCATATTTGCCTCCGCCAACTTGTCCTTGGCTTTTTTATCGCCCTCCAGCGCACGATTTGCCAATTCTAATTCTTCTTCTTGACTAAGCAACGGAATCTTGCCGATTTCCCTAAGATACATTCGTACCGAATCATCAGCAAAAGCGTCTACATTATCCGCTGTAATCGCTAATTCCTCATCGGAAAAATCATCCTCGGCGGCCAACTCATCAGCCTCAGGCTCGCCCAAGTCTATTGCCAAATTTTTCTCATTTAAGATCTCTGCATCTTCGTCCATTACATCACATTATACTAAAAACCCTCAAAAACTCAAGGTTAGTTTTTTACAAAAAAGAGCTTACCGAAGTAAGCTCCAGAAGGCCTGGACTGCGGAACAACTACATCGCTGCCTAACAGCCTCCAATACCCCCATTATATCACAAAATCATTTAATCACCAATACTTTTCCTCTCTTATCCACAACTAATAATCTCTTAATTCTCGGTATAAATTTGGATTCATGAATAAGTTTATTCTTTGCTATTGTATAGTTCATCTTTAGTAAAGATATATCAATTACTACATTTTCCGATTGGGTTACCGCTTTTTGTAAGGCATGTTGAATCGTACGCTTACCATTACCAGTTGGACTTTTCAATTCCCAGTATCTACCACCAATCAGAAAATCCGCAGTCTTGTGACCAGTTCTCAAAACAAAACGCACATCCTTCCGAAAGTAATCTGCTAAAATATACGCTACCGCTACTTCCCTATCTGTTGGCTTAGGTGATAGGGTAGTTGGGATAATCACTACGTGCTCTCTACTTTTCATAGTATTCAGCCTACCACAAAAAGCTCAAAATTAACAAGCACAGCCGTTAATAAACTATCCCGCTCGCCTTAGTACCATAATTTTACGCAAAATCTCTGCCTGTCGATCCTCATCCCCAGCTTCTTCAGCTTTAGCTAACTCCACATTCAACATTTCTACCTCTTGTTTTCCTATTTCTGTTTTATAACGCACCAAAAGTGCCTTCGCTTCCTTCTCTAGTGCCGCCTTATCCCACTCCTTATAACGCGCCTCAAACACCATTTCTAGCTCCTCTAGACGCGTCTCATCATCTGGCAGCTCCACACCTTTAATTCCTGAAACCCCTCCATAAATCACAATTGCCTGTAAATTGTCTCGAATTCCCGCTAAAACATCCGAAGCCGCTTCTAAATTGGCCTTTTTTAAACGTTTAGATGGTGTCTGTGCAACATTTTGCGCACGCAAGTCTTCCACACTGCAGTCTAATTTACGTGCCACCAGCTGCTCATAGTGCGTCTTCTCAACCGGGTGAGACACATTTTTTAATAATTTCATCGCCAAATCCGCATATTCCCGCTTCCCCGGGCCAGAATTCAAATCTAAATTTTCTTCATACTTGTCCAATAGCCAATCCACTGCTGGTCGATAGTTCTTCACTGCCTCCTGCCAGAGTTTAGGGTCTTTCTGAATCAGTTCATCTGGATCTTTTGCTCCGTGATAATCCGAAATCACACTTAGATTAATTCCCAAATCTCCCGCCAACATAATTGCTCGCTCTGTCGCTTTTACTCCTGCCGCATCGCCATCATAGGCTAACCGTACATCACCAATCAAACGCGAAAGCATTTTCAAATGCCCCTCCGTCATCGCCGTACCACTTGTAGCCACCGCTTCTTTCACCCCTGCTTGATGCGAAGAAATCACATCCATATTCCCCTCCACAATCACCACAAAGCCATTCTGCCGAATTGCTTCTTTGGCCTGCACCAAACCAAACACAAATCGACTCTTATTGAACAACAAAGTTTCTGGCGTGTTCAAATATTTTGGTTCACCCTTTCCCAAAATCCGCGCTGTATAGCCAATTACCCCTACCACATCTATAAAAGGCACCATCATCCGCCCACGGAAAAGGTCACCTTTGTATTGGTTTAATACCCCAGCAGCTTCCATCTCTTTCAGCTTGTAGCCCTTTTTTGTCAAAAACTGTACCAAAGCCTTGCCCTGATTTGGCGAATAACCAATCCGAAACTCTTGCACCGTAGGTTTTGTTAGATTACGCTTATGGAAAACATAATCACAAACTTTTTCGTTCTTAGTTAAACAAAACTGATAATACCGACATGAGAGCTCTAAAACTTCTTTCAAACGCCGTTTACGCTCTGCGACTTTCCTATCACCACCACTATAGCGTTGCAACTCTACTCCTGCCTGCGCCGCCAGTTTCTCTAATGCTTCCCGAAAAGAAATCCCTTCCACTTCCATAATAAAGCTAAAAATATCGCCACCCTTGTTGGCTGAAAAATCATGCCAAATTCCTTTATCTGGCGAAACCATAAAAGATGGAGTTTTATCTACACCCCAAGGCGAACGCCCTTTCAGATTGCGCCCTGCCCGCTTCAGCTCAATATACTGCCCCACCACATCCTCTACGGAGAGCCGCGCCCGAATTTCCTCCTTCGCGTCATCCATAATTTTAGTATACCACATAAGAGAATGTAAATTTGTAGTCTATTAGAGGTCTTGGAGTCATGACTCCAAGACGGGCCCGGGCCCGAATCTTTAGATGAGGAGAGCGTCCCCTTGACCGAAAATAGACTATAAACTTACATTGCATGCTATAATATCCTTATGGATAACTTTGAGTATCTCAATCAAATCTCCCAGGCCAATCGCCCAATCAAACAAAGCCTCAAATCTTCCAACAATCCCAAAACTGGCCTTATTGTCAAACTCTCTGTCGCAGGAGTAGTGCTTTTCTTCTTACTCATGGCAATCGGTTCCATGCTTAGCAACCTCAGTCACAAGTCCAATGATCTTGTCAAGCAAATTTACACTCGTAGCACCAACCTCAACTCCGTTCTCACTACTTACAACCGCGATCTCAAATCCTCACAGCTACGCGCTATCGGCACATCCCTTTCTACCATTCTCACCAATGCATCTAACCAACTCGCCACCTATCTAACTAAAGATGGTAAAGATAAAGACGCTCTTACTCTCGACGAAAAAACTGCCGCTTCTGAAAGCGCCCTAATCGAAGATCTCAATTTTTCACTTACCAACGCCAAGCTCAACGGTATTCTCGACCGCTATTATGACAACCAAATCGGTTTACAAGTTTCCCTCCTGCTTTCTCAAACCTCCGAACTCCTCGCACGCACCAAGGATAGCAACCTCGTCACTATCATCAGCAACTTTCACTCTAGTCTAGAAACCATCCATCAAAGCATCGAAGCTTATTCCAGCAACTAAGCTGTGTGTTTTTTCTCAGTTGCTTCTTTCTGAGCAGCCCGCTCATCTGAGTCAGCCTTAATCTTATCAGCTTTCACTATATCAGCATTCATACGATTCAAAAATTTCACAATCACGAACACTACAAAGGCAATAATCAGAAAATTCACCACATTCTGAATAAAATTGCCATAGGCAATATGCGCCACCGTATCCGCACCAAAAATATTCGGCACATCAATTGCTAGAGAAGAAAAATCGGCACCTCCACCCAGCAAACTCGTAATCGGCATCACAATATCATCCACCAATGATTTCACAATTGCCGTAAAAGCTCCACCTACCGCTACACCAATTGCCAAGTCTACCACACTTCCACGATTAATAAACTCTTTAAATTCCTTAATAAAAGAGCTATTTGTCACCTTACGTGCCAAATTTCCCAAAGGTGGTTGTGTTGCCTGCTCTTTAATTTCTGGTTTTTGTTCTGCCATCTATACTCCTTTCTTGTGTAATTTGATTTCCTTGTAATCGCCAACATAGCACCATAAAGCCTAGGATATACATTCCCTCAAAAACTAGCATCCTCTGGAAAAACCAACTCCATTCCAAAAGGTAAGCCGTTGTACAAAATACTCCATATACTACAAAAATTGCACACCACAGTTTTATCCTTGACTGCACAACGCCCTGTAGTTGCAATACAAAAGCTATCAAAAGCATACAGGCAAACATCAGACGCGAACAAAGCTCATGAATCCGACTTGGCGCACTAGATGCATATACCGTACCCGGTAAGTCAAAAAAGCCAATCGGGCAAGCCGACAAACCTATTAATGCTACCGCTATTATTACAATCACCCAATAAAACCAACGTGGCATCTGCCAAGTTTCACTCACCGCATATAAATATTTACCAAACAAACCCGCCACCAGCACATTACCTAGCGCAAACAGCACCGCACTCCAAGCTTCTAATCCCACATAACGGCTAATTGAATAACCCCAGTGCCAACCATGCCGCAAACTATTGATAAAAATTGCCATCAGCGATGTGAACAAAAAAATTCCAATCGCCATCAACATTAGTTTCTTCTGAGCCTTAGTAATCATCGTGCTTTAGTCCTGTAATTCTTTGGTTAGATTATAGCTTAGACGTACCAAATCCTGCAATTCTGCTTCTTCCAGCTGCCCACTTGGCACAATCTCTATCCCACCACGGCCAAAATATCGACTTTCCATCACGCTCTCGTATTTCTCGCGTAAAACTCTCCCCAATTTGCTATCACACCGCACCTCAATTGTCTTCGGTCTCACCACTAAAAACGCTTTCTCATTAGGCGCTAAATACAAAGTATCCACCTCTGTATCACTCACCTTGCGCTGTTGCTCAGAGTACTCCCCCAGCCCTTTCATCTCTGTCAAATCTAACATTCTGCCGTCCCCTTCATAAAACTCAAGTACCACTTCAACTCCTCAATTGATCCTTGAATATCATCTAACGCTCGATGCGCCTCACGTTTCACAAACTTTTTCCCTTTTGCTCCCTCAAAGTACACCTTCCAAGCGCTCACATCCAACATCCGATAGTGCAGCCTCTGAGCTAACTCTGGCCACTCCCTATCAATAAATTTTCTGTCCTGATGAATCGAGTTTCCTGCCAAGATAATCTCTTTACCAAAATATTGCTCCACAAACTGCAATAACTGCTTTTGCACCTCTAGCACATCCCCACCCTCTGCGTTCTGCTCCATCAAAGCATCTCGACTCTCCACATTCTTCTCCCAAAACTCCCCCACCATCCGCTTCCGCATCAAACTTTCTGGCACTTTTACCACCGCAGTCATCTCCGCCATCGGTTCTAAATCCCAACCTGTTGCAATCGCCGCCACCTCCAAAATCCGATCCTTTTCCGGGTCTAACCCCGTCATTTCTAAATCCACCCATAACAACTTTGCCTTTTTCATTACATTGCCTCCGGTACTTCAATACCTAATAATCCCAAGCCATGCACCATCACATTTAAATATGCCTGCACCATGACTTTACGTTCACTTACTCTGACACTCCCTGCCACCGGCACATGCTCATAAAACCGAGAGAACTCCTGTGCCAATTCATACAGATAATTACACAACTTATAGGGGGCTTTTTCCTGCACCGCACCTCTGATAACTTCAGCATATTGAACAATTTTTTTGTTCAATTTTCGCTCGTACTGTAGCTCATCTTCCTGAACAATTTTTTTGTTCACCTCTTCATTTTTCAACTTCTGCAAAATCTTTTTTGCGCGCACTACCGAATACAACAAATACACACCAGAATTACCGCTCACAGATACTGATTCCTTTGGGTCAAATACGATATCTCCCCCCATCCGATACCTCAAAAAAGCATATTTAATTGCCGCTAAGATAATTTTGGTGTCTACCGAAGTTGGTTGAGGCTCTTCTGAAGATAATCCAGACTCACGAGAAAGATTAGCGGCGCGACCCTGTAACGACGAATATCGCGAACGCGCCTCTTCAGAAGATGTTTCAGCTAACTCGTGTTCAATCATATCAATCACATCAACTGCCTTGAGAAAATTGCCTTTGCGTGAAGACATTTTCACATTCCCTGGCAACTTTACCATTCCGTGGGTCAAATGTTGCGTATGCTCCACCAACTCTGGCGCATACTCTTGTACACTGGCAAGCACTACTTTCATGTAATCAGTCTGCTCATTCCCCGTAATTACCACCGATTCATCAAAATGCCAATCGTCCCACTTAGTAAAAATTAATCCCACGTCTTTTGCCTCATAAGTTGGCACACCCTCACGATTAATAAACACTCGTGTATGCAGCCCGACTTTTTCACCCCGGTACACCACCGCACCATCGCTCTCCTCGTAAGTCGTGCCGATATGTGCTTTTACCTCAGTAAGACCTCTACCTGCCACCGTTGACTCAGGGTAATATTTATCAAACTTTAGCCCAATCCGCGCATAAAAATCTGCAAAATACTGATAACTCAACTCTCTGCCCCGCCAATACAGCTCTGCAATTCGCATCGCCTCCGCCGTGGAAATCCCGAAATCCTCAGCGACCATTTCGATTTCTAGACGTTCTAATGAGCGCTCCTCGCCCAAATCCGCCAAAGCATACACTACTTTATTCAAACGCGTAATTTCATCCTTTGCTGTTTCATCTTCTTCATAAGCTTTGGTGCCCGCCACATAGCACTGACCGATTTTTTCAATAGTTATATCATCAGACGAATAATTACTTTGCAACAAAGCCCAAATCGTCTTACCCACATGCAAGCCTACATCCCCACCAAAATTTGCTCGCACTACTTTAGCACCGGCTAGTTCTAAGAGACGAGAAATCGCATCTCCTACTACTGAAGTATAAAAATGCCCTACATGTAGTACTTTGAAAGGGTTCGGATCAGAAAATTCTGTTACTACTGTCTTTCCAGAGTATTCATCTGATGATATATTAACTGCTTCCGCATATTCGGCAACCTGCTTAGCAAAAGATTCCTCATCCAGAGTAAAATTCAGAAAACCTGGCGCCGCCACCTCTATAGTATAACCCTCAGAAACTTTTCCCAGCTCAGTTTTTATCTCCTCAGCAATCATCATTGGAGCCTTATGTGCAACTTTAGCCAGTTTCATCGCAACATTAGACGCATAATCCGACCCAGTTTCCTCTGGTGCCGCCGTCAACTCTACCAACAAATCATTACCAAAAAGCTGACGCACCACCTGCTCAAGTTGTTTCTGAATCTTTTCCATATCTATTATTATAGCACATTTTTTACCCAATCCCCCTCCACATCCCTAATACAGTACTCAGGCAGCGGAGGGGGAAACCGTACCAGCGATCGTAGCTGGCCGACGGGTAGACCGTCGAACCATTGAATGCGAGGTAGTAAGCGCTAGCCGA
>OOIH01000725.1_pt1 | contig 14531 bp, 13 predicted proteins | sample 1691801 | NCBI WGS metagenome assembly OOIH01 (sample SAMEA1061690, study PRJEB22710) | metagenome
AATCCATCTGTAATCATATTTGCGGGGTTTATTCTGTTTATTAAAGGTACGTTTTTGTCGATTATATATTTCATCGATATGCCCATCATTCCGGATAAAAAGCATCCTAACATGGTGAGCGAAATTATGATTCCGGTTTTCATGTTCTCGTTCGATTTGACGACAGTCGCGACGGCGAGACCGATAGATAAGCCAGCGAAAGATCCGACGAGACTCAATAAGATTATTCCTGCAAGATTATTTCCAAAATCGACATCCAGTATAAAGATGGAATATGCGAAGAGAAGCGACAAACCTATAACCTGAACGACATAGCTTGCCAAGGTGCTAGATAATACTAGAATCCCCTTTCTGGTTGGACTGACAGCAACTCTTTTGCCTTTGTTACTCATGTTTGCTAGTACGTTGTCGATGGAATACAAAGCGAGAATGCCACTGTATAGACACGACATCGCTATGAGAGTATAAAACTCTATCATAGTGTAGTCGAGGTTCTGTCTAGAGATATCTTCGATGGGAGATTCTGTGTCGATCAAAAGATCTTTGGCCTCTTCTACTAATTTTTCGATAAAAGTTTCATAATCTCGAATCGGAAAGTCTGCATTTTTGACGTTTTCTTCGATGAAAATTTTAATCGTCTCGCTTGAGGTAGCGATCTCTTCTATGACGCTTTTTAAGATAGTCTCTTCGATACCGCTGGATTTTACCACCACTTTAGGCGTGTCATCTAAGACGACATAACCGGTTATTTCTCCCTTTTCCAAAAGGTTTTTAGCATCTTCGAGAGAAGTATAATGCGTATTAAACAGCTGATTTTCATCGCCTTCGATACTTAGTTCATCGATCGACGTAGTATAGATTTTATTTTCCTCGTTTTCATCTTTTTCGACGACAGCAATATCAAAAACTTCCAATTTTTCGTTTTTGGCGAAGTCACTGAAAGCCATGTCGAAGAATGTGCCTAGGATTAGAGGAAAAGCGAAAGTCCAAAATATCAGTGTCTTATTTTTAAAGAGCGTATTCAGTGAATATTTAAAATTATGCCAAAACATCAGTCTCTAAGCTCCTTACCAGTGAAATCTAAAAATACGTCGTTCAATGTCGGTCTCATCATGTAGATAGAATTATACTTGATCTTTGCTTTTTTTAGATAATCGATCAATTCTGTAAGATTGTTTTTTCCTTTTTTGTAGGAGATCAACAGCGTATTGTTTTCATATTTAACTGTATCGACGTTTGCAAATTTTTTGATTTCTTCTATGCGATGTGTATCCAAATCGATGACTTCTACGCTTATTTTCTCTTCGATCGAAGCGATCTCTTTTAAGTCATCTACCGTTCCAGAAGCTAAAATTTTACCTTTGTCCATGATGATTACTCTATCGCACAGAATTTCGACTTCTTCCATGTAGTGTGTCGTATATATGATAGTGGCACCGTTCTCACGAAGTTTTTCTATTCCATCTAGAATGTTGTTTCTACTCTGTGGGTCGACTGCGACTGTCGGCTCGTCTAAAAATATTATTTTCGGTTTATGGGCGATGCCACATGCGATGTTTAACCGTCTCAATAATCCTCCCGACAATTTTTTGGGAAAAAACTTTTTGAAGTCATCTAGACCTACTAACGATATCGCGTCTTCGACACAGCGGGTTCTTTCCTCTTTGTCTTTTATGTAAAGACCACAGAAGTAATCGACGTTTTCCCAAACTGATAGTTCGTCAAATACGGCGACATCTTGAAAGACGACTCCTATCTGTCTTTTGATATCGTATGAATCTGGGGACATCTCTTTGCCGAATATTTTTATACTGCCACTTTTAAAATTTAAAAGTGATAATATGCAGTTAATTGTCGTCGACTTCCCCGAACCGTTCGGACCTAAAAGTCCTAATATTTCACCCTCATAGACGTCGAAACTTAGGCCATCTACAGCCTTTAATTCTCTATATTCTTTCGTCAAGTTTTTAATTTCTATCACTTTTTTCATGGTTTTTAACTTCCTCTCAATGCCATATTAGATTTTAAGCAAATGTGTCGACACTTACTAAATTTTATTTTATACTGAGAGAATATATTTGTAAAGCAAAAATAGAAGACTTGAAAGTCTTTTCCTATTCGCCGTTTAACAGCTAATCGACGACATCTTTCTCCGTGATACTCTCGTAATCTGCGTATAGATCCACCTATTTACCATATCTTCTGCTTCTGTGATAGTCATTATTACACCTTTATCTTTTCATCTTTTAAGCTCTTCGGGATATTCTGTTCTTTTTATCACGATCTCATCTCTACAATCAGTATTGTATGGTTCTGTTTAGAAAAATCAACGTCGTTGAAAAAATCCAAAACAACACATTTTATGCATGTTTTGGAAAATGTTATTCAGAACCGTTTTTGTTTTTAAATTGAATGATGATAGGCGTACCTTCTAATTCAAAATTGTTTCTTAAGGTATTTTCTAAGTATCTTTGATAACTGAAATGGACTAATCCTTTGTTATTGACACTAAAAGTGAATTTTGGAGGTTTAGAGCCCGATTGATTGACAAAATATATTTTTAATCTTCTTCCTTTGTAGCTAGGAGCTGGATGCAAAAGAGCTGCTTCTCCGATGACGTCGTTTAGGATACTCGTTTTAAATTCTCGCGTCGCGTTTTGGTAAGATTCGATTATAGCAGGCATGAGGGTGTGGATGCGCTTTTTGGTCTTAGCGCTTAAAAACACTACTTTGGCATAAGTTGCAAACTGAAACTCGTTCTCGATGAGTCTCTTCCATTCTTTAATAGCACTGTCTTGATTTTTTATAGTATCCCATTTGTTGACTGCTATGACGAGACATTTTCCAGCATCTATAGCGTAAGAAGCGATGTGTTTGTCGTGTTCGATGATCCCCTCTTCGGCATTTATCACGAGAACGCATACGTCAGATTCTTCGATAGCTTTTAGAGTACGTATCAAGCTATACTTTTCGACCGACTCGAATATTTTACCTTTCTTTCGAAGACCTGCTGTATCGACGACAATATAAGGTTCTCCCTCATAGTTAAATTTTGTATCTATGGCATCTCTCGTCGTTCCTGCGACGTCTGAAACGATAACTCTTTCCTCGTTTAAAAGAGCATTCGTCAGACTGCTTTTCCCCGTATTGGGTCTCCCTATAAAGCTAAAACGGAGAATATCGTCTTTAGGTAAAGTTGGATTTTCGTTCCACTCAGCTGTTATTTCGCGGAGTAATTCAACAATTCCGAGTTTATGTTCGGCACTTACTGGAAGAACAGTTTCGAAGCCTAGTTCATAAAAGGAATAGATGTTGTCTTCTCTTTGTTTATTGTCTATCTTGTTGACTGCGACGATCGTCTTTTTGTTCGACTTTTGTAAAATGTTCGCGATTGCTCTATCATTTTCTGTCAAATCCGTAAGTCCATCGACGACGAAGACTATGCAGTCTGATTCTTCGATGGCCATCTCGGCCTGAATCTTAATTCTGTCGTTAAAGGTCTCGTTAGAAAGATCTATTCCTCCCGTATCTATCAGGTGGAAAGTTTTATTCTCGAACGTCACTTTGCCATATATTCTATCTCTAGTTATTCCTGGGTCATCCATTATAATCGACTTTTTTTCTCCGATAAGTCTATTGAACAAAGAGCTTTTTCCTGTATTAGGTCTTCCGATTAAAGAAACTGTGTTCATCTAGTCTTCTCCCCTTTCTCGATTTAAGAATATTCTATCACATTTTTAATTTAAAATCTATGGTCCGAAATTTTAGTAGATATTTTACTTATCAGTCTCATCATTTTGACTGTATCTGTAAGTCTTTTTTGCGGTTTTTCTAGAGGAAGACTTTCTAGTTCTGGAGGTTCTATATCTATGTGAAAATATCTTGAAAACTCTCTACTGAACATCTGAGCTCTTTTGTATCCGATCTCTGGGGTGGCGTCTTTAGAGTATATGAGAGCAAGGTTTATGAGTTCGAAGAGCCTTCTGCGTAGGCGCAGATCAGTTTTATGGTGCAGATGGATACTCTTTAGTTCTGAAATATCATAATTGTCATACATCTTTAACGTGTGGTACATTTCTACTATGGAAATCGAGTCTTTGACATCTTGAAATAACTCTAGAAATTCTAAATCCGCGTCTTTTAATAGACCTGTTTTACAATCGATGCTTATTTGATGCTCAACATTTTTAGACCTTTCTTTGATGATAAACTTGACAGAATCATCCTGAGTATCTTGAATTCCTATTCGAAATTTGCAGTCGAGAAAAACTCTTTCTTTAGTAGTTAGTCTGGTCCTTAAGGCTGTCAAGGTCATCGCGTCACTCATATAATCTATCGTGAACGGTGGAACTTCTATGTCATAAAAAGAATTTCTACTTACAGGATACTTAAATTCGTACCATGTGGTTATTACATCGATCATCTTTTGTAGTTCTTTTAAGTTTAGAGGTGGTATATAGCCGAGATCTATATTCTTATTCAGCCAAAGAAGAAACTGTTCGTTTTCTTGCAAAATGTATTCTCTTTTATCGCATGCATAAAATTTCTTTTTATCTAGTATCATATCTGATTCTCCTTCGATGTGTTATTATAGCAAACTGAAAAAATTTTGCAAAGAAAAACGGATAGCGAGTACTATTCGTCTAAATAACTGCCTAAAATATCGTATATTTCTTGCTTTCCTTTTTTGTTGACACTGGAGAAATACACGACGTTGTCTCCGTCTTCTAATTTTATAGTTTCTTCTATAAGCTTCATTTGTTTATCGCGTGATTTCATCTTAACTTTATCGAATTTTGTCGCGACTACTGTGACGGGTATCTTGTAGTATTTGAGATAATTGTACATTAGGATATCGTCTTCAGTCGGTTTCATCCTGAAATCGATTAAAAGGAACACCCTCTTTAAAGAGTATCTCGTTTTAAGATAGTCTTCTATCATGAGTCCGAATTTTTTTTGAGTCGGCTTATCTACTTTAGCATAGCCATATCCTGGGACGTCTATAAGATAGAACGCTTCATTTATAAAGTAAAAGTTCAACGTCTGGGTCTTACCTGGTGTCGACGACGTATATGCATAGTTTTTACGATTAATGATCGTATTAATGAAACTGCTTTTTCCAACATTGCTTCTGCCGACTAATAAAAACTCTGGATTATCTCCCTGTGGATATTGGTCGTTTCTCACTGCAATGGTCGCAAGTTCTACAGATTCAATTTTCATATTTTTTAGCACCTCTCGTATATAGAATTATATAAAAAAGTGTAAAAAAAAGCAAATAAAATATATTATTATAGAAAAAAGAGGCGTTTTTTAGTATAATGTTGGCAGGTGATTTAATTGAATTATCCTTTTGCAAAAAAAGAAAATTACAACAAGAACGTCGTAGATTATCGGAATAGAGGTATGGATTTAGAAAGCTTGATCAACTCTGCAAACGAGTATTATTTGGAGATGGATAGAGCTGTTATTTATAAGAAGCCTACTCCGATAGGAATCTTGCATGTCGACTATAAACTAAATAGGATAAAGGACGCTTACTTCAAAGATAAATCTACTTTCGATTATAATGGTATTTATAGAGGTAAGTATATCGATTTTGAAGCAAAGGAATCACACGTAAAGACGTCTTTTCCACTCGGCAATATTCACGAGCACCAAATAATGCATTTAAGACGAATATTAAAGCACGGTGCAGTAAGTTTTTTGATAGTTAGCATCAATAGTGAATATTATTTATTAAAGGGAGAAGATCTCTTAAATTTTATCGATAATAACAGCCGCAAGAGCATACCATATAGTTATTTCAAAAATTGCTGCTATAGAATAGAAGAAAAATTGAGGCCTACACTAGACTATTTGAGTATAGTCGACGAAGTGTATTTTAAAGGAGAATAGATATGGCTAATAATACGAAGAAAAAGAAGACAAACGTAAGTAAAAAGAAAACCGATCAATCGTTTGCAAAAATCAAACAGAGCATAGTAAATAAAAAGGACGATGTGATTGCAAAAGTCGAAACGGACATTAAGAATAAAAAGAAGAATTCACAAGATAAACCTAAGAAGAAACGACATATATTTTTGATAGCTTTTATGTCATGTTTGATCGTGGGTGCGCTTTCATGTTTGGCAGGATGTATCTACATCATTTTAAACGTTCCAGAGTTCGATGTGGAATTGTTGTTCCCTCAAAGCATGTCTGTCTTTTATGATGCGAACGGTGGAGTTTTAGCAGAGATAGGAGCTGAGCGAAGAGAAAATGTCACATACGATGAACTTCCAGAGGTTCTAGTGGATGCGATAGTTGCAACAGAGGACTCGAAATTCTTTCAGCATGGCGGAATAGATCTATTGCGATTCGGTAAGGCTGCTCTAGGTCAGCTATTAGGTCATGCAGATGCCGGTGGTGGATCGACGCTTACGATGCAGATATCTAAAAACACTTATATGGGAACCGAATCTAGAGGTATTGAAGGCATTATTCGTAAATTCAGCGATATCTATATGGCTGTATTCAAAATAGAGAAAACTTATACGAAACAAGAGATTTTAGAGTTTTATGTAAATCAGGGTCTTTTAGGAATGTCTAACTATGGTGTATCACAGGCGTCACACGCTTATTTTGGCAAAGACGTCGGAGAGTTAAATCTTTCTGAAGCTGCTTTAATCGCAGGGTTATTTCAAGCACCTAACTCTTACTACCCTTTCCTTTATCCAGATAAAGCTCAAAATCGAAGAAATATGGTTTTGAATTTGATGGTGAAGCATGGATATATTACTGAAGAAGAATCACAAGTAGCTAAGTCGATCGACGTGAAGGATATGCTCGTCGCTCAGGAAGTAACACAGAATAATAAATACCCAGGCGTTACAGATACGATCGCAGCCGAAGTCATCAAGAGGACTAAAAAGGATCCATATGTCGTATCTATGAACGTGCATACGACTATAGATCCGAGTAAACAAGATGTAATAGAAAAATTGTATGATGGAACTTTATATAAATGGAAAAATGACGTCGTTCAATGCGGAATTGCAGTGACAGACGTCCATACTGGTGCTATAGTTGCTATCGGTGCAGGACGTAATCGTAATGGAGTTAAATTATATAATTATGCAACAGATATTAATCGTCACCCTGGTTCGATTGCAAAACCTATATTCGATTATGGCCCTGCTATCGAATATGCAGGTTGGGGTGCTGGAAATACTATAATAGATGATGTCTATACTTATTCCAACGGACAAGATATAAACAACGTCGATAAGGGTTATTCTGGAATCATGATGGTTAAAACTGCTCTTTCAAAAAGTAGAAATATTCCAGCTTTACAAGCCTTTCAGGCGACAAGTCAAGAAGATAAATATGAATTTATAATGAATTTGGGAATGACACCTGAATTACACAATGGTGAAATATTAGAAAGTAGTTCTATAGGTGCATATAATGGTTCTAATCCATTACAAATGTCAGCTGCTTATGGAGCTTTTGCCCGCGGAGGATATTATATAGAACCTTATGTGGTCACTAGTATAGAATTTAATGATACGAAAGAAGTTTACAACCATCAACCGACACGTACGAAAGCTATGAGTGAAGAGACAGCTTACATCATAAACATGATCCTCAAGTATGCCGTTACGAGTGGTTCGGTTCAAGCTGGTTCGATAAGTGGTACAGATGTTGCCGGAAAAACTGGTACTTCTAGTGAAGATGCCAACAGAGTAAAGCAATTGAAATTGAGTTATAATACTATCAAGGATTCTTGGGAAGTTGTGTACACTCCAGATTATTCGTTAGCTTTCTGGTATGGATACGATTATAACACTAAGGAATATCACCTTACTTCTACTGAAGGATGGAATGCAAGAAGCGCAATTGCTAAAGCTTTAGCGCCTAGAATAATGAAAAAGAACTCTCGTTGGAGTAAACCTTCAGGTGTCATCGCAGTCGATGTCGAACTTGAGACTATTCCTACACAATTAGCTAGTGAGGCAACTCCTAAAAATTTGAGAAGTACAGAATATTATAAAAAAGGAACGGAGCCTACAGAGGTTTCGACTAGATTCTCTACTCTAGATGACGTCAGTAATCTGACTTATACGACAGTAGGAAATCAAGTGCAATTATCTTGGTCCCCTATCGACCTTCCCGATGCAATAGATGAAAATTATCTAAGAAACTACTTCGATACGAATTATAAGAGATGGGCAGATAAATATTATAATAAAAGAATCGAATACAACGCAAGTAATATCGGTTCGGTAGTCTATGAAGTCTTCTTAAAAGGTTCAGATGGATCTATCGCTAGTCTAGGAACGACAGCTTCAACTTCGTTTACTACTACAGTTTCAAATGCCACTTCTGCGACGTTCGTAGTAAAAAGTACATATTCTATATTTAGAGGAAATGCTAGTGCCGGAAGAGAAGTAAATGTTAAATTCAATTCTATCATCACTCCACCAACAACAGGTGAAGATGGCGATGATGATGTGGATGACGATACACAGAGGTAATAATAAAAAGCCCGAGGTTAATCTCGTGGCTTTTTACATATGCTATTTTTAAATGGACAAATGTCGCACATAGGATTTTTGGCTTTGCAGGTGTATCTACCAAAAAGTACTAACTGAACATGGACTGTACTCCATTTTTCTTTTGGAAAAAATTTACATAATTTCTTCTCTATTGTCGAAACGTCGTCATTGTCTTTGGCTAAACCTAGTCTTTTGCTAACGCGAGTGACGTGGGTATCTACTGCCAAAGATGGCTCACCAAAAAGTTCTGAAAGGACAACGTTCGCGGTCTTATGACCGACTCCTGGAAGACTCTCAATATATTCTCGATCGAAAGGCACTTTACCTTCACATTCATCGATAAGTTTTCTCGCGATCTTTTTAACGTATTCGGCCTTTCTTTTTTGGGTACCAACCGGTTTTATAATCTCTTCGATTTTATGTATATCTAAATCTGCTAGTTCGAAAATGTCGTATTTAAATAGTTCTTCCGTAACTTTATTTACTCTTTCATCTGTAGTTTGTGCACTTAGCATCACAGCAAGCAAGAGTTCATAGTCCTTTTTATAGTTTAAAGGACATTTAGGATTAGGAACTAAAATATCGAGGTTATCTAGAATATATTTATTCTTCATCGTCTAACCAATTATAATCGAAGAGAGATTCATTTTTTCTCACTTTCGGTTGTTTCTTCCTTTTTAAATATAAATCAACTTCTTTGCTCGTCTTAAATCCTTTTTTAGCCCATTCGTTAAGAATGGCATCGACATATCTAAGCGTAAAAGAATCATTGAAAATGGCCTCTTTTACAGCGTGATTGATAAGTTCTTCATTGATGTTATTGTCCAGCCATCTATTAATAATTTCGAATTCGGTGGGTGATAATGGTCTCCCAAATTCTCTTTCGAAAAGCGAAAATACTCCATCATCTGATTTTTTCTTTTCTTTGGCATTTATATCGATGGCAATAGATTCGTAAAATGGTGTAAGATCTATTATCTCTTCTACTTTTCCTTCTTTATTTTTTTCCATCTTGATAGATATTAGATTTTTATTTGTGATATTAGCAAAGGCTTTCATTATAGATAGCTCGTCCATGCCAAACTTCTCTATTATTTCATCAATATCCAAAATCGGATGGTTGTTGTTACCACAAAAGTAAATAATTAAAAGGGCTTCATCTAAAGTTAAATCGTTCTTTTTAATCGTTTTTAAAATGTCCTCTGTTATGACGAAATTTTGTTTTTGATATAGTTTAACGATAGTGTTACCCATTTAATTCACTTCCAATTCTCTATAATATATTCTTTCAAGTGTTCCACACTATTTGTTAGGTTACCACTTAATACATTATTAATCAAGTCTTTTTTTACCATTTCGATTTTACTCGTTTCACCGGTTAAAATTCTTTTTATTTCTATGCCTGAAATATTTAATTCTGCTCGATTGTGGATGGGCATAGACAAATAAATTTTGTCTATGTCGTTCAATGGAATTCCTAATATCTTACCAGCGATGGCATTAATATTTTTGCCATATTTGAACATAGTCATTCTATCGATAGTTTTCTTTTTTATTATTTCCCGAATCTCTTCTATTTCGATTCTTTCCTTTTTAGAGAAAGGATAGTTTTTAGAAAACTGTAGTTGAGCCCAACAGCCTAGAATGTCGTCGGTATAGATAAAATTTTCATTAAAATCTATCTCCAAATCGTCTAATAAATTTAATGTCTTGAGAAGACTTAAACCACGACATGCGTTTTCTGAATGTAGAATTTTAGTTAATTCAGCCTTTCGTCTTTCGTATGATAACTCATTCAATAGACTGTGGTTGATTCTTATGAAATCTGTAATTTCATTCGTCAAATCAAAGTTACAAGTCGTGGCTAATCTAACTGCACGAAGAATTCGAAGTGGATCTTCCCTTAATTTCGTATCTGTATCACCGATGGTTCTGATTATTTTGTTCTCAATATCGTATGCCCCATTTAATGGATCAACTATATTACCCTGGCTGTTCATACATATGGCATTTATTGTAAAATCTCGCCTCATCAAGTCTTCCTCTAGATTCGTTATATAATCGACTTTAGAAGGTCTTCTCTTTTTGTAATCTCTTTCCTTTCTAAATGTCGTTATAGTAACCCTGTATTCTTCTAGATGAAATGATAAGCACCCATAATCACTGGTGGAAGGAAGTTGGAACAAATTTGATACCTCTTGAGGTTTAGCAGCTGTCGTTATATCTATATCATAGGATTTTATATTCAAAAGATAATCTCTAACAAATCCGCCTATAATATAAGCTTCAAAACCGTGTTCTTCTAAAATTTTCAGCATTTCAAACATATCCATCTTATCATTCCTCTAGTACGAGTATATTTATTATAGCATCTAATCGATTAGCGAACAAGTAATTAGCAGTAATTTTTTGTCTGAATGCGTTTAATATTCGATCCGATGACGCGACCTAAGTCTAGGACCGTGTTTATAAGTCTTGCTATTGCATTTATAAATGTCGAATTTAAGACTGAGATTGCCCCTCCTTGTATTTCTAATAGTTCAATATCGTTAAGTTTCATTACATTACCTTCTTTCTATTTTTTATTAATTACATTTGTTAGGATTTAAATATCCGTCAACTATGCCGACGATTAAAGTAATCAGGCCGCCTAGACCTATGAGAAAAGCCGTCTTTAAACCAAAAGCTCCTCCTTTTATTTCGAGCATTTCATTTTCGTTTAATTTCATAATTTCCATCCTTCCTAAATTCGATTATTTTTTTAAACTTTGCTTCTTTGTTTCTATGGGTGATATATATGAGTGTGAGCTCTGGCATTTTCAAGAGATTATCTAATATTTCATCTTCCATTTGTTCGCTCACACTCGAAAGAGTCTCATCTATGATCAAAATCGGAGGATTTTTATAGAGGGCTCTTCCTAAAATGATACGCGCTCGTTCGCCTCCTGATAAATTGGAAGCTCCTTCAAGCAAATTAGTGTTTTCTTTTTCTCTTCTTTTGTCAATAAGATCGTCCATCTTAACTATTTTGGAAACTTTTTCAAATCTATCTTTATCGGGATTTATTTGTACTACATTGTCAAATATAGTTGTTGTGAAAAGTTTTTCTTCTTGTCCGATATAAACGCAATAGTTACGTAAAGACTTTACTGAGATCGATGTTATGTCTTTGTCGTTTAGATAAATTTTTCCTCCATAATCTTTTAATTTACCGCTTATTGCTTTCGCAAGTGTACTCTTGCCTATTCCACTGGGACCTTTTAATAGTATTTTTTCGCCACGGACTATTTTGAGAGAGACATTTTTAATAGTCTTACGATAATGGTCATAGGAATAGCTTAGATCATCGATCTTCATGGATTTAAAGTCTCCGTTATATGTGGGAAAATCTTTTTCCTCTTCGACATCGATAAATTCACATATGTTTCTGAAAATCGCTCTTCCTTTAAGGAATTGAGTGAACGTCTCGAGGATACTCTCTATGCTATTAAAGAATAAAGAAAATATACTTGTGAACACTATCAAATCATAAAGTGTGAATTCTGTTCCAAGCGATAAGAAACCTATCAGATTAGAAAGTATTATACCTATTTCAAGCACAAAGTTTCTTTCTAAACGTATCTTGATGTCTCGATTATTTTTTCTAAATGCAGTTTCACTAAAATTTTTAAACTTGTGATCGATCTTTTGGATGTATAAATCTTCTTCGTTTATATTCTTAATGCTTTCACAACCATCCAAGTATTCTACTAGTGATCCCGAATAGTCATTATATGTTCTATAAACTTCTTTTCCATATCTATATGTCTTTTTATATGTAGATATAGTTATGACGAAGTATAAAAGAACGACGATTACATATACTAAAGTGAGATTCTTAGATATGATTAGCATAGCAACTCCGCTTATCAAAAGGGTAATTAAGTCGAGAGAATTTATAACGGTCAAGCGAAGTAAAAATTCTTTTATGGTTGTCATATCTTCGATCTTTTTTACAATTTCACCTACTCTTTTGTTATTTAAATACCTTATAGGAAGTTTAAAAATGTGTGAAGTGAAAGTATTCTGAATTTCTATGTCGATATTTTTCATAATTATAATAAGAACTTTTTCTTTTATAAATTGAAATAAACTATTGAAAATTTGTAAAATTAAGATCATATAAGTTAAAGTAAAAGGGGTTTCAATGATATTTAATAGTTTTAAATGATAGTTTATTATCAATGAGAACAAAAGAATTATTATGCTTAAAATAAATATGCTAATAATTTTGACTCTATTCTTTTTTAAAAGAGGGATAAACATTTTTAGGATCGATATACTTTTCTTGTATTTTATTATCTCTCCTTCTGGGAAAATGATTATTATGTTGTTTTTAAATATCTTTTGAAATTCGTCTTTTTTATAAGCAATCTTACCTATTTCTGGATCCATTGTGAGAACTTCTGATTCGTCTATTGAATATATTACGAGAAAATGTTCATAGCCATTTTTTAACGTATGAGCGATCACAGGGAGTTTATCACGGTTTATACACTCCAAGTTAGTTTTTAAACCATAGGCTTGGAATCCATATTTTTTTAGTGCTGCGACTAGTTCAAGTGCATTTGTACCAGACTTTGTAGTATTAGTATCTTCGAGAGCTGTTTCTAGAGGAACAAAACCTCCATAGTGCGATACTATACTTTGTAAACACCTTGCTCCACACGAGCTGGCATCATCTTGAATATATATATCTTTGTTTTTCACATCTTTCTACCCACCTTTTTAGAAGAACAACCACATATATCTTACGATGATTCTTACTAGTGTTATCAATCTCATAAATTTTGTCATCTCCTTTCTATGCCTCTCTACTATTATTATTCCGGAAAACTTTCATTTTTCTCATTTTTTTATGAAAAAATGTCAAAATCTTGTACGGATGTTCGCTTTTTGGCCATTTTTGATATCATTCGGCGATTTTTCCATTTTTTCTTTTATACTAAAATGCTGTTTTTGACCTATTTTTTTGGCAAAAAAATTTGAGGAGAAGATATCCTCAAAAAAATTATAATTAATTTTAAAGTTTAAGAAAGTTGTTTTATAGTGTCTTTAATTATTTTGCCAGGAGTTTATAATGATGAGTTAGCTTATGGCAGATAGTAAGGATCATTTGCTTTTCCTGTTCCTTTTAGTTGATTTAAGTATTCGGGCTTAAGATTTATGACCGGCGCTACTGAACCGTTGTTAATAACATTACGGCTGTTCAGAAAGCCATTCTCAACAAACACATAAGCATTGCTACCACCGAAAGTACAAGGCGAGAACGACCAGTACCAACTTCCTTTATTTAAGTAATAACTATTATTTCCTGTTCCATATTTTCCACTTCCTGCTGCTATTATTTCATCCGCTGTAATTAATCCCACTGGATATGTCAAGTTTCCATTTCTTCCGTTTTCTCCACTCACTGTGAATTTATCGTTTTCCTGTGGACATGTGAATTGCGGTCTTACTTTACTTACATCTGTATTCCGTACATTACTTCTTGATATTGCTCCAAATCCCGTTCTGTTTTTGGCATATCCTAAACCTGTATCATCTGTTCAACCTGTCGCACTCTTACCTGGTGTGCTTCTATCGTTACAGAAGATTGCATCGTGTACATAGTTACTATATCCCGTATCTACTATGTTACTTTTGTACCAGGCTTCTACTGCTGTCTTGATATCTGAATTTGTTTGATTTGTATGCGCCTGGACTTTACTCGTGCTTGCTGTCCCTTTAGTACCCCCATACATCCAGCCGACATACTTAGCATCATCAGAGTTTATATTCCATTGTTGTTGATTAGATAAGGCAAATCCTCGAGTATACGTGTTTACTCCCAATGTTCCTACTCCGTCATATTGCATTCTTACAGATCCATCCCCGTTGAATCTGATTATTCTCCACCACATATCTCGGTTTTCTGCATCTTTGCCAAATTTAACATAGTTATTCTCGACT
>OOIH01000014.1_pt1 | contig 14523 bp, 17 predicted proteins | sample 1691801 | NCBI WGS metagenome assembly OOIH01 (sample SAMEA1061690, study PRJEB22710) | metagenome
GCAAGCCGCCCGCCACCCCTAACGGGTTAGACTTGCCTATAATTATTATATCACAAATACCATCCCCTGTAAAGTACGGGATTGTGATAATAAATATTTTAATTAAGGCATATCAGTTATACGGCTAAGTTCTGTTAAGTATAAGCCTTCATTATTTAATGGTTTTTCATCTCCATACATTCCTAACCATACATTTCTATTTTCATCACTCAACAAATATATTTCACTATGAAATATGGTATTAGTAGATGCCCGTACCCATCTTCCTAATAATGGTTTATTTAGGGCGCTTGATATTTCCGGTGCTAGAAACTTTCCTATTTTTAATTCATTTGGTAGAGGAGTTCCATTTCCTATGAATGTCAGAGAGAGATGGACGTTTATTCTTAAATATTTCCCTACGTATTGTAAATATGCTCCTCCGGATTCCTGCGATATTATAGAATTGTCTACCTGAATGAAATTATGGTTTAAATATTTATTATAAGTACTATAATATCCAAAGGAACCGGTAATTAAGTATTGGGCTATCATTTTTCCGATTTCATGTTGACCATTGTCGTTATATGTTCGGTTTGTGAACCATGTGTCCATATAACAAAAATTATTAAAGCTATCAGAATATCCGATTCCGGCACTACTCATGTGATGTAACACTGGGATATAGGTTTTAATTGATTTTTTGTAAGTATTTAAATTTTCTTTAAATGGGGAAGTGTAGTTATACCAATACCCTAAAAACTCTACTCTTGCATTAGGAAAATTATTCCTACAATATGTGTTAAAGTTTAAGAAATAATTAGGATAATTTGTTGTATTAAAATTATCCGCGTCAATACTTCCAAAATATATACGGGTAACAAGATTTTTATTAGGAATATTAGCATTTTGCAACATGCCTAAGAAGTTTTGACCACTTACTCCCGCCTGCACCATTCCAGCCCCCTGATTAGTCAGCACAACTACCCGTGTATCAGGTCTGTTAATATACTCCATAGCATATCCAATCCAACTGGTTTTCCAAGTACCATCTTCTACACCTATGCCATCTGTACCCGCAATAAATACCCAAATATCATTTTCTCTTTCATCTACCAACTCTTCCAGTGCATCCACTGAACCTTGCAATTGGCTGATATTCTGACTGTTCTGCCCAATCAAAGTAGTATGCTGTGTAAGCGTAGTACCGTATTCCTGCAAAGTAGTTCCCTGATTTTGAACCGTCTGAGTCACCTGTTCTAAATTAGTTTCAATCTGAGTGATTTTAGTGCTGTTACCTTCAGCACTCTGTTTATTTTCTTCCATCCCCTCGTCAATTTTTTCCATATCCCCGTTGTAATCAACGAGCCATGCAGGCTTATCGCTTGCAATGAACTGACTTAACCCGTAATTTGTTGTCTTATTTGTACTACCCATTTTTTAATCCTCCTATTTTAAATTATTTGAGTTATGCGTGCTATTTCCTGATTTAGCAATGCATCACTTACCACATGAGTTCCCTGCAACATTAAGCCGTCATATATTTCTGCTTCAAGACCTCTGGTTCTACTTCCTAGCAATATGCTCCCGTACCAGTCATAAAGAAATGCGGTCAAACCATTGGTAATTCCAGCATCGGTATTTGACCAGCTGTCATATTGTCCTGCCTCCAACTGTAATTTGTCATAGTCATATGCACTAATTCCGTCTAATCTAATGATATTGGTTATTCCTCTTATAATGTTAATAAGAGTATCGACCCTGCCACTAAAAGGATTAAAATCGTTAATTTTATTATCATAATAATCTTTAAATTCCTTTATTTCATTTTTTATCCAGTATTTTATATTCCTTTTAAACATAAGATACCATCTTGCAAGAAAATCATACTGCCAAGCACTCAGTTGATAATTGTCATATTCTTCCGCAGGTATTAACAGTGTGTCATATTCAATCGCTGTTAATGCCCATACATTTAAGGAATACCACATGTCATCCAGAGCTTTTTGTATGCTTTCAACTTTTCCGTCAACAGGACATATAACCATCTGCACGGGATTAATCTGTATATTTTTGATGATATCTTCCAGCCGCTTAATTTCTTTGTCGGTATATCTTATACTTTCTTCGTCACCATTGTCAATGTAATTTTTTAACCCTGCAATAGTAGCATTTACACTGTTTTCAAATTCCATAAACTGTTGGTTAATATCTAACAGTTGTTCAGTAACCCACTTTCTTAACTGCCGGTCACTTTCCTGATAATCCGCTTTTAACTGCTCCATTTCCTGCTGGTTAATAGCAAGGGCATTATTAACTCTTTGTTCCAGACCCCCCATTAATTCGGTAAGATTAGAAGTAATTAAACTATCCTGCTGATCAATATAAGTTTTTAATTCAGTTCTTAAAAGTCCAATCTGCTGGTCCGTATAATTTTTTATCACATCGGACCAAGAATTAATATTGTCAATAACTTCATTCAGTTTAATTTTAACTTTTTCCAGAACTTCTAAATAGCTTAAGGAGTCATCATAGACTAATGGCAACACATGCTGTGACCAAAAATGAAAAGGTCTGATAGTAGGAATGCCATATTCATTATTTTTGTTCATTTTATCACCTCCTTATGTAGCTACATCCCACAAATTCATAAATAAGTCTTTTAATTCGTCAATTATCATCATATCAATTCTTAAAAATGTCTGCCGGTATTCCTGCAATAACTGTGAATAGCTCGCACCACCTTTTTTACCAACAACTGTTTCCCAATATTCATCAGTGTCGGTATAAGTAGTAGTATTATCAGTAGTACGGTTATTACTATAAGTCGTATCAACATTTCCTGTTGCTCCATTATTTTCTTTTATATTTCTTAAATCCGTGAGATAATTTCCGTCTTTAAATCCGTTTAAATCATCCTGCGGTGTGTCCCAAAACTTATTTGTACTGTCATTATTTTCAGTACTTGAAGAGTCGGTATTATTTTCCCCATTTTCTTTAATACTTCCGTCCAGATTATTTTCGCCGCTTTTATCCCTGTTAGTATGTGTAGTTAAATCAGTATCATAAAAAGGATTAAAATCCAGTTTTTCGCTTTCATAAAGTTTATTATAATATGGCATAATCCCCATCATTTTTGCGCTTAGATGGAGTTTCCATAACCCAACTGTTTCAAATCCAATTTCTCTCGTATAATAAAATCTTAAAATAGCTTTTTCAAGAACCGGTCTGTATTTTTCATCAAAAATCGGATAATTAAAATCAAATACAAACTTACGACTTTTTTCTAGGATATCTTCTATTTTACTATACCCTTCGCTTTTTGTCAATCCTGCATACTGTTCACAAATATATCTTACTTCCGTAGTAAAAACACTCATTTTTTACTCCTCTAAATTATCGTTAACTATAATATTTTCATTTGATTTTGCAGGAGTCTGTTTATCTGGATATAAACTTACCTCCGTATCTAAACGGAATTCCACGCTTATATTTAAACCAAACATTCTGTTAATCTGCTCACATGCCTGTCTTCTCATTTCCAAATCAGAATAACGGCTTGAAAAGGCACCACCCTGCATTCTTTCCACTTGGTCATTTAAAATAGTACTTTGTTTTGTAGTAGATACGTTAGGTATGCCTAAAGCTGTTAAAGCTTCATTCCATATTTCTGATTTTACATACTGCAATTTGTCTACAATAAATGGAGCATCTGTTTTAAGCACTTTAAAATCGTTAATTTGTAAAGCATCTGTACCATATATTACAGGAGCATTCCCGTCAAACTGCATATACATATTTTTAAGCGTTAATCGTTGTCCTTCGGGTCCTACCAGCAGAATAGGGGTTTTTTGCGCCTTCATATTTATTATTTGAGTAGCATTTGCTTCGTATAGCTCATATGCATAAGGTTCTATTATTTCTATACCGGTGGTTCTCACATAATTGTTAAAAATAATAACGCTGTCAGAACTGTTTAATAATTTCTGATAACCATTATTAGCATAAGCTCTTCTTAACGTTGGCACATCATATACATCCAGCATTCCTTCCATGGTACATTTTAACGCTAAATGTCCTATAATTTCGTCCTGAAAAAAGCACATAAAACCAAAGTTAAACAAACCCATTTCAAGAAATCTTTCGTCAATAGTATCAGGAAGATTATTCCATTTAAAACGGGATACAGAAATCTTTTTTAATTTATCCCACCATTTTAGATAAAACCGGTTATTTTTGTAAAAATTGATGTTACTGCTTTTCCTGCTCATTTATTACCTCATTGCTTAAGCTGTAATTTTTAACATCCGTTGTATGCCATAAAGTAATTCCCCTGTTAAGACTTTTCTCAATCGTGTCAATGGCCTGTTGCGGAATGTTTCCATGCACATTACTTTCTACGGTTTTTACGTAATTAAAAGAAGCGCGGTTTTTTGTTTCGGGAACTTTATAAGTATCTACCCTGTAACCAAATCTTGTAAAATAACTGTCAACAATCATTGCATATTCCGGTTTAATAGTATACCGTATTAACCGGAACCCAATTCTGTTAAATGCGAAATTCATTCCACTGCCGGCTACAGAACCCCCATATGATGAGCCGTGAATTTTTTTGTATTCGTTATCTATGGTCATGTTGGCAATATCTGCACCCGCTTTTAATCCTAAAGCGGCACCTACTGTTCCACCTGTAAATACTGCCGCCGCTATTGTGGTGCCCGTGCTTATTAGCTGTTTAGGCACAGCCTGTGATGCCCATGCCCTGTAAGTGTCGATAGTATAAGGGCACATAGGAAAATTATCATAGCTTACGCCAAAGTTTTGGGCACTTACCATTCCCTTATAGTTTAAGGGATAACATTCTATACTTGGTCTTGGTAACGGAGACTCATGTATTGTAAAAGATGCCATAGTTGGGTCATTAAAATCTTCCCACCTGTAATTTTCCGAATTACCGTTATAATTATCCAGACTTAATAAGCAGTAAGGATAGCAATATAATTTATTATTTTTTGGCACGTATTTTACACCGTTAAAACTAAAACCATTCGTCTGCCGGTTAATTCCCACTCCGGAGGTTTTTATCTGTACTGTTTTATTTTCCACCATTCCGCCTGAACACATAGTAAGCATAGCAATTTTTTCCGGCGTATCACTCAATTGATTAAGTAAATCACCTATACTTCCTACCCCTGTAATTTCCGCGCCTGCTACGGTAAGACCTGTAAATACTCCTGCTTCTACTCCATATTCCGAACCTGATAAAGCAAGCTGTACAATAACGCCGCTCCCCAAATCTTTTTCCAGTATCTCCCCGTCTGAAATATATTCTCCGAAAGGAATGTTTTCTTCCAGTGTATGATTACCTATGGCATCATTGGTAACATGTTCTCTTTCTACATAACATGTACCAATAGTAAAATCAAACATCCAAGTCTGCCACATATCTACCACAAAATCCACTCGTGCGGTATTGTTATTAATATACTCAATAGATTTAATAAACCCGTAAAACCACTTTTGACCAAATCCGGCGTTAAAAAATCTACAATAAGAACAGTCATAAATATTATCAGCAGTTTCCGGCACTTTAACGGAACTTATCCCGTTTTCCGAATGCCGTACATAGCTGAAATTTAAATATGAATGTGAAACTTTAGAGGTCATATAGTTTAACTGCGAACCTATTGCGGGGAACAAAATTGTATGTCCGTAATTACTGTCAAAAGGAACGTCTTTTAATAGTTCAAAAGTGGTCTGCGGGTTTATAAGCATATGAAATACCTCATGCTACTGTGATAGTAGCTGTACCGGATTTAGTAGGGTCAAAAATGGATGTTGCTGTTACAGTTATACTTCCTGTGGCATTGGAGGGAATAGTCAATCTTCCCATTACTACCTGTGTATTATCGTTATCGCTTGACCATGTAACACCCTTTGAAAACAGCCCTGTTCCCGTTACTTCAGCATTTAATAAAACAGTCTGACCATGTGAAGCGGAAGAAGTCTGAGGAGTAACCGCCACACCTGTGACTGTGCCCTTAGTACCGTTATAAAAAGCAACAGCATTTTGGAAAGGGGAGTAAGACATAATTTTCCAAGTGTGCAGGGTATAGTTCCAGTACAATCCTTCGTTATTATAAATATCGGTCATTTTAAGTAGTATGTCAAAAATCATAAACCAATCCCTGTCAATTAAGACGGCCGGAACGTTTTTTAACACTTCCATTTCTGTTGCTGTCAGAATAGGCAGAGAGGGATTGTTTTTTAAGATAGCATTTAAACGGGACATATTAAAAGTGGAAAAATCATCTACCAAAACAATTCTTCCCATCAGGTCAGCTTTATCCTGATTAAAACTGGTAGCCAAAACTTCTACAGCCATAGACGCGTCAAATTTGGAATTAATAATCACATACTGATCTGCTTTATCGGTATAGTTATCCACACCTGCCGCGTTGTACTGGTTACTCATAAATACCATTAAATTAGATAAAGATTTAATAGTACTTACAGAAGTACGATAACCCGCCTCATCAGTGGGGTTATTAATTTCGCTTATCCCCATGTCCCCATTAACCACCGCATATGCAATGAGGTATTTTGTAAGCAAAAATTCATCATAAGCAAGAGACGCATACATGCTTTCCACAATCCGTGCAATAAGGTCAGTAACACCCTGCCATGTAACAAATGCCTGACGAAGACTATCATTCTGAATTGTCTTTTTATAGAAAATCTGTATGTTCATTTTGTGAAATACTGCCTGCACATTAGGAATTTCCCGTTGGAAAACAGTAGTTTCAGCCTGCTGTGGGTCATAAAGATGGGGCATAGATAAGGCTACGAATATTTCCTCAACTACTTCACCTAGTTCCATCATTCCTTTTTTCATAAAAGCCCACGGGTTGGTATAATATTTAGACGAAATCCATTCCATGCCGATACGGTTAATAAGAGCGGTTAAGAACTCATTCATCAGTCCGTCATTATTAAGCAGAACATTCCCATAATTTCTAAGAGTCTGGATATTATCAGGGTCAACCTCATTTACCATTTGACGGAAATAGGGTGTACTTTTTGACCTTATCATGTTTAAAATCTGGTCCGTAGAACCATTCATTGTTTTTGGATTACCATTTTGGTTCAGTACATTGGGTATTGTAGGCATGTAGTTATTCTCCTTTCTTTAACCAAATAAATCATTATAGTCTTTTAACTCTTCTTCCGGTTCGGTCATTTCTATGGAAACGTCTTCATTACTTTTATCTTTTAGATAAGCCTCTTCATCGTTGGAACTGTCCGGAATAGGAGTAAAAAACCGGTCCCTGTAACGTTTTCTCCATGACGCGTCCAGTTCATCATATTTTCTTTTCCATTCATCTTCGCCGCTTCTTTTTTCAACATCATTATAGGTGTCAATGATATCTTCCATGACTGATAATTGTTCATCATTGGGTGTCTCTCCAAAATGTTCCCGTATCCTCTTTAAAAAATCTTCTCGGTTTAATACAGCCATTTTCATTCCTCCTCTTCTCAATATAATCTGTTAAAGTAACTTGGGTACATATACAACGGCAAATCCTTAAATTTTCTGTCAGGCAAAACAGGTTCAGGGTCCGGATTGTCAGGGTCAACGGGAGGGTCAGGCGGTATGGGTGGTACCTCCCCTCCTCCGAAAAAATTCATACCATTTTTGTGCGTACGTTAACCTTTGGTTACTCCACGTGCCGCGTTCGCGGTTATAAAAGTATGCTTTGGTTAACCACTCCAAACCGTTTTGCGTTTTACCGGCTTTAAATTCCTCGTAAGAAATGGGATAAGATTTAACAGGTATCCATCCGGACCGGTCATCGCCATTAATAAAAATACATTGTTTATTTCCGTCCTGCCAATCATAATTTCCGTAGTTACGGTATACCCATTTCCACAAGGGATTATTGTGCACGTTTGTTGCTTTGCTGTCAGTCCACTGTATAAGTCCGTAACCTTTATTGGGAGGATTATTGGTGGCGAGATTTTCCACTACTCCCGGGGATAGGGACGACTCATATTCCATGTTTCCCAAAATTGCAAAAATAGCGAGAGGATTCCATCCCCACGAGGAGAATAAATCGTACATAATTGTCGCGTTATTTTCCCGCTGTGAATTTGTAAGAAAATTATTTGGATTGTACCATTCTGACATCTTCCGGATTTTCCTCACTTTCTTTTTTTAATATGTCAATCATCTTAGTTACAACCGGAGGCCATTTTACACCTGCCATGCCTGCATTTTCTACGATGGATAATATTTCATTTAAAATAAACCCTATAGTAACACTGGTTTTAAAGTAGTCTGTTTCGCATAATAAATCGACTCGGTGGGCGATTATAATAAAAAACAGAGAAAAAAGCTTTTTGAACATCCCGTTTACAAACGCAGATGAACTTAAAGCACCTTTATTGCTCTTAGGACTTTTTCCCATTATTGATACTCCAAGAGCGGTAAGGGTGTCAATAACCATACAGATACACAAAGTTGTGAGGAGCTGCGTCCACCCTCCATAAATAAACGAAATACCACTAATAATAAAACTGGTTCCCATTAAAAATTTATTCCACAAATATACCATCCTCCTGTCTTTTTTGTAGGAACACAGTCCCTGCTGTAGGACAGGTGATTAGCTCACAGGCCATTACAACCCCTACAAGGTGAGATAACAACTATGTTCCCATCTTTTATTATATCATACCCTTTACGATTCGTCAACAGCTTTATTTTTCCCATTACATACTTTTAATAAACAATTCTATCACCGCCGTTTTCGCTTCGATATTTTCAAACCAGAATTTGCCATAATCAAAATACTTTTTTAAATCCTGTATAATGGGATGGGAGCCGCGCATTAAATAAGTGCCGCTGTTATGACTCTTTTCATCAAGAGCATATTTTGGACCTCGATTTATTTTCTGAGTAGACACATAATAAAAACTTCCGGCATGCCACACAGAATACCAGCTGTTTTCATAACCTACCGAAAATTGTGGACGCATCTTGGACGTGTCCATCTTTTTAATAAAGCTTATATTATCCATAAATATGTTTTCGTTTGATGATTGGGAAAATTCATCGTTTCCGAATGCTTGATCAAAAGCCGATGCCTTACGCATATCGCTGGATGTTTTATTAAAAAATACTTCTAACACCCACCCATTTCCTCTTAAAAAATGCGTGTTTGATTGAAGCCGTTTATGTATGCCGAAACGGGCATAATATGGATTTATAATGCTTATCTGGTTACCTATTAAAAATAACGGGCAATATCTGGTTGAAGTTTTAAAACCTCGGGCTACCGAGTCATGGGCTCCCCGCAATTTATTAACTTCATCAGGCATATATTCATTATGCTGTTCCTGAAACTCATCTTTTATAATAATATCAACCCTGTTAAACATGTTAGATAATTCTTTTAAATCAGCTGAAAAGTTTATAAATGTAAAATATCCGATTTCCTCAGACTTATAACAAAGGGCACGCACATTGCGCACATATCTTTTTATTTTCCAGTCATATCCTATATCTTCACATTCCTGTATATCTTCATAAAAAGATTTAACCGAACCGTCTACCTGTGTGACCTTACGCGAAATCCACAGGAATTTACACCCATATTCTTTAAAAAGAAGAGTAAAAAACCGTTTAAAAAAGAAAGTCTTTCCTGCTGTTCTGTTTCCTGCACACAAATATATTTCAGGAATAATGTCATTTAACCCACGTTTAAGAAGCAGATTATATCCATTATAATAATTTGTATAGTCCATATTGTCTTTTTGTTGTATTGTTTTTACACGTTCCAGCCACATTTCCGGTGTCAATGCTATACCTCCTTATACATTGTAAAATAAGAGGGGTAATAAATACCCCCCCTTGTTGCTTATAACAGATTTAAGTAAAAATATGTGTTTCCACCGTTACTTTTCCGGTTTTGTATTTCCACGCTTGGACCCTCACCGATTTCAATTTCATCTTTAAAAATATCGTACAGGGTTTCACAATTTTCAGCTACGTAGGGAGACAGTGTTTGATACATTGTACCGTCTTCTGCTTCAATAGCGGTAGCTGTGACAGTTTCACCTGTCTGATTAGTGGTTTCAAACTGGATGATATTTTTTATTTTTATTACCGAGCCTACACTTTCTTTCATTTGTACTACACCTGCTCCGCTTTGGGCTTTATATAATACTTTTTTGTCATTGGTTGTCTGTATCATTTTTTATTCCTCCTATTTATAAATCTTCTGATGAAAAATCTAATTGGTTAAAAATGTCCTCATATGCTGACGGATTTTTTTCTCTTAATTCTGTTAAAGTCAAAAGGTCATCAACTGGTAGTTTTACCATATTTTGTACATTAGTGATAGTATTTACTTTAACCAGTGCGTCCAGATGTAATTCATTCTTTACAGCCTCCTTTACTCTTTTAATAATTTCTTCTTCGTTTAGCTCTTCAAAAGAAGAATTATATTTAAATTCTTCTTCGCATGTTCCAGACCCGTCAAGAAAAAATAAAGTAGTTTCTGCTTTTGTACCCGTATATTTACGGGTTAAAAATTTTGTTTTTGTCATGTTATATGACCTCCTCTTAAATAATATATGTATATTAAATATATTGATACCAAATTTCTTAATAAACTATGGACATTTTAATTACATATTTTTTACAATTAGCATAGGCCTGTATTGTTCGATAAGATTTACGGTTCTTTATTTTAATCTCTTCTAATTCAATTTTTACCCCTAATAATTGTAGAATTGTCATTGCTTCACTTATGGAGTTAGAAATTAAATGCCGCTTGGTATAGTCTTTTTCAACATTATATGATATACAATACTGCTTAATATGTAAAAGAACTTTTACAATATTTTCACATTTTACAGAATAATCTGGTTGTGAAGTTGCATAATAATTCATTTTTACATAACCCATTGTCTTTTCCATCCTGAAATTATCCACACCGTTAATTTTTTCATCTAATATTGTTGTCAAATCCTCAAGGGAAAGATGTAAATATAACAGCATATCTTGTACAGTTTGAAATTCTAAATCTGTATTTACTTCAGCTATATAAGTGTTTTTATAATATAATTTTATCATTATATTACCTCAAACCTTTTATAATAAAGAGTTACCATTTTTATTCCTCCTTAATTGTTATATTATATGATGATAATTCATCAATATTATTTACTTCTACATAAGTAACGCGAGTTCTTTCCAAATTAAAATGGGGTATTAAATAAACCTTTTCTCCATATAATTTTTCACATTTGTCTAACAAATCCCAATAATTGAATTTATCTATTTTTCTTTTATTATACTGTTTTCCTACGGCTTTGACAAAATCGTCTATTTTATTTTTATTAAACATTACGGTAGTCATATCTTGCACCCCATATATGCCTTTTATATTGATTTAAAAGTATATATTCTTCCTTAAAGCTTTTATCTTCTTGTACCATGGTAACACGCACGACATAATATTCTCGAGTGGATAGTTCAGGAATGGCATATACGCTTATATTATTCTCTAAAATATGATTTATAAAATCAATATGCTGACAATAAGTATTTGCATCAAATACCTCTTTAGAATAATTATTAAAAATAGCTTTTATTATCTTTAGCAACTTTTCTTCACTTACTTTAAATTTTTTCATAGGGGTGTATTTCCTTTCTTAAAAATCGGTGTCTGATTTGTTATTTGGATTAATATAAGTATATCAAACCTTTAAAGAATTGTCAATAAAATCTTTAAAGATTTATAATTTTATTTTCTTAAAGTAAAGGTAGTTTCATCCAAGACTATCCCCCCCTGTATACGGCGAGGGACAAGCTTACCCCGTAAAGTGAGACCATATTTAAAATCAGTAATAGGATGCTCTTTTAAAAATATTTCCTTTGACCTTTGAGGCATACCGGCGCATGTGATAGACCAGCGCGGGTACACTTTATTTCCATCTTTCTCATAAGGTAATTCGGCATAAGTCTTCTGACGTATAAAAATACCCTTACGCCATCGCGTTTCCAGTTTCCATTTACCCATTTTGGATGGATGAATATCTATGTCAACCGGTTCTCCTAATACGGGATCGACCATGTGAAGAGAGTCGGTATCAGCGTATATAAAATTCTCGTAATTTTTTTGAGCATGACGTATAGTAAAATTGCGAGCATATGATGTTACCATACTTCCTTTATCTATGCTAAAGACGGGTTTATTAAATTCGGTCTGTAGGTCATATTGCACTACGTCATTAGTATCTAAATACGGTATCTGATAGGATGAATTATTTGAGGTGGATAATTTACCGTAAAGATTATTATTAAAAAGTTTGGATTCTGTACGCTCTACCGGATTAGCCGCGTGTTCCTTCTGATACATCCATTTATCTATATATTCATCAAATATACCTTTTTCTCCTTTAAAATAACATCCATTTATTATTGTTAAATCATATACCTCATAATGGTCAAGTAACAGCTGATAATCTACGTTAGTTAAATACAGGTCAGGATAAGCAGTATAAAGTTCTCCTTTACGCATAATTTCCGTGTAATATTGACCGCGAAATTTTATACGGGATGTGGTTAACCATTCGGTAGGGTCGTATATAAGACTGTTTTTTATTTGGATAGTTGGTAAATGTTTTGGTTTAATTTCAAACCGACACCTTATATGCACAAAAAATATATAGTGGTTATCAGGGTCTAATATAAAAGGAGGTATTTCTTTTTCAAAAAATTTCGGCTTACCCACCGGATAATAATTGCCGGAAGAACTGTGCATCTGAGACGGATATAAACTGTTTACATCATAAGTACGTCCATTATAATACTCACCAGCTTGATGTAAATAACACCAAGCACCTTTATATGATTGCCGTATAAAAAAGTCACAATTCATATCGGCACAAAAGGGATATGGTATGTCTAAAAGATTGGGAAAATAAGCAGACCATAGCATATCATCAAAATACTTTTTAAATTCGGCAACACAACAAGAACCTATGGTTAATTTGTTATGTCCCCGTTCCAACATTATTTCCATAAGTTCTTTAAGAATACGCACGTCAGTAATAGTATACTCGTAATCCTCCGGAGATATGGCGCAATCAGGATAGTGATGAGTGCCCTCGTACTCCATGTTTAATTTTTGATATTTAGTTTTAAAGGCTTTTGCGGCTTGGGCAAGAGAAAAGGGTAAAAGCTTTACCGAGTCATATAATTCTATTGTACGTCCCCGCGGAGTACGTATAGTAATGGAATAAAAACGATTTTTATCTGAAATAAGTGCTTTAAAAGAACGGGAAGGCATATCTTTTATTTGTTTATAACACCATGTGTAGTTGTGGTGTAGTAGATAATCGATAATAAACGTACCGTCAAATTTAAGATTGTGAAACCATCCTATAATATGTCGGCGTTTTTTAATAAGAAACTGTATAAAATCGTGAATGTTACCAATTATACCCTCTTCCTCGGAGTATAAAAATGCATAAGCGGCCGCCCATACATCTGTACGGGTCTGACCTTTATATACAGTTGTTTCAAAATCCAGGGCTACATATAGGGGTGGGTTGGGGGTGGACATATTATGTCTCCTTTCTATAATTTAAACTAAAAATCAAGGTCATATATTTCGCCGTTAAAATCATTTATCCAGTCTAAGCTGTTTATTATGTTATTCTTTTCCGCGGCTGATACATCTAAAAAATTTAACATTTCCAAAAGATTTTGATAAAGTGTCTGTAAGTCATAGGCTTCTTTATAAGTGGCAATATTGCCGGTAGACATGGCTTCTTCCAGCATCTCGGAAAATAACTCTAAATCACCTCCTAATTCGTCAAGGGTTTTATTTATCCATTCGTGTACTACTGGTTTTGCCGTATCAGGATAGGTTGATATAATGCCATAAAAGTTATTTATTACTACTTCGGAAAAAGAGGGGATATTTGGAGTAGCGGGTGGTTTAGGTTGGGGTTGGGTAGGAGGTTTATATGCTAAAGGTCGACGTTTAGGAAGAGTTTGGGGTATGTTTAATTTTGGGCGCGATAAGCTAGGGACTTTACGTGATGTTTTAAAAGATGGTTGATGTAGTTTAGATAAAGATGAATTATTTCCACGATTAAAACGGTCATGTATAGATGTAGATATATTTCGTAAATTTTTAGGTCGTACTTGGTGGGGTGTTCTTCGCTTCATTTTTTTTCCAATCTTAATAAGTATTAATTATATTATAACATCCGCGGTTTAATCTGTAAAGATTTAATTTTCTGACAATTAAGTATATTGTGTATAGATAATATATACAATATATGCAATTAAAGTAGGTGTTGACAATTTGACAAAAGTGTGGTAAAATAAGGATAATGGAAGAGATATGGTTTCATATTGGTATTAACAAATATTTATTATCACAATCCCGTACTTTACAGGGGATGGTATTTGTGATATAATAATTATAGGCAAGTCTAACCCGTTAGGGGTGGCGGGCGGCTTGC
>OOIH01000155.1_pt1 | contig 14494 bp, 13 predicted proteins | sample 1691801 | NCBI WGS metagenome assembly OOIH01 (sample SAMEA1061690, study PRJEB22710) | metagenome
TTCGCTATCGCTCAGCGGGACAGCGGCATCCTCAAAAAGAAGTGCGCAGCACTTCTTTTACTCGGATTGCCTAGTCCCTAGGTACGGGAGGGGTGAGAGATCATCAAACAAAAATAAATCCTCGCGGATTTACCTTATGTGGTGGGCGATAGAGGATTTGAACCTCTGACCTCGTCTACGTCAAAGACGCGCTCTAGCCAACTGAGCTAACCGCCCTAATAGTTTTATTATATCACGAGCTAGCCCGCATGTACAGTTTTTCATAGTTTCACTTATTGAATCCAAGCAGAAACCCAACTTTCTCCGTACGGGCTACTACGGTCGCTCGGGTGGCTACATCAGCGAACGCGTCGCAAGTGGCAACTGGTGGTCTACTACTGCTGGTTCTGCTACAAACGGTCACCTCTTGGGTACGAACCCGACGTACGTCGGCCCTCAGGTTAACAGTTACCGCGGTCTCGGTTTTGCCGTTCGCTGTGTGGTACGGGAGGGGTAAAGGTTGGTCTCTCCCTCTCACCTCCCGACGCAGCGAAGAGCGAAACCGGTGCCGCGAGGGTTGGAACGCTGAGGGTAGCCACTGGAGCTACTGAAGTACAGGTTGTAAGCAGTCGAACCCGAGTTAGCGGTACGCGACCAGTAGTAGCCGCCTGACCCCTCATTGTCCAGCGAACCACTGCCGTAACGGTAGAAGCCAGTGTAGACAATAGCAAGAGGAGTATGCTGCCTAGCGTCATCAATTTCAAACAATTATCTATCCATGGTATAATATATATAATGTTTAAATTCCTAGATTACAATTTTGACCCTGATACCTACCAAGCTTTTTTTCGCTACCAGGGTGCAGATGAAATTATTTTTACTGAAAAAATCACTTTTTCAAAAAGTTCAGATGAATTTAGCCAAAATAACCTCGAAATTCTTGATCGGGCGCTTTTTCTTGCGTGGATAATAATTGGCACCAGTTATTATAAAGCACATCCGACTGCCAAAGTCCAACTATCGACCGAGATCGACAGTTGGCAAGCTAGCTTTTTTAATCACATTTACCAGGAGGGATTGAGCCAATTCGCGTTCGAAAATAATCTATCGCGCGAGAATTTAGCACATTTTCAACCCACTGACGGAAAGGGTCCGACTATCGAAGCCCTTACTTTATCGCTTCCGTATGATGGTGAGGGGAATCTCGTGCTGCAATCAGGCGGAAAAGACAGTCTACTGGTTGGGAAATTACTAGAAAATGCTGGCATCGAATTTACCCCATGGTACGCCGCAAATTCACCCGCCAAAGTTTATCCAGCCATAATCGACAGCTGGAAAACTCCTCCCGAGATCATCGTGCGTGAAATCGACTTAGAAAAATTGCGAAAAACCGATGGCTTGAATGGTCATGTCCCGGTAACTTATATCAACGAAAGTTTGGCGCTAATTCAAGCGATTCTCGACCACAAAAATACCGTTATCGTCAGCATTGCCCAAGAGGGAAACGAAGCCCATACTAGGATTGGTGATCTCGCGGTTAATCACCAATGGTCAAAGTCCTGGCAAGCTGAACAGCTGCTAGCAGAATACGTGGCAAAGTATATAAGTCCGGATCTTCATGTTGGCTCGCCACTCAGAAAATACAGCGAGCTGCGGGTAGCCGAACTTTTTGTAAAAAATTGTTGGCAAGATTTTGGCGCCAAATTTAGTTCCTGCAACCGCGCCAATTACCAGCAAGGACAACAAAACCAAGAGCTGGCTTGGTGCGCCGATTGCGCCAAATGCGCCAATAGTTATCTCTTATTTTGCCCGTTTCTGCCCGCCGAGCAGCTACAAGCAGTTTTTGGCGGGGAAGAATTATTCACCAAGCCCAGCCTAACCGACATCTATAGGGGGTTGCTTGGAATTGATAATTTCATCAAACCATTTGAATGCGTTGGCACAATTGAGGAACTGCGCAAAGCTTATGAACTCCGCGCTGAGGATTATGCTAATTTGCCCTTCGAAGTTCCAGCTAGCGATTTTGATTATTTAGCTGAATATCCAGCCCAAAATTTCTTTGCAAATATGTGCTAAAACATAACTGGCATTGACTTTTTGCGTAATTTGTGATACAATAGAGAGATAGACTTATTTTTGCGCTTAGAACTCGTGCTATAATATATATTATATGGAGAGTATACAGAAACGGCTGCGCGACTTGTCAGCAAAACTGGCCGACACTTGGCAAAAACTTCAACTTGACCAAAAACTCGCTCGACTGGAGGAACTTGAGCAAATTACCGCAGATCCAGAACTTTGGAAAGACCCACAGCGTGCTCAAAATCTACACCGCGAACTTAGTCAGCTCACAAACTCAGTGCAACCTTGGCGACTTCTAAAAACTCAGGTTGCCGATCTTGACGAAATTATTACGCTTGGCGACAATGAATTAATTACCGAAGCTGAGCGCCAAATTGAAATTCTTGAGCAAAATCTCGAGGAGCTCAAAAAAGAGCTACGGTTTACCGGCGAATTTGATGCGGGCGATGCAATTTTACGCATTACTGCCGGCGTTGGAGGCGTTGAAGCGATGGATTGGGCGAGTATGCTTGAGCGGATGTATCTGCGTTTTGCTGAAAATAAAGATTTTAAAGTTACCTGCCTTGAGCGTAGTGCGGGCGAGGAAGCGGGTATCAAAACCGCAGTTTACGAAATCCACGGCCAAAATGCTTATGGACTACTGAAAAGCGAACACGGCGTGCACCGGTTAGTACGCCTGTCGCCATTTAATGCCGATAATTTGCGTCAGACTAGCTTTGCGCTGGTCGAAGTTCTGCCAGTCGTATCCGACAACGAAAAAGTCAAGATCGAGGATAAAGACTTACGCATTGACGTATATCATGCTGGTGGCCATGGCGGACAAAGCGTCAATACCACCAATTCCGCTGTTAGGATTACCCATTTACCGACTAATACCGTTGTCGCGATTCAAAATGAACGTTCACAATTACAGAATAAAGAGAAGGCTATGGAGATTTTGCGTGGTAAATTACTGCAATTACAACAAGAACAAAACGCCGAGAGCATCAATAAGCTCCGCGCTGGCGAATCGGCCAAATGGGGACAGCAGATTCGTAATTATGTTTTGCAACCTTATAAATTAGTCAAGGACACCCGCACCAAGCACGAAAGTAAAGACCCGGATGCGGTGCTAGACGGGAAAATTGATGAGTTTATTGAGGCGTTTTTGGATATTGCGCGTTGATAAAGCTTATGATATTATAGTCGCATGATACTGCTTGATCGTGTCACCAAAACTTATCCGGGCGATGAAGATCCAGCGCTCGACAACGTTTCAATTCATATTGAACCGCATGAGTTTGTTTTTTTGGTGGGTAAGTCCGGTGCCGGCAAATCGACTCTGATCAAAATGATTACAAAGGAGGAAATGCCTGATTCCGGCAAGATTGTGATTGGCGGCATTGACCTAGATTATGTTCGTCGGCGGCACATTCCGCATTATCGCCGGCGGCTCGGCGTAGTATTTCAGGACTATAAATTATTGCCGACTCGAACGGTCTTTGAAAATGTTTCGTTTGCCCTAGAGATTGCCGGTCTCAGCAATCGCGAAATCCAAAAAACCGTACCAAAAGTGCTTGATCTAGTTGGACTAGCTGATAAAGCCCACAAGTTTCCAACCCATCTTTCTGGTGGCGAACGCCAACGCGTCAGTATTGCTCGTAGTATGGCTCGGCAGCCGAAAATTTTGATTGCCGATGAGCCAACTGGTAACCTTGATAAACTAACCCGCAAGGAAATTATCGACTTACTGCAAAAAATCAATGATTTTGGCACTACTTTGCTAGTTACGACTCACGATGAAAATATCGTAAATAATCTGAGCAAGCGCGTCGTAACCCTAAAAGCGGGGCGAATTGTTGATGACCAAAAAGTGAACGGAATTTACCGGCTAGATAGTGAACCGGAACCAGTAGTTGCCGAGCTAGAAGAGCCGCTAATTATCCGTACCGCCCCGAGAAGTTCAGCTGCCGATGCAAGGCTCAGCTTCACGATTGAAGACGGTATTTATATCGAGCACAAACGCCCGGCAGTCGGCGCAAAGCTCAGTGATAACCTTGCCGTAAAAGGGGTGAAAAGTGCTAAAAAATCTACAGCAAAGCCTCGGGCTAATAAGGCTGCCGAAAATAAAAAAAATGCGCCGGCAAAAAATTCGACTAAAACCGTGAGAAAATCTACCGCTAAAAATCCGATGCCAGCCCCGAAATTCGCCCAAGATTCGGCCAACCAATGGTATGCTGCTTCAAAACCGCTTAAGTCTGCACCTAGACTCAGTAATCTTACTGGCGGTCAAACCGTAAAACTAAAACCTGCCCCGAGCCTCAGTCAAGCCGTCAAAAAACCAATTCCTAGGCCACGCGCAAGGAGGGTAATTTAGAATGGTGGGTTCTAAACTAACAAAACGAACTGATCGCAAAATCAACAAAGCCAAGCAAAAAGAACACCTCAAAACGCTCGTCGAAAACAGTAGCGTTAGCAAGGTGCGCAGTGCTGGTCGCGTCTTAAAATATGGTGCAGCCAGTTTCCGGCGCAATGTTTGGCTTAGTATCGCCGCAACCTTAGTCATGACGATTACTTTGATTATTCTGATTATTACAATCGGCGCAAGTTTGATTTTAACCGCAACCGCCGAATCAATGCGTCAAAAAATTGATATTACGGTTTATTTCGCGCCAGGCACGAGTGGGGAAGTTTTGGAACAAGCTGCCGAAGCAATGCGTGCAGAGCAAAACGTAAAATCAATTGATATTTCCGATACCAATGCCGAATACCAAGCTTTGCTTGACCAATATGCTGGCGAGGAAAGTATTATGGCGGTGTTTGGAATTGAGGGGATGTCCGACCAAACGCTTTCGAAACTACCCGCTGCAATGCGCATCAAGGTTTATGACCCGGATAATTTCTCGGGCGTGAAGTACATTGTTGATAATAATCCGATTTTCCAGGAAAATCTCGACAGTAGTTATGAACCGACTTACGAAACAAACCAAGCTGAAATCGCCACTATTACCTCATGGGCGAACGTTGCCAAGAATGGTGGTCTGATTCTAAGCGTTGTCTTCCTGGTAATTTCGATTTTGGTGATTTTCAATACCATCCGAATGGCGATTTTCTCACGGCGCGAAGAAATCTATATGATGAAATTAGTTGGCGCCGATCTTGGATTCATCCGCGGACCATTCCTAGTTGAAGCAGAAATCTGCGGAGCGATTTCGGGCGTACTGGCGGCTACGGCGGCATACTTCGGTTTCGATATGATTCGGGGCGGATTAGTCTCATACGGCGTCGACGTCTCGCTAGTAGATGGATTACTCCGATCGAGTCGGCTTGTACTAGTTTATCTTGGCGTGATTGCAATCGGTATGTTAGTTGGGATGATTTCAGCTCGGCTCGCCATGAAGAAATACCTGAAATAGCAATGTTTAGCTGTACTAGGTGGATAATACAATAGAACTTTTGCTCGATTTCATTGCATCAAGCGCTTAATACAATGAAAACCCCGAGTCAACAACTTTACTTTTTAACATAAACACTATACAATAAAGTTATGAATAAGCTACAACACAAGACAATTGGTCTTCGCCCGATTTTGGCAGTTTTGGTTTTGGCAGGAATTTCGATTGGCGGCAGTTTTTGGCTGTTCCAGCATAATGATAATACTTACGCGTATCCAGCTTCTTGTGTTACGGATGCGTGCCATCAAGCATATGACCGTGCACAATCTTCCCAAGCTACAGCAAATGCTTTTGCCGAGCAAGCAAACACATTAGAAAATGAAGTTGCAAAATTGAATGCAGAAATTTCAGCTCTCGAAGCTGATATCGCAATGAAACAAGAAATTGCTAACGGGTTAGCAGTGCAAATTGAAGAAAATCAAAACAAATTAAATTTGCAACAAGCCGCATTAGCAAAACTCTTAGTTGATATGCACTTTGAATCCGAGACCGATGCGATCACGCTACTTGCGAGCAGTGAATCGCTCGGTGATTTGGCCGAAAAACAAAGTCGTCAAAACAATTTCAAAGATCAAGTGGCTTCGTCCGCCGAACAAATCAAGACCATCAAAGATGACCTCGAAAATCAAAAAATCAATATGGACGCTTTGATTGCTTCGGCCGAAGAAAATCGCAATCAAATTTCCGCCAAGCGCAACCAGCAAAATGCGCTTCGGGTGAAGTATGAAAATGACTCGGCAGCTTTTGAGCGCGATGCCGCCGCCGCAAGAGAAACTATGCAGAAAGAAATCGCCGCCGAAATCGCCCGCAATAACCGCGGCGGTACGGTTGGTGATGGTGTCAACACTTATCCTTGGGCGGCAAATTGTCCACGCGATGACTCGAATTATCTTTCGCGTCTAAATAACGGTACTGTGATTGGCGGTTATGTTTGTCAGTGTACTAGCTATGCGGGCTGGAAAGCTTACGAATATTATGGTGTGGTGATTAATTCTTGGGGTAATGCTAAGACTTGGGGCTCAGGAGCAGTTGCAAGTGGCTACAAAGTTAGCAGCACCCCAGCGGCGCATACCGTGGGCTACAGCACAGCGGGAGTTTACGGACATGTCGTATGGATTGAAAGCGTCAATAGCAATGGGACCGTTAATCTGACCGAATATAATAACGCCAGTAGCTCAAAAAGTGGTCTCCCGGGCGACTTCGGTGCACGCTATAATGTACCGGCCTCTGCTTATCGTTATATCTATTTTAGATAAATCCGTGCTATAATAGTTCTATGTCGAAATGGGACGAAAAGCGAGTTAGTCTAGGAGGCGCAATTATTGGTTGCGTGGTCACTCTCGCGATTGGGGTGTTTGTCGGAATTAGTTGGAATAATTTCTCTAGTAGTTTTTTGCCCTACCTTGGTGTCCGCACTAGATCTACCAACGATTGGTCAGCACTCGATGAAGTTTATTCCAACCTACTAGTGCATTACGACGGCGAAATTGACAAAACCGCCCTGGTCGAAGGTGCAAAAAAAGGCATGACCGATGCGCTAGGCGATATTTACACCAAATATATGGACACTGAGGAAGCCAAAGAATATCAGGATGCACTGCACGGCGAGGCTGGTTCGGGAATTGGTGTAGTGATGGCGCTTCGCGATGGCTATACTAGGGTACTGAGAACTTTGCCAGACAATCCAGCCGAGAAAGCCGGCATCAAGGCAGGTGACATCATCTTTAAGGTCGACGGTGAAGAAGTTTACGCTGAGGATTCCGATACTATCAGCAATAAAATCCGCGGCGAGGTTGGCACCGAAGTCGAAATCACAGTCGTACGCGACGGCGAAGAAAAAACTTTCAAAATGAAACGCGAAACTATTAATAATGTTTCAGCATATGTAGATTATGATGGTGACACTGCAGTTATCACTGTGACTAGATTTGATGATGACACCGGAGCTAATATCCGCAAAATCGCTGGGGAAGAATTCTCGAAAAAGGGCGTGAAGAAGGTTATTCTTGATCTACGCAACAATGGTGGCGGTTACGTATCAGCGGCAAAAGATTTGGTCTCGCTTTGGATTGATGGCGAAGAAGTCCTTATCCAAAAGAGCAAAAACGAGGGCGAAGACGTCACTTATGCAAATCGCAACCAAGCAATCCTGCGAGATTTTCCAACCGTAGTGCTCGTGAATGGTGCGACTGCTTCCGCCTCGGAAATCGTTGCGGGCGCACTCAAAGACCATAATAAAGCTACAATCATCGGCGAAACAACTTTCGGCAAAGGAGTAGTGCAAACTCTACTAAATCTTTCCGGCAATACATTGCTCAAAGTCACAACCGCAAAATGGTATACACCTAGCGGCACCAGTATCAATGGCGAGGGCATTAAGCCCGATCAGGAAGTTATTCTCACTTATGACGATACAAACCACAGCCGTGACCCACAACTCACTGCTGCCAAAAAATATCTAAAGGAGCAAAAATGATCAAAGTCTATACTACCCCAACTTGCATATATTGCCACGCCTTGATGGAATGGCTTGACGAGCAAGATATTAAGTATCAAGAAATTGACGCAAGCGGTGATCCAGATATTACTGCGGTGCCGGTCATAGAGATTGGCAGTGAACGCATTGTTGGGTTTGACCGTCCCGCTATAAAACGTGCCCTGGCGAATGAAAAATAAGAAGCCTGAAATCTTACTTTTACATGGTTATCGCGGCGCACCGATTGGAGTTGAATCAATCGCTAAGGAACTGCGCGCGCATGGTTACAAAGTTTACGCTCCCGCAGTACCGCCGTTTGCCGACGCCGGAATACTTGAAGAATATTCACCGGCGAATTATGCAAAATTTGTCAAAGATTACATTGACCAGCATTCATTAAAACAGCCGGTTTTGATCGGTCATTCCATGGGCTCAATTGTGGCGGCAAGTGTCGCTGCGACTTATCCCGAGTCGATCAACTCTAAGATTATTTTGCTTTCGCCCATCTCGAAGCGCACTCCAAGAGCGCTAGCTATGCTGTCACAGGCGGCAGCTTATTTGCCGCGCAAATTAGTTGATTATGTAACTACGAGAGTACTTTATGTTGGCAAAAATCGCAATGAGCTGCGCGAGATTCTTGAAATTACCAATCAATGCACAAGCGCGACAAAAATTCCGCGCCACGATATGGCGCGTGCGGGTCTATTCTCGGCTAGTCATGGGGTGCTTGATTTTGATTTTGACAAAAACACTTTGCTACTAGCTGGGGCAAAAGACCGTCTAGTACACCAAAAAGACACCCGAAAGCTCGCTCAAAAACTTGACGCTGAACTAGTGTTACTCGAAAATACGGGTCATATTCATAATTACGAAAAACCGCATGAAACCGCGGTCGAGATTATGAAATTTTTAGAAAAATAGCGTATATCCTTCTATTGTATCATAGATTGCTAGAAATGTCAATGGTCGGGACTGCATGAGGGCTATATAGCGCCACAGCGCTGTATAAGACTTCTGCGGCCTTTTTAACGACGCCACCAACGGCGCGAACTTTGGAGTTTTTTACCCTTGAGTTCGACCGCTTCTTGATAAATTTCCACAAAGCGCGCCAAGGTACGATTTAGATCGTGCTGTTTTGCAATTTCGAGACTAGCCGCGCCATATTTCGCACGCAATTTCTCGTCTTTTAAGATTTTTGTAAGCGCCCCAGCCATCGCACTAGTATCACCCGGTCGGCATAGTATACCATTTTTACGATCCTGACAAAGTTCACCCACCGCTCCAGCGTCTACCGCCACTAACGGCAAGCCCGTCGCAGCCGCCTCGATCAAGACAATACCCTGCGTTTCGGTTTCGCTCGCAGTTGCAAAAACCGTCGAAGCGCGGTAAATATCTGCAATGTCGGGCAACATTACTCGACCCAAAAACTTCACCGATTCTTCCATACCAAGCCCCTGCACGAGATCGCGCAGCCGGCTACGATCGGTGCCATCACCCACAATCACCAGCTCCGCGTTTGGAACTTCCGTCAAGATTTCGACAAACGCCGTTACGACATTACCAATACTTTTTTCCGGATCCACTCGACCAACATACAGAATTCGCGGCCGGTTTGCCTGTAAATGAAAATGCCTGAGTACTTTTAGCTTTGGTTTGTTTGGCGTAAATTCTGATAGGTCTACCCCATTCGAAAGTGGCTCAACCGGCACCTTGAAACGGCGACGATTCTTTGGCACCAAATCACCAATCGCCATTTCGGTCGGCATAGTTGCATATTCAGAATGTTTCAAAAAGCTCGCCATATAAGTCCTCAGCGCCGCATCAACCGGACGCTTAATTGGTTTTAACATTTTGAGCTGACCAGTGATATTGTCCGGATAGGCATGTCCAGTGCTCACCATTGGCACGTCTTTTTTCTTGGCATAACGGCGCGCAGCAATGGCAATCGTCTCGGCGGTTTGATTATGAACTACATCCGGGCGAAAACGATCAAGCGCCTTTTTCATAGCCAAGTACGGCTCAACCGCCACCCAAATTCCATGCCGATAAGCCAGTCGCGGCAAAGATTTTCCCAAAATTTCTTTTTGATCGGGAACCTTGTTGATTTGGTCGGGATAAAACGGAAAGCGCATCGAACGTAGATAAACTGTATTTACTCCATCCTGGCGACGTTTGTGACCCTTCCCAGTAAAACTCGGGCAAATCACCATTACTTCGTGACCTTGCCTAGCCAAACCTTTGGCGAGATTATGCGCAAAAACCGCCACGCCATTCGTCATAGGATAATATAAATCAGTCGTAATTGCAATTCTCATACTGTATTATTATACCATAATCTATCCCCAAATTACGATACCCGAAAACGCTTCTACGTGTTATAATAGTATTATGAAAAAGTCAAGAACTTCTGACATGGTAGTCGAAAACCGGCGGGCGCGGTTTGATTATCAATTAATTGAAGAAATCGTCTGCGGAATGTGCTTGACTGGCGCCGAAGTTCGCCTAATTCGTGACCACCATGCACAACTAAAAGGTAGTTTTGTTACCATCAAGTCCAATGAATTATGGCTCAATAATATCACCTTGGGTGCCGACACTATGCGCAATATCAAGTTACTAGTAACCAAGCGCCAGCTCGCGAGCCTTGCCCGCGCCAAGCAAGATGGCCTGCAAATCGTCCCGGTGCGAATGTTGGCAGGTGGGCGCTATATCAAGCTCGTAATTGCGACTGGACAGAGCAAAAAGAAATATGACAAACGTGAAACAATAAAGCAGCGCGATCTTGCGCGCGGGAGGTATTAATGCGACTTTTTTCCTGGAATATTAACGGGCTACGCTCAAGTTTGAAAAAGGGAACTTTTCAAGATTTTTTGAATTGTGAACAGCCAGACATTATTTGTCTGCAAGAAACCAAGACCAAGCCCGGTCAAGTTGAAGTTGACTTTCCGGACTATCTCGAACTTTGGAATAGTGCCGAGCGCCCGGGCTACTCCGGCACCGCAACTTTCACAAAATTCCAACCGCTCAGCGTATCGACTGAATTTCCGCCTGAAATCGTAAATAGCTACGCATGGGATACCGATAAGCATGGCAATCCGTTGCTCGAGGGGCGTATCCAAACTGTGGAATTTCAGCCTTTTTATCTCGTCAACGTTTATGTGCCAAACAGCAAACGCGACCTTGCAAGGCTAGAGCTAAGGGAAAAAGTTTGGGACCCAGCTTTGCTTACTTATTTGAAAGAGCTCGAAAAAACCAAACCGGTCATTATTTGTGGTGATTTTAATGTTGCTCATACCGCCGTCGATCTAGCTCGCCCAGGAGACAACGAAAAAAATGCTGGCTACACCGAGGAAGAGCGTCAGGGAATCAGAAATTTGATTAATGCTGGATTTATCGATACTTTTCGGCATTTTTATCCTGGCGTGCAGAAATATAGTTGGTGGGCACAGTGGGCGCAAGCTCGACAACGCAACATCGGTTGGCGAATTGATTATTTTTTGATTTCACCTAACCTACTGCCACATCTTGAGAGCGCCGAAATCCATGATTATATTATGGGTTCGGATCACTGCCCGGTCTCAATTGAGCTGGAGTTAAAATGAAAATTGCGATTTTTAGCGATTTATATACGCCGGGCGGAGCAACTGGCGGCATTGTCTCTTCAATTCGCGCCCAAAAAACCGAACTCGAAAATCTCGGTCACGAAGTTACAGTCTTTTGCCCCGGGCTAACAACCGACGAGCAAAACGTTTTCTTGGTGCCGACTTTTATGCGACCAAAAGTCAACGGTGCAATGATGGCACGCGGGCCCAAAACCGTTGCCGCCTATATTCGCAAACATTTTCCGGATTTTAGTAAGTTTGATATTGTACACGTTAATTACGAAGCCAGCTGTAGTATTGCGGGAATTTTTCTCGCTCATGAATTTAATCTGCCACTTGCCCAAACTATGCACGGTCGCGAAGACATGGCAATTGCGGTTAACGTGCCAAAGGGCGCAAGGGCAATTACTTCAACCGGACTAGAACAAATTCATCGCCATTATCTTCCGCACGAAATCAAGGTCAAAACCGATGATTATCAAGCTCCAAATTATGCTCGCGCACGCATGTGGCAACTGATGATTAATCATGCCGAGTGTGCCGATACTATTATCGTTCCGTCCGGGCATTTCGGGCAAAAACTAGAACACTACGGCGTAAATAAGCCCGTTGTCGTGGTACCAAACGGTCTGCCAACAGAATTTACTAAGCCTGATTTTGCCACGCGCAAGTACCAAGACGGCGACGTGCTCAAAATGCTTTGGAACTCGCGCGTTTCAAGCGAAAAGCGTTTTATGCCGTTTTTGCACGCGCTGCACAAGCTAAAGCGTCCTTATATGTTATATGTTTATGGTGACGGGAATGATCTTAAAAAAGCTCAAAATTACGCTAAAAAATATGCCCTCAAAGTCAAATTTTTTGGCGCCAAACCGCGCGAGGTAATTATTGAGCGCATGCGAAGTTGTCATCTAAGTATTTGTGCATCTTATAATTTTGACACGCAGGGCATGGTACTAATTGAGGCTGAAGCAACTGGGCTGCCAGTTTTGTTGTGCGATCCGGAACTCGCACGCGATCTACCTCGCGATGGATATTTACTCACCGATGGTCCGAGCGTTGACGCGATTGCTAGGACATTGAATGATTTCCAACCGGCAGACATTGAGCGCATGAGCAAAATTATGTTGGAACATCGCGATGAGACCGCTCAATCCACCCAAATCGGAAAACTACTTGGCGCCTACAAACTCGCAATCAAAAACCACAAAAAAATGCGACCGCAAAGCGGCCGCGAGGCTGAATTCTGATTTTATCTGAATCACAACTTAGTAACGTCTTGGGTTAAGCGGTTACGCTTGATTATCATCAGGAATATTCCGACGATAAATATTGCTGCTATAGCCACGCCTTTAGCTAACCCGTTCCATGATGTTGCGAGCAGCAAAGTGAACAGTGCCAAGGCTATGCAGGCTAAGTATATATAGCGCCGGAGCAAGATTAACCGCTTCGAATAATAGTGAAATTTTAAGCCCTCAACTATGATGCAAAAGAGCGCGACGATACCTCCGAGCATCAACAGATCGAAACGACCAAGTCTTACGCCTAGATACGCAGCGGTCGCCGTAATTAGAAAAATGTCCGTCACTTGATCAAGTATCGAAGCATTCTCACGCCACCAGCGTTTCTTCCCATCATCCGGATAATGCCAACGGCGAGCGCAAATACCATCAAAAGCATCACACAGTTCGCCAATCACAAACAGCCAAATCACGATATCGGGCGAGTTCCAAACCGAAGCGGCCGAGTCAAACAATATCACTAAGCCGGCAATTAGCCAAATAGCAAACGCCAAAATACCCCTAATTGCAGTTAACACATCTGCCAAAATGTACAATCTTTTTCTCATATTACAACCCCCTTTGCTTGGACGAGAATCAGCCTATAATTCCATTATAGCACACTTAGCGAAAAAAGTCAATGGGCTCAGCAAGAAGCGGCGTCGTCTCAAACAGCAGGTCATTTTTAAGCAAGAATTGCGGCAGCTGCGGCTTTGAATGATTGACCGGGATTATAGAGGTTGTAGCCTGCAACTTTGGCCGCTAATCCACCAGACCAAAGCTCCAGCACGGAGTATTTTGTCTTTTCGAGCGGCGTTGAAATGATTTGACCGCCCTCGGCGACAATGATTTGCTGTTCATGAAAAGTCAAAATCGTAGCAGGATAGCTCAAGGTGAATTTATGCAGAGTTTCAACCGCCATCACTAGCGACTGAGATAGCATCAGCATCCGAGGGTAATAAACCGCACGAAAAATCCTCTGCAGCTGCGCCATTGAGGCAATCAAAATCAACTTTGGGTGTCCTAGGAGGATTGAGGCATCAGCAGATAATAAATCTACACTATCGCGCATGACTAGTAGAGGGCTAGCGACACCATTTTCTATCGCTTCCCGAATAGCGTTCGACAAGGCTGCCGCAGTAGCAGAATTTCGAGAAAAATCGCCAGCTAGCACCGTCAAATCATTCGCTAGGCAAGCCTGGCTTAGTTCTGTAGATTTAGCGAAAGATCCGCTCTCGGTCGAAGGCGCGAATTCAAGATTCGGCAGTGACGGTACTTTGCCTCGCAAGGCGTCCGGCAGTAAGATATCAACGGCTCTAAGTGGAAAATCGTTAGTCAACGATTCGGCAAGTTTCATTACACCATGAAATCCGCCCGCGTTTCCACCAATTATACCGACGCGACCGTTTTTTTGCTCAGGGATGTTCCAAGCTAAATCCGCAAAAAGTGGGGAAGTTTGTTTTTTCCAATACGAGAAGTCGAAATTTTGCTTTGCAAATGCCATAAATATATTATAACACGCAGTTTTACTCCTCTCCACTCCCATCCCGACGCAGCGAAGAGCGAAACCGTTGCCACGATTGTAGTTATACTGAGGGCGGACAACGGAGCTACTAAAGTACAGGTGGTATGCATCCGAACCCG
>OOIH01000324.1_pt1 | contig 14317 bp, 18 predicted proteins | sample 1691801 | NCBI WGS metagenome assembly OOIH01 (sample SAMEA1061690, study PRJEB22710) | metagenome
TACATAATGATCCGCCGTCCCAGGCGGTCCAGGACCATGCGGTTTTGCTTGTCTACCAGCTGTCCGGAGGGAGATCTTTTAGGTTCCCGGTAAAACAGCAGCACGATGCCGGGGGCTCCAGAGGTGCCTATGCTTCCAACGCCGCCATTGCCGCCGGATCTCCCGTCTATAGTTACGTGGTAAGACGGCAGGCCACCGTCGATATAGCCGGCCCCGCCGCCGCCTCCGCCGCCGCCTCCGTTTCCGCCGTGGCCTCCGCAGCCGGGGACCGTCGGAGCTGCTCTGCGCTGTGCGGCGTTTCCCCCGATTCCGCCTTGGTTGTTTTTGGCTGCATCACCGCCAGGACTTCCACATGCCGCGCCGCCTCCACCGCCAGGAAGAATATAGCGAATTCCATCATAGTTTAATGCCCATGTATTTCCCTTGCCGCCGGAGTACCCAGCCACGCTCTCGCCGCTTTTGCCGGCCCCGGAGGTGCCTGACACACCGTCACCGCCCTTGCCGCCGTCATACTCTCCGGGAAGTCCCGGAGTGGCGTAGGTCTTTCCGGAAGTGATGTCCGTATATCCATTGTCCGAACTGCTTCCGCTTTCGCTGGAGTAGGTATGGCTTCCGACAACAACTGTCGATGCGCCGCCGGAAACCCCGTTAGCCGCTCCGGCAGCTCCAACGGTTATCGTCAATTTGGATAGCATGGTCACGTCAATATTCGTCACAAGAATTTTCCCTCCGGAGCCTCCTGCACCTTTTGTTCCGCCTGCACCGCCGGTTCCCGGCGTTCCTTGAGTCATGCCCACGGGCTTAGACAGATTTCCGTAGGTGGATGCCTTTGTACCATCTCCGCCTTTTTTGCCGTTTTCACCCCTCTGGCCCCCTTGACCGCCTCCAATACAAACAACGGTCATTTCTTTCACGCCTTTTGGAATTTGAAATTCGCAGCTCTTTGTGATCTCTTTGGCAGCGTCTATGTAATCCAAATCCCCCGAATTTGGCGGAACGTACCCCACTAGGAGGCTTTCCCTTGCTTTCAGCGTATTTGACAACGTGATATCGGCGCTTTCCAGGCAGGCCGACACGCCGGTTTTGTCAAAGGGATGGTACGTGGAAAGACGGTCGCCAGGCATCTCTCCACGATATACCACAGAGGCTTCCACGCTCTCCTGGCACTGATAGTAGCCCGCCAGACGCTGTGCTACGGCGGCGGAGTTTACCAGAGAGACCAGCGTCGCGTCTTCCACAGTCTTGATATTGGGCGCCGCAGCCTGCTGCACACCGACGGAAACCTGCCGGGTATTATGGAGGTATTTCTTTCACGTCAGCGTTCCAGAGCCCGCGGAAAGCCGGGCCCAGTTGGCTCCACTAGCCTGGATGGCAAACCCCTCCGCTGTCAGGCTGTGCATGGGCTCATCGAATGTGATGATGTCCCCCGCCTGGGCTGTACCCTCAAACAGCTGTTTCTCCTCTGTCCAGGGGGTATACTGGTGCTCGGTGACGATGACCTCTGTAACTTTGCTCTCATAGTCCGTTTTGGCTCCCGTATACATTTTGTCGCGGCCCACCATACCAGAAATGCCGTCCCACAGGCCCTCGATCTTCAGGACGCCGTTTAAGTCCGTTTTCACAGACGCGCCAATGGCAAAGAGGACCTGCACCAGATTGTCCCGCGCGGAACTTTTTGTCGGGTTCGCATAGGGAAGCCAGCCATAGAGCTTGATTTTTTTCAAAGTACTCTTGATCTCGAAAGGGACTGGGCCGCAAATGTCAGAGATTACCTCTTCCGCCGTCTCTCCGGTGTAAATTCCACCCACGTGCGGAAGCTCCAGCAGCCGCCCAATGGCGGAGGTTCCATAGAACTTGTACTTATTGGAACCGAGCCGGTCCACCGTCTGCACATAGGAGATACAGACCAGTTTGGCCCCGTGGTAATAGTACAAGGGGGTATTCCGCGTAAATTCGGTCAGCGATGTGTCGGAGCTCTTCACCACCGCAGTAAAAGTGTTGGGCTCCAGCTTCATGGAGGGCAGACTGGCTGCCAGATGGATTTGCCCGGACTTGATGTCCGTCGCCTCAAACGTCCGCCCGTCATAGACAATTTTGTTTTTCATGTACTCACTCCGCCAGTCTCTGGGGCTTTTTAGCCCGGATGGTTACGTTCAGGTTTCCCCACCAGGTCCCGTCGTCCATGGGGATCAATTCATCGTCGCCGCCCTCAATCATGGCTTCAAAGGTGATGGAGGTCATACCATAGGGCATTTCCACCGTGTGGCTGTTGACGGGGGCGGACAGGGCTTCAAACAGGGCGTCGTACTCGTTGACGGCAAGGTCTGAGGTGGTAATGACCAAGTCGTAGTCGTAATAGGTGCCCACCAGGTCCCGCTCATAGTCGCCGGAGAGCATATCTCCGGCGTTGGCGCCGTCCGGGATGCGGAAAGAGCGTTTCAGGCTCTCCACGCCCACTCCGGAAAACCCTCGGCCATCAATTTTGAATAGATACTCCATTACTGCACCCCCTGCCCGACTCGGGCGTCCTCAGCGTCCATGGCGGGCTTGAACAGCTGCGCCAACGGCGCAAGGTCTCCTTCTGCTTTGATGACAATGGGACGCCGGTCTATGATCTGGACCGGCTGCCCGTTTCCGACGTTTCCGCCTCCATAGCTTGCAGATGGCATGGCGGAATATGCCGCAGAGGGCGCCATAGCCGCCGTGGCAAAAGACGTGCGCTCTGCCGCTGCGGGAATCGCGCTCTCCAGGGAGCGGAGCATCCGTGTGCGGCTCACGGCGTTGGAAAGTCTCTTGTGATCCTCCGCCGCAATGCTGAAAGACGAAACGCCGCCTGCTTCGTCTGCGGCCGCCGCCGGCGCGGAGCGGACCATGCCGCCCTGGGTTTTACCATTGGCCGAAGTCCGGCCGCCGAACAATTCTGTTACGGCCTGAAAAACCCCTCTTCCAAGGGATTCCACGGACTCGATAATTCCGTCGATGATCGCCTTTCCAAGCTGCGCACCTGCATCCAGCAAAGCTGGAATTGCATGAAGCAGCGCTTTTACGATGGCGACGTTAAGCCTCATCCAGATCTGAGGAGCCCGTTCGATCAGCTTCGGGATCGCCTTCAAAAATCCCTCCTCAACCGCTACCACGAGCTGTATACCGGCGTCGACCAGCATGATAAGATTATCCGGGTCCACCAGCAAATCAATCAGATTTAAGATCATATCCGTAACTGCCGGGATGATCTCCGGGAGATTGTTTGATAGTCCAAAGGCCAAACTTCGTATAATCAGCAGTGCCGCGTCAGCAAGCGCCGGAAGGTTTGCGGTAATAAAATCAGAGATAGCCCCAACAATATCCGGAAGCATAGATGTGAATTTTAGAATCGCACGGGAGAGCCCGTCCGCCAGGTATCCGATAATCTCTGGGCCGGTTTCTGTCAAAATACTGGCCGCATCTATAAGTGCATCGACAAACGCACCGATTAATGTCGGAATCTTCTCTATGATGACGGGAAGCGCGTTGATGAGCGCATTGGCAAGGTAGTCCACAATCTGCACGATTCCGTCCAACAGCTGCGGAATGGCATTCATCATACCTGTGCCCAGTGTGGACAGAATCTGCATTCCCGCATCCAAAAGCTGTGGCATTGCACCGATGATTGTTGAAATCATCTCCGGCAGAACCGCCGCAACGCCGTTGGCCAATGCCGTTGCTCCGTCAATCAGCGCGGGGAGCAGTGTCTCCAAAATCCCCGGTATGTATGGGAGAAGCCCCTGAATAAGCTCTGCTATCCCAGTCGCCAGCCGGGGCAGGAGTTCCTGGATCCTAGGGACCAAGTTGTCCATGACAGTGATGACGCTGTCCACTAGGTTCTGTGTCAGCTGTCCAATATCCTGGTCGCCGTCCGCCATGCCGGTGATAAAGTTCGCCCAGGCGGCCTTCATGGAGTTCACGCTGCCCTCAATGGTGGTGGCTGCCTCCAGGGATGTGGTACCGGCAATCCCCATCTGTTCTTGTACAACGTGGATCGCCTCCACAATGTCAGCAAAAGACGAAAGGTCGAACTTCCTACCGGCTAGCTTTTCCGCGTCCGCAAGAAGACGTTCCATCTCCTGCTTTGTGCCGCCGTACCCCAATTTGAGGTTGTCCAACATGGTATAGTTCTGCTTGGCGAACCCCTGATAGGCGTACTGAATGGACTCCATAGAGGTGCCCATTTTGTTGGCATTGTCCGCCATGTCAATAATGGCCTTGTCTGCCGTTTCTGCGGCCTTTTTGGTGTTTCCACCAAGACTTTGCAGCAAGCTGGCAGAGAAGCTGGTGACGGTCTCCATGTACTGGTTTGCAGATAATCCAGCGGTCTTGTATGCGTTATTTGCATACTTCATGACAATATCGCTAGAATCTTTGAACAGCGTTTCCACGCCACCGGTCAACTGCTCATAGCTGGCATAGGCGTCTACGGCCACCTTTGACAATCCGCCAATGGCTGCAGAGGCCGCGCCAATGACTGCGGTGGTTCCAAGAAAGCTGACCTTTGCAACCTTTCCAATCTTTGAAAAGGCAGAGCTCGCAACGCTGCTCAACTTCGAGACGCTGGAACTAAACGATTTTTGATCGACCTCCGCGCCGATTTTTACAGTACCGTCATTTGCCAATGCTCCTGCCTCCTCGGGTCATGGCACTACGGCACTTTTAACTCGAAATCCTTTTTACATATTTTGCATTTCAACCAAATGTCACTTGCTGTCGCTTTCGGCCCCAGTAATATCCTGCTGTCCACCACGCCGCAGTGCGGACATTTGATTTTTTGCCTCTTGGAATCTTCGTTTGACATAGTCCCTCATGTCCTGCTCGGTTTGGTGTTTTGCCTGTTTCCCAAGGCTGTACCGGGCTTTCTGCTCCACGTAAAAGCGCCGCTGCTCTTTTGGCACGTCTTTCAGATCCACGGTCCGATACCGCATGATTTTACACAGTTCACAATCATCCGGCAGCGCCTTGAACAGGGACTTGAAAGTCCACCAATGCAGCGGGGCCGTGGTCAGGTCAATGTGGTACGCCCCCATGAATGCGGCATAGATGTATTCGCTGTCCTGCTGGAAGTCAAAGGCCATGGGACGGGCCCTTTGAGCGGCCACGTTCTTTTCCTTGCTCTCTGCCGTGTAGAAGGTCAGCATAGCGTCAAGGGAATCCTGTGAAAGCGGTAAACTCAGTCTGTCCATAAAACTGGCTAGGTGCTCCGCCTTCTCCCGTTCCTGCCCATCTCCTGTCAGAATGGATTGAAACTCTACCCACACCCGGAAATCCGCGTCAATGGGATATTCCCGACCATTGACCACGATGGCCTCAGGCGGTGCCTGGTACAGGCTCATTTCTTTTGTGCTATCAGCGGAGCCACGGTAAGCAGTTTTTGAATCTCAGGGTTTTTTAGCAGCTCCCGGGCGGCGGACATCTGAGATTCCACCTTTGTCCTCTGAGCCGGGGCGTTGTAGACGCTAATGATATCCATAGCTGCTTTCATCAGCTCGTTGGTGTCCACTTCCTCCACCGCTGGGAAAGCATCTGGAGCCATGAACTCAACGAACGAGTGAATAGTCTCCACGACAGACCGCCGGGATAGCTCCCCAGCGCTGTATTTTGTGTCCAGTTCGCTGATTTCCTCAATCCGCTCATCCACCGCCAGCGTTCGGGCGGGCAAGACGTACTCTTTGCCGTTGATTTTTACCTTGTATGTCATGGCGCTTCCTCCTTAGACACTCGCCGCAGCGGCGTATGTGTACTCGGTGGGCTTCACGCCCACGCTCCGCAGGTCAATGGAAATCGCGGAGTTCTCCCCGGCGTTGCCGCCGCCGTCGCTGTTGACGATGATGGACGCCGTGCCCTTTTCCCCCTTGCCGGTCAACACAGAAAAGTAAATATAGGGAACAATGACCGTCTGTCCGGTGCCATGGGCCACCCGCAGGGAGAAGCAATAGTCTTGGAACGGGTCGCCGATATACCGGTCGCCGGAAACGGCAAAGGTGCGCTGAGTGCCGGTTTTGGTGGTGGACAGGCCGGTACGGATGTACTGAGAATCCTTTGTCACCGGGTTCATTTGCGGGTCCAGGCCGGAGATTCCCAGCTGGACAACGGTGTAATCTTCTTCCGTATCGCCCTCTTCCAGACCGATTCCCACCGCCAGCACCCAATCGTCATTCGTTGCGAAGCCCTCAAAGGTGTCGGACGGTGTGTAATCCTTCATCAGTTCAGATACTTTCATGATTTCCTCTCCTATTCATAGTACCGGACCCGGCATTGGCACATCAGTTTCGCGGCGCTTCCAGCGGCGTTTACCCCCGCCGGGTTCGGCATGTTTTGCAAATTTTCAATGGACAGGACTTGACAGCCCTCAAATTGCGGGAAATTCCTCAGCCGGTTTTGCTCTGTGATCCACTTCATAAACGCCTGGGCGTTTTCCATTTGAGTGATATTGGCGTTACTGGTGCCTGGGTCCTGGGGAACCATCGAGACAAGGGCAAAATCATACCGCTTGATTCCGTGGCCCCGGAGCTGTCTGGTCTCCCACTCCTCGCCGTATACCGTCTGGACACTGACATTTCCGGTTTTGTCGGTGATGGTGTTGAAGTGGAGGAAAGACCGCAGGCCGGGGTATTGTTTCAGATACTCCACCATAGCTTCATGTTTGCTCATGGGATTAACGCCTCCTCAGGTAGGCTTCAATATCCTTGCACAGGTCGCCCTTGTGGGCGGCCATCGCCGCCGCTTCCCAATGGGAGGTAGCTAGGGGGTGGCGGTCTGTGCTGTAGTGCAAGTGGGTGCTTGTCGGGTACTTGGAGTGGTTCGGAAGGGCGTATGTGCTTCCCCGCTCATCCACAAAAACCACCCCTTCCCACTGGAAATGCGCATAAGGAGACTTGTAATGGACGTATTCCGGCGTGATATCCACCGTTTGGTCCAACATACCGCTGTCCATTGGCACATAGTCGGAACAATACGCATGGAGGCGGGTGTGGGCGTAAGTCCTGGCGGCATCGTCAAAAATCCGGTCTAAAATCTGTTGCGGGCTCCGGTTCCACCTAATTTCAATACTCATACGCCCTCCAATCGGTAGTGGGGGAGAGGTCCAACCGTGTTGTCCTTGAACAGCCGGACCTCAAAAGCGTCTGGCCGATAATGCTCCACCACGGCCTGTACCGTCTCCGGGGTGATCTCCTCCGCCGCCTCGCCCCGGATGATGTAATCCCCGGGGGAGAAGGTAACGCCCTCCATGTCCGGATTCCACTCCTGGTACGGTCTGTAATCCTTCTGCTGAGGGAGGCGGACCAGATAGGAGCCGCCCAGGGCAATCTCTGTGTCAGACTGCCCCTGCGTCCTCTGGACGGACCAGAAACACCCCTTGAGCACCGTCTTTTTCCAGGCATCTAGGCGGTCCGGGCTATCCAGTCCAGACCGCTTGTTCAACACCGTGACGGTCTCGTTCCATGTGGGAAGCGGGCCAGCGTTCAGAAATCCCATTTATATCACCACGCTCACCAGTTCTACAGGCAGAATCTCAACAACCTGGCCGTATACAGACCGCATGATTTCCTCGTCCGTCTTCGCGTTCTGGTAGGACACAGAGACCCCGTCGTTGGAGTAGCTGGAAATCGCCTGCTGATTCCGCTCAACGGCGTCAAGGCTGTTGATCACCAGCGTCATGCACAGGCGGATGTCACAGTCCGCTTCCTTGATTCGTCCCTGTGTCCAGTAGTCCAGCTTAGCCCGGGCACGCCGCTCCAGCAGGGGGAAAGCGGAAAGTTCCGCCGTTCCCCCGTGGGACAAATACTGCTGATAGGTCAGGTACTGGCTCATACCTGGTTGGATCTCCGGACAGCGGAGCGGACGGACGTGCCCTCAGCAACGGCAGGAGGAGTTACAGCCGGGCCAGTGAAGCTGATTACCGCAATAGCGTCGATGTACTCCGCAAACAGAGTCATGCCCATAATGGCGAAGCTTTCGGACACCGCGGTGTGGTAGTTGCCCTCGGTGTGGAAGCCGATCAGGTTGGTCTCGCCATCGGTGGTGTAGCTCAGGCCCGCCCGGGCGAAATCACTGGTGGCCGGGTCCACGAAATAGAGCACAATGTTATCCAGCGGCGTGGCAATGAACTTGCCGGGGGCGATTTCATCGTCAGACAGCAGGAAAATGGTGTTGAAGCCCATAAAGTCCTTGAGATACTGGAACCCGAACTGATTCTGAATGGTGATATCCGCCGCGCCGATATACTTGTAAATATCCATGATATTGGCAAAACCCACCACGCCGGTTACGGTCCGGTGCATCTGCTTGAACTTGTTTTCCACAGCCCCCTTGGCCATAGCGATAGCCATCTGGAGGTTCTCGTAGCTGCCGGTGAGCTTGCCGGTGTTCAGGTAGGTGTAGAAGCGTCCGGTCACGTTGGTCTGAAGCTCAAAGAGGAAAGCATCATCGGTCATCTGAACGGCAACATCATAGCCATGATCCTTAATGCTTTCGATGGAGACAGCCTTTGCGTACTTCTCGATGGTCATCTCCTGATAGGGGGTCTCGTGGATTTCTGCCTTGCTGTAGGGAATTTCGTCACCCTCGGGGATGTTGCCGTCCTGGAGGACCAGGGTGGCGGTCTTGCTCTTGAGCACAGCCCCCGGCTCCTTGCGGATGGGGCGCATAATGCCCATAATCTCCCGGAGGTGTTCCCATTTCCGGGCGAAGCGAGTTACAAAGTCGATCTCGCGGGCCGCTACCTGGAGATCGGCTCTTTTGGTCAGGTTTTCCTTTGCCATGTGTTATTCATCCTTTCTATACAGTCCAATATTGGCGGCAATTGCCGCCTGACGCTGGCCTGCGTCCTTGATTTTGTCGATTTCCTCACGGGTCATAGGCTTGCCCTGGTGGTTGTCCGCCTTGGGAATCTTCAAGGGCTCCTGCTGGGGATTCTTGAAGATTCCGTCGGCGTCCTTGGTCATAGCCTCGAAGAGCTTGGCGGGGGACTTGCCCTTGTTGGCGGGGTCTGCGATAGCCTGTTTCAGCGCCGCAACATAGTGGGCGCGGGTGGGGCCGTTGACAAACTCCTTGCCCTCCAGGGCCTGCTCAGCGGCGGCGGTTAGGATTTGGTCGGCGCGGGATTCCTCCTCCGCCTTTCGGCGTTCGGCTTCGGCCTGCTTGTACTTTTCCAGCTCCTCAGCCACCTTTTTGGCGTCGCCGTCGGCCTTCTCCAGGTTGGCAATGATTTTTTCCTTCTCCGTCAGCTGGCCCCGCAGGCTTTCCAGCTCCTTGGCCTGGTCGGAAAACTTCCCCTTGGCCACATACTCGCCGCCGGACAGGTCCGCCAGCTTCATGTCCTTGGTTTTGGCCTGGAACTCTTCAAAGGTCAGGGCCTTGCCGTCAAAAATGCTTGTAAAATCCATAGTCTGTCCTTTCTGCCCCGAAATGGTTTTGATTTGTAAAGCCGCTGCACCACAGCGCGGGAGCTGGTGCTTTTAAACCTCCGCACCTGGAGGAATGTTGTATATTGGGGAGCTCTTGGCGGCCTTGCCGCCTAGAGATACCGAATATTCCCCTTGCGGGAAAAACCGCCTGAGCGGGTTTTACCAAAAGAAAAAGCGTGGTCACTCACCCATTTCTGGATGAATAACCACGCTCGGTCGTTACGCTGAAACGCTTATCAGCGCCAAACTGTATTCTGCAAAATATTTTCAAAAAATGCCTTGACAAATTTAATATATAGGTATATACTTATATAAACATCAAATTGAAGGACTGATATAATGAACGCAAAAATTAAGCCTGGAAAAACCGCCGTCATTACGTGTGATATCAGTATGCACGGTTTTGGGATCGGTGAAAAAGTAATCGTTGGAGGGCATCACCCGGAGTATGTCAGAGAGGATCTCGGCTACATCAATGTTTATCGTTGCTACGCAGCAAGAGAAAGCGGGAAAAACCCTTGTAAGAGAGGAATTAAGCTCGTTAGGGAGTATGAAATGTTTTCTGATTGTGAGGCGTAAAATGACAACAACCGCGCAAAAAAAAGCATCGTCAAAATATGATTTAAAATCAACAAAAGGAATCTATTTGAAATTAAACCTAAAAACAGACGCCGATATCATCAAAAAGCTTAATCAAGTTGATAATGTTCAAGGCTATATAAAAAACTTAATTCGAAATAGTATTTAGCTTACAATTTTCCGCCCCCTAACCGGGGCGTTTTTCTTTTGTTCTGACTTCCTCCCTCCGCACCTTCACAACCTTTACGCCGTCCTTGACGGGTATCAGCTCCACGCGGTCTCCTCTGGCAAGGGCGGATTCAACTGCCTTGATAGTCTTTTTATCAACCAAATTCTAACACCTCGCAAATATCATTTAGAGATTTCCCGTCAATAAACTTGGTATTCATTGCTTCCAAAATAGTGGAAACCGTTGTCTCAATCCCATCAAAGCAAAGAGAGATGTTATTTCTGTTAAAGGGGCAAATGGACCCGTTGCGTCCGTTATACTGAAAATCAATATCCTGTGTTAGGCTGTCAATCCATTCATACAAAGCATCCCGACTCATAAAATGTCACCATTCTCCTTCCTCTCCTCATCGGTTAAATCTCTTGCAGGTCTATCAACTATTTTCCCATCTTTCCAAATAATATCGTGGGCATGTTCCCCATGCACTCCAAATGGATGTGTTTTGGGGTTTCCATGTGGCCCGCTACTAATTTGTTTTATCAAAAATCCGCCCGCATCATAAAATGAACGGTCTGTTTGTCTACCAGCTTGAGAAAGTGTATCAACGACGGAAAACGGCTCTCTTTGGAGTGATATACGAGGGTGCTTTTCCCCTATAAGATCATCTGTAACAAAAATTGTACCGTCTTCATTATATCTGTATCCAGTCCTTTTTTCAAGTATCTTAGGCGCTTTTTCCACCGTCGCCCCCGTCATGGACCGCGTCCTCTCCGGCCTTGGCGTCAGCCCTGCCTTTTCGCAGAAGCTCTTGTACTCCCGGCCCAGCGCGGCGGACCGCTTCCGGGCCTGTGTCGCCCCGATCTTATCCCCCGCGGCCACGCAGGCGTCCCGTTCATCCTTGGCGTACCGGATCGCCGTCTCCAGCTGCCGCTGTTTCTGGCTGGCTTCGTAGCGGGTCATGGTCTTGCCTCTGTACTCAACCGGAGCATTGGACCGGGCGTTGATTTCCGCAAGCTCCTTGTCGCTGTGGACCGGCCTGGAGACACCCAGAATAATGGGGGTGGCGAAATGGTGGCAATTCAGCGTGCCGATTGGACGCTGTAACCGCTGATTTAGCCGTTCATACTCCTTGTTGCTGAACTGCCGCCCCTGGATGGGCTGGTGGTCTGGAGCGCAGAGCCCGTGGGCGGAAATCTCTACCCCGTCTGCCCCGAACTCCTTCCCCGTCTCCTCCATCATATCGGCGTTCAGCCGGCGCACACCCTCCAGGATGTTCATGCGGGCCTGGCTGTCCAGCCGCCGGGAATAACCGCTTTCAAAGGTCACACGCCGCATCCCGCTCCGGACCATGTCCCGCACCGTGGATCGCATGGCGGTCTGATAGTCCACGGTGCCTGTCCTCACAAATGTAATAGCCCGGTCTATGGCGCTGATGTAGTACTCCCGCAGGGGGACCACCCGCTTGCCGCGCTTGAAGCCCACCATATAGGTGTGGCTCAGGTTGGATGTGCCGTCCATTGCCACCCGCTTGGCCGATTCCACAAAAGCAATCAGGTTCGCCCGGCTCTGGTAGCTTTTCAGCTTCTCCATACCTCGGGCGGCATAGTAGGTGTTGGCAAAATCTATGTTTTCTTCCGCCACCTCCTCAAACAGCTGCTGAACCTCTTTCTGGTTCATAGCCATAATGCGGGCTATTTCCTTCTCTATGGCGTCCAGGTCCGCCCCGGCGTACTCGATCACGCTCATAAGCCGGTGGCTGTCAGAGGCGCCAATATCGCCGATCTCCTTGATTCTCTCGCAGAGACGCAGAACCACATAGCGGTTCAGCGCTTCCAGATTTTCCACAATGTTGTCGGGCAGGCCCTCTATCCAGGATTCATTTAGTGGGCGGCTCATACCGCTCCAGCCTCCTGCCACACTTTCCAGATTTTCGGGCCCTGGATTGCAATCCAGTCTACCATTTCCTCGTTTCTGGCCCATGCGTCGCTTTCACCGCTATTCGCAGAAAGCCCGCTCTCTCCAAGAAATACGTGGACAATTTCATGCCGCAAGGTCGTTTTCGTCTGGCTCTCGCACGCCTGGTCAGTTTCGTGCTCCCAGTCCGGGTATGTCGCCATGTCGCAGAGCACGATTTCATGGCCTGTGTAACTGCAATACCCATTTACATCGTACCGCTTAAAAGTTTCGTCATCGTCATATTTCTTAACGATAATGGTGTACTCAGTTCCCAAAACGTTGATTTTCATTCTGACTTCCTCCTTCATTCATCCCCGTCTCCTCCAGCAGGTCAGCGGCGCTCTCCTCGGCGATTTGCCCAACTCTGAATTTGGATTCCGCGTAGGGCTCGTCCATCAGCCAGGACCGAACTTCCGCTTTCTCCACGGCGCCAATACCCTGGGCCATCATCAGCTGGTTGAAATGCTCCGACATCTGCTCTATGTAGCCGTCGGACCAGCTAAACTGCACGTTCCACGGCCCGATGGGCGAAAGATTGTTCCGGTTGACAATCGCATCCACGGCGTCTAGGAGGTCGTTGGTGCCCTTCTCCAGCTGGCGGCGGAATTTGGTAATCATAGCAAAGGTATTGTTCAGCACCGCCCGCATTTCTGTTGCTGTGGCGTATGAGGTGGTGGGTGGGGTAAGAATGCCCTGAGAAAGCCCGGCCAGCAGCTCCACCATTTTAAAGTTGACCTCAATGCCGTTCTCCAGGTCGGCGGAGCGGATATCAGGGATGTGCTCCTGAATCAGACCCTCTTTCCCACCCACGCCCTTGACCAGCATGAACATGTGCTTCTTTTTTTCGTCCGGGTATCGCAGATTCCCTTTTTCATCCCGGTCCATCAGGGTTTTGTCAATGAAAACCATCTTCTCCCCGCTGGCATACTCTCGGTTAAAGCGGTTGTAGGCTTCCACCGCCTGCTCCATAACGCTGTCCAGCCCGTGGGTGATTTTTATGCCATTTGGCCCGTTCACGTCCTTCCGGTTGACCGTCGGACACTTGTACCGTCCAAACAGCGGCTTGCTTACATTTGGGATTTTTTCCTCCGGTTTGATACTGGCCCACACTGGGACCTCGGTTAGAGCGATTTCTTTTCCGTTCTTGTAGGCCGTGTTGAGGATTACCAGCGTGTCAACCATCTGCCCAGATTCAGTCTCATCCTGGCGCACCATCTGCGTCTCAAACCGCTCATACAAGGTATTGTATTCGTCCTTGAATTCCCCTACCTTCATGATACAGGCCAGAATATCATTCCCGATGGATTCACAGACTACGAAATTGCTGTTCTTGATAATGTCCACGCCCAGGCGTTTCCCGTCGGTGTATGGCTTGACGATACAGTCCCCGGTCCCCAGGGCCACCTCCGCCGCCGCGTCCAGCCGGTCACCGGTATAGTAGTCCAAAAACTCCTGCATATACCGGGCCCGTGCGCTGTCCCCCTCAATGGTGATATCGCTGTCCTGTAAGGTCAGCGTGGATAGCTTATTTGATATGACAGCCGTTAAAGAAATACTTTCGGTGTCACAGTAATCGTCCGCCGTGTTAGGCTTCGGCTGGAGCGACAGCCCCAGACTCTCAGCAAGTTTCAGGAATATCTTTCGGATAAAATTCATGGTATCATCCCCAGTTCAGCCAATCAAATTCACGGGCCAGTATCGTATGGCAAAAATAGCGTGTGTCGTCCATGGCATGGTCGTTTTCTTTGACAACCTCCTCGACCAGATTGTCGTTTTTGTCAGTATCCCAGGCGTACAGCCCAAACTCGCTGATACAGTCGGTGCAGGCTTTCCCTATTTTAATCCGTCCAGCCGCCAAGAGCGTGGAGACGGTCGAAATGCCATTCATAACATCGTTGACGGCATTCACCACGGAATAGCGGTCATGCCGGTAAATTGTGGTTTTGAAGCTGGCAGCGGAGGGGTCAACCACAATCAACTCTATAGGCAAGTCTCCGGCCAGCTTTTCAATGGCTGTGTAATGCTCCTCGTCGGTCCTCTGTCCGTGCTTCCGGCCATTGTAGTAATACTCCCACCAGCGGTATGCCACACCCTTGTAAACGGCCCACAGGCCAGCGGAGAAGGGATTCAGGGTTCCGTAGTCCACAGATATGTAATACAACGTGCCGGGCCTTGT
>OOIH01000502.1_pt1 | contig 14309 bp, 17 predicted proteins | sample 1691801 | NCBI WGS metagenome assembly OOIH01 (sample SAMEA1061690, study PRJEB22710) | metagenome
TTAATCGTGGAAAGAACTCATCTTTATCTAAACTACATCAACCATCTTTTAAAACATCACGTAAAGTCCCTAGCTTATCGCGCCCAAAATTAAACATACCCAAAACTCTTCCTAAACGTCGACCTTTAGCATATAAACCTCCTACCCAACCCCAACCTAAACCACCCGCTACTCCAAATATCCCCTCTTTTTCCGAAGTAGTAATAAATAACTTTTATGGCATTATATCAACCTATCCTGATACGGCAAAACCAGTAGTACACGAATGGATAAATAAAACCCTTGACGAATTAGGAGGTGATTTAGAGTTATTTTCCGAGATGCTGGAAGAAGCCATGTCTACCGGTAATATTGCCACTTATAAAGAAGCCTATGACTTACAGACACTTTATCAAAATCTTTTGGAAATGTTAAATTTTTTAGATATATCAGCCGCTGAAAAGAATAACATAATAAATAGCTTAGACTGGATAAATGATTTTAACGGCGAAATATATGACCTTGATTTTTAGTTTAAATTATAGAAAGGAGACATAATATGTCCACCCCCACCCCACCCCTATATGTAGCCCTGGATTTTGAAACAACTGTATATAAAGGTCAGACCCGTACAGATGTATGGGCGGCCGCTTATGCATTTTTATACTCCGAGGAAGAGGGTATAATTGGTAACATTCACGATTTTATACAGTTTCTTATTAAAAAACGCCGACATATTATAGGATGGTTTCACAACCTTAAATTTGACGGCACGTTTATTATCGATTATCTACTACACCACAACTACACATGGTGTTATAAACAAATAAAAGATATGCCTTCCCGTTCTTTTAAAGCACTTATTTCAGATAAAAATCGTTTTTATTCCATTACTATACGTACTCCGCGGGGGCGTACAATAGAATTATATGACTCGGTAAAGCTTTTACCCTTTTCTCTTGCCCAAGCCGCAAAAGCCTTTAAAACTAAATATCAAAAATTAAACATGGAGTACGAGGGCACTCATCACTATCCTGATTGTCCCATATCTCCGGAGGATTACGAGTATACTATTACTGACGTGCGTATACTTAGAGAACTTATGGAAATAATGTTGGAACGGGGACATAACAAATTAACCATAGGTTCTTGTTGTGTTGCCGAATTTAAAAAGTATTTTGATGATATGCTATGGTCTGCGTATTTTCCAAATCTTTTAGACATACCCTACCCCTTTTGTGCCGATATGAATTGTGACTTTTTTATACGGCAATCATATAAAGGTGCTTGGTGCTATTTACATCAGGCTGGTGAGTATTATAACGGTCGTACTTATGATGTAAACAGTTTATATCCGTCTCAGATGCATAGTTCTTCCGGCAATTATTATCCGGTGGGTAAGCCGAAATTTTTTGAAAAAGAAATACCTCCTTTTATATTAGACCCTGATAACCACTATATATTTTTTGTGCATATAAGGTGCCGGTTTGAAATTAAACCAAAACATTTACCAACTATCCAAATAAAAAACAGTCTTATATACGACCCTACCGAATGGTTAACCACATCTCGTATAAAATTTCGCGGTCAATATTACACGGAAATTATGCGTAAAGGAGAACTTTATACTGCTTATCCTGACCTGTATTTAACTAACGTAGATTATCAGCTTTTACTTGACCATTATGATGTATATGATTTAACAATAATAAACGGATGTTATTTTAAAGGAGAAAAAGGTATATTTGACGAATATATAGATAAATGGATGTATCAGAAGGAACACGCCGCTAATCCGGTCGAGCGTACGGAATCCAAACTTTTTAATAATAATCTTTACGGTAAATTATCCACCTCAAATAATTCATCCTATCAGATACCGTATTTAGATACTAATGACGTAGTGCAATATGACCTACAGACTGAATTTAATAAACCTGTCTTTAGCATAGATAAAGGAAGTATGGTAACATCATATGCCCGTAATTTTACTATACGTCATGCTCAAAAAAATTACGAGAATTTTATATACGCTGATACCGATTCTCTTCACATGGTCGATCCCGTATGCGGAGAACCGGTTGACATAGATATTCATCCATCCAAAATGGGCAAATGGAAACTGGAAACGCGATGGCGAAAGGGTATTTTTATACGTCAGAAGACTTATGCGGAATTACCTTATGAGAAAGACGGAAATAAAGTGTACCCGCGCTGGTCTATCACATGTGCAGGTATGCCCCAAAGGTCAAAGGAAATATTTTTAAAAGAGCATCCTATTACTGATTTTAAATATGGGCTCACTTTACGGGGTAAGCTTGTACCTCGCCGCATACAGGGTGGAATAGTGTTGGAGGAAACTACATTTACTTTAAGAAAATAAAATTACAAATCTTTAAAGATTTTATTGACAATTCTTTAAAGGTTTGATATACTTATATTAATCCAAATAACAAATCAGACACCGATTTTTAAGAAAGGAAATACACCCCTATGAAAAAATTTAAAGTAAGTGAAGAAAAGTTGATAAAGATAATAAAAGCTATTTTTAATAATTATTCTAAAGAGGTATTTGATGCAATTACTTATTGTCAGCATATTGATTTTATAAATCATATTTTAGAGAATACTGTAAGCGTATATGCCATTCCTGAACTATCCACTCGAGAATATTATGTCGTGCGTGTTACCATGGTACAATATGATAAAAGCTTTAAGGAAAAATATATACTTTTAAATCAATATAAAAGGCATATATGGGGTGCAAGATATGACTACCGTAATGTTTAATAAAAATAAAATAGACGATTTTGTCAAAGCCGTAGTAAAACAGCGTAATAAAAGAAAAATAGATAAATTCAAGTATTGGGATTTGTTAGACAAATGTGAAAAATTATATGGAGAAAAGATTTATTTAATACCCAATTTTAATTTGGAAAGAACCCGCGTTACTTATGTAGAAGTAAATAATATTGATGAATTATCATCATATAATATAACAATTAAGGAGAAATAAAAATGGTAACTCTTTACTATAATAAACAGTTAATATGTACTTTAATTACAAATAATACGTTTACAGTAGATGGAATTATGGAGGTTTTGGATATCACTGAAGAAGATGTAAAATATATAACGGGAGTAGAAGAAATAGACTATGAAAGATTTGAGATGATAATAGAATGATAAAATTATATTACAATCACACTTATGTTGGAGAAGTAAATACAGATTATGAATTTGCTACTGTACAGGATATGTTTGCAGTATTAAGCATTTCTCACGAGGATTTAGAAAGATTATTAGAGGAAGAAATCAACGATATGAATAAATTCAGCATGGTAAAGTCAAGCAGTGAGGTAAGAATGAATTATTATGCTGTTTTCACACCAGATTACAATATACAATGTGATAATATTGTAAAAGCTCTTTTGCATATCAAGAGATATTGTATAGTTTTTAATTCCGAAACAAACTATACAAAGCGCCATTTAATTTTTTATTTAATAACCGAAGCAGTATTAACCTTAGAATTATTAGGTATAAAGATTGAATTAGAAAGGTTTAAAATAAACAAAAGGCAATATTATCGTACTTTAAAGGCATATGCTAATTCTAAACAATATGTAATTAAAATATATTTACCTGATTAAAGCGGGTATCAATATATATTATTTTTAAGAGGAGGTCATATAACATGGCAAAAACAAAATTTTTAACCCGTAAATATACGGGTACAGAAGCAGAAACTACTTTATTTTTTCTTGATGGGTCTGGAACATGCGAAGAAGAATTTAAATATAATTCTTCTTTTGAAGAGCTAAACGAAGAAGAAATTATTAAAAGAGTAAAGGAGGCTGTAAAGAATGAGTCACACATGGACGCACTGGTTAAAGTAAATACTATCACTAAAGTACAAAATATGGTAAAACTACCAGTTGAAGACCTTTTGATTTTAACAGAATTAAGAGAAAAAAATCCGTCAGCATACGAGGACATTTTTAACCAATTAGATTTTTCATCAGAAGAATTATAAATAGGAGGAATAAAAAATGATACAGACAACCACTGACAAAAAAGTATTATATAAAGCTCAAAGCGGAGCAGGTGTAGTACAAATGAAAGAAAGCGTAGGCTCGGTAATAAAAATAAAAAATATCATCCAGTTTGAAACCACTAATCAGACAGGTGAAACTGTCACAGCTACCGCTATTGAAGCAGAAGACGGTACAATGTATCAAACACTGTCTCCCTACGTAGCTGAAAATTGTGAAACCCTGTACAATATTTTTAAAGATGAAATTGAAAGCGGTGACGGTCCAAGCGTGGAAATACAAAACCGGAAAAGTAACGGTGGAAACACATATTTTTACTTAAATCTGTTATAAGCAACAAGGGGGGGTATTTATTACCCCTCTTATTTTACAATGTATAAGGAGGTATATCATTGACACCCGAAATGTGGCTGGAACGTGTAAAAACAATACAACAAAAAGACAATATGGACTATACTAATTATTATAACGGATATAGTCTGCTTCTTAAACGTGGTTTAAATGACATTATTCCGGAAATATATTTGTGTGCAGGAAACAGAACAGCAGGAAAGACTTTCTTTTTTAAACGGTTTTTTACTCTTCTTTTTAAAGAATATGGGTGTAAATTCCTGTGGATTTCGCGTAAGGCCACGCAGGTAGACGGTTCTGTTAAATCTTTTTATGAAGATATACAGGAATGTGAAGATATAGGATATGACTGGAAAATAAAAAGATATGTACGCAATGTGCGTGCCCTTTGTTATAAGTCTGAGGAAATCGGATATTTTACATTTATAAACTTTTCAGCTGATTTAAAAGAATTATCTAACATGTTTAACCGCGTTGATATTATTATAAAAGATGAGTTTCAGGAACAGCATAATGAATATATGCCTGATGAAGTTAATAAATTGCGGGGAACACATGACTCGGTAGCCCGAGGTTTTAAAACTTCAACCAGATATTGCCCGTTATTTTTAATAGGTAACCAGATAAGCATTATAAATCCATATTATGCCCGTTTCGGCATACATAAACGGCTTCAATCAAACACTCATTTTTTAAGAGGAAATGGATGGGTGTTAGAAGTATTTTTTAATAAAACATCCAGCGATATGCGTAAGGCATCGGCTTTTGATCAGGCATTCGGAAACGATGAATTTTCCCAATCATCAAACGAAAACATATTTATGGATAATATAAGCTTTATTAAAAAGATGGACACGTCCAAGATGCGTCCACAATTTTCCGTAGGATATGAAAACAGCTGGTATTCTGTATGGCATGCCGGAAGTTTTTATTATGTGTCTACTCAGAAAATAAATCGAGGTCCAAAATATGCTCTTGATGAAAAGAGTCATAACAGCGGCACTTATTTAATGCGCGGCTCCCATCCCATTATACAGGATTTAAAAAAGTATTTTGATTATGGCAAATTCTGGTTTGAAAATATCGAAGCGAAAACGGCGGTGATAGAATTGTTTATTAAAAGTATGTAATGGGAAAAAATAAAGGTGTTGACGAATCGTAAAGGGTATGATATAATAAAAGATGGGAACATAGTTGTTATCTCACCTTGTAGGGGTTGTAATGGCCTGTGAGCTAATCACCTGTCCTACAGCAGGGGCTGTGTTCCTACAAAAAGTCAGGAGGATGGTATATTTGTGGAATAAAATTTTAATGGGAACCAGTTTTATTATTAGTGGTATTTCGTTTATTTATGGAGGGTGGACGCAGCTCCTCACAACTTTGTGTATCTGTATGGTTATTGACACCCTTACCGCTCTTGCAGTATCAATAATGGGAAAAAGTCCTAAGAGCAATAAAGGCGCTTTAAGTTCCTCTGCGTTTGTAAACGGGATGTTCAAAAAGCTTTTTTCTCTGCTTTTTATTATAATCGCCCACCGAGTCGATTTATTATGCGGAACAGACTACTTTAAAACCAGTGTTACTATAGGGTTTATTTTAAATGAAATATTATCCATCGTAGAAAATGCAGGTATGGCAGGTGTAAAATGGCCTCCGGTTGTAACTAAGATGATTGACATATTAAAAAAAGAAAGTGAGGAAAATTCGGCAGATGGCAGAATGGTACAATCCAAATAATTTTCTTACAAATTCTCAGCGTGAAAACAATGCAACAATTATGTATGATTTATTCTCTTCATGGGGATGGCATCCTCTCGCTATTTTTGCAATTTTGGGAAACATGGAATATGAGTCGTCCCTATCCCCGGGAGTAGTGGAAAATCTAGCCACGAATAATCCTCCCAATAAAGGTTACGGACTTATACAGTGGACTGACAGCAAAGCAACAAACGTGCACAATAATCCCTTGTGGAAATGGATATACCGTAACTACGGAAATTATGAGTGGCAGGACGGAAATAAACAATGTATTTTTATTAACGGAGATGACCGCTCCGGATGGATACCGGTTAAATCTTATCCCATTTCTTACGAGGAATTTAAAGCCGGTAAAACGCAAAACGGTTTGGAGTGGTTAACCAAAGCATACTTTTATAACCGCGAACGCGGCACGTGGAGTAACAAAAGGTTAACGTACGCACAAAAATGGTATGAATTTTTTCGGAGGAGGGGAGGTACCACCCATACCGCCTGACCCTCCCGTTGACCCTGGCAATCCGGACCCTGAACCTGATTTGCCTGACAGAAAATTTAAAGATTTGCCGTTGTATATGTACCCAAGTTACTTTAACAGATTATATTGATAAGAGGAGGAATGAAAATGGCTGTATTAAACCGAGAAGATTTTTTAAAGAGGATACGGGAACATTTTGGAGAGACACCCAATGATGAACAATTATCAGTCATGGAAGATATCATTGACACCTATAATGATGTTGAAAAAAGAAGCGGCGAAGATGAATGGAAAAGAAAATATGATGAACTGGACGCGTCATGGAGAAAACGTTACAGGGACCGGTTTTTTACTCCTATGCCTGACAGCTCCAACGATGAAGAGGCTTATCTAAAAGATAAAAGTAATGAAGACGTGTCCATAGAAATGACCGAACCGGAAGAAAAGTTAAAAGATTACGAGGATTTATTTTATTAAAGAAAGGAGCATCATACCATGCCTACAATACCCAATGTATTAAATGAAGATGGAAAGCCAAAAACAATGCAGGGAACTCCTGACCAGATTTTAAACATGATAAGGTCCAAAAGCACGCCGTATTTCCGACAGATGGTAAACGAGGTGGACCCTGAAAATATTCAGACCCTTAGAAATTACGGCAATGTCCTTCTGAATAATGACGGTCTGATGAACGAGTTTTTAACCGCTCTTATTAACCGTATCGGAATGGTATGGATTTCTTCTAAATATTATACCAATCCATGGGCTTTTATGAAAAAAGGAATGATGGAGCTTGGAGAAGTGGTAGAAGAAATATTTGTAGCCTTATCCATGCCTCACCTATACAACCCACAACAGGCCGAAACTACAGTTTTCCAACGCGAAATTCCTAATGTAGAAGCTGTATTTCATAAAATGAATATACAGATTTTTTATAAAAAGACAATTCAAAACGACACACTGCGACAGGCTTTTGTTGCATGGCAGGGTGTTACCGACCTTATTGCACGGATTGTGGAAAGCATGTATGCGTCTCTTGCTTATGATGAATTTTTGCTTACAAAATATCTCATTGCTTACGCTATTACTAATGGAGACATGGGTATAAGTAAAATTAATACTCCCACGGATGAGACCGGATATCGTAACGCCGTAAGCATCATTAAATCTTTATCCAATTTAATGGTATTTATGAGCAACCAGTATAATGCGGCAGGAGTTGACAATTATACCGATAAAGCAGATCAGTATGTAATTATTAATTCCAAATTTGATGCGTCGATGGCGGTAGAAGTTTTGGCTACCAGCTTTAATCAGGATAAGGCCGACCTGATGGGAAGAATTGTGCTGGTCGATGATTTTTCCACTTTTAATATGTCCCGCTTAAATCTTATATTAAAAAATAATCCTTCCCTCCCTCTGCTGACAGCGTCGCAGTTGGAAGTATTAAAAAATGTTCCCGCCGTATTAATTGATAGGGACTGGTTTATGATTTTTGATGTGTTGCTTAAAATGACTGACATTTACAACAATGAAGGTCTGTATTGGAACTATACCCTTCATACTTGGAAAATTATGTCTTATTCACCATTTCAAAATGCTGTTGCTTTTTATAACGGAGATACAGAGGGAACAATCACCGGAGTATCTGTGGCCCCTCAGTCTTCCACAGCCTCACAGGGACAGACCGTTTTATTAAATGCAGATGTTACAGGAACCGGCGTGTTTTCAAAAGCCGTAACGTGGGCCTCTGATAATGAAAATGCACAGGTAGTAATGGGAAGATTGACTATTCCCTCCAATGCCACAGGAAGTATAACTGTAACAGCAACATCCGTTTTTGACCCTACTAAATCCGGTACAGCTACTATCACGGTAGCCTGAGGTATTCCATATGCTTATAAACCCGCAAACTACTTTTGAACTATTAAAAGACGTTCCTTTTGACAGTAATTACGAGCATACAATTTTGTTCCCCGCAATAGGTTCGCAGTTAAACTATATGACCTCTAAAGTTTCACATTCATATTTAAATTTCAGCTATGTGAGACATTCGGAAAACGGGATAAGTTCCGTTAAAGTGCCGGAAACTGCTGATAATATTTATGACTGTTCTTATTGTAGATTTTTTAACGCCGGATTTGGTCAAAAGTGGTTTTACGGGTTTATTAAATCTATTGAGTATATTAATAACAATACCGCACGTGTTGATTTTGTGGTAGATATGTGGCAGACTTGGATGTTTGATTTTACTATTGGCACATGTTATGTGGAAAGAGAACATGTTACCAATGATGCCATAGGTAATCATACACTGGAAGAAAACATTCCTTTCGGAGAATATATTTCAGACGGGGAGATACTGGAAAAAGATTTGGGGAGCGGCGTTATTGTACAGCTTGCTTTATCAGGTTCGGAATATGGAGTAGAAGCAGGAGTATTTACAGGTCTTACCGTAGCAGGCGCGGAAATTACAGGGGTAGGAAGTATAGGTGATTTACTTAATCAATTGAGTGATACGCCGGAAAAAATTGCTATGCTTACTATGTGTTCAGGCGGAATGGTGGAAAATAAAACAGTACAGATAAAAACCTCCGGAGTGGGAATTAACCGGCAGACGAATGGTTTTAGTTTTAACGGTGTAAAATACGTGCCAAAAAATAATAAATTATATTGCTATCCTTACTGCTTATTAAGTCTGGATAATTATAACGGTAATTCGGAAAATTACAGGTGGGAAGATTTTAATGACCCAACTATGGCATCTTTTACAATACATGAGTCTCCGTTACCAAGACCAAGTATAGAATGTTATCCCTTAAACTATAAGGGAATGGTAAGTGCCCAAAACTTTGGCGTAAGCTATGATAATTTTCCTATGTGCCCTTATACTATCGACACTTACAGGGCATGGGCATCACAGGCTGTGCCTAAACAGCTAATAAGCACGGGCACCACAATAGCGGCGGCAGTATTTACAGGTGGAACAGTAGGTGCCGCTTTAGGATTAAAAGCGGGTGCAGATATTGCCAACATGACCATAGATAACGAATACAAAAAAATTCACGGCTCATCATATGGGGGTTCTGTAGCCGGCAGTGGAATGAATTTCGCATTTAACAGAATTGGGTTCCGGTTAATACGGTATACTATTAAACCGGAATATGCAATGATTGTTGACAGTTATTTTACAAGATTTGGTTACAGGGTAGATACTTATAAAGCTCCCGAAACAAAAAACCGCGCTTCTTTTAATTACGTAAAAACCGTAGAAAGTAATGTGCATGGAAACATTCCGCAACAGGCCATTGACACGATTGAGAAAAGTCTTAACAGGGGAATTACTTTATGGCATACAACGGATGTTAAAAATTACAGCTTAAGCAATGAGGTAATAAATGAGCAGGAAAAGCAGTAACATCAATTTTTACAAAAATAACCGGTTTTATCTAAAATGGTGGGATAAATTAAAAAAGATTTCTGTATCCCGTTTTAAATGGAATAATCTTCCTGATACTATTGACGCAAGATTTCTTGAAATGGGTTTGTTTAACTTTGGTTTTATGTGCTTTTTTCAGGACGAAATTATAGGACATTTAGCGTTAAAATGTACCATGGAAGGAATGCTGGATGTATATGATGTGCCAACGTTAAGAAGAGCTTATGCTAATAATGGTTATCACAAATTATTAAACAGTTCTGACAGCGTTATTATTTTTAACAATTATGTGAGAACCACCGGTATAGAAATAATAGAACCTTATGCATATGAGCTATACGAAGCAAATGCTACTCAAATAATAAATATGAAGGCGCAAAAAACCCCTATTCTGCTGGTAGGACCCGAAGGACAACGATTAACGCTTAAAAATATGTATATGCAGTTTGACGGGAATGCTCCTGTAATATATGGTACAGATGCTTTACAAATTAACGATTTTAAAGTGCTTAAAACAGATGCTCCATTTATTGTAGACAAATTGCAGTATGTAAAATCAGAAATATGGAATGAAGCTTTAACAGCTTTAGGCATACCTAACGTATCTACTACAAAACAAAGTACTATTTTAAATGACCAAGTGGAAAGAATGCAGGGCGGTGCCTTTTCAAGCCGTTATTCTGATTTGGAAATGAGAAGACAGGCATGTGAGCAGATTAACAGAATGTTTGGTTTAAATATAAGCGTGGAATTCCGTTTAGATACGGAGGTAAGTTTATATCCAGATAAACAGACTCCTGCAAAATCAAATGAAAATATTATAGTTAACGATAATTTAGAGGAGTAAAAAATGAGTGTTTTTACTACGGAAGTAAGATATATTTGTGAACAGTATGCAGGATTGACAAAAAGCGAAGGGTATAGTAAAATAGAAGATATCCTAGAAAAAAGTCGTAAGTTTGTATTTGATTTTAATTATCCGATTTTTGATGAAAAATACAGACCGGTTCTTGAAAAAGCTATTTTAAGATTTTATTATACGAGAGAAATTGGATTTGAAACAGTTGGGTTATGGAAACTCCATCTAAGCGCAAAAATGATGGGGATTATGCCATATTATAATAAACTTTATGAAAGCGAAAAACTGGATTTTAATCCTTTTTATGATACTGATTTAACTACACATACTAACAGGGATAAAAGCGGCGAAAATAATCTGGACGGAAGTATTAAAGAAAATGGGAAAAATAATACCGACTCTTCAAGTACTGAAAATAATGACAGTACAAATAAGTTTTGGGACACACCGCAGGATGATTTAAACGGATTTAAAGACGGAAATTATCTCACGGATTTAAGAAATATAAAAGAAAATAATGGAGCAACAGGAAATGTTGATACGACTTATAGCAATAACCGTACTACTGATAATACTACTACTTATACCGACACTGATGAATATTGGGAAACAGTTGTTGGTAAAAAAGGTGGTGCGAGCTATTCACAATTATTGCAGGAATACCGGCAGACATTTTTAAGAATTGATATGATGATAATTGACGAATTAAAAGACTTATTTATGAATTTGTGGGATGTAGCTACATAAGGAGGTGATAAAATGAACAAAAATAATGAATATGGCATTCCTACTATCAGACCTTTTCATTTTTGGTCACAGCATGTGTTGCCATTAGTCTATGATGACTCCTTAAGCTATTTAGAAGTTCTGGAAAAAGTTAAAATTAAACTGAATGAAGTTATTGACAATATTAATTCTTGGTCCGATGTGATAAAAAATTATACGGACCAGCAGATTGGACTTTTAAGAACTGAATTAAAAACTTATATTGACCAGCAGGATAGTTTAATTACTTCTAATCTTACCGAATTAATGGGGGGACTGGAACAAAGAGTTAATAATGCCCTTGCTATTAACCAGCAGGAAATGGAACAGTTAAAAGCGGATTATCAGGAAAGTGACCGGCAGTTAAGACAGTGGGTTACTGAACAACTGTTAGATATTAACCAACAGTTTATGGAATTTGAAAACAGTGTAAATGCTACTATTGCAGGGTTAAAAAATTACATTGACAATGGTGACGAAGAAGGTATAAGATATACCGACAAAGAAATTAAGCGGCTGGAAGATATCATCAAAAATATACAGATTAATCCCGTGCAGATGGTTATATGTCCTGTTGACGGAAAAGTTGAAAGCATACAAAAAGCTCTGGATGACATGTGGTATTCCTTAAATGTATGGGCATTAACAGCGATTGAATATGACACACTGTTAATACCTGCGGAAGAATATGACAATTATCAACTGAGTGCTTGGCAGTATGATTTTCTTGCAAGATGGTATCTTATGTTTAAAAGGAATATAAAATACTGGATAAAAAATGAAATAAAGGAATTTAAAGATTATTATGATAATAAAATTAACGATTTTAATCCTTTTAGTGGCAGGGTCGATACTCTTATTAACATTATAAGAGGAATAACCAATATCATTAGATTAGACGGAATTAGTGCATATGACTATGACAAATTACAGTTGGAGGCAGGACAATATGACAGCTGGTCAAATACCGATGCTGGAATTACCAATGGTTTGACCGCATTTCTTTATGACTGGTACGGGAGCATATTGCTAGGAAGTAGAACCAGAGGTCTTGAAGCAGAAATATATGACGGCTTAATGTTGCAGGGAACTCATGTGGTAAGTGATGCATTGCTAAATCAGGAAATAGCACGCATAACTCAAATAATTTAAAATAGGAGGATTAAAAAATGGGTAGTACAAATAAGACAACAAATTACGGGTTAAGTCAGTTCATTGCAAGCGATAAGCCTGCATGGCTCGTTGATTACAACGGGGATATGGAAAAAATTGACGAGGGGATGGAAGAAAATAAACAGAGTGCTGAAGGTAACAGCACTAAAATCACTCAGATTGAAACTAATTTAGAACAGGTGACTCAGACGGTTCAAAATCAGGGATCTACTTTGCAGGAATACGGTACTACGCTTACACAGCATACTACTTTGATTGGGCAGAACAGTCAGAATATCAGCCAATTGCAAGGTTCAGTGGATGCACTTGAAGAGTTGGTAGATGAAAGAGAAAATGATATTTGGGTATTTATTGCGGGTACAGATGGTATAGGTGTAAAAGATGGTACTTGGAAAACCAGTTGGATTGGATATGCTATGGAGTATATTAACAGACCTGATACACGGGTAGTTGTGCTGACTAATCAGGGGGCTGGAATGGTGCAAGCGGGATTAAGTGGTCAAAACTTCTTAGGCATGTTGCAAAATGCTAATATTCCTAATAAAAATCTTGTTACCCGTATATATTTTGGAAGTATTGACGCGGATAATTTTAATACAACAAATTATCCTAATTATTTCTTAAACTTTAACACATATTGTAGGAATAATTTTCCTAATGCAAGAGTAGAGTTTTTAGGGTATTGGTATAACTACACTTCCCCATTTAAAGAAAATTTAAATACTTACAAAAAACCAATTGAAAAATATATCCCAGTGTTACATCACATGAGTAGTGCCGGAATCGGATATTCTGATAGCTTTAATAATTTTTGTTATATGGACACATGGTTCACAAACCGAACATATAACGACAATGGCCAACATGAAATCGGAAAAATGATAGCCCAATACTTAATTACCGGTTCCTTTGGATATTATGGTACTTATACTCCATATTTAAACAATAATTTCATTCAGATAGACACTTCTATAATATCGCAGTTAACCGGAGGAGCATATTTACAATACGTAGGGAAATATTTAAGAACAAACGTCGCTCTCAATATGACATTCATAGGAAATGGAAGTGTTCTACCAAATGAAATAAAAATAGGAAAGTATCTAGCACCGGAAATATCAAGCGCCTTAAATAAACCATTATTAGGAAGATGGGTACGGGGAGCTAATAATACCCAATTTCATAGTGAAATATATTTGTTGAGTGATGAAAATAGAAATGTATGGTTAGGAATGTATGGAGATGAAAAACCTTTAAATAATGAAACCTTATTCTTAACAGAACTTAGCCGTATAACTGATATGCCTTAATTAAAATATTTATTATCACAATCCCGTACTTTACAGGGGATGGTATGTATGTTTAATTTTGGGCGCGATAAGCTAGGGACTTTACGTGATGTTTTAAAAGATGGTTGATGTAGTTTAGATAAAGATGAGTTCTTTCCACGATTAA
>OOIH01000073.1_pt1 | contig 14195 bp, 15 predicted proteins | sample 1691801 | NCBI WGS metagenome assembly OOIH01 (sample SAMEA1061690, study PRJEB22710) | metagenome
ATATGTTGTGACTACGCCAACAGGCGCAGACCTTCCTTCAAGATATTTTTTGCGGCGTTTACGTCCCTGTCGTGGACAGCGCCGCATATCGGACAGACCCATTCCCGGACAGACAGGTCTTTTGTACCGGACCACTGAGCGTCGCAGCAAGAACAAAGTTGACTGGAGGGGAAAAAGCGGTCAATCGCGACCACCTGCTTTCCGTACCATACCGCTTTGTACTCCAATTGTCGCCGGAACTCGCCCCAGGAAGCATCGGAGATAGACCGGGCCAGTTTATGGTTCTTGACCATGTTGGATGGGGCTAAATCTTCAATGGCTATTAGGTCATAATTCCGCACAAGGCCAGTGGACAGCTTATGGAGCATATCGGCCCTCTGATTCGCAACGTGTTCATGGAGACGAGCCACCTTGATTCTCGCCTTTTCCAGGCGGTTGCTGCCCTTTGATTTTCGGGACAGCTGGCGCTGGAGCTTGGCAAGTTTCTTCTGGCTCTTGGTCAGGTGCTTATGGTTGGGGTACTCTACACCATCGGAGGTGACAGCAAATGCTTTCAGCCCCATGTCAAGGCCGGCCACCGCCCCAGTAGAGGGCAACGGTTCAATCTCAACATCAGTACAGCACAGCGCGACAAAGTATTTCCCGCTGGGATTCTGGCTGACCGTTGCCGACAGGATACGCCCCTTGACCTCCTTGCTGATACGGCATTTCACAAGGCCGAGTTTCGGGAGTTGAACCGCCTTATCCAGTACTTTGATATTTGTCCCCACGCACTTGCTCTTGTAGCTTCTCCGGTGGTCATGTTTGCTCTTAAACCTGGGATAGCCAGGCCGCTGACCCTGCTTCACCCGCCGGAAAAAGTTTTGGTATGCGGTGTCCAATACTTGCAAAGCCGCTTGCAACGCAGTGGCGTCCACTTCCCGCAGCCACTCCAGTTCCTTTTTCAGCACAGTCAAGGATTTGTCCTGCTGAAAACGTGTCGGAGCATGACCGGTTTGCTTGTACTGACCCATCCGCTCAACAAGGAAATAGTTGAACACAAACCGGCAGCAGCCGAAAGTCCTTTGTATCAAGTTTTCCTGTGTTTTATTCGGATATATCCGAAATTTGTAGGAATACTCCATAAAATCACCAAAAATATTTTACCGCAAAATCTTTGAAAAGGGAAGCGCCTTATATCCCCATGCCTAAAGGCAGGGGCTTTACGGCGCATTTGGTAAGTGATAGCTATCAAAACGAGGCGCTTGCATTTGCGGCGCTGCGGGAGGAGCTGAGAAAAGAATGGGACAGGTTGTAACGAGACTCAAGCCTGGAATGAGCGTTACCAGACGGTCTAACATCCTTGGTAACGAGCAATTGGAGCAGAACGGGAAACGCCTAAAAAAGACGATGACAGGGACCGTCATCTATGTCCATCCGGCGGGGCGGTTTCATACCGTAGAGCTTGAGTTAAGATATGGACGGACTATCAGAGAATCATTCTGGGGGGTGGCGCCATGAGCACGCGACAAAAGAAGCGTAAGAGCCCTGCCAACAAGACCGCCAAGTGTCTACTGCATAAGCGGTACATGAACGATGTGTACATCCACAGGCGTGGGTGCGCTGTGCGGCAGTGTAAGCATCTATGCTGGATTCTAAAAGGAGCTGAAATCAAAAGTGGAAAACATCACGAGCCGTGAAAAGCGGGACGCTATCATTTTCACCGTCTGTCTGTGTGCCGGCCTTTTCGCGGACGGCCTGAGCGGCGATCTGGAGGCTCCTATTCCTACCGCTGTCCTGTTGGACAAGCCCGCTCATCAGGCCGTACAGGCCGCGCCTCTGGCGGAGATCTCCGGGGAAGACCCGGATGAAGAACTCAAAATCACCGCCGCATTGGTGGAGCAGGGCTATTTCAGCATGGACGTACCCCTGCCCTTTGTCCTCCAAGATGCGCTACATACCGCCTGCGAGCGGCATAGCGTACCTTACCCTATCGCCCTCGGCCTCATAGAAGTTGAGAGCCAGTTTGATACCAACGCGATCAACCAGCGGACAGGCTGCTATGGGCTGATGCAACTCAGCCCACGCTTTTTTCCCAGTGGCCTGTCTCCGACCGAAAACATCAACGCGGGGATCGGCTACCTGGGGGAGCTACTGGAGCAGTATAACGGCAATATCTCCTCCGCCCTGACAGCCTATAACGCAGGCTACGATACAGGCCGCCGGGACTACGCCAACGCCGTCCTGACCTCCGCCGAGCGGTGGAGAAGCCGTGGCGTATGAGAAAGAATTTACAGGCCGCTCGAAAAGCCGCCGGGCTGACTCAGCAGGCTATAGCGGACAAGCTGGGGATCAGCCTTGTTTACTACCAAAAAATTGAGGCTGGGGATCGAACAGGCGATTTTACAATCTGGGATGACTTAGAAGATATTACTGGAATTCATCAACGGAAACTCCGAGAGATTTCAAGTAATCATCCCGTCCAAGCAGATAATCTGTCGGAACATTGAACATATCAGCTATTTTTACAAGTGTATCATAGGGCGGCAGCCGTTCGGCTTGTTCATACTTTTGATAAGCATTTAAAGACAGAGTAAGCACATCGGCCATATGTTGTTGTGTGAAGTTGTTTTTTATCCGCAATGCGCGTAAGCGTGTGTGAAACATGGTGCCCTCCTAAAGATTCGTCCTTGACATTACATACTAACTGTACTATACTTTAGCTATAAGAAATACATACAGTTAGTATGTAATATGAGGAGAAGAAAACTATGACCACAACGATGACCCCCGAAATTCGGGAGGAATTGCTGTCTCTGCTCCGCGAGGAGCTGGAACAGCAGGAAGAGAGGAAACAGTCCAATAAAACGGTCTACCGGCGTGTATGCGCACACTTTGACAAGGAACTGAATGCGTTCACCTACACAAAGACGGGGCAAGGCATAGATCACAATGGGAAGCCTTACCAGTATGTCACCACCTATACGAGCGGGTATAAGATCCGCGAGGCAGTCGGTTCCCTGCTTCGCGTTATCTTTGAGGTAGACGCAATAGCAAAGCTCCCGGCGGAGAAAGAGGAAAAAATTAGGGAATTTATGGGTTCTGTGCTTGCGCTTATGCGAGAGCTGAAACAATGTTAAAAAACGGGAGATACATAAGGCCGCCCCTGCCTGAGGGCGGCAGAAAGGAGGGCAGCGCTGATGAACGAATGGTACGAGTCGGCCATCAAGAGGCTGGAATCTGAAAAGGTGTTCAGCAAATACGACAGATACGCTCAGGTTATGAAAGACCGGGTGTATGAGACGCTGGAGCTGTTCTGCCAGCAGGACGGGGAGTTCGCCCAGGCCGTGGTCCAGGGCGGGAGCTTTGAAGACTGCATGAAGACTGTGGCCAAGAACTGCGGGACTGGGATCTCCGACTTGGAGGCGTTCCGCCGGGCGGTGCGGTTCTATTTCCCCGGCGCCGATGTGCGGTTTCATATGACGCTCAACCTCTGCGCCGATGTTGAGCGCGAGGAACCGGCCCCAGATACCGGATATAAGATTCTGGACCTGGAGGATTTTTTATAGGAGGTGTACCCCCGTGACAAAGCAAGAGGAAGCCGAGCGGTTTGTGAAGACGGCGCCGCCCCTGAGCCGGGTGGAGCTGGAGGAGATCAACGCGCTATTTCCCACTTACATCTTCCGCCGCTCGAAGACCCGCGAGGTATGGACCACCTGCTGTCACCGACACGAAACGCTACGGAACCGGACGGCCCCTGATATGGACCAAATGGAATATGCTGTACTATCCAAGTTGCACCAGCGGGAACCAAAGAACCGCTATCAGAGCGTTCCAAAGGAAACCGTGAAGTGTCCCTTCTGTGGCCGGCTGTCCATCGTGAAGGAGTTGGGCCGAACCGGGAGGCGGGACAGCCTGAGCCGGTACCGCCGGGCGGTCGTCCTCCGGTGGTATCGCGGGGCGCTGTGGGCCAGGGCCTACGACTGCTCCAAGCACTATAAAGATAGTTACAGCCTGACCGGTGATCCAGACTGCCATCTGGTAGGTGTGTACCGGTTCCAGCCCGGTCTGACGGAGGCATCCGCTCGTTATTACTGGGACTATCCCTTTGAATCCATCCAGCGCCAGGACACGGGTCTCGTCAAAGGACACTGGAACATCTATGGTCCGTTCCATGCCAACGCTCAGTATGGCGTGGGCTATGATGTCATTGGCCTGGAGGAGATCCAGAAAAGCCCCTTCCGCTACTGCATGGTGGAGGAGGCCGAGAAAAAGACTGATAAGTTCCTGCAATTCCTGACGGCCTGTTGTTTCTATCCCAGGCAGATCGAAATGCTGATGAAAGCCGGGATGAGCGATGTGGTCATAGACCTCACCGAGCGGGGCGTGAAACATGCCGCAGTCATCAACTGGGAGGAAGCGGACCCGAAAAAGGGGTTCAAATTGAGCCGCCAGGAATTGAAATTTTTCCTCAGTACCAGCCGGGATATTCGGATTCCAGAGCTGTATAAGCGGCTGGAGGGCCGCGCCAAGCTGGAAGAGTGCGCGGACTGGATCATGAACGGTTTAAACATTCAAAGAACCTTCCAGGCGGCAAAGAAATGGGGCCTTGCGCCGGAGAAGCTGATACGGTATCTGAATGGCAATGTGGGGTGCGCCAGCTACGGCGGGATGGGGAGCCTTGATTCTGCGCTGCGTTACTGGGAGGACTACCTGACCGCCGCCGAGGCGATGAACTACCCTCTGCACCACGAAAATGTTCTGTTCCCCCGAAATCTGGGTGCGGCCCACGACAATGCCACAAAAGAACATGGGGAGCAGTTGGCGCGAGAGCTGGCGGCTCGACAGCGGGAATGGGATCGCCAACGGAAAGCTGAACAGGCCGAACGTGACCGTCAGGCCCGCCTGGCGGAGGAGAAGTATGAGGAGCGCCGCATGAAGCTGGAGAAGAAGTACAGCTTTGTTATGGACGGCTATATGATCCGGGTCCCCGCCGGCAAGGATGAGATCCTGGATGAGGGCCGCAGGCTTCAGCATTGTGTGGGCGGCTACGCCGACCGGCACATCCAAGGGAAAACAACCATTCTCTTTATGCGGAAGGCAAAAAAGCCCGGTGTGCCTTGGCTGACCATTGAGATGAACGGGAACAAGCTGGTACAGATCCACGGGTTCAGAAATGAGGGCATACATACTACCAAGGGCCGTTTTGCCCCTGATCCGCGTGAAGAATACCGAGCATTCCTGGATACCTGGCTGGACTGGCTGGAAAAAGGTAACAGGCGCGACAAAGAGGGCAATCCCAAATTGCCCAGGCGGAAAGGAGCGGCAGCATGAGTGAGGAAGAAATGGAGTTAGAGGAAGCTAGGCTGCTCAGCGCCGAGATTGGACTCAGTGTCCCGAATCAGGAGGTCGTAGCGCCGGATTCGGAACGGACCCTTGCCACGGTGGAGATGGAGATCCGCGTCATCCAGCATAACACGGCCCAGGCCATGCTCTCAGGAGCCATTGAGACAGGCCGGAGGCTGGTAGAGGCAAAGGCCATGCTCCCCCACGGAGAGTGGGGTGTGTGGTTACGGAAGATGGATCTTTCTCCCTCCACCGCGCAGAACTTCATGAAGATTTTCCGTGAGTATGGGGACGATCAACAGAGCTTGTTCGGAGGCGTGGCAAAATCCCAAGCGTTTGGGAAATTGACCTACACCAAGGCCCTGCAACTACTGGCCCTCCCCAGCAATGAGGAGCGGGAACGCTTTCTGACCGAACACGACGTTGAATCTATGAGTACCCGCGAGCTGGCCGAGGCGATCAAGGCGCGGGATGAGGCCGAGGAAGCCGTTGCCGCCGCCCAGGATGAGATCCGAAAAATCCAGCAGAGGGCCGATCTGCTCCAGGAGCAGCTTGCCGGTCAGGATCAGGTCTACCAAGCCAAGCTGACCAGCGCCGGGATTGAGGCTGACCAGGCCAAGGCTGCCGCCAAGGCCGCGCAGGATGCCCTTGATAAGCAGAAGGACAAGTCCCAACGGCTCCAGGACGCCTTGAGCGAGGCCAACGCCTCTGTCCAGGCCGCCGAAGAGGAGCATACCCTCTTGGTGCAGGAGCTGGAGGAACTGCGCAACCGTCCCACTGAGGCGGATACAGAGGCGGTAGAAGCCGCCCGGCAGGCTGCCCTTGATGAGATGACCGAGAAGGTGGACAAGGCCAAGGAGGCCAAGAAAAAGGCCGAGGAAAAACGAAAAGAAGCCGAAGCATCCCTTGCCGCCGCGCAAAAGGAGTTGGCCGAGCTGAAGGCCAAGGAGCCGGAGGTGCGGGAACTCACCCAGGCGGAAAAGGATGCCCTGATCGCCGCCGCAGTGGAGCAGGCCAGAGCCGGGGACGCCGAGCAGATCCGTAGCCTGGAAAAGAAGCTGACTCAGGCCGATCCAAATGTAGCCGAGTTCAAAGTGCTATTCGACTCCTGGCAGGAGGACTACCAGAAGCTGATGAGCGCCCTGGGACGGATTACGGACCCGGAAAAGGCCGCCAAACTACGTCGGGCCGTGCAGGGGGCAGTGGAGAAGATGGCAGGATAAGAAGCAAGGAACCCTCCAGGTGTGCGATCACCTGGAGGGTAAATAAACAGGTTTACCAAGATGGGACTGCATTCGATGGCCCTAAACCATTTTTAGGGGGGTACATATGACTTACATTGAATATCTGAACGGCTTCAACCAATGGCTTGAAACCAACACTCTACCTAGCAGTTCACAGCTACTGTACTTCAAACTTCTGAATGTATTTAATCGAATGAGATGGCCGGAGTATGTACAACTGGATAACCTGCGCTTGATGATCATGCTGGATGGCGCGTCAAAAACAACGGTAATAAAAGCTAGAGATAATCTAATCGAGGCCGGATTTATCCTGTATCAACCAGGACGGAAGGGGGTTCAAGGCCGGTATGCGCTTTCATTAAGGTACAAAAAATGCACCCCATCCGATACCGAAACTGTCTTAGAGTCCAAAAATGATACCGAAAACGATACCTTAAATGATACCAAAATAGAAGTAAGGTCTAAAAAATGTACTGCATACGATACTAAAACCAGTTTGGAGTCCAAAAACTGTACCACAAACGATACCGAAAACGATACCCATATAAAGAATAATATACTATCATCATCTTCTTCATCACCATCATTGCGCGATGAAGGACTCGGAAAGGTGATAACGGCCTACATGGACAAAATCAACCCGACAGCCTCACAGACCAGCCTGGAGGAGCTGGCCGGGTATGTGAAGCGCCTGGGGGCCGAGGTCTGCCTGCGGGCCATTGACGAGACGTTGGACGCCGGGGCGGATAAAATCAACTGGCACTACCTGCGCGGCATCCTGCGCAGGTTGAGCGAGCGGGGGGTGCGCAGTCTTGCGGACTGGGATGCGATGGAGGCCAAGCGCGACCAGGCGCGTAGGGACAGGCAGGGCGCGCCGTCCAGGGACACCGCAGCCAGGGCCGCGCTGAAGGGTCCCGCACCCATGCCCTGCGCACCCGGAGAAGCGGACCTCAGAGCGCGGAAGGACATGGATAATCTGCGCGTGATGATGGCGCGGATGAAGCAGAAGGAGCAGGACAAAGGGGATGGACCTCAGAACCGCCAGGGGGAAGATCCTGGAATAATCTACCTGGAATATTGCCAGGGCTGACAACAAGCCATGATAAGGCGATCCAGAAAACTGGGGCGGAGGCCGGCAATCTGGAGCGGTACACGGCGAACCGAGTTCTGTATGACCGGCGGGACGCGGCACTTGTAAATAAACTAAAAATATCAAAAAATAAATAGTCATAGATAAAGTTGCTAATAGAATTTTGAGAGTTCGCATATTATAAAAATAGAATCACTTGTGGATTCAAAAAAATAGAAGGGAATGTACAAAAATGAACTCTCATACTTGTGCCGATAAGCCTACAGAAAAATCGCCATGTGAAAAAATTGAACTGACTGGGTATACCTTGCAGCAGTACAGCGCAGACAAGAAGTTGCCAGAGGATTATCTCAGGGACTTTTGGGGACTGACCACAGAGACGGACTGCCGGGATGGAATGGAACTCTCCTTTGTTAAAATGCCTTATACAGACGAAGCAAAAAAAGAAATCACCTATCGTATGCGCTTCGGCAATAAGGGGTTCCGCTGGCGGAATGGGAGCAAAGGAAAAATTACCCTGTATGGGGCTTTTATGCTCCCCGATATTTGTAAATCTGGACACGCCGTACTGGTAGAGGGAGAGAGTGACACCCAGACTCTTTGTTATCTGGGTATACCAGCTCTTGGTGTAGCCGGCGCCAATATGTTCAAGACCGAATACACAGATGAGCTGAAGGAGATTGCTGCCCTCTACATCCACAAGCAGCCTGGCCAGGAGGGGGAGACGTTTCTCAGGAAGACCTGCTCTAAGCTCCTGGAAGGCGGATATCCGGGACAGGTCAAGGTCTGGAGCTGTGCGGATCTGGGCGCTGATGATCCCAGTGAACTCTACATCAAGTGCGGGAAAGAGGGCGTCGCGCAGAAAATCAAAGAAGTTATCAACAAGGCGGAGGCGGTTGATCTAACGGCCTTCGCAACGAAACAGCAGAAATACGCCCTGGTAGACCCACCTATTGTGCTGAAACAGGTAAACGGGTGGACGTTCTCGGAACGTGGCCTCTCTTGCATTGTGAAAAAGGGAAAGGATTCCTTTATCGAATATTTTTGCAGGACACCCATTCTATTGGCCAAACGAATTAAAAATCTGATGACTAACGAGGAAAAGATTGAAGTGGCCTTTAAGCGGGACGGGCAGTGGGTAAGCGCAATCTATCCACGGGCTACTGTCTTTTCCAGCCGTGGCATCATGGAACTCTCCAGTCTGGGCTGTACTGTCACGTCCGAAAATGCAAAGCAGGTTGTGAAGTTTTTGGGGGCGCTGGAAGCGGCAAATATTGAAGAAATCCCCAAAGTAACCGCGACCTCCACCTTTGGCTGGCAGCCGGGGCGGCAGTTCGTCCCAGGCCACGCCGGTGATCTATATCTGGATATCGACCCTTCTCAGCAGCATTTAGCCGCTGGATTCTGCCAGAACGGCACGTTCGAGGCGTGGATCGCACAGATGGTGCCCCACAGGAAGCGTCACAAGTTCCGCTTTATTTTGGCCGCCGGGTTCGCCGCCCCGCTCCTGCGGATTCTGAAACAGCGGATTTTCATGGTCTACAATTGGGGCGGCTCCAAGGGCGGTAAAACCGCAGCCCTCAAAGCGGCGCTCTCCGCCTGGGGGGACCCGGAGCAGCTGATGGTGAATTTCAACGCAACACAGGTCGGTCTGGAGCGGACGGCATCCTTTTTTAATGACCTCCCGCTGGGCATCGACGAACGGCAGCTTGCGGGGGCAAAGCCGGGGGATCTGGCGCAAAAAGTGTACATGATCGCCTCTGGAAAGGGAAGGACGCGCGGCAGCCGGAGCGGAGGTCTACAGCATACCTACCAGTGGCGGACCGTGGCCCTTGCCACCGGCGAAGAGCCTATCAGTAGTGAGACAACGATGACGGGGGTCAGCACCCGTATGGTGGAAGTTTATGGGGCGCCTTTTGACAACGAGGCGGACGCCAGCAGGATGCACCAGCAGACGGCTATCAACTACGGTTGGGCGGGGATGGAGTTCATCCGGCGGATGATTCCCTTGGAGGATAAAGACCTTTGTACAGCCTATGAGAAAATGCAAGCTTTTATCACTACGAGTATCAGCGGAGGAAAAAGCACCGCACACAGTGCCAGTGTCTGTGTTGTAGCTCTGGCCGACGCTCTCATCGACAGTTGGTTTTTCAATCCGCCGTCAAGCATCGACCCGGCGCGTGATTACCTGGAGCCGCTGGGCATTGGGCCTGAGTCGTGGACTAAGGCAAAGTGTATGGCGTTGGAACTGCTGCAAGAACAGATCGACAACAACAGCTCGGATGTCAATGAGAACGCTGTACAGTTCCTCACGGACTGGGTACTGGCCAATCAGAATTTTTTTGGAGAATTCGCCACTGGAACCTGCTATGGGTTCAGTGAGTTTGACAAGGGCGCTGTCTACATCTACCCCACTAAACTGACCGAAGTATTGACCCAGGCGGGCTACAGCCCCCGCAAAACCATGAAGTATCTGGCAGAGCAGGGCCTGATTTCTGAGGCTATGGAAAAGAACGGCAAGAAGACATATTCTATCGTCCGCAGGTTCCAGGATCGTTCGAGCCGGTTTGTGGAATTTTTCATTGGAAAACTAATTCAGGATGACAGCCAGACCATCATAGCACTTATCAATCAGGCGGCAGTGGCTACTACCATTCAAACAAATGCAAACTGTACAAAAGAAAAGAAGTTGCCAAGCTCTCCTGCTGCTGCGGATGAGCCGGTAGATGGATTTCCCTTCTAGTTTGTTACACCTAATAAGAAGGTTCGAATAGGTGTAACAGCAGGTGTAACGTAATTAAAACTCGCAAACGCTTGCGCCGCAATGGGTTTGAGATTATGTTACACCTGTTACACCTATTACACCTGATTTAATACCATACACGAAATTTGGATCGTGATAACCTGGACGTCCGGGTTGGTTTTATGCTCTTTCTAAAAAATGCAGTGTATCTAAAAAATTAGGTGTAACAAGCCGCAGAATAGCCGTAATCCTTAGAGCCGCAATAGTTTCAAGCGTTACACCTAAATTTTTCAGTTAGGTGTAATGTGGCCGTTAAACCGGAAATCTTCCAGGGCTGCTTTTCTTGTACGGTTTGATCTATGATAAGAATTTAACAAACTTTTACCGAGCGGGAACTTAACGATTACAGCGGTGGGGACGCCAGATGCAAATCCCCAAACGCTTGGGAATTTGGAGGTACATTATGACAGCAAAAGAGTTAGCTGAAATGCTCGACCGCCGTGAACGTGGCATGGAGATTACCAAGGCTGAGGCTCGGCGGATTTCCGAGTCTAGCCTAGTGGTGGTCTATGGCTACTCTGACGACAATGTGGAGTTTGTCGGGGCCATTGACGATGAGGTCGGGGCCTATGAGGGTGCCACCGTCTACCTTACTTCTGCCGGTATTCTTCAGGAGCCGGACTGTGACCGGGAGGATTGCCCCTACTTCACCAAGGAGCGGGAGAAGGCCAAGACCATCAAGGCCGTGTGGCACGATGAGGGCGGTCCCTGCTGGACGTTCGAGACGGACATCCTCCACAAGACCTTCACCATCATGGAGGACGGCGAACCGTGGTGCATCGGGATCGTGTTCAGCATGGCGGATTTGGAGGTGACGGTATGAACCTCAAACCGTGTCCATTCTGCGGCTCACATGACGTAGCCATCATGCGGGAGGGCAAGAGCGATAAGAACGCCGCTTACCGGGTGGTGTGCCGCCACTGCAAGACCAGGGGTCCGAAGACATGGGTGCAGCTCTGGCATGACACCAAGTTTGTCGCCCAGGGTCAGGCGGGGACAGCCTGGAATAATCGGCCTGGTCGGAGGGGAACTCCGTGAAATACTGCTGCAATGAATACAAAAACAAGGACTGCCCCGTTAACTACAAAAATGCGCCCAAGGGAGCGCCGATTCAGATTGCCGCCCCTTTGTGGCTCAAAACAATGCACGGGCTACAAGCGCCCGTGAGGCGATGGAGGAATCATCATGAGTTTTTCAATCGAACTGCCCCAAACCTACACATTTTCCCTTTGCATCGACCGGGGAGGCCACACCATTGTTGACACAACGGTCGAAGTGCCGGACACCAGAGAGGGAATCACCAGAGCAAAGAGAACCATCCAGCGTCTGATGAACGAGTACGCCCCGGTCATCAAGGCACTGGAGCCGGTGGGACTGAACCCGGAGAGCCAGGCCCCCACCGACCTGCCGCCGGCAGCGGAGACCGCACCCACCCCGCCCCCTGAGAAAAAACCGGAGGGGGCACGAGGGCTGCTCCGTCTCCGTTGCCCGGAGTGCGGGAACACATTCGGAACCTTCCTGCGGGAGTACCAGACCGAGGTGGAGTGTAAGTGCGGCCACCAAATCAATCTCACGGGCCAGCTTGGCCGGTACCACGCTACCTGCCCGTATTGCCAGCATGAGAGCTGGGGCAAGACGAACCTGGAGGACCCGGAAATCACGGTTCGGTGTAAATGCGGAGAGGATGTTACCTTGGAATGGACACCCTCGGAGAAAGAGTACCAGAACTGAAGGGGGACACACACATGGAAATGGAATACGGCAATCAGAAGGTCAACCTGTTCCGCTACCCCTTCTGCGGCAGCACTCCGCTGATTCACAGCTACCGGAACCAAGGGCGGCAATGGTATCGGATTAGATGTAGCAATGACAACGATAAATGCTGTATCATGCCGGAAACCATGGCTCACTTGAAACTGGTGGATGCCGCCACCGACTGGAACCAGCGGGACTGGAACCAGGTGCCAGAGGGAGAGGAAACGAATGGCTAAGAAATACATTGACAACCGCGGATGGAAGTACCAGGTCATGAGCGGCCTCGGCGAGAACGCCTTTAAGGCCCGGTACCAGCGGCCGGAGAAACACGGCGATGTCGGTTGGAATGGGCTGGCCGCCGTTCCGTGGCGCGGAAGCCGTAAGGAAGCCCAGACCGACCTTGACCAGCTGGCGAAAGAGAAAGGATGGATGGAATGGAACGGTTGACAAGCAGAGAGCCAAGAGTTAGCGGGATGCCGGGCGTGTGCTGTACCCATTTTGAAGGCAGAGACTGCCAAGCCATACAAGGTCGTTGCGCTGACGGATGTGTATGGGAAGAGGCTGCATGGGACCGTCTCGCCGCCTACGAAGACACCGGCCTGGAGCCGGAGCAGATCATGGCGTTGATTTCGCCGCCCAACGAACCCTTCACCCTGGACGAGCTGCGGGAGATGGCGTGGGCCCAAAGCCCGGTATGGTGCAGCGACATAGATGGGGTCCACGCCGGACTGCTGTGCATCCGGGATGATTGGCATACTTCTGAGTGAACGCCGTATGTCTGGCTGCTGGATGAAGAAGGGCATCCTGGCGTCTATTCAGTACAAAGTTTGATACAGGCCGGAGGAAACGCCATGAAAATAAAGCCGATTCTCTTCAGCATGGGAAAATCTATGACGATGACGGACTGTATGTGATTGCCGAAAACCAGAACGGATGCATAGAGCAGATTGCACTTCCCTACCGCCCCGGCCAGACGCTTTATGTCCGCGAGACGTAGACTTTGTGGAACGGGAATTATGAGTACAAGGCAGATGTGGATGATGGATTCGGGCCGTTTTGTTCAAGCTGCACCGCAGTTTGTCCTAAGTGTGGGCAGCATTGCGGGAACAGCGGGCAGGGCCTTATCTTTCATTGTCAATGTGGGTGGTCTGGCAAATTGCTTAGCGAGCATGACTTCAAGATTTTAGAAAAATTCTTTCGGAAGTGCTTCGAGCGGGACCAGGCGTCCAAAGACGCAATTGCATTAGATCAAATCTGACACGGCTATTTAAAGTTCTCCATCGGACCTTGAAAGAACGGGCAACATCATAGCGGAAGTCGTAGGATCTGGGGCGGCTATTAAGAGTAGGGCGCACTGATAGGAGAGGGAACCACCGCAGACGCGGCCATAGGGGGGCGCAAATGGATAACACATTTCCTGTACGGTTGAGAGAGCTTCGGGAGCAGAGAGGAATCAGCCGAAAAACACTTTCAGAACTATGTGGACTTACACACGATGCCGTCCGTAGATATGAACGGCGACAAGCTGTTCCAACTATGCCGGTTTTGGTCTCTCTTGCGGAGTATTTTGGTGTATCCATAGACTATCTTGTTGGACGGACAGATGAAAAAAATAATTGCAATTCCGCTTAAAAGCGGAGCGGCATTGAAAATACCTGTTACACTAGAGGGCAGGAGAAATACATCGTTTCTCAGGGCTGGATATTAACTTGCCTATTACTTGTTTATTATCTAGCTATTATCTTCTTATTATCTGTTTATTACCGCTATACTGCGGTATATCGTCCGATTATTATTTGCTTATTACTGAGGGTGTCGCAATGGAACCGACTCTGAAGGAGCGCGGCTTTTATCACTGGCCTGTGTGGCGGCGGGTGCGGAAGCTGGCCTTGCAGCGGGATCATTATCTTTGCCAGCTCCGGCTACAGGGCTGTACCCGGATGGCCACCGAGGTTCACCACATCAAGCCGGTTGACCA
>OOIH01000807.1_pt1 | contig 14018 bp, 13 predicted proteins | sample 1691801 | NCBI WGS metagenome assembly OOIH01 (sample SAMEA1061690, study PRJEB22710) | metagenome
TATTCCATCTCGACCAATATCATCAATAGCACAACTACCTACATGATTATTCTGATCGTATCTATTGGTAATACACATATATTTTAATGGATACATCGCCTTTTGCATCTATTCACCTCCTTTCTATTTTATTTTATCAATATAAAAATCAAATAATATTATATTCTACTTTTATATTCAAAGTATTATATGAACAAAGAAAAAAAGGGACAATGATGTTCCCCTATCCATTTGAATTTAATTAAAATTTATTTTATCCTTTCCATTTGTAAAAATGTATATGTTCCATCATCATTAACCTGGTAAGTAAAACGATATTGTCCTGCCTTATCTTGATAGTAGTTCCAGTCTATAATACCCACATTGGAAAAATAAAGAAAACTATCATTAAATTCATTTTTTCCCAGTAAAATAGTACGATCATAATCTTGATAATAATAAGCCGTAAACTCATCTTCTGCTTGATGTTCTCCACCACGATTAAATACTACCAATTGATCTAAATAGATTTTATCGCCTTTCTTTACCGTTTTTATAAATTTTGTACTTATAGAAGGCGAACAAATTGCACCACAATGAGATTCCACCCAATATTTATCATTTTCTAATAATTGAAATTCAGACATACAACTAGTACCTAGTATTAAATCAAAAGAAGAATTCTCACCAAAAAGTTGATTTTTCATATTTAAAATTTCATCTAATGTAAAAACACGATTATTTCTATATTCTTCACTTACTAAAGACTCTTTTCTTTTTTTGATCAAATTTAATATTACTATTCTGTTTTTATCTTTATTCGTTATGCTATCAGCAGTAGTCAAATTATATTGATAATAAGATTCAAATACAAATCCACACCAATCTTTATCATATACCATATGATACAATTCCTCTGCTAATTCTAATGAAATCGGTTCTTCTTTTATCTCTTCCACTGGAGGTTTTTCTTCTACTGGAGGCTTTTCGTCCCCTGGTTTTTGCTCTATTACTGGTAGATCGGGTTCCTTGTCTTTATGATTAGATGTTAAAAGCAAAACTCCACCACTAGTTAACAAAATAATTCCTACTATTCCAATAATTATCCATATTTTATTTTTCATTTGTACCTCACTTGTCATATTCTTATATTTAATTATACAGCAATCGTCAAAATTTACAATAAAATTTGTTAAATCTATTTATTCTCATTCCATAGAAAAAAGAGGAATTGCTTTATTATTCCTCTTTCTTTATCTGCTTTAACGTCTGTTCCACTATAGTTACACGATTTTCTAACTTTTGTAAACCTTTAGAAAAATCTTTGTCATCTAATTGCATCTGTTCAATACTTTGCAAAGTGCTATCTAACTTTTCTTCAATTCTTACAATTCTTTCCGTATCTTCTTTCGATTGACTTTTAGCCTCTTGTCGTCTTGCAATATAAAACGTAGCTACACTGATGGTTACACTAATCAATGTGCATAAAAATACAATTTCTACTTGCATAAATATACTTTAAGCAACACGGTTCCAAACATAAATCGTTTCACAGGGAGACAAATTATCATGGGGTGTACTCTCTCCTGTTTCATACGTCCAAATATCAGAATCATCCTCGCTATATTGGGTTACCCATGAGCCACTTCCTGGTTGAACTTGGATACTGTGAAGTCGTATAAGATGCACATGACTTGGCATTTCTTCAGGCGTTAGCGACACCGTCTCACTTCCTAACTGTAATCCTGCTTGGTTATATTTAGCATTATCTGGATCAACGCCAACTAGTGATCGACCCTTGGATGCTAATTCCCACTCTCCAAACCCTAAATATTCTCTGGGATTTTGACCACTATAAGATAAGAAAGGATGATTAATCGGATAAATTAAATCTAACAAATCCTTATTTTCATAATAGACATTGCATGTAAATACAGCCTTATCCTCTCCTTCACTATAAATAGGGTTTCCCCTTAATATCACTTTTGATACTTTAATTGTGGTATCCTCACTACTCATATCACATAATTCATCTAATGCCACTAACTCGATTTCATATTGCTTATTCTCATCAAATTCCTCTACTAAATTGACATCATTTAAAATAAATGTTCCATTTTCTATCGTAGGAGTTAATGGGATAAAATTAGACCATTCCCCACTAGATTCTTTATAACGATATTTTAATTGTAAAGTATTTTCAACTTCTCCAAAACTTCCTTGATAAAATGTTCCACTACATTTTATATATACCTCTTTTGAAGTACGATCCACTCTTGCCATTGTTACTTCATCAAAAGCTATCTTCTCATAGTCCACCATTGTTAATGTTTTTTCTACAACAGTTACTAAATCTCGATTATCGGTCACGGTTACAGTAAAACTACCATTTTCAATATTTTCTAATACGCCTTCACTTCCATTAGCACTTTTTAAACCACAATCGATTTGATAATTCTTAATTGTCGTATAATTTTTAGGCGTTGCAGTAATTAAATAAGTAACATTACTAAAATGCTTGATTAATTTTTGATTGTTTCCTGTTAATTGATTTGTTTTTGTATTACTATCAATTAAACTTACTTCCACGCTAGGACGATTTATTTCTTCATCTACTCCAATTTGCATTATAGATTCACTAATACCAATTACGGTATCATTTTGATAAGTTGTACATTGTAATTGACAATTAGCATTAGCCTCATTGGGCATTTCTTCATAAAATGATTCTGGAATTACCCACTTTAGTGTATCTTCGTTAAAACCTGTTGCTATTGTTCCTGATTTTTCTTTGAATGAATACGTAATTGTATGTGTAAAATTATTATGATATCGTTCTAAATAAAGATTAACTTCATCCAAAATATTTCCATTATCACAAGTTAATTTAGATGCTCGCCTGATTTTCGTTAAGGTAAAACTTGTTGATAAATAACTAGATCCTATTGGCTCATAATACGTATCATAACTAGAGGAAATACTTACACTTTTTGAACCATCAGATAAATGAGGTATAGTAAATACTACACTTCCCAAGTAAGCAACTTCACCTTTTTGTACATTCCAACCACCAATAGAAATGATTTGCTCTTGATCATCCACACGAATGATGACATTTCTAGCTTCAGAATACGATCCTCCTCCCCCATTTAAAGAAAGTAAATAAAAATCTACTTTCACTTCACTTGTGTTTTCTTCTTGATTAATATTTTGTTCACTATATACAATTTTTGTTCCCATCCATTGACTATTCGTAAACGCTCCTTGTATGCTTTCCAATTTTTCATCACCTTTTCTTTTATGGATATTTTTTCATTGCAATGATTTAGATATGACTTTTATCATACCCAATTTAATATATGAAATAAAGAAAAAAGGATCTATTATATTTTTCCTAGAAAAAAACATTTAATTTACTTTTTCCTTGGTAGACTTTCCTAAGGCAAGGTGGTAAAATATTTTCGAGGTGAAAAAAATGAACGTGGTAATAAAGGTTAGCGAAGAAACAAAAAAAAAGATGATAGAATATTATAAAGATAAAAAACGAGATAAGGTAATTCCTTATGTAGTGTTTCAAGCAGAAGATATGGATACGGTAATTACAATGTATGAATCAGGTAAAGTTATGTTTCAAGGTGTCAGTGCAGATGTAGATGCGACGATGTGGCGTGAGATGGATGGGCAAAAAAGTGAGGAAGTAGAAAAAAGAGAAAAAATAGAGAGTAAGTATGCTTATTGTAACTGCGTTGGTAGTGATGAAGTAGGTACAGGTGATTATTATGGTCCTATCGTTGTTACTAGTTGCTATGTAAAAAAAGAAGATATTAATTTTTTAAAAGAGTTAGGCATTAAAGATTCTAAAAAGATTACCGATGATATCATTTTAAAAATTGCACCACAAATTGCTAAGAAAATAAAGTATCGAAGTACGATTTTATATAATGAAGAATATAATGAAAAGTATCATAAAGATTTAAATATGAATAAGATTAAAGCGATTATGCATAATAAGGTTTTATATCAAATGATGCAAGAGGAAAAACCAGAGATTGATTATATTATTGTCGATGAATTTGCCAAGGAAAACAGATATTATCAATACATTGAAGGCACTGGTCCAATTCAGCGGGGAATCACTTTTATGATGAAGGCTGAAGATAAAAATCCCGCGGTAGCGTGTGCTTCGATTATTAGTCGTTATTTATTTTTAAAAGAATTTGATAAACTAAGTGATTTCGTACATACTCCTCTACCTAAAGGCGCTGGACCTATGGTAGATGATATTGGTAAAGAGTTAGTAGAAAAATATGGGGAAGAAATTTTAAAAAAGGTTGCTAAATTAAATTTTAAAAACACAGAACGAATTTTACAAACGATGATTTTTTAAAAAGAAAAGAAATTTCACAAAAAGGAACTTCTTTTTTTCCTACTCTTGAATATTAAAAAGTGCTAAAGGCGTTTTTCTCTATCAAGCTTCACGTATTATGTTACAGCATCAAACAAAAGTTTGTCCTTGTAACCTACTTTTCTATTACGACGACAGCTCTGCCACCGTTTCCAATCGAAGTAGCCTCGGTTTCCTTGTACAAGAACCTGTAGCTGTGCACACGCCAAGCGCGAGATGAGCCAGACGAAACCGCGTTCATTGTCCAATACCCCCAGTTTTTTCCATATACATCTCCTGTTTGATTCACTGTTCCTCCATAACTTGTAGAACTGTTTAAATAATTGCACATCCATATTGGACATGAACTATTACTAGAAGTACACCCTAAGCCCTGAGCTTCTTGTACAGTTATCATTCTTGCTTTTGCTGTTCTTTCTCCTAATGTATATGTATTGGTTGTACAAGAATTATATGATGAACATCCAGTAAAGGCATTATCTTTAAATACTGTTGTTCCCATTGTATATACTTGGTTAAGTACATTTGTCCATCCTACTGTGGCCCTTTCTAGTGCTGATAGTATAGTTAATGGTCCTTTGGTATTAGCAGCAGTATCAGCATACCATGCTGTATCATATACTGTATTTTCTCGTTGTTGTAAGGTCAAAGTATTTCCATTATCACTTACTACATGAAAATATTTTTCTTCGGTATCGTTTACTTTATATTTTAGAATAGTTCCAGTTGGATATGTCTCTGGTGCTTTTCTTAAACTCACACAAGTATTCTCTTCTCCAGTGACACAAAAATTAGATGCTCCTGATGTTTGATTATAAGTAAATATTTTCCTTATGTTGGTGTTAGATGTTCCTTGAATTGGTTGTTCCACAGGTTCTCCCATTACATCTTGTTTAGCATACACATTAATCTTTACACCATATTTTCTTGATTCTCCATTTGGTATATTTGCATTTTCATCTATCCATAAACGTAAACGATAATTGTGAATTGTTGTACCTTCATTAATAAAAGTTCCAGAATCTAATATCATCGAACCAACGGGTGAACCTAACTGCGTTTGATTCTCTCTTGGAATAAAGTTTGTTGGCATTAATATTTCTTCGTAAGTTGTATCTGGATCAATTGCTCGTTCTAAGTAAAGTTTTACCTCATTATCTAACAAAGGTTCCATATCCATAATAGGAATTTTTACTGCTGTTACTTCATAGCCAATTAAACTAGATTTACCTAGTGTTGCTGTAACGGTAAAATCAAAAACATTATTGGTTCCCGTTAATATCTTCCCCGTTTCATCACTCATGGGATAAGTTTCATTTAACGTGATTCCTGTTTTTCCTTCGGTATAGGTTAACATAATCATTGATGTCTCTAATGTATTTTCTACAGTTCCTTCTTTGGAAAAAGTAAACGCTGTAAAAGTCACACCAACGGTTGCTATAATTAACAATAAAATCATAATACTTGGCAATATCCATTTATTTTTCTTCATTTTTTACACCTATTTTCCTTATTATTCTCTTTTAGATTACCCCATTTTTGTTAAAAAATCACAAAAGTTAACTAATTATCAACTATAACTTTTTTCTTAACTGAACACAAAAAAGAATGAAAACTTATGTCTCACTCTTGTTCTTTTTGAAATAACTTTATTTTAAAAGCTTCCCCCCCCCCTAGTTAATCTAGGGTAAACTTGATTTTGGACAGGGTTAAAATCATAAAAATTATTTACTAAATTCATCATTTAACACCTTCCTCTATCTTTAGCTAATTGTATCATATATATTTTTTGATTGCAAACAAATTTTTATTCGTACAGCCCTAGAAGAAATAGGTCAATACCTTCTTTTATATTGATTTTTCCTGTTTTCATCTCGGTATCTAAATTGGCTAGTTGATGAATATAGCTTAATAAAGTTTCCTTAGAATATTCTGAAAGTACCTCCTTAGCTTTTTCTACGCGATAAGGATGAATTCCTAACGTCGATGCAATTTGTTCTTTGTTATAGTGATCACTAACTAACATTTTCACTTGATACAAAAGACGAAACTGTGAAGAAATAAGGGATAAAATCTTTAATGGCTCAACGTTTAACGTCAATAAGTCATCATAAATTTGTAAAGCTTCTTTTGTTTTTTTGTTCACTATGGCATTGGTTAAAGAAAAAATATAATTATCATCCTTGTTAATACTTCGCATAACTACTTCTTTTGCATCCTTTAGAGAAATCGTTGTATCAGGAGCATACAACATTAACTTTTGACATTCGTTCACTATTTTTCCTACTTGACCATTGGTACGTTCGATAATTAAAGGAATAACACCATTTTCAATGGTAAAAGAAGATAATTGTTCTTGAATTAACTTTGATAAATTTCGTTCCCCTGTGATTATCTTGGCTTGCTTTTTAGCTAGTTTTACTATTTTCTTACGTTCATCTAACTTATCACAGATGAATACGACGACACTGCTAGGATTAGGATTAGCTAAATATTTTTCTAGTCGAGAGGTAAGCTTCTCATCTAATTTCGTATCCCCTGCTTCAAAACATGTCGCATGAAACACAACGATACCCTTCTTTTCGTCTAAAAAAGAATAAGTATTGGCGTCTTCTAATACATCTTCTATACTGTTTTCTAATAAATCATAGGTATTTATCGACTGATTTTCTAAGTGATGTTCTTTTTTTATTTTCTCTAATTCTTCCTCAATGATATATCCATCACTGGAGGTAATCACATACAACAAGGGTAACATTATTTTCTAATCTCACTTTTAATGGTGGCGATAATTGACTCTAAATTTTGCATCGTCTTTCCAGATCCTCTAGCAAAAGTAGCACTACCTCCCCCTTTACCATCAGAAAACTGTGTTGCCATTTTCATCATATCACCAGCATTCGTACTACAATTACTTCTAGCCATATATTGAATAGAACCATCTAAAGCCACATTAACAAAGAAGATAAAACCACACCCTAAGCGATTTAATAAATCGTCCACTAATTCTTTTAATACTTCCATATCCATATTTTCTACGACTTGAAATAGACAATTTACCTCATTAATTTGCTCTTGTTTATCTAAATAATTATCAATATTATCTAAAGCTTTTTTACGTTTTTCTATTATATAATCTTTTTCTAGTTGCTTAACTTCTGCTTGAATGTACTCTAACTCATTACGATTAAAGATAACATCGCAATAAGATACTGGTTTAGCATTATCAATTTCAACATCAAAGGTTAAGATAATACCTTCTAATTTTGCTTGTTTAATTAAAGTTTTTGCTTTCATTAGTTGTTTAATCATCTCATCATTATATGGTTTAATGGCAGCAAATAAAGCTTCTTGAATTTTATCCATTGTTACCGCTTCAATACGATACACATTACTTCCTTTAGACTCGCAAGAAACAATGGCAAAATTTTTAATATCTTTCGTGTTTTTGACATGAGTCCCCCCACATAATTCAATAGAATCTCCAATTTGGACAACTCTTACTTTATCTTGATATTTTTCTTTAAATAAAGCTATTGCTCCCAAATCTAGGGCTTTATCTTTATCCATGGTTTTAATAACAGTAGTTAAGGAACGATTAATAATTTCATTGACTCTATTTTCAACACTTTGAAGAGCTTCCTCACTAATTTTAAATGGATAAGTAAAGTCAAAACGTAAACGCTCTTCATTCACATCAGACCCTGCTTGTTTTACATCATAATCTAACACTTCTCTTAGTGCATATTGTAATAAATGAGCACTACTATGATTAGCTTCAATAGAAATTCGTCTTTCTTTATCTAAAACCTCTTCACAGTCATCTTTTAATTTAATCTTCCCGTCTAATACTTTAACTTTATGAATGTGTTGTCCATTTGGTCCTTTAAATACATCAACAACTCTTGCTTTAAAATGTTTTCCAATAAGCATTCCTGTATCATGAATTTGTCCTCCACTTGTCGCATAAAAACACGTTTTCTTTAAGACAACATACCCTTCTTTAGCAAGTTCTTTTACCTGTTTATCATTAGCGATTAGAGAAATTACATTACTTTTAAGGGAATATACATCATAAACAAAGGTAGAATCTTTTTTTAAAGATAGAAGTGCTTCTTGTTGTAACCCCATGGAACTCATTTGTTTTCTATTCTTCTTTGCTAATTTTTTTTGTTCTTCCATACACTTATCAAACTCTTCTTTAGAAACACTATACCCTGCTTCTTCTAAATACTCTAAGGTAAGTTCAAAAGGAAAACCATAGGTATCGTACAGTTTAAAAGCATCTTTACCACTAATTTTTTTGCTTTTTGCTTCTTCCATTAATTCATAAAGTCTACGTTCTCCTGCTGCTAGGGTACTATAAAATAAGTTTTCTTCATCTAAAATTAAAGTTTTTACTATGGCTTGTTTTTCTTCTAGTTCTGGATATGCCTCATGCATAATATCGACCACGGTATCCACTAATCGATACATAAATGGTTCATTTAACCCAAGTTTTTTTCCAAAACGAACACTTCGGCGAAGTAATCTTCTTAATACATATCCTCTACCAACGTTTTCAAAGTGAGCCCCATCACTAAGAGCAAAGGTTAAAGCCTTAATGTGATCAGCAATGACTTTAAACGGCATACTTCCATCATATAAAGTATCAGAAATTTCTTCAATTTTATCGATAATCGGACGAAGTAAGTCTGTATCAAAATTACTATCAACATTTTGAAAGATTAAACACCAACGCTCTAGTCCTGCTCCTGTATCAATATTTTTATGAGGAAGTTCCTTATATTTTTCACGTGGCACACCACTTTTCGCGTTATACTGGCTAAAAACATTATTCCAAATTTCAATGTAGCGTTCTTGTTCTAAATCGTTTTTGAATTTTTCAAAGGCATCCCCAGCTTTATCGAATTCTATTCCTCGATCATAGAAAATTTCACTATCTGGACCTGATGGACCTTCACCGATTTCCCAAAAGTTTTCATCTAATCGAATTAAATGATCTTCACTCATTCCTGCTTTTTTCCATAATTCAAAACTCTCATCATCGTGCGTGTAAATGGTGATATATAATTTTTCTTTAGGAATAGCAAAATATTTCTTACTCGTTAATAATTCATAGGCATAGGCTATGGCTTCTTTTTTAAAATAATCACCAATGGAAAAGTTTCCCATCATTTCAAAAAAAGTTTGATGACGTTTAGTTACGCCTACGTTTTCAATATCATTGGTACGAATACATTTTTGAATATTGGTAATTCTTGGAACTTCAGGGGTTTGTCTACCATCAAAATATTTTTTTAAAGGAGTAACACCAGCATTGATCCAAAGTAGGCTATCATCATCAACAGGAATCAATGATGCACTGGGTTCAATTTTATGTCCTTTTTCTTCAAAAAAGGAAAGCCATGTATTTCTAATTTCTTGATGAGTCATGTATTTCATCTTCATCTACCTCTTTTCTAACAATATCTTTTGCTTTTTCCTCTAATTCTTCTAATGTCTTATCATTAACAATATCATAATCGTAATTATGATAATTGTCTAATCCTGTCTCCGTTGCATGTTTTTTCTCATTTGCTGTTAACTCATTAGACTCTACTCTTGTAATATGGATTTTTACCGCAGGATAAACCTTGCAAATTTCTTGATACTCTAAGGCAAAGCGTATATCTGTAACAATAATCACGTCAAAGAAGCGACTAAGTATTTCCATATCTTCAATTAAACGGTTGATCATATAAAGTGGTTTATTCATTTCAACACGAATGATATCTGTTCCTAGTTTTTGTAAGAGTTCCCTTGGCTTTGTTTCTTCACTACCATCCCATCCAAAATAGTCTTTAATTAAATGCTTGATGTAACTAGAAACTTGCATGATACAAACTTTTTTCCCTAATTTTTCATATTCTTGTTTTAAATACTGTCCAAGGGTATCCTTTCCTTGTCTAGCTTTACCACCAATTAAGTATAGTTTCATAAGTTATCCTCCTTTATCATAAAGAAAAGGCCTTAATAGGAGCATTACTACGTAACACGGTACCATCCTAATTTGACCTTTTTCTTGTTAACGACAATTGCCGATGAAACAAAGAAAGTAGCTTTCTAATCACTTTTGGTTAAGTTCCACCTATTCTTAACTCTCTATATATTCAAAAAATGATTATACTTTTCTTTCTTTAACGTTTCCTTTTTATACCACTTTAATCATAACAAAAACTATAGTTTTTGGCAAGCACTTAAGAAAAATTTGCATACTTCTTGTAATAAAAAAGGTGAGACTTATTTTTTCATTACTATGTTTGTTCATCCTCTATATCAGTAACAAGAATATTATTAGAAGTCATTCCCGTTACAAAAGCAGTCCCTGTTTCTTCATTTACAATAAAATTCCAATCAAAATTTCTTCCTGTCTTGTTAACAATCTTTTTTAAGAATCTATTATCTCCTAAAGCACCTCTATTAATCGTTGTTACATTAGATGGAATTACAATATACTCTAAAGGGGTACTATAAAATGCTCCAATGTCAATAGATTGTAATGTAGTTGGTAATTGAATTGAAGTAAAGCTGTTTCTTGCAAGAGAATCATTACCAATGTGGATAATACCTTCTGGTAAAGTTAATGAAGTTATTCTTAATTCATCAAGAGCATTATTTCCTATTTTGGTAGTTCCTTCCTTCACTATTATCTTTGATATTATACTATCAATAGCCATTCCAACAATATTACCATCTTGCTCAATAATTCCTTTTCCTATGGTTAGTTCATTTAACAAAGAATTAGTAGAAAAAGCGCCATTTCCTAAACTAGTAAGACTATTAGGAAGAGCGACACTGGTTAATTGATTATTAGAAAATGCATTATTTCCAATAGTTACTATTCCTTCTTCAAAAAACTGAGGTTAATTTATTTGCTTCAAATGCGTTTTCAGCAATAGATTTCACATGACTTGGAATAATTACACTGGCCAGTTCGTTTTCTTGAAAAGCAAACCTTTCGATAGTTGTTACATTACTAGGAATGATAATACTAGTTAATCGATTACTATCAAAAGCACTTTCCGAAATAGTTATTAATCCTCCTGGGAGTTCTACACTAGTTAATCTATCTTCATAAAAAGCAAAAGTTCCTATTGAATATATATTTCATCCTTTTCTAATGTTCCTTGTCCTAAGGTAAGATAAGATAAATTATAATTTTCAACAAAGGCAGAATTGCCTATAGTAGTTAAGGTATGAGGTAGTTCTATTTTAGTTAATTGGTTTGTAGCAAAAGCACCATTTCCAATTGTGCTTACCCCTTCTGGAACAAAAATATTCATTAAATGTTTATCATTAAACGCAAAATTCCCTATTGCTTCAACTAAAACACCCTGAATAGTTTTTGGAATTACTACATCCACTGGGGCATTAGGCATTTCATTTCCGTCACTATCTATTGCATAGTTAGTAATTGTTTTGGTCTCTTTATTAAAAACAAAGTATGACTCATCCGTTGGCGTTGGTTCTTCTTCTATTTCTACTTGTCCTTGCTTTGCATACACATTGATTTTAATTCCATATTTTCTTGACTCTCCATTTGGTATTTGAGCATTTTCATCTACCCACATTCGTAAACGATAATTGTGTATTGTTACTCCTTGATGAAAAAATATAGCCTCATCTAAAACCATGGAACCAGATAAAGTTCCTACTTCACTTGCTTCATGAAGAGGCACAAAGTGAGATGGTGCTAGTATTTCAAGGTATGTAGCATCAGGATCAATGGCTCGCTCTAGATAAAGTTTTACTTCATTATCTAATAAAGGAGTTACATCAACAATGGGAATTTTTGTAGCAGACACTTCATAAGAGATAACATTGTTTTCTCCTGTTAAAATTTTACCTTTCTCATCACTCATCGGATACGCTTCATTTAATAAAATTCCCGTTTTTCCTTCAGTGTATGTTAACATGATAGTTGATGTTTCTAACGTGTTTTCAACACTACCTTCTTTGGTAAAAGTAAAGGCCGCATAAGTTACCCCGATAGTTACACAAATTATCGATAGTAATAAAACTATAGCCACTATCATTTTCTGTTTTTTCTTTCATTATCTCACCTTTTCATTATTTTATTATCTCTTACTAGTATCCTATAAAATTGTCACCTTGTGTTAAGCGTTAGCAATTATTTGATACAAGAAAAAAAAACACGATTTTGTATCTAGTCTTGGAATATTCTTATCATATATGAAATTTACTTTAAAAGCTGCCCCCTAGTTAATTTTTTGCTAATTTTTATCTTCTGCACATCCTTTTATTTTTTATAAGAATATTCTATCAAAGACAAGAAGGATTTTCAACAATTTTTATACAATTTTAGAAGTTCAAAATTTGATTCTAAAATATTACAAGAGCAGTATTTTTATGCTACAATGTATACATATGAAGGAAATTTCATACAATAAAAAGGAAATACCTAATCTTTGCGAGTTAGGTACTATTCCTAATATATTTGATACTATTTTTATTCGTATAATCAAGAAAAAAAGACTTACCCAATATAAGTCTTTTCTAGTGAAATAAATGGACAATAAAAATCAAAACAATTCCACTACAAATGCCAAACAAGCTTGTCCTTTTGTCTTTATCCTTAACTAACGTTGGCAACAACTCTAAAAAACTAATATAGATTAACATTCCTAACGTAATGGATAATAATCCACCCATAATAAACGAACTATCAAAAAGGCCATGTAATGAATAAGAAAATAGTCCTCCGACAAAAGTCGATAAGGCAAGTAGTGCAATAATGCCAATCGTCTTTTTTTTCTTTTGATTGGTTCGATATAAAGTAGAAGTGATCACCATACCTAAAGGAATGTTGTGTAACCCTACCCCGATGCTTACTAAAATTCCTGTTGAAAATGAAGTAAGTAACGTAGAGTAAATGGCCATTCCTTCAATGATATTATGGATAATTAAGGCAATACTAGACACTAACCCAATGTGAGATAAGTGTGCATCATCATCTTCCTTTCCCTCATGATCATGGTGATGCGGAACAAAGACATCAAGTACTTTTAAAAGAATGAATCCAAGAAAGGCAAAAAGCAACACATCATACCACTTATCAAAGGCTTCAAACGCTTCAGGAATTAAATCGGTAATCATCAACATCACCATTACCCCAAATGCTAGAGAAATAGAAAACAATACAAAACGATCACTATTTTTAGATAAAAAGACGATACCTGAACCTAGCAACAAAAATAATCCCAATAATAAAGTAAAAAGTAAACTAGTCATCTCACCCATTAACGATCTTCTCCTCTTTTATTTAATCAACACCCAAGTAATAACAATAATGGCTAACATAATGCGATACCACATGAACACTTGAAAGTCGTGTTTTTTTAAATATTTTAACAGAAAAGAAATACAAAGTAAACCAATAATGAAACTAGTGATGATTCCAATGGCAAAAGTGATAATATTGGTACTGATTAAACTTATGGTTTCCCCTTTAAATAATTGTAGCACAACAGCTCCTAAAATTACTGGTGCAGATAGATAAAACGAAAACTTAGCAGCATCTTCTCTTTTGATTTTTAACGCACGTGCTGCAGCAATTGTTGTTCCACTTCGA
>OOIH01000546.1_pt1 | contig 14005 bp, 17 predicted proteins | sample 1691801 | NCBI WGS metagenome assembly OOIH01 (sample SAMEA1061690, study PRJEB22710) | metagenome
CGTGAAAACCTATCAGGATTTGCAGGAGTGTGGCGAGGATGAGGCCGCTCGGATTGCGTTCATCCGTGGAGCAATTGCCGACCACAAAAACAGCGCCATTTACAAAACCGCCGTGGACGCGCGGCTCTACTACGACGGCGAAAACCCCACCATCAACCGCTATGAAAAACTGCTCTACGATATGCAGGGCCGCGCCCATCGGGATATGTACACCGCCAATCACAAGATTGCCAGCAGCTTCTTTGGATTCGTGGTAGACCAAGAAGTCAGCTATCTTCTGGGGAATGGCGTGACCCTCTCCAAGGAAGCGGACAAGAAGAAGCTGGGCAGAAATTTTGACCAGAAGGTCAGTCAGGCGGCAGAATATGCCCTCATCGGCGGCGTGTCCTTCGGGTTTTGGAACCTGGACCATGTGGAAGTGTTTGAAATTACCGAGTTTGTCCCGCTCTACGACGAGGAAAACGGGGCGCTGATGGCTGGGATACGGTGGTGGCAGGTCAGCCCGGACAATCCTTTGCGCTGCACTCTATACGAGCCGGACGGATTTACAGAGTATCTTCGAGCCAAAGGAAAAGACATGGCAGTGATGAAGGAGAAACGGGCCTATAAGCTCCGTGTCACCGGCGCAGAGCTGGACAGCACCAAGATATACCAAGGGGAAAACTATCCGGCCTTTCCCGTCGTCCCGCTGAAGAACAACCGGGAAAGCAAGTCTGAACTGTGGGGAAAACGGAATACTGTAGATGCGCTGGATCTGGCCTGTTCAAATATGGTCAACAACGTAGACGAGGGAAATCTCATCTATTGGGCGCTGGTCAACTGTGACGCAATGGATGATCTGGACGATGCCGCCTTTTTGCAGAGGATCAAGATGACCCGTGTGGTTCACGTGGACGGCGGCGAAGGAGCCTCAGCGGAACCACATTCCATAGAGGCCCCGTTCAACGGAACACAGTCCACCATTGATATGCTGGAGAAAAAGCTATATCAGGACTTCCAGGCGTTTGACGCGTCGGCGGTGACTGCCGGCAACCAGACGGCCACGGCAATCAAGGCCAGCTATGTGCCGCTTGACCTGAAAACGGACAAGTTTGAGCGGCAAGTGACGGAGTTTATTTCCGGTATTCTTGCTTTGGCTGGCATTGACGGAGAGCCTACATACACAAGGAACCAGATTATCAACAAATCAGAAGAAATTCAGTCTGTTTTGATGGTTGCGCCGTATGTGACACAGGAATATTTGACCCGTAAACTGCTGACCATCCTGGGCGACGCTGACATGGCGGAGGACATTCTAAAGCAGATGGCGGCGGACGATTTGGGCAAGTTCGACGGCAACGCCAATGACATCGCAGACACCGCCACGGACACGCCGACCACAGATGAGGCCATTGACGCCGCCGAGGAAGCTGTAGGGAAACACTGAACGACTCCCAGATCTCCAGCCTTATCACGGTAATTAAGGGCCTGAAAAGCGGAGACATCACGGATGGACAGGCCGCACGGATTCTGATGACCGCCATTGGCGTGACGCGGGAGGAAGCGCTGGCGATTATAAGGGGTGAGGAATGATGGATAGAATCAGAAAGTTTTTCCGGCAAATTTTCTGCAAGCATTATAATGCTGATTTACTCCGCTGGCATTGGACACACGGGCCTTACGGGAATGAGCCTGCTTTTATTGAAGCGGAATATCGTTGCAAAGAGTGTGGAAAGACTGTCTATCTGCACCAGCGCGGAAAAGAGGCCCGCGATTGGTCAAAGGCAATGGGAGAGCATAAAAAGGTATGAAGCGCAAGCCTGACCCCGCCCACGTTATAACCGACCGCGAGCTTGCCGCCCTGGAATCCCGCATCGCAGCCGAATACAAAAATGCCGCTAAGGAGCTGCAAGAGAAAATCGACGTCTACTTCGAGCGGTTTAAGGAGCGGGACGCAGAACAGCTCCAGCTTTTGCAGGAGGGGAAAATCACCCAGCAGCAGTACACCCAATGGCGGCTGGCGCAAGTCGGGCGTGGGAAACGATTCGAGGCCCTGCGGGACCGGGTGGCGGAGCGGATGACCAACGCCAATGAAGTGGCGGCGGCGTACATAAATGACACTACGCCCGGCTTGTACTCCCTTAACCGCAATTATGCCGCCTACACGATTGAACAGCAGGTGGGCGCGGACGTGGGCTTTGACCTTTGGGATGAGCAGACCGTCCGCCGCCTGATTGTGGAGCAGCCGGACCTTATGCCATACTACCCGCCAAAACGTGCCGTGAATCGAGGTATTGATTTGGCATGGGGAAAGCGGCAGATCACCGCCCAGGTCACCAGCGGCATTCTCCAGGGTGAGAGCATCAAGCATCTTGCGGACCGACTCCAGACCAACATCCCCACAATGAACCGCAACAGCGCCATTCGTGCGGCACGTACTGCCGTGACGGGGGCGCAAAACGCCGGGAGGCTGGACAGCTATTTCCGCGCTGAGGAAATGGGCATCAAGCTCAAAAAGCAGTGGGTGGCTACGCTGGATAATCGGACGCGCCATGCCCACGCTGCGCTAGATGGGCAAGTGAAGGACAACGACAGGCCTTTTGAGGTTGCCGGATATACCATTATGTACCCTGGGGATCCGTCGGCCGCACCGGAAATGGTCTATAACTGCCGATGCACCATGATCGCAGAGGTAGAGGGCGCGCCCAAGCCACCCAACCCTCTGCGGCGGGCCAGGGACCCGGAGACGGGGAAAAATATAGTGATTCCCGACATGACCTACGCCCAGTGGGAATCCTGGAAATCCTCAGAAAACCGGTATGTGTGGGAGACGTTCCAGAGGAAGGGCCGCAACATCGCTGGGGATCAAAAGCAGTTTGAAGAATACCGGTCTGTTCTGGGTAAAAACGCGCCAAAAAGCATTGTGGAATTCCAAGATTTGAAGCATAATGGTGGTGAAAAGTGGGAACGGCTGAAATCCTTCCGCCGGTATAAAGGCCGCGTTCCGGAGGCAACACAAGCTGACTTTGAAAAATATCTTGCGGTTAAGGAAACCGGAGTAATCGGAACGATCAGAGTGCCTCCCGAGAAGATAGACGCTTCGGCGCTGACATTCCGGGATGAACACGCCGCACGGCATGGCTGTACCGTCAAAGATGCCAAAGGATATGTTGAGAGCGCATATTGTTCCATAGCGAAGAAAAGATGGGATGGATTCAGCATAAACTACTATTCTGCAAACGGAGCGGCCTATGTTGATAAAGAAACGATGGAAATAAAAACATCTTTCAGCAGGAAAGATTATGACCCGAATACAAAAGCGATTTTGGAGGTGTTTGAATGAAAACGGTATATTGCCCCGTCATTGATGGACAGATAGATGGAACAACCTGCACGGAGATCGTTGATGTGGCTGATGGACTTATTAACAAAAGAATCTTAGAGGATTATGATCCTGTTATCCTTTGGAACGAGGATCAGCGTCAAAAATGTTTGAACTGCAGGTGGCACGCAGATATCGAAGAGGAGGATTGATATGGCGGACACTGTTCGTATCGAAATCACCGACAACAGTGGCCTAGTCAAAGAGGAAATGCTTTCCGCAGCTCTGCGGGCGCTGGAGAAGTGCGGCCTCATTGCCGAGGACCACGCCAAGCGCCTTTGTCCCGTGGATACCGGAAATTTGCGCAACAGCATCACCCACCAGGTGGACAGCGGAGATCTGGCAGTATACATCGGCACCAACAGCGAGTACGCCGCCTTTGTGGAGCTGGGCACCGGTAAATACTACCCGGGCGGTCGTCAAACGTCGTGGGCGTATCAGGATGCACACGGCAACTGGCACCTGACACACGGTCAGCGGGCACAGCCGTATTTGAAACCGGCGGTGGCGGACCATGCGCAACAGTACAAAGGAATTATTGCGGAGGAATTAAAAAAATGAGGGATAGATGTGAAATTTGCGGTTCAACTTTTGATTTGACAGAAGTCTATGAACGCGCTTGTGACGAAAATTCTCCGTCTGCTACGCTTTGCGGAAAGTGCAAAAAGAAGTATTTTGATTATTTACTCCCTGACATTTTTGGATTTTCTTGGCGTATTCCAAAACTTCCTTATATCCACACATCAACGCTGGCGGAAAACTTGGTTTTAAAACACAAGACAAAAGATATAAAGAAGACTGATGATATGCAAGTAACCTACAACGGATTCACCGGGGAACTGGTAAAACTGGAACGAGTATCACGAGACAAATCCGACGTTCCGATTGGGATAAAATTCGACCAGCTACCGTTTGACCTTTCCATCTACGACAGCCAAAAGAATGTTACCCACTCCTTCACCGGCGTAAAACTGGAGGACGTGAAGTTCCTGGGCGGGGCGGTGACGTTCGGTAGCTGAAAAGCTGCAAATCAGTAGTAAAAAATCAACAGAAAGGATTGATGAAAATGTTGGTAGAGATTATGAAGTTTGGGCGCGAAGAGCGGGCTGGTTGCACCAGCCTAGATGTAGCGGAGACGTTCGAAAAAGACCATCGGCATGTACTTCGCGATATCCGCGAGTTGGGATGCAGCGATGAATTTCGAGTGTCCAATTTTGGACAGTCCTCTTACATTAATGAGCAGAACAAGATGCAGCCGATGGTAGTCATGACCCGTGATGGGTTCACGCTCTTGGCAATGGGCTATACCGGCGAACTGGCTATGAAGTTCAAAGAGGGCTACATCAAGCAGTTCAACGCGATGGAAGCGGCCCTTCGTGGAAAACTCGTTGAGCGAGAAAAGGGGATTGCTGTACGGCAGGCCCTGACAAAAGCACTCCAGCAATCCAACGAGGACGCCAGAATGTACGGCCACGCCTATTCTACATACACTAACTGCATCTATAAGGTGCTGTTCGGAATGGATGCTAAGCAGCTACGTGAGAAGTTCGGCATCAGCAAAAAAGATGGACTTCGAGACTGCTTTTCGCCAGAAGAACTGCGAGCAGTGCAGTCTATGGAGTGCTTGGTCAGCGGTCTGGTAGACTGCGGCTGGGAGTACCAAAAAATAAAAGATTTTATTCAAGCAAACAATTCTATGCGGCAACTGGCCGCTTAAGGAAAAACGATCCACAAAGCACAGCATTAGGACTGAGCGTGGACAGCTATCGAGGTTTTCTCGGTATCTGTCACGCTTTTTCTTTTGGTAAAACCCGCGAAGCACAGCGGCTTTTATACAATGTTCGCCCCCAAAGAACCGGGGACAAAGAAAAGGAGAACGAACAATGGCACTGACAAGGAAGTTTTTGAAAGCGATGGGCATCGAGGATGAGAAGATCGACCAGATCATTGAGGCCCACACCGAAACCGTGTCCAGCCTGAAAGACCAGCTTGACGGTCAAAAGGCGGACGCAGACAAGCTGGCCGACCTCCAAAAGCAACTGGACAAGGCCAATGCTGACCTGGAAGCCGTGAAGAAAGACGGCTGGAAGGACAAGCATGACGCCCTCAAGAAGGAATTTGAGGACTACAAGGCGGGTGTGACCGCCAAGGAGGCCAAGTCCGCCAAGGAATCGGCAGCGCGGGCCTACTACGAGAGCAAGGGCATCACCGGCAAGGCACTGGACATCGCCGTGCGGGGAAGTACCGAGGAAATCTCGGCACTTGAGCTGGAGGACGGAAAAATCAAGGACTTCGCCGCCCTGGAGGCCCTAGTGAAGGGCGATTTCTCCGGCCTGGTGAGCACCACCACAACCACCGGCGCGAATACTGCCCACCCGCCCGCCAACAACGGAGGCGAGAAGAAGGACCCTGTAAACACACGGGCGGCGCAGATTGCCGCACAGTACCACAACAATCTCTACGGAGAACTCAAAAAGGAGTGACAAAAAATGTCTTTTATCGGAAGCACCCAGAAGGGGCAGACCTATGCCCCCGGCTGGTTCCTGGCCAACAATGAGAACTGCACCCGGGAGACCCGCCAGATCGCCCAGGCCGGCGCGGTCACCGGCCCCAATGGGGCCAAGTACGTCAAGATGGGCACCGTGTACCCCGCCAATGACAACACGGCGGAGGGTATTGTCTATGAGGACGTGGATGTGTCCACCGGCGATATGCCGGGCAGCGTGGTGACGGCTGGGGAGATCTACGAGGACCGTCTGCCCGCGGCTCTTGCGGAGGCGGCAAAGACGGCTCTGTCTGGGAAGGGCTTTGCCTTCAAGACGGCCCCCTCCGTGACCAGGCCCTACTGAGAAAGGAGAGAAAATCATGCCTATTTGGAAGGACAACATTCTGGGCCTTGTGCCGGAGCAGGATTGGATGAGCATCGACTTTAACCCCGCCCGGCAGAACGACCCCATCGACGGTCTGTTTGACGATGTGCGGACCGACAACTTGGTGGCCTACTGGCAGACCATTGCGGCGGAGTATCAGATCCCTATGATGGCCCAGTTCCACGCCTTCGACACCGAGGCGCAGACCACCTTCCGGGTGCCTGTGGATACCCACTACATCGAGAAAGGCCTCGTCAAGGTCAAGATCAACCAGTCTGAGCGGATGCGGGCGCTGCTGCGTTCCGGCGTTCGGGAGGACGCCCTCTACGATTACGTCATCCGGGACGGCGCACGGCTGGCAGAGCAGGTAATCACCCGCTCCAAGGTGGCGAAAAATGAGCTGATGGCCACCGGCAAGATCACCATTAAGGAGAACAACCTGAATCTGTCCCCGGACTACGGCGTGACGGAGGAGCAGACCTCCTTCGAGCTGGATCTCTCTCCGAACGCGGACGTCACCGCCCAGATTCAGGCTATTGTGGACGCCGCTCTGGCAAAGGGAGTCACCCTCACGGGGCTCCAGACCTCCCGGAAGAACCTCACCAAGATGCGCAATAACGCCTCCCTCCAGAAGGCTGTCAACGGCAGTATCGGCGCGGGTGCTCTTCTGTCCGCTGGGGCGCTGGAGTCCTATCTGGAGACGGAGTTTGGCATCGGCAGAATCATCACCAATGATCTGACCTATGGCGCGGAGGCGGACATTGGGGAGGATGGCAAGCCCAAGATCACCACAGCCCGCTATTACCCCGATAACAAAGTTACCTTCTTCGCGTCCAACCCGGCGGGCCGACTGGGGACGTGCGCCTGGGGAGATCCGCCTGAGGCCACGGTGGGCAGCCTGACCACCGCATCCGCCAGCGAGGAGAGCCCCTATGTGTACATCGACCAGTGGACAGAGGACGATCCTAAGGTTCTGTGGACAAAGGCCAGCGCCCTGTTTATCCCCGTGCTGTACAACCCTTCCAGCCTGTGGATTGCCACCATCAAGGGAACGGAGTCCTCCACAAGAAGCGCTCAAACAGAGCCCCAGGCGGAGTCTGCCACGAAGATCAGAATGACCAGCAAGTAAAAAAGGTGGAAAATATGGAACTCAAAGACACAATCGCCATGATGGAGAGCGCCGACTATAAAGAGCGGTTCAAGGCCGAATATGAGCAGTTGCGTATCCGCTTTGAGAAACTGAACGCAATGCTTAGCAAGTGGGATGCCGGCACGCTTCCGTTTAACCCCACTTGTCCGAGAAGCACATATAACATCCAGGTTCGGGCTATGGCAGACTATCTTGCTGCCCTGGAAGCACGGGCCGTTATGGAGGGCGTAATCCTGTAATAAAAGGAGGGCGGCGCGATGCTGGAACAGATTCTGACAGAGCTCCACAACTGGTTCCGGGTGCGGGATGGGTTGAACGGAATTCATCCCGGCACCTATACCATCGAGGACGGCGGCATCACGCTGCCCTTCCTTCGTGACGGGCAGTATTTCCGCATCTGCGGCAGCGTGTTCAACGACGGACTGCACCAGTACGGCCCCGCAATGGAGATATTGCAGGATGAAACCTTTGACGGGGCTGTCTGGGCGTTGGCTATCCCCAAAACCGTGGTGGATCTGGCCGGAGAGATTGCCGCATGGCAGGAAAAGTACGGGGCGGTCATTGACAGCCCGTACACCAGTGAGAGCTTTGGCGGCTACAGCTATAGCAAGGCCAGCGGAGCCGGTGACATTGCCGGTTCCGGCGGCTGGCAGGCGGCGTTCCGGACCCAACTGAACCCATACAGAAAGTTGAGGGAGATTTGATGGAACTGTCCGCGTTGACAAAAGCGTTTCAAACTCTGATAGGCGCAGACGGCGACTTGCCAGATGCGGTGCTAAGGATATTAATGTCCCCAGAAAAGGACAGCATCTTTTCCTCCTATGTTGACATGGTGGGCGGCGATTTGCAAACAGATGAACTGCAAAAAATTTTTCAATACTACTACGCCGACCGCAAAGAAAAGATGCAGGACTACACGCCGAAGAATATTGCCAAACTGTGTGCTGTCGCAACCGATACGGGCGGAACCATTGTTTATGACCTATGCGCCGGAAGTGGTGCGCTGACTATCCAGAAATGGGTACAGGACCCAAACAAGACCTTCATCTGTGAGGAACTGGACGAACGGGTAATTCCGTTGCTGCTGTTCAATATGGTGGTTCGGAACATGGGCGGCTATGTGCTGAACAGAAACGCTCTGACGCTGGAATTTGCAAAGGTTTATAAATTGGCCCCTGGTTCTCGATTTTCTGAAATTGAGGAAATCCAGCAAGCCCCCGATATTCTGGCCGATGAAGTCATTTCAAACCCGCCATACAACATGAAGTGGGAAGCGCCTGCGCCCATGCTGGCAGACAGGCGCTTCCAAGGGAAACCAATTCCTTCAGCTTCCAACGCAAACTTTGCCTTTGTCCTGACGGCTCTACACCGCATGAAGCCTGACGGGCGGTGCGCCTTTGTTTTACCGTGTGGCGTGTTGTCCAGTGAGTCGGAAAAAGAAATTCGGGAGTATCTGATGAACGCCGGAATGGTGGAGCGTGTGATTTCGCTGCCGGATAAGATGTTCGAGGCTACCAGCATTCCAACCTGTGTAATTGTGTTTTCCTGCGGCAATAAGTCCGTGAAGTTTTACGACTGCCGCAGAAAAGCGGTGCAGGAACAGCGCGACCAAAACGGGCAGTTTGGCGGAGCGCCCCACGAAAACAGGACATACCACAAGACGGTCAATGTTCTGCCGGATGATGTGATTGCCACTATATGCGGTGACTGTGATAGCGTGGCGGAGTTTTCGCAGGAAGTCAATATTGAGGAAATCGCAAAGAACGACTACAACATCGTCCCGTCAAGGTACATAGCGCTTCAAGAGCGGGAAACTCAACACCGCCCCTATGCTGACATTATGGCGGACATCAACCGCGTTTCCAGAGAGCGGAGCGTTATCAAAATCACCTGCAACGAAACGCTTGCAAAAGCAATCGGGCTGTACGAGGTTGCTGAACTGGAAAAGCAGTCAGACGATGCAGGGATTGACAAAATATTTCAACTTCTGGGCGGTCATTATGAAAGCAGACGCTATATTACGCTTTCCAAAAACAAAAATGAGTTCAGAGTTGACAATCAGGACAAGGAGATTTTATCCAGTCTTATCAGTTTCTTTCTCCCGATGTGGAAACAGCATATTTTCTATTTGAACCAAGAACAAAATCGTCTACTAGCAGAATTGCGGGACGCTATGCTGCCGGAATTGATGAGCGGAAAATTGGAGGTATCGACAGAATGAGCCTTTTACAAGAGTACATGGAGCCCTGCCAACTGATTGAGAAAAAGCGCGTCCCGGACGGCGAGGGCGGTTTTATCACCAGCTGGGCGGATGGGGCGGAGTTCAAGGCCGCCGTGGTCTGCGACACCTCCATGCAGGCCCGCACGGCGGAGAAGCAGGGCGTCACCAGCCTGTACACCGTGACCTGCGAGCCGAACGCCAAACTGGAATATCACGATGTCTTCCGCCGCCTGTCGGACGGCAAGGTTTTCCGCGTCACCAGCGACGGGGACGATGTGCAGACGCCAAAACGGGCTACGTTCCAGTTTTCGCAGGTGACAGCGGAGGAATGGGAGCTGCCGCGATGAAAATCATCCAACACGGGCGAAAAAATGCAGAACTTAGTACAATCAAGCGGTTCAAATGCAACGCTTGCGGCTGTGTGTTTGAATGTGACAAAAATGAATATTCCAAGTGGAACGATTTTGACGGGGAAAAGATGATTTGCATCCACCAGTGCTTATGCCCGGAATGCAACCATCTTTCCAGAGAAATGGTTATGCGGGGCGGTATCACATGACCAAAGCTGCGGCCCTCCACCAGTTTTTTTCTTCCTTTGGAATGACGGCCTACACGTCTACCAGTGTACCGGAGGACGCCATCTTCCCCTACCTGACCTATGAGCTCATCACAAGCGCTTGGGAAGGTGGAGAAGTGGGCTTAACCGTCAATCTGTGGTTCTACACAGAAAGTGAAGCCATCCCTAACGCCAAAGCGGAAGAATTAAGCCGCGCCATCGGATTGGGCGGGAAGATCCTCCCTTGCGACGGCGGCTGTATCTGGCTCAAGCGCGGATCCCCGTGGTGCCAGTCCTTAAGCGACGAGACATCACCAACCATCAAGCGGCGGTATATCAATGTGACCGCTGAATACCTGACACAGGATTAGAAAAGGAGTGTAATATGGGACGTTTTACCCGAATCCCGGCAGATACGTTTGAACAGATCCAAACCAACGCCGGTATTCTGCTCTACAATTTTGACCTCGAAAACCCGGATCTGGTAAAAGATGAGGACATCATCTGCCCGACGACCGGTGGCATTACGGCGTCGTGTGTTCCTACCTTCTCCGATATGGGAGAAGATGTAGATAATTGCCCGAGCAATTTGCTTGAACTCAAAAATCTGGACAGTTGGACCTGCACGCTGGAGTTTACGAGCCTTGGCACCTCTCCGCGATCCATCCGGCTGGCACTCGGCGCGGCGGACATCGACGGCAATGATCCGACCCATATCGTCCCCCGCAGGACACTTAAGGTAACTGATGCGCAGGACGTGTGGTGGGTCGGTGATCGGGCGGACGGCGGCATGGTGGCCGTGTGCCTGAAAAAGGCGTTGTCCACCTCCGGCTTCTCACTGAAAACCACAAAGAGCGGCAAGGGAAATACCTCCGTTACACTCACGGGGCATGTCACCGTGGACACACAGGAGGAAGTGCCCATGGACTTCTGGAGTGCTGCACCAAAAACGCAGGCCGCACCGGAAATCCCTGGCGGAGAAGATAACTCCGGAACTGAAGGGGAGGGCACCGTATGAAAACGTTGGCCAACTGTGAAACTGTGGAATTTTTGCGGCAGACTAACCGGATCCGCCATGCCGTTTCTGGGTGGATAGACGAAACCGGCATTCGGGAAATTCGGAAGCACATGCCGGAGCTGACCGGAAAGGAAACGCCGGAAGAAAAGAAGGCGGCGCTGGAAGAACAGGCCCGCCGGAACATGAACGATATGCTTGATGCTATGCTCGACGCCCACGCGGAGGAAACCGCCGGCGTGCTGGGAATGCTGTGTTTTATGGAGCCGGGAGAAGCGAAAAAAGCACCCGCATTCGGCTTGGTCGCGGCGGCGCTGGAGATGCTCAACAGCAAACCGGTGATTGATTTTTTCGTGACATTGATGAAATTGGGCCAGACGAATACGGCCGCTTAATTTCACTCATCCGCCTGGATCTGCTGGACGTGTTCGGGAAAGAGTATATTGCACAGCACGTCCGGCAGGTATACGCGTATGAGCAGAAGGATGCGGCGTGGCATCTCTACGTGGCGGAAACCCTGCGGTGTATCAGCGAGAGCGCCGCAAAACTCGGCGGGCCGTATATGCAGGCGAAATGGGCGGACATCCTGAATCCGAAGCCGGAGGAGACGCGTTCGCCGGAAGAGGTTATCCGTCACGTCAAGGACAGGTTGGCCGAGCTGTAAGGTGGGGGGATCTTGTTTTGAATGTCTTCGAGCTGTTCGCGAAGATCGGGCTCGATACCAGTGAATATGATAAGGGGCTCGATGAAGCAAAGGGAAAAGCGACGTCTTTTTCAGACCGGCTAAAAAATGTAGGAGGGAAAATATCAAGTGCAGGCAAGACGCTGACCAAAGGCGTGACGCTTCCTATCGCAGGAATTGGTACGGCTATTATTAAGGCTGGATCTGATTACGAAGCCGGGATGGATAAGGTAGCTGCTATTTCTGGAGCCACTGGGACAGAGATTGATGCTCTCGGAGAAAAGGCCATGGAAATGGCCGCAAAGACGAAGTTCTCCACTGCGGAATCCGCTGAAGCCTATAAATATATGGCAATGGCAGGGTGGGGAACAAACGATATGCTGAATTCTCTCAGCTCGATCATGTATCTGGCGGGTGCTTCCGGGGAAAGCCTTGGGGCAACCAGCGATATTGTCACCGACGCTATGACCGCTTTTGGATTGGCCGCAGACGAGAATTCAAAAGTCCTGAAAGACGGGTTGGAAGTTGAGGTCTCAAACGCAACAAGGTTTACAGACGTTCTTGCCGCGGCATCGAATAATGCAAACACCAATGTGTCCATGCTGGGTGAATCCTTTAAATATGTTGCCCCGGTTGCGGGTGCGATGGGATATTCGGTGGAAGATACAGCCATAGCGCTGGGGTTAATGGCAAACAGTGGAATAAAAGCCGGATCAGCTGGCGCACAACTGCGAAACATCATCTCAAATATGGCGAAGCCTACGGACACGATGGCCGCAGCCATGGATACATTGGGCGTTAGCCTAGATGATGGAGAGGGGAACATGTATTCTCTTCTGGAAGTGATGAACCAACTGCGGGAAGGTTTTGGCGGCGGGAAAGTAGATTCTCAGGAATTCGCGGATGGAATGAACCAGCTGCAGGAAGCGCTGGACAGTGGGAAAATCACAGCGGATGAATATCAGTATGAGGTCGAAGCGCTTACAACAGCCATGTATGGGGCAGAAGGAGCGCAAAAGGCTGAGCTTGCCGCTGCTCTCGCAGGTAAAGAAGGCATGGCCGGTTTATTATCCATAGTAACCGCCTCACAGAAGGATTACGAAAAATTGACCGAAGCGATCTACAATTCTAACGGCGCAACGGAAAACATGTACAATATTATGACCGATAATGCAAACGGTGCCGTTACAATGCTCAGCTCTGCGATCAATGTGCTGTTTACTAACCTAAGTAAATTTCTTATTCCCGCATTTACCGATATTGTACGCAAAATAACGGAGGCTGTTAACTGGTTTAACAGTTTAGATGACAGTACGAAAAAAATAATTTTAACGATTGCCGGTATTGCCGCTGCTGTCGGTCCGGCGCTTCTAGGAATTGGTAAGCTCATTACCGCAGTAGGGACTATCAGTAAAGCAATCGGCAGCATAACAGGGATCATAAAAGGAGTCGGCGGAGCATTCAGTGGGCTTTTTTCAATTCTGTCGGCGAACCCGATTGGACTTGTTATTGCGGCGATCGGAGCGCTTATAGCAATTTTTGTCGCCCTGTGGAATAACTGCGAAGGGTTCAGAGAATTCTGGATCGGACTTTGGGAGGGGATAAAGGACGCCGCCTCTAAAGCCTGGGAAGGTATCAAATCCATATTTTCTTCCGCGTGGGAAAACACAAAAAAGACATGGGCGTTAGCCGCGGCGTTTTTCCAGATCGTTTGGAATGAAATTTCCGAAGTATTCAGCGGCGTCGTTGAGTTTTTTGGAAATATATTTTCCACCGCGTGGGAGAATATGAAGACCACATGGGCGCAGTCCGCGGCCTTTTTTCAGCTTGTGTGGAAAGGAATCTCCGGAGCCTTCGATAAGACAAAAGAATTTTTTGGAGACGTATTTTCTTCCGCGTGGGAGAACACGAAAAAGACATGGGAACAGTCCGCGATGTTTTTCCAGTTGGTTTGGAAAGGGATTTCTGCCGCATTTGATAAGGCACAGGAATTTTTTCAAAATACATTTTCTTCCGCATGGGAATCCGTGAAAAGCGCCTGGAGCAGCGCAAAAGAATTCTTCGGTGATATTTGGTCCAACCTGCAGGAGAAGGCAAAGAGCGCTGCACAGGGCACAGGAGAAGCGCTTAAAAACGCATGGTCGACTATC
>OOIH01000156.1_pt1 | contig 13932 bp, 13 predicted proteins | sample 1691801 | NCBI WGS metagenome assembly OOIH01 (sample SAMEA1061690, study PRJEB22710) | metagenome
TTTCTAAAAAACAACAATTTTTCTTTTAAGGTATTGGCCTTATCATAATATTGTTTAAATGTTTTATAAACATGGCTCACCACGATTGCTGCTTCTTCTTCTTTTTTCATCGCTACACCTTCCAAACTCATTATAACAAAGTTCAGATTAATTTGCAAAAAAGTTGACATATTTCAATAAAAAATTAAACAAAAATTATACAAAATCATCAAATGAAGTCTTTGGAGCAAATCAATCGCATCAATTTCACATTTTGGACAAAAAAAGACGTTTGTTTATCGCCTATTTAAAAAAATTTCTTCGCTTACACCATGAAGTCATAAAGCGCCACGTTGCTCGTCTATTCGTTAACCAAGTAAATTTTACATTATTTTTATCATTATTAATTATCTTCTTCACCATGAATTTAGCAATGGTGGATGGATAATCTCCTAAAATATTATACACTTTTTTTGTTTTGTCATCTAATTCAATACTACTCCCGTCTCCCAACGCAGTATGAATAAAGTTCGTAATCATAATTCCTGGGGCAATTTTTCCAATTTGAATAGGAATTTCTAGTACTTTTACCTCGTACGCTAAAGCCTCAGTAAAATAAGTTAAAGCTCTTTTTGCTGTTCCATATAAAGATAATCCTAAAATTTTTGCATTATTACTACCATGTCCTTCAACGTTATAAATTTGTCCATGTTTTTGTTTCATCATTACTGGTATAATCAATTTAGAACATAAGATTGTCCCTTTTAAATCAATATCAAGCAAACGATCAATTACTGGCTCTTCTAATTCCCATAAAGAAACATTAGGTTGATTTACCCCTGCATTATTAATCCACATATCAATACTTCCTGTTTCACTTAAGACTTGTTGAATACAATCTCTTATTTGCACTTCCTTGGTAACATCCATCAAATAAGTTAATATTTTCCCCTTACCTTCAATTCTTTCTAACTCTGCTTCGGCATTTTTTAAATGTTCTTTAGCTACATCACACACCACAACATGATAATTTTCTTTTCTAAACAATTTTAACATTTCTAATCCAAAACCACGTGCACTGCCAGTGATTACTACTGTTTGCATACAACTCTCCCTACTGATTAAATACTTTTCCTACATAATCTTCCTTTTTATTTCCGTTAAAAAACTCCAAAACACTCATTTTCTTTTTCCCCTCTTTTTGTAAAACAAATAAATCAATCGCTCCATCTAAAGTTTTTATGGTCATGTAATTTTTACTAATTTCAATGATTTCTCCTGGCGTTCCCTTACTTTGATTTTCAGAAATTTTACAATCAAAGAATTTTACTTGTTTTCCTTCTAAAAAGGCATATGATGCTGGATGAGGATTAAGCCCACGAATATGATTAAATACTTCTATACTAGGACGATGAAAATTAACTAATTCTTCTTCCCTTTTTATATTGTATCCAAAAGTTACTTCTTCTTCATCTTGTTTCACGGGTGTAATTTTTCCTGAAACTAAATTGGGTAGTGTTTCTAATAAAAGTTCTTTTCCCATTAAACTTAGACGATGATGTAATGTTTCTAAAGTGTCTATATTACTAATTGTGGTCTCTTTTTGTGATAAGATATCCCCTGCATCCATTTTTTCTTCCATATACATAATGGTAATTCCCGTTTTATCTAAACCATCGATTATAGCGTGATGTATAGGCGCTCCTCCTCTTAACTTTGGCAAAAGAGAAGCATGTACATTAATACATCCATACTTTGGTGCATTAAGTAATGCTTTTGGAATAATTTGTCCATAGGCACAAGTTACAATTAAATCAGGATTACTATCGATAATCTTTTGATAATCTTTTCTAATTTTTTCTGGTTGAAACACCTCTATATTATGGTTAATTGCCACTTGTTTTATTGGAGGATACACGATTTCTTGTTTTCTTCCTACTTTTTTATCTGGTTGACATACAACTAGTGCGACCTCATAATTTTCTATTAAACCTTCTAAAACGGGAACACTAAAGTCTGGTGTTCCCATAAATACGATACGTAATTTCATAATTTCCCCCTATCAATGAAAATAATTTACAATAATGGTAATGGTTAAACCTAAAGTAATACAAAATAATCCAGTTAACGCAACTAAATCAGCATATCCTGCTTGTGGTTTAGCTTTTTTGAAATTAATTTCTACTCCTTTTTGATCATCTTCTATCTCATTTGAAACATCTTCTAAAACCAATTGATTTACTTGTGATTCTATATTATCCATAACTACATTTTCCACAGCTACTTCTACTTCATCAACTACTTCTTCCATTTCTTCTACAATGGCTTCTTGCTGTAGAATTTTATTATAACTAGGCATTTTCACAATGTCAAACTCAAATGGTAATATTTTGGTATATCTTTTATCCCTTGGAAAACGACTTTCAGTAATTTTGGAAATGGTATAAACAATGTCTTCGCTTCCTGCTTGTTCTAAAATTACATCGTACTCTTTTAACTGATTACGTCCAATGGCGCTTCTTTTAATAAAAGCCACACACGGTTCCATCATACTAGCATCTAAATTATTCCACTCTTCAATCACATAACGCATAACTGTACTTTTATCTTTCAACGGTAAGGCTAATTCATTACAAAAGTTTTCTATATTTTTCATACAAGCACGTTTATCTTTTCGATAATAGGCATTAAAATCATATTTTTTAGGGTCTTGATAAGCATTAGAAGTTGCTAATAACTTTGAAAAATATTCAGGTGTTTGCATCCCATAAAAGTAAGCCATCGCTGGACTATCAGTAATATATATTGCTGGAGCAATAGGTTGATCTAATTGATTAAAAAAACTATAGTGGTATCCTTTAAAAATTTGATTTACTTGCCTCATCAAATCTAATGAACCATAATTTCTCTCAGGATACAATCCTTCCTCGTTAATTGACATAACAAAAGTTGATGGAAAAGCATGAAAACAATATCCCTCTTCAATATAGTTATGATAGATAAAATTGACAATTTTTCTTATACTTTCCTTACTATTCATCTCATCCAATTTTAACTTTTCTTTTACTTCTTCAGCAATTAAATAATTAGCCAGTAAAATTACATCTTTATAACTACGAACATAATGAAATTGACGTTTTAAATTATTCAAAAAACGCTTCGTATCTTGATCTTCCTTCATAATAATTTGATAACGAATTAATGATTCGATTACCGTTAACATCATATACTGATTGGTACGATACAACTCTCCACTAGGAGCGACAATCGATTGTTCGTTAGCTGTATTTGGATCGGTTAAAACGTCATGAAGAAAACTAACAACAAAATCATCTTGCAGAATATTTTTGATATTCACCCACGATCACCTACTCTATCTTAAAATAATTATAGCAAACAATTTTTAAAAATACAATTGCTTACTTGATAAAATTTTTACGAAAAATAAAATAATATAAAAATTTATTTCTCTTTTTTTGGTTTCTCTTGATGATACCTTTTTATCTTGCTTTAATCTATTCGTTAAAGCACCCTTTTTTGATAGTAATTAATGGCTCTTTTACCGCAGGTTTTGAAGAAAACATCTCATCTATTTTCTCACTTTCTCCATTCTTTAATTTATTTTTTTATCGTTTCCTTATTGATAAGAATTCACTTAATGCGATAATCACACCTACAATATTGAACCTTATCTCATATACTTCTTATTTCAACTTTCTAACATAAATTGATAATGTTTCTATTTAGTTATTGATAAACTCTCCCTTAGTAGATATTTAATGGAAATTTCCCATCACCTATATCATTGAAAAGAATTTGAATTATCTACACAAAATTAGAAAAAAAATTAATTTTTTAGTAAAAAAAAGAAGTCGACCAGACCTCCTATTAAGAAACAAATAAAGGATTAAAATCCACTTCAATGCTAAAATCAGGTTGTGTTTTATAATGATTTAAAATTTTTTCTAATACTTCATACAATCGTGGTTCACTTTTATATTTTACTAACACCAAGTAACGGTAGACATTATTTATACGAAATACATTACTCATTGAAGGTCCCAAAATGGTGCTTTCTTTACAGTCGCGATTTAAAATTTTAGCAATAATTGTCGAAATTTCAAGAGCTTTTTGTTCATTTTTACTTAACACTTTCACTAGTGTCAAATAGTAAAATGGGGGATATTTTAATTGACGGCGAAAATTCATTTCACAACGATAGAAATTCTGGTAATCATAAGTGGACGTTAATTTTATTGCATAATGATCTTTATTAAAAGTTTGAATATAAACTTCACCTTCTAAGTCTTTTCTACCACATCTTCCTGCTACTTGATTTAATAACTGAAAGGTATATTCTCCACTTCTAAAATCGGGAATATTTAAAGAAGTATCCGCATTAATCACACCAACTAGTGTAACTAAAGGAAAATCTAGTCCTTTAGCAATCATCTGTGTCCCAATTAAAATATCATATTCATGGCGTGAAAAAGCATCAATTATCTTCTTATGAGCATCTTTTGTCGTTGTTGTATCCAAGTCCATTCGAACTACTTTTGCTAAAGGAAACAATCTTTTCATTTCCTCTTCTAAACGTTCGGTTCCCATTCCTAAATCGCGAAAAGAATTTTGATGACATTCTGGACACACATTTTTTTTATTTATCGCATAACCACAGTAGTGACATCTTAACATCGTCGATGACTTATGATATGTTAAAGTAATATCGCAATGGGGACATTTTTCTGTATATCCACAGTTTTGACAAGTAACATACGAAGAATAACCCCTTTTATTTAAAAAGAGAATCGTTTGCTCACCTTTTTCTAAGCGACTTTTTATTGCCTTCATCAATTCAGTAGAAAAATATAAAGATTCTTTGTTATTGACCTTTTTATCAATGATATATACCTTAGGCATAGACTTTCCATTTACACGGTGAGGTAATTCTAAAAGTTGGTAAACTCCTTTTTGTGCTCTGGCATAAGATTCTAATGATGGTGTGGCACTTCCTAATAAAACGGAACACTGATGGGTTTTTGCCCGTTTTATTGCCACATCTATTACATGGTATCTTGGATTATTTTCTTGCTTATAAGTTGTTGAATGCTCTTCATCGATAATAATTATCCCGATATTTTCTAAAGGAGCAAAGATAGCACTTCTAGCTCCAATGACTATTTTTACCTCTTTACGATTAATTTTTCTCCACTCGTCATACTTTTCTCCATCACTTAGCCCACTATGTAAAATGGCAATAATGTTGCCAAAATGTGACTGAAAACGCGCAATAATTTGTGGTGTTAAAGAGATTTCTGGCACTAAAACAATAGCGGTTTTTCCTAATTTTAACACTTCATCGATTAAAGCCATATACACTTCTGTCTTTCCGCTTCCTGTTACCCCGTGAAGGAGATTAACTAACTTTTTACCTTGCATTATCTTATCTACCACTTGCTGTTGTTCATCTGTAAGTTGATGAAGAGAAAAGGCATCTTCCTTAGCGTGAACTAGGCGATAATGCTCCCTTTTTTCCTCTTTTACAATGCCATGATGTAATAACGTTTTAACAGAGGATGGAGAAATCATCACTAAATCTTGATATAAAACTTCGTCCTTTTCCTCTAACCTTTGGATAATTTCTTTTTGCTTTTCATTTTTTGCAAATTGATATGCTCTTTTTCTATCTACTGCTAAACTAAGCCATTTATCATATTGAATAGATGGTTTCCTTTTTTTGCTTGCCTTTAAGGCCTTAGGTAACATCACTTGATATGATTGAATCAATGTAGCTAAGGTAGTTTCTTTAATGTACTTGCCTAATTCTAGTAATTCACTAGTTAAAACAACATCGGTATCTATTACTTCGATAATTTCTTTTAACTCCTGATATTCTGATTGCTCTTTTACTTCTAAAATAAAACCTTGAAGCGTTCGATTGGCAAAAGGAACAACGACACGAATGCCAATTTTTACTTGCTCTTCGATGCTTTTGGGAACTTGATAATCAAACATCTTATCGGTATTTCTACTTGTAATTTCTACTAAAACACTTACTACCATAGCAACTCTCCTTGTGTTTTTTATCTTATCATAATTTTAAAAATTTCTCTAGATGAATTCTAATCTTATTATTGACGATAAACCATAAAATCTACATATTTTTTTCTAAAAACAAAAAGAATAGCTAAGCTACTCTAAAATAATCGCAAAATATCATTAAACGTAATGTATACCATTAAAGCCATTAATAAGAAGAAACCAATCGTATGTACCATATTTTCCGTCTCTGGCTTCACTGGGCTTCCCTTAATTTTTTCAATGGCTAAAAACAAAATTCTTCCTCCATCAAATGCAGGTAATGGTAATAAATTAATAAATCCAACGTTAATACTTAAGTAGGCGATTAAATATAAGGCACTTGCTAGACCTGCTTTCGTTTGTTCTCCTACAATGGTATAAATTCCCACAGGTCCAGATAATTGATTCACCTTTACTCCACCAGTAAATAGACCTTTAACCGTAATAAACATTTGTTTAAATAAAGAAACTGTTTTTCTTCCCATGTAGTTAATTGCTGCTAGAAATCCATGCTCTTTTTCCGTTACTAAGCCTATTCCATAACGATATACTTCCTGTTCATCTACAGTTTCTTTTTTAGGTTTTACTTGATAAGTTACTGTATTTCCACTGGCTTTTTTTACTACGATTTCTGTTGCTTTTTCAGGATTTGCTAATGTTAAATAAATAGAAACATCATCCATCGTGCTCACTTTTTTCTTGTTGATTTTAATAATTCTATCTCCAGCTTGTATACCTGCTTCACTTGCGGGATAATTGGCTTCTACATTAGAAATTACTGGATCCATCTTAGGAGCACCCCAGATTAGTCCAATAAAGAATAATAAGATAACAGCAAAAATAAAGTTAAATCCTGCTCCAAAGAACATGGTAACAAATCTTTGCCAAGGCTTTTTCGCTTGAAGCTTTCTATCCTTTGGAACTTTATCATCATCTTCTACTTCTTCCCCTGCTAGTTGAACAAATCCTCCGATGGGAATCAAACGCAAGCAATACTCAGTTTCTCCAATTTTTTTATGTAATAGTCTAGGACCCATACCAATAGAAAACTCATAAACATAAATTCCACAAAGTTTAGCAAATAGAAAATGCCCAAACTCATGAACTAAAATGACGACTCCTAAAATTAAAATAAAATAAATTATTGTCATAAAATTCCTCCTATAATATTGATGAGACGACGATAAATGCTAAGATGACAAAAATCATACTATCTAATCTATCTAAAATTCCACCGTGACCTGGAATAATACTTGAAAAATCTTTTTGCTCAAAATAACGTTTAATCGATGAGAATACCAAGTCTCCTAACTGTCCAATGAGAGATAAGAACAAACTTACTAGACTAATAGTAAAAATAGAAATACCAGAATCAATCGTTGTCACATAAAAAATTACTGATAAAATCGTCCCCATTCCCACTCCACCAAGTAGACCTTCAATCGTTTTCTTTGGTGAAATCTTTGATAATTGATGTTTACCTACTAGTTTGCCAATGAAATAAGCAAAAGTATCTGTACTAATGGTAATGATGAATAAATACAGTGCATAATATAACCCCATGTTTCTTGTTAATATTAAAAGGTTAAAGGATAAACCAATAAACAGTACAGCACCAATTAGAAATAAGCTATCACTAACATTATATTTCTTCTGATCATTAATTAACACTAACGGAGCCAAAAAAGCAAACATGATAAAACTCATCACTCGGTAGTCTAATTGATAAATAAATATCACGGTCTGATAGTTTGACAAAATAAAGAACGCTGTTAGTAAATAGGCAAATACTTTCATTAAAAAAGGAAACTCACGCTTTTTCTCTCTAATATGCACTAATTCAAATAATCCCATTAAGCCAATGATGGCCATTAAAATGGCATAAGCATTTCCTCCAAGAAAGAGAATGGGAAAAAAGATTAATATTAATAAAACTGAACTAATAATTCTAGTCATTTTGCATTACCTCCAAAACGACGATTGCGTTTTTGATATTCTTCTAAAGCTAGGTCAAACTCTTTTTCGTTGAAATCTGGAAAATATATTTTAGGGAAGTAGTATTCAGCGTAAGATGATTGATATAAAAGGAAGTTACTAATTCTATACTCTCCACTAGTACGAATGATGAAGTCTGCTGGAGGTAAGTCTTGGTATAGATAATGGTATATTGTATCTTTGTTAATCTCATCTACTTTCAGTTTTTCTTTCTTTACTAAAGTAGCAATTCTTTTTGTCATATCTACAATTTCTTCTTGTCCTGAGTAATTGATACAAATATTTAATGTTGCTAATGTTCCATTCTTTGTTTCTTCAACAATTTTATCCATGCTTGCTAAAACATCATCTCGTAAAGGCTCTCTTCGACCAGAGAACACAACCTTTACATTTTGCTTTTTCAAATAAGAAAATTCCCGTTTAAAATTTTCCATAAATAAGTTCATCAAGTAGTTAACTTCTTCCTTTTCTCGTTTGAAATTTTCGGATGAAAAAGCATATAAGCTAAGAACCTTTACACCAGATCGAAAGATGTGTTCAACTAATGATTTTAAGTTTTTCGCTCCTTCTTTGTGTCCTTCACTTCTCTTTAGCCCACGACTAGTTGCCCATCTACCATTTCCATCCATAATAATTCCTACGTGATAAGGAATATTTTTCTCTAACGAAGTCATATAACACCACCTAACTTATTTCATTATAATACATTTATCCCTACTTGACAATTTTTATTCTTAAATCTTTTTGAGAATTTTTATATTTTTATTCAAGGATAATACTTGATGGCATCTTTTCCTTTCCAACTGGTAATTGACATTTAAAATTTCCGGGGTTAATTCTATAATTAGTTGTTCTAAAAAAGTAAACGCTTCAACAAGGGAAGCACTTTTTATTGTTTCATATAAAAAATCATCTGGATAACCTTTTTTTACAAGATAAGATAGGATAGTATGTTTAGAAATATGATGGTAACATGATAATACATAAAGCAAAAAGCCGAAGATTTTATCCACAGGAACTTGTGGGAATTTTTGTTCTAATACTTCTTTCATATTCAAAGTAAAAAGATGATTATGTGCAAAACTTTCTAGTATTTCTTCTTGAAAAACCAACAATAAAAATTGATACAATAAGCTATATAAAGGATAACAATTGGTAGCTTTTACCCTTACAATAGCCGTATCATCTTCTATTTGTTCTAAATAATATGGTCTATTTATTTTTAACTTTTCATCTTTTAAAGCCACACGACCTTCACAACACATTTGTTGAAACCATCGTTTTAAAGGAAAATTAGACAACCAAAAAGGATAATTTCCTTCTTGTAAATGTGATAGTTCATGATAACAAGTAAGCATAAGATTTAACTGATTTTCATCATTTTCCAATAAAAAAATCATTTTTTCACGATTCCAGGCAAAACCTGAAAACGATGTTTGATAAGAACCGTTTTCCTTAGAAATATATATGCCATTTTGATATTCTAAATTTCCATGTTCTTGTTTTCTTATTCCCTTACGAAAGATTTGAGCTACTTCAAATGGTTCATTCAATTCTTCCAAGCCAATAATAGCACATCCTTTTAAATTTCTTATCACATGAATATATTCACTAAGATAGTTCTCCTTTTCTTCCGTTGTTTTATAATAAGTCATATCTATTAATAATAAAGTATTTTTTAATAATGTATTTACTTTCGAGGGGAAATTTTTTGTTGATAAAATTTCATTTATCTCTTTATCCATATTTGAACTCATTTTCTCACCTTCTTGGCATTATTAGGATACACGCTAAAACGATATGCTTTATCTATTATCATTTGGTGTCACCTTCTTTCGATGTTATTTATGCTAAGCTTTTTATCCTTATTTGTCAACTAAATTTATCACTTATTTTAAATTTTTTACCATTAATTTTCTATTCTAGGAAAATCTCCCCGTAGCAAAAAAAATCCATTGCAACAGGATCTTTTCCTTAAATTTAACGATAATCATATTCCCTTACATTACTTTTTAGTTTTTCAATATTCTCTTTCGATGCATAAACCGTAACTTGGTGAATACCATCATGAATAGGAACTATCTTCTTTTGATTAAACTGATTTAACCATGTTTTTGCCAAATTCATGAAATCATCACAAGAAGTCCAAAGATAAATTCCACCCTTTTTCATAGAGTACTCCTCTAAATTACAAAATTGATTCATGGTATACTCTACTTTGACCTTTTCTATTGGCATTTCAACATAAGTAATTTTCATCCCATAATAACTATGGAAAAATAAATTTTCTCTCATCTCATATTCTACTGCTTCTGTTTTTAACATACCAGCATTTTCCTCTAGTATTTCAAAATCAAGTATACCAACAAAAATTGTTCCACAACCAAGACCAAAGGCAACTAAAGATAATAGAAATCCCCAAATCATTTTCTTTTTATCACTTTTTCGATTAAAGACAAAATTGAAAATTCCTAAAAGCAAGATAACATCAATCACAATAGATGATGCAATAAGTAAAAGTGTCCCCCAAAAAACTAAACCTGTTTTAGCAGTGAAGAAAGAAAGAACTAACATGGCAAATAGAAACACTAAAGTAAAACTAAAGAAGAAAGAAAAACATAAACAAAAGAACTTGATGATACCAATAACGACTTTAAATAATCCGTCAATAAAACGATACTCACTATGATTAGGGTCTCTAATAATAATTCTATTTTCACTTTTTTGCAGTAAGATCTTATTTTCATCTTTGCTGGTTACCTTTTTATTTTGCTTAAGTTCTATGGAAGAAGCCACCTCTTTACATAAGTTTTCTTGCTTCACTTCTTCTTCACTTACTTGTTTTTTTATCTTGTGATAATAATCTAAATACCTTGTTTTAAAAAGGTGTACCCATATGATTACTGATGAAATCGCACAAAAAGAAGCAATAATTAATTGAAACAAATTATCTAAAAAATGATACCCTTTAGTAGGCAGTCCCCTTAATAAAGGAGAAACAAAGGAACTAGTAAATGAAATGATAATAGATGATATGATGAATAAGACGATAATAATAATTACCTGTTCTAAAATACATTTTACTCTGCTTTTAACATTCATTTGACTAAATAAATTTACTGTATCAGTGATGTACTTTAAAAAGTCGTGAAGTGATTGGTTTAAATTCTTTTTTCGCTCATCTTCTTCTTTCATTTCTCTAATGTCTTGATGAAGTAAATCATCAATATTGATATTAAACTTATCACATAAGGCAATAATTTTATCCATCTCAGGGTAAGCACTAGATGATTCCCATTTAGAAATAGCTTGTCTAGATACCCCAAGCTCATCCGCTAATTGTTCTTGTGATAAATGATAATCCCTTCTTAATTTTTTTAAATTTTCTGAAAACTTGTTATTCATTTTCTTCCTCCTCAAGTAGCATTTTATCCTTTTCTACTAGTAGCATACCACCACTTTTTAGTTGTTTTTTGTAAAAACTTAGTTGCCGTCTTTGTTCCATAGAAAAAGCCAAACTGATTTTGTTTAGCTTAAAAGGCATCAAAATTTAATTTAACCTTTTTATTTTCCTTACTAGCAACTTGGACTAAGTTTCGAATAGCATTAGCCGTTTTTCCTTTTTTTCCAATGACTTTACCCATATCACTATTAGATACCATGACTTCGATTAAGATGGTATCATCTTCGCTAGTAGGAAATTCCTTAACGGATACTAATTCTTGTTCATCTACTAAGGACTTCACAATGAATGTGGTTAATTCAATCAAATGATTATTCATTATTTACCTTGTTTTGATGAAGCGTACTTGCTCATAATACCATTTTGACTGAAAATATTACGAACCGTATCGCTAGGTTTAGCTACATCATTTAACAATTTTAGTGCTAATTCTTGATCAACACGTACTTCGTTTTGAATCGGATCATAAAAACCAATTTGTTCTAGATATTCTCCATCTCTTTTACGTCTTGAATCAGTTGCAACAATACGATAACTTGGATGTTTTTTCGCACCCATTCTTGTTAAACGAATTTTAACTGCCATGATAATTCCTCCATTTCATTTCTATGACTAACATTATAACTGGCTAAATGAAGTCTGTCAAGTATTTTTTACTAACACTATTCTAAAAAGTCTTCCGTTACTTCATTTTCAATTTGTTGTTCGATATTTTTTAAATCATTATCATCAATAATATCATCCCAAGGGTCTTCCTCAGGGTCAATTGCAATTTTTACTTTTGTATCTCCCACTAATTCGATTCCTAATTCCTTTTCAATAGTATAATGAATTACACCATTATCAATTTCTACTTTTGTACAACTTGGTTGTTTTAAGCTACGAACAATAATTTCTTCATTAGCAATATCATTATCTTCTCTTTTTCTAACACTTACTGTTTCTTGATAAGTATTATTTTGACGAACGACTTCAGTTTTGGTATCGTTATCATAGGAATACCAAATGTTAATATCATAGCTACCATCAATAGTAACTAAATCACCCACTTTGCTTCCTTTAAAATTATGATTAATTACCCAACAGCCTAATATCGTCGTAGGAACAGGATCTACCGTTATCGAATGAGTCGTGGTAAATACCTTCTTTCCTTTTCCAATAACGGCCTTTGTAACAATTTCTTTATAATTGGCCATCATTATCCCTCCTCATTCTACTTTATGCAAAAAAAATCATAATTGTGCTAAAATTTAGAAAGAACAGATGCTTTTATTTTATACTTTAATATAAAATTGAGAAAAAGAAAATTAATATGCTAAAAATTTCTTATTTTTATATAATTTTAAATTAAGATTCGTATGATAATGATAAAGAGAGTTTGATATAGAAAAAGAAGAGAAGAAAATAAGATCGCAATGTGGTATAAAGCTAATCAAAAATGGATGATCATAATGAGATAAATTACTACAATGAATAAAAAAAGTCGTTTTTACGACTTATAAAAATGATTTATGTAAACTTTACCTTTTGTGATTTATTTCTTGTATATTAAGAGAGATTACTTTAACACATTAATAACTGCACGAGTACCCAATGAAGCCACAGAACTACCCCATGTTAAATAGCCACCATGAAAGATAAAATAAGCATACTGACCCCTTGCTTCGCTTGTCCAGTAACCAATATCTGACTCTTTATTATTAACGGTTCCTCCATAATTTGTTGAAGCGGCTAAATAATTATATACCCATATCGGACAGGATTTTTGATTAGTAATACATCCTAATTTAGTTAGTTCTTCAACCGTGATGGTCCTTGCTTTAGCAGTTCTTTGTGGAATAGGCATTGTTTCTATAGTATATATCTGATCTAATACATTACTCCAACTACTAGTAGCTTCCTCCAATTCTGGTAACAAAATTATAGGTCCTTTACTACTATCGTTAGCATCATTATTCCAAGGTGTACCATTTATTGTATTTTCTCTTTGTTGTAAAGTTAAAGTATCGTCGTTATCACTTACTACATGAAAATATTTTTCTAAAGTATCGTCTACTTTATATTTAACAATTGTCCCTACTTCATAAATATCTGGTGCCTTGACTATTTCTATACATGTTGCTTCTTCCCCTGTGACACAGAAAGTAGGTGATCCTAGATTTTGATCATACTGATAGATCTTTTTGATAAAGGGATTCCTTCCATCTACTGTAGTAGCAGCAACATCTTGCTTAGCATAAACATTAATTTTTACTCCGTATTTCTTGGCAACACCGCTTGCAAGGTCCGCATCTTCATCTACCCACATACGTAAGCGATAATGATGAAGCGTTATTCCTTTATTAATAAACATTCCCGAATCAATGATCATACTTCCTATTGGGGATCCTATTTCACTTTGTTCATCTCTTGGT
>OOIH01000547.1_pt1 | contig 13920 bp, 19 predicted proteins | sample 1691801 | NCBI WGS metagenome assembly OOIH01 (sample SAMEA1061690, study PRJEB22710) | metagenome
ACAGCACCGAGAAGGGTATGCAAAAGATCGAATTTTCGATCGCGTTTCTTTATGGTGCGATCTTCGGCCATTTCCTTGGCGTGCTGCTCAAACTCTTCTAACGCCCTTTCTCCCTCCAGCGTTAAGACCCAAGCGGTTTTCAAATAAGAAATTTCGCATTCATGCTGCACCGTATATTCTGTTCTCTCAACTTCAATGTATTTAAGTTTATAAAAATATACAGTAGCATCGTCTGGTTTCTGTGCCGCATTAAAAAAAGTATCGCGGTACCTGACCAAATTCTGATACTGCTGTTCTGTAAGCATACTTTACCATCCCTTTCTCCCTCTAATTCTATCACAAGGGCGTGTAGGGGACAAGAAGGAGGAACCTAAATGACCGGCATCCAAATGGACGGCGTGCACTACCGTGTGCGCGTGGTATACGACACCCTCCAGGAGTCCGCGCGGCTCCCGGACGGCCCCAACGCCGGGGATATGCTCTCCGGCCGGTATGAGCGGGACCTGGTGGGCACCTACTACGACCATCAGATGGACGTAGAGCCCGACCCCCGGTACCCCGGGGACTATGACGCGTTCTTCGCCGCCGTCACCGCGCCGGTGGCCACCCACACCGTGGTTATGCCCCACGGCCAGGAGACCATTACCTATCAGGCCATGGTGTACAGCGCCCAGCACACCAGCCGGGGCAAAATGGCCGGAAAGCGCCGGTGGCACGGCCTGAGCGTACAGTTTCAGGCCAACGCCCCCCAGCGGGCGCCGGCGTAAGGAGGACATATGCAAAGCCGCATTGAGTATAGCCGCTGGACCTTTCCCGCCGACCGGATCAAGGCCGGGAATCTGTATTTGGTGGCCTCCCTGACCAACTCCGGGCTGGAGGCCAACACCCTTAACGTTACAGTGGAGTGCGACGACAAGAGTATTTTGGATTTCGTGCGCAACACCCCCCTGCACTATTACCCAAAAAGCGAAAAGGCCATTATCTTTTACATACAGGACATCCAGCGGGTGGCCCCCAGGCTCTACAGCCTTTCCGCCACCTCCGCTATCGGGCGGCTGATTACCGGCAAGCACTACGGCGGGGTATACACCGGGCAGACGGTGGGCGAGGTGGTCCCGGACATCTGCAGGGACGTGCCCTGTACCGTCAAGACTATGCTGGGGGCTATCAAGCTGTACGGCTGGCTGCCCATCGCCCCGCCCCGGGACAATTTTGCCCAGGTGCTGTTTGCCATCGGAGCCGCCGTCAAAGGCGACCTGGAGGGGGCGCTGCGGGTTGAGGGGCTGTGGGACGGGATCTCCGGCGGGGTGCCGTCCTCCCGGATGTACACCGACGCCAGCGTGGGCTACGGGGCCCGGGTGAGCAAGGTACTGCTGACAGAGCATCAGTACACCCCGGGGCTGGAGGAAAAGACCCTCTTTGAGGGCACCGCCCAGCAGGGGGACATCATTACCTTTGACGAGCCAATGCACTCCCTGAGCGCCACGGGATTTTCCATTCTGGAGTCTGGGGCCAACTACGCCAAGCTGTCCACCGGTTCCGGGGCCCTGACCGGCAAGGCGTACATCCACAACACCCGGGAGCTCAGCCGGGCCATCAACCCGGGGGCGGCGGAAAACGTCAAGACCATCAAGGACGCCACCCTGGTGGGGCTGCTCAACTCCAACGTGGTGGCGGACCGGCTGGCTAACTATTACAAGTGGCGGGAGACCATACAGGCCCCCATTGTCTACGACGGGGAAAAGCCCGGGGACCGGCTATCTATGTACCACCCCTTTGACCGCACTCTGGTAACCGCCTGCCTGGAGAGCGCGGATATCAACCTAAGCAATACACTAAAGGCGGAGACAAAAAGCATTGTGGGCTACGCCCCCATCCAGATGGAGAGCACCAGCTATACCGACGAGCGGGTGCTGCTCACCAGCAACGGCAGTTTTACCGTCCCCCCCGGGGTGACCCGGCTGACCGTGGTGATGATCTCCGGCGGCCAGGGCGGGGCCTCCGGCTGCAACGGCAAGCCCGGCAAGCAGGGCGGCACCCACTCGGTCAATGAGCCCGCCTGGGGCAATCAGCCGGCCATGTACGGCCTGTATATCGGCTGGGGCTGGGGCGGTGAAGGCGGCGCGGCTGGAAACGGCGGCCAGGGCGGCCGGGTGGTACAGGTCTCAATGGACGTTACCCCGGGGCAGGTGATTCCCTACACCATCGGTACAGGCGGCTCCGGCGGCAGCGGAGGCGCGGACACCTCCAGAACGGGCGCTAACGGCGGGGACACCTCCTTTGGGCCCCACAATACGTCCAAGGGCTCCCCTATCGCTGTGGGCTTTCTGGACCCCGTTACGGGGCAGTATTACGGCAGGCCCGGGAACAAAGGATACGCCGGCGGACGGGGCTCCGGTACGGCGCTCCCGGAGGATAACCGCTACAACCAGAGCGGCATCCAGCGTTTTTCGGCCCCCAGCGGGGGGCTGAGCGGCCCGCAAAGCACACAGCTGGAGGAGGTCGGCGGCCACGGCGTATGGTACGGCGGTGCGGGCTACTCCCCCGGCGGCGGCGCGGCTTATGGGGTGAGCGGCCCTTCGTCCACCGCCCGGGGCCGGGCCTACACAACCGGCTATGGGGACACGCTCCATGTATATGCCACGGCGCCCGCCGGCGCACCGGGCGCGTCTCCGGGGGCTGGCTCCAGCGGATCCTCCCCCGGAGCGGGTGGCAACGGCGGCCACGGCGGCGGAGGCGGCGGCGGAGAGGGCCGGGCCACGGCATACAACGACAGCGGCTACACCTGTAACCACGCCAGCAGCCAGGCGTCCGGCGGCCGGGGCAGCAACGGGGGCCGGGGAGCCAACGGCTGCGTGATCGTATACTACAGCGTCCCCAAGCCCGTGCGGGGCGGGATGCTGCGGGACAAGCAGGGGCGGACCATGCTGGACAAGCTGGGCCGCAAGATAATCGTATAAGGAGCGTGACATTATGACCATGGAGGAGCGGATCGCCCTGCTGGAGGAGCAGGTGCAGGCCCTTTCCATCCAGGCCCAGGCGGGCGAGGGGGAGGGCTACTACACCAGCAAATACTCCGGAGAGGAGATCGACGCGCTGCTGGACAAAGTGGCGGCGTTGAAATAAGGGGGTGCGGCTATGTTTCGGCTGTACGCGGACAAGACCCAGCTGCTGGTGCGGGAGCAGGAGCCGGTGACCAGCGGGAGCATCAACGTGTATCCGGTCCAGTTCAGCTTTTCTCCCGACTGGGAGGGACTGACCAAGACAGTGTTTTTCTCCGCCGGGGACCGGATGGACCGGGTGTTTCTGGACACAGACAACATCTGTTTTATCCCCGCGGGGGTGCTGACCGCCTGGAACCGGCCTCTGACGGTGAGCGTAAGCGGCAGTCTGGGCGGGGAAATCGTCCTGCCCTCCCGCTGGGCCTTTCTGGGGACCATCCAGGAGGGCGCGCCCGGCGGGGACAACCCCGGCGGAGGCGTATCCGACCACCGGCTGCTGACCCACCGGGACGCGGAGGACCAGCACCCCATTGAGGCCATCAGCGGACTGGAGGAAATTTCGAACCTGGAAGTGCTGAAAATCTGGAATGGAGGCTAAGAAAATGGCAAAAAGTTATTCCGGCGAAAATACCCTGACCTATCTGGTCACATTGATTAAAAACGCTCTGGCGGGCAAGCTGGACAAAACGGACGTGGTAAACAACCTGACCAGCACGGACACGGAAAAGGTCCTGTCCGCCGCCCAGGGCAAGATCCTGGCGGACCAAATCGCGGCCGCCGGGGGCGGCGATATGCTGAAATCCGTCTATGACACGGACAACGACGGGGTGGTGGACAACGCCCAGAAGCTGGAGGGCCATCCGGCCAGCGATTTCGCTACGCCGGAGAGCGTCTCCCAGGCCATCACCGCCCAGAAGGGACAGGCCAATGGGCTGGCACCCCTGGGCGCGGACAAGAAAATCAACTCCGAGTATCTGCCCAGCTACGTGGACGACGTGGTCGAGGGCTACTATCACGATGGATTTTTTTATGAGGACGAGGGGCACGTGGACCTCATGACCGGCGAGAGCGGGAAAATCTATGTGGACCTGGCCAGCAATACCTCCTACCGCTGGACGGGCAGCGCCTACATTGCCATCTCCTCCGGGGATATGGTGGAGATCAGCAACACCAAGGTGCAAGAGATTTGGGATGCTGCCGTATGAGCGAGTATGTCGGTAAAAACAGCCTGTCCGCCCTGAGCGCCATCGTCAAGGCGGAGCTGGAGAAAAAGGCGGAGGGGGTGACGGTGACCCCCATCACCCGGGCGGCGTACAACGCCCTGTCCGACGGGGAGAAGCAGGACCCCAAAAGGGCCTGGGCCATCTTCGACGACCCGCCGTCGGGCGGCGGATCCGGCGGCGTGACCCAGGGGGAGCTGGAGGCGGCGCTGGCCGGAAAGCAGGATGTGCTGACGGGAGCGCCGGAGCAGGTGGTGGGCTTTGACGAGGCGGGCCAGCCCGTGCCGGTCCCCCGGGAGGCCCTGGTGGGTCCCCAGGGGCCCGCTGGAGCGGATGGGGCTACCGGCCCCAAGGGTGATACAGGCCCCCAGGGAGAGCAGGGCCTCCAAGGGGAGCAGGGTCCCAAGGGAGACAAGGGAGACCCCGGTCCTGCCGGAGCGGATGGCGCAGACGGAGCGCCCGGTCCCCAAGGCCCTAAGGGCGATACCGGCCCACAGGGCCCCGCTGGCCCTGCTGGCCCCGCCGGGGAGACTCCGGATTTAAGCGCCTACGCGCCGAAGGATAGCCCGGTGTTCACGGGGTCGATTTCACTGGGGCGGAAGGCCGGGACAGTAGTGGGGGAAGGCTCTGTTACAGAAGGTTCCAGCACAACAGCAAGTTCACGTTTTTCTCATGCAGAAGGTTACAACACAAAGGCAAGTGCAAACGAAGCTCATGCAGAAGGTGCTAATACAACGGCAAGTGAAATCGATTCTCATGCAGAAGGTGCTGGTGCAAAGGCAAGTGGAATCGCGTCTCATGCAGAAGGTTACAGCACAAAGGCAAGTGGACACTATTCTCATGCAGAAGGTTACCTAGCAACGGCAAGTGGAGAATGGTCTCATGCAGAAGGTTTCAGCACAACGGCAAGTGGATTCGAATCTCATGCAGAAGGTTATGGTGCAAAGGCAAGTGGAAAGTCGTCTCATGCAGGGGGCTACTACACAACAGCCGAATATTTAGCAAGTACGGCGATAGGGAGATATAACGTAGAATATGACCCCTCAAACAACGTAAATAATGTGGGCTATTACTTTGTAATCGGGAAGGGGACATCTAACACTGCACGAGCTAACGCGTTACGCATCACGGCTACTGCCGCCTACGGCGTAAGCTCCTGGAACGCCAGCGGCGCGGACTACGCGGAGCTGTTTGAGTGGCTGGACGGCAACCCGGACACGGCGGACCGGGCGGGGCGGTTTGTCACCCTGGAGGGGGAGAAAATCCGTCTGGCGGGCCCGGATGACGGTTACATACTGGGCGTTGTGTCCGGCAACCCCTCCGTCGTGGGCGACGTACATGATGACCAATGGCAGGGGATGTATCTGTATGACATCTTTGGCCGGCCGCTCTGGGAGGACGTGGAGGTGCCGGAGGAATTGGACCAGGACGGCACGGTGCTGGTCCCTGCCCGGGTGGAGCATCGCCAGCGGCTCAACCCCGCCTATGACGGCACGCAGAAATACGTCCCCCGCACCCAGCGCCCGGAGTGGGACGCGGTGGGGCTGCTGGGCAAGCTGGTGGCCGTGGACGATGGGACGTGCCGGGTAAACGGCTGGGCCAACGTGGGCGACGGGGGCATTGCGGTGCACTCCGCCCGGCCCACCCGGTACCGGGTGATGGCCCGGCTGGATGAAACCCATATCCGGATTTTGATTTTGTGAGGAGGCGGCGGCTATGGCGCTTATGTATCAAGACAAGGTGGTCGCAGATGTGGGTGGCGGCGGCGCTCTGCCGGTTCCCGGCCCTCCCGGTCCAGCAGGATCCCAGGGAGCGCCTGGGGAGGATGGCGCGACGTTTACCCCGTCCGTTTCGGAAGATGGCACTCTGAGCTGGTCCAATGACAAGGGACTGCCTAATCCAGAACCGGTGAATATCCAAGGCCCGCCCGGGGAGCCGGGCGGCGGATCAGGCGGCTCCGTATCGAGTGGTACGGCGGTTAAAGTTATGACTCCGGAAGAATACCGGGGGCTGACAGTGGAGGAGCAGCAGAAGGATGTCCTATATGTAGTTTCCGGGTCCTTATCGGAGGATATTACCTGGTGGAGCCCGAAGATGACGTCGAATAACACGCCGGCTCCGTATGTCGCGTCAGCCTCTTCAGAGTATGTCGGGAATGCGACGAAGTATAGATACTATGCGTTCCGCGCGTTTGACGGCATAAAAGACGGTTCGAATTTCGACGACGCATGGTATGCCACAGTCTCGAATCGATGGATCCAAATTGATTTCGGCACGAACACGGCTATATCTGGCGTTCGAATGTACCCCGCTCAAACCGCCTCCGCTGCCAGCGCTTTCCCAAGAACCGTCACTATTAAGACCTCGATAGACGGGAGTGTCTGGGATACCGTATTCATCGGAGGTGTGGCTGGATATGACCCAACCACTAACTTTGATCCGATGACGATTGAGTTCGAAAAGACAGTTACACGTTTCGTAAAGATCGAATGTGGAGCCGGCTATAGCGGGATAAACCAAACCATCATCAAAGAAATCGAATTCAAAAGCGGCGATTCCGGAAGCGCACTTTACTACAAAGGCGTGAGAGTTATGACAAGTGGCGGAGGTGATACCGTGTGACAGATGCAATCGTTGTCGCCCTGATCGGCCTGCTGGGCTCCGGGGTCGGGACCTTCGGCGGCATTCTGGTTTCCTCCAAGCTGACCCAGTACCGGCTGGAACAGCTGGAGAAGAAGGTGGAGGTCCATAACCAGGTGATCGACCGGGTGTACAAGCTGGAGGAGCGCACAGAGCTCCAGGAGGAGAAAATCCGGGTGGCCAACCACCGGATCAGCGACTTGGAAGAGGCGGTGAAAACGTGAATCCGTTTGTGCTGGCCGCCGGGCTGCTGCTGGCTGGTGTGTGTGTCGCCCTGGCGGCTCTGGGGGTGATCCCCGTCCGGCGCTGGTTTGCCCGGCTCCGGGCCGTGCCCCACCTGTTTGCCAAGGCTATGGTGCTGTGGTGTGTGGCCTGCGGCACCGCCGCCTCCGGGTACGCCATGCGGATTCTCTCCCGCACGGGCCACGACCCCGCCGCCCTGCTGGGGGTGATCCTGGCGTTCTTCGGCGGGGAGCTGTTACTTATGTGTCTGAAAACTGTGCTGAATGGAAACAAAAATCGAAAGGATGAAGAAAAATGACTGATTTAACCCCTGTTTTCAATGCTGTGATTGCCATGCTGGCGGCGCTGGTGACCGCCTTCGTGATCCCCTGGATCAAGCGTAAAACCACCGCCCAGGACCGGGAGGAACTACTGCGCTGGGTGGAGATCGCCGTGGCGGCGGCGGAGCAGCTGTGGGACTCCACCCAGGGGGAGGAGAAGAAAAAGGCCGTTGTGGCCTTCCTGCGGGAAAAAGGCTTTACGTTTTCGGAAAGTGAAATCGACTCCGCCATTGAGGCGGCGGTGCTGAAGCTGCACCATGAGCTGACCCGTCCGGATGATATGTCCGACGTGGTGCAGCAGGTCCAGGGCACGGCGGTGACCATCATGCGGTCCACCACCGTGTTTGACGCAGACCAGGTGGAGGTTACGGAGGAGGCGGGATGATGTCATTAGAGGAAGCAATCCAACACTGCAAAGATGTTGCAAGTGGAGCCGCACATCAAGGCGAATGTCTGGAATGCCGGAATGAGCACTTGCAACTTGCAGCATGGCTGGAAGAGTATAAGGTGCTGCAGGAAATTTCGATTACACGTGATGAAGGAGAAACTATGAAAAACTACAATATCATTAAGATTACCCTTGCAAACAGACATACCGCCACCTGGGAAGCAAGCAAGGGCGAATGGGATGATTATGCCTATGATGGAAAGGTGTTTATTGTCAAGAAAGATGGTTCCTGGGTTGGTCTTTACAATATGGACCATGTGATCTGCGTAGTTGTGAAGTGAGGCGGCGGCATGACGGCAGAAAAAATTCTGGATATTGCCCGGGATCAGCTGGGCATCAAAGAAAATCCCCCCAACTCCAACCGGTGCAAGTTTAATACGGCCTACTACGGTCAGGAGGTCTCCGGCAGCGCCTATCCCTGGTGCGCGGTGTTTGTGTGGTGGGTGTTCCGGGAGGCGGGGGCGTCTGAGCTGTTCTACGGCGGGAAGAAAACCGCCAGCTGCTTCACCCTGCTGGGCTTTCATAAGGCCCAGGCGGTCCAGGGGAACTATCTCCCCGGCGACATAATCTTTTTCAATTTCAACGGCAAGAAAAACACCCAGCACGTGGGGATCTGTGAGGGCTGGGACGGGCGGTACATCACGACGATCGACGGCAACACCGCCCCCACCAATGAGGCCAACGGCGGGGCCGTGATGCGCCGGAAACGGGACAAAAAGTATATTGTCGGGGCGTACCGTCCCGCGTATGAGGAGGATGATATTGTGACACAGGCTGACTTTGACAAGATGATGGACAACTACCTGGAGAGACGGGGGGAAAAGCCCGCCTCCGGCTGGGCCGGGGAGCTGCTCCAGCAGGCCAAGAGCGCCGGCATTACCGACGGCTCCCGGCCCCAGAGCTTCGCTACCCGGGAAGAGGTGGCGGTGATGATCCTCAACGCCGGCCGATGACCACGGGATGGGAAGGACGTGACCCATGTCAACAGCACGGATCAGACTGCCTGCAACGCTGGATCATCTGCTGCGCTCGGAGCTTGAGGTCTGCATCCAGGAGGCCAACCTGGGGACCGTGGACGAAAGGATAGCCAGGGAGTATATGCTGGACAAAACGCCGCAAATCGAAATCGCGGTAGAACTTGGATGGACCCGAACGACCATGTCAAGACACATCAAGCACATTGTGGGCAAGGTTGAGGAGACAGCCCGGCGGTTGGAATGAAGTTTGACATAAGTGATGCCCAAATGCAACGCGGCGATGCTGGAATTAAACCCAGCATCGCCGCGTTTTTGCTATACTATCCATAGGCGCTTCGGGGGAGTCGGAGCGGACACGTCCCCGCTTGCAGGCTCTCCCGGCACCAAATTTATATGTAAAGGACGTGTTTATTATGTACGCTGGTCCTGGCGTCTATCCCAGCGGCCCGATGCAGGGCCCCCAGCAAAACGCAAATGGATATCCCCAGCAGTCCGGCCCTATGCAGCCCTCTCCTACCCCCGCGCCGCCCCAGCAGACCCAGGTGCTGTTCCGGCCGGTCTCCTCCTACGATGAGGCCCTGCTGGTCCCCGCCGACGTCACCGGGGCCATTACCCTTATGCCCCACCTGTCCAACGGCCTGATTTACACCAAGCAGCTGGACTCTAACTGTAACGTGGATTTTGGCATCTACCGGCGGCTGTCCAATCAGCCCACCCCGGCTCCCGCGCCTGTACCCGCGCCGGCCTATGACCCCCGGACGGAAATTGAAGCGCTCCGGGATGAGGTGAACGCCCTGCGGGCGGAGCTGGAGGAGACCCGGAAAACGGCCCAGAAGCGGCCGGCCGGAAAGGGGGCGGAGTCATGAATCCCATGCAGGGCGGGGGCAGCATCCCCCAGATGATGCTGCAGGCTATGATGCAGGGGAAAAGCCCCATGCAGTCCCCCATGGTTCAGGAGATTCTCCGGCTGAAGCAGCAGGGCCTTGGCCCCGTGGAGGCGATGCAGCAGCTTGCGCAGAAATACCCCCAATTCCGGCAGGCTATGCCCTTCCTGGGGAACAAAACGCCCCAGCAGATGGACCAGACCGCCCAGAACGCCCTCCAGCAGGCGGGGGTGAATCCCGCTGATCTGATGAATCAGTTCCAGCGTTATATGTAACCATCAAAATTACATATCAGGAGATGATCTCCTTTTCGGTTTCGCCCGGTTCCTGACAAAAAACCGCTCTTGACTTTGACACAGTCGGGGGCGTTTCAGGCCCCCGGTGTGAATAAACCGAAAAGGAGAATTTTATTATGGCAGAGAGCAACGACGCCCTGATGGCTTACGCAATGGGGCAGGACAACGGCCGCTGCAACGGAAACGGCGGCATGTGGGGCGACGGCTGGATGGGCCTGATCGCCTTCGCGATGATCTTCGGCTGGGGTAATGGCGGCTGGGGCGGCGGCTTCGGCGGAAACGCCGGCGGCGCGTACCCGGTGGAGGCCATTTTGCAGCGCAGTCTGGACACCCAGACGGTGATCGGCAAGCTGGACGGCGTGACCCAGGGCCTGTGCGACGGGTTTTACGCCCAGAGCAACGCTGTTAACGGCCTTGGCATGACGGTGATGCAGACCGCCTCCCAGGCGGAGCTGGCCCGATGCCAGCAGCAGGCCGCGCTGATGCAGCAGCTCTACCAGATGGGCTATGACAGCAAGGACTGCTGCTGCCAGACCCAGCGGCTGATTGAGCGCACCTCCTGCGACGCCGCGTACGCGGCGGCCACCAACACCGCCAGCATCATCCAGAACGCCCACAACGACACGGACCGGGTGATTGCCCGTCTGGACGCCATGGAGTCTGCCCGCAAGGATGAAACCATCTTCGCACTGCGCCAGGAGCTCCAGGACGCCCGGTTCCAGGCCAGTCAGAACGCCCAGAACGGCTACATTGACGCGGTGGTGAATTCCGCCGTGGCCAAGCTTCAACCGCCCCGGCCCGTCCCCTCTTATCCGGTCAATCCCCCCTTCCCCTATAACGGTCCCTGGAACGGCGGGAACGGAAGAGGCTGTTACCAGGACTGCGGCAACTGCTGCTGATCCCAGATCTGCTGGTGAACATTTCGGGGCGGCGGGGACCTCCGCCGCCCCTGATTTTTAGGAGGTATGATTTATGTCCTGCAAACCTGTATGCAAGCTCTGCGACAAGCTGGTGCTGTCTCAGGCCGTGACCTTTACCGGCGGCAATCTGGTTATCAACCTGCCCGCCGGATCCTACAATAATGGGTGCAAATATTGCATTGTGGTCGCCCAGGCAATCCCTGACGCCGCGACCATCAACGCGCCGGTGGTCATTACCATTGGGACCGGTACCCAGACCTATCCGGTGACAAATCGGTGCTGCGCCCAGCTCACCGCCTGCGCTATCCGGACGCGGACCCGCTACGCCATGGTGGTCGCCACCAGCGCGACGGGCGGCAGCTTTAAGCTTTTGGGCAATGCCTGCCCCTGTCCCACCAATAATCTGTCCAGCATCAACGGCACGGCCCCCGCGGCTCCTCCCGCCCCCACGACCTAAGGAGGAGTGATATGAGACATTATATCAAAGCCCAGATGCTCAGCCCATCCCGCCGCAGGGAGTATGAGCCCGAAAACCGGTTTAAGGATCAGGATGGTCGGGAGCACTATGATAACGGGCGTTTTGCCCCGATGGGTGCGTGGGATGGTGGATGGCAGACCCAAATGCGCTATCCCATGTCCCCCTACGTGCCCCCTGTCTATGAGTACCAAACAAGGAGGGAGAAATACCAGCCCATGAACCGGATTGGATTTTTTGTCAGCGATGAGGAGGAGCGGAGCCCCTCCATGCACGGCGGAGTCCGGGAGTATCACTCCGACGCCGAGTACCGCCGGATGCATGAGCTGGACCGCATGGGCGGCGCTGGCCTGTCCGAAGGCTACGGCCGCGGATACGGCAGGCCTACGCTTACCCGCGAGATGGCGGAGGAGTGGACCGCCAACATGGAAAATGAGGATGGCACCCGGGGGCCCCACTGGCCCTTTGAGCGTATCCAGAAGGAGATGGAGCAGCACGGCGTCAAGTGCGACCCTGTCAAGTTTTGGGCCGTGATTAACGCCATCTACAGCGACGATGTTGCCGTGGCAAAGAAACATGGAGTGAATACCATGGAGTATTACATCGACCGGACGAAAGCCTGGCTGGAGGACAAAGACGCTGTGCAGGATAAGGCCGGGGCGTACTATATGTACGTTACAAAGCACTAATAAAAGCCGGGAGATATGTAAATCTCCCGGCTTTTATCCTGATTTGCAATAATACTATTATTGTACTATATATTAGTATCCAATAGGATACTATAAATTAGTACAATCATTCCCGAAAATTAACGCGGGGCATATTCTCCCCGTCTAGGCGTATCTCTTGAATGATTCCATGCCACATATCGCGGCGTTGAACTGCGGTGAAGGAGGGGTAGAACGTAGGGAGGCCGTCTTGCAGCAGCTCACGCAAGCCCTGAAAATCTGGCGCTGGGGGCGGTTCTGTCTCCTGCGCCTCCTGGAGCTGGGCGGAATATTTAGCCCAGTCTGTCCGGTACTGGTCCATATCGATGAGCTCATTGATATACAAATCTTTGAGCCGGTCCATTTTTCGCTGTATTGCAGCGCAATCTATCTTCGGACGCTTCGCCTGGGCTGCATCGATATTCCATCTGGCTTGCCAGCGGTCCAGCTCTGTGGATATATTCTGTAATAGCCATTGCTCCAGCTTTTCCTCACTCATTTGTTTCCTGTGCGTGCATTTGTGATAGATGGTCGCATTGCGGCAGCGATAGGAACGGTATTCTTTCCCGCACTTTGTGCCAGCACAACTTCCAGTCATCTTGAAGCCACATTCCGTGCAAACCACCAAACCGGAAAAGAGATATACCCGCCCGCTTTCATTCTGGCGGACGGACCGGCTCTCCAGGAGTTTCTGAACCGCGTCAAATTCCTCTGGTGGGATCAGCGGCTCACAGTAAGCTGTATTCCCACGGTATTCTCCCTTGTATAAGGTATTTTTCAGCATCTTGCGAGCGCTGCGGTCCCAGAGCATGACCCCATACATATCTCTGATATAAGCCATTGCGGCATTGACAGAAGATTTTTCGCGGTATGTGCGGAAAAACGCCCGGACAATTTCCGCATTGTCCGGATCCGGAACCACGCGCTTGTCCTGGATCCGCAAGCCCAGCGGGAGAGAGCCGGAAATCACTTCTCCCCGGGCCACCTTGTTTTCAAACACAAACTTGATCCGGTCGCTGTCCCGGTCGCTTTCATCCTGCGCCACCGAGAGCCGGATATTGATGTACAGCCGGCCGTTTGTGGTTTCCGTGTCATAGTGCTCCTGCGTGGTTTTCCAGGCTACGTTGTGGGCGTCCAGAATCTCCTGGATTTTATAGTAGTCGGCCACGCTGCGGAACCAGCGGTCCAGCTTGATAAACAGGATAACGTCGATCTTTTCCGCCTTAACGTCCTCCAGCATCCGCATAAATTCTTTCCGGTTGGTATATTTCTTCCGGGCGCTTTTGCCTTCGTCCACATACACCCCGGCGATGGCATAGTTATTCGCCCGGGCGTACTCCTCCAGATTGTCCCGTTGGGCCTGGAGGGAATAGCCCTGTTTGGCCTGCTCCTCTGTCGATACCCGGATGTACAGCGCCGCGCGGCGGATGGGCGGAATGGGATTTTTGACTTTTGCCATGTAAATTCCCCCTTGAATATCACTAAAATATACGATATAATAGAAGGGCAGTATGAATCCCGGCAAAAGATTTTACTGCCCTTCTTCCGCCTCCAGTGTTCGTGCACTGGGGGCGGGATTTTTATTGCAAAATGTTGAAAAATATGGTAAGCTGAATCTGCGCTGCCAGTAACGGTAGGCGGTTGGCCCTCCCGACGGGGGGCAGCTTCTGCCCTCTGATCTTCGGAAAGGGGGGGCTGTCCAGTGGTCACATACGGTGAACTGTTTCAGTACACACTTGTCATCATCGGCATAATTGCCCTGTTCATTCAGGCCAATAAAAAGAAGTA
>OOIH01000548.1_pt1 | contig 13909 bp, 14 predicted proteins | sample 1691801 | NCBI WGS metagenome assembly OOIH01 (sample SAMEA1061690, study PRJEB22710) | metagenome
TTCTTTCTTTTCTGTTCATTACTACATACCACCTTTTTATTATGTAGTAATTATATCAAATTTTTATTGTGAAAAATTTTTACTCTTTTTCTCTGAAAAAATAAAAAAGTTCTTTTCATTTTTCATTTTTTGGTGTATAATAGGAATTCACAGAAAGGAGAAATGGATGAAAAGTTTATTGAATGAAAATTCTTCTATTATAGAATTTAATAAGTATGAACAAATAAGGCAAGTTGCTTTAGAGATTGAAGAATATAATTACGAATCATTTGGTGCATGTGAAAAATCACATGGGTTAGCGATGGAGGAATTATATGATTATTTTATTTCATATAATGAGTTTGCTTTTGATATACATGATAAATTATCTCAAATTCCTACGTCTTATCAAAGTCAAGCAGAAACATTAATCATCTTACTTCAACGGATATCATGGAATGATTTTTCTAATCGGTATTTTATGGCGGTATTAAAAGAGTATATAAAACAATTAAATCAGAAAACAGATGGTATTTTATTAAGTGGTATAGATAAAGAATTGGTAACTTCTATCATTGGTAGTGCACCTGTTGAATATTGTAAAAAATAAAAAGCGAGCAATCGTTTTTTTTATGGTAAATTTTTATGGTAAAACAAAAAAGAAAGTCGCACCCCTGAATAGCGACTTCCTAAAAAGAATAAAAAGGGGTTGGCTAGTGTGATACTAGCGACCAATTCGCCTTTAATGGGAATTGGTACTGTATATAATAATCGAAGTATGTGAATTTGTCAATCAAAAATTTGATTTTTTTTCATCCATTATTTGCTAATTATTGTAAATAGAAATTCCTTAATAAAAAACATATGATTTTTCTTTCTGATTTTTGAACTTTGTGGTATAATACAACGAGAGGAGTGAGTGGGATGTATACATTAGCAGATGTTAAAAGTGTAGGGCCTAAAGCAATTCAGTTGTTAAATAAATTAAATATTTACACAATAGAAGATTTGGTTACTCATTATCCTTTCCGTTATGAAGTTTTAAAACGGCAAAGTTTAGTAGATGCTGTTGATCAAGAAAGAATAGTGATTGATGGTAAAGTAGAAAGTATACCAATTTTATTACGCTTTAAAGCAGGGTTAACCAAAATGAATTTTCGTTTAGTGACTACTACAGGTTCAGTGGGAGTATCGGTTTTTAATCGAGCCTTTCTAAAAAGTCAGTTAACCGTGGGAAGCAATATTACTGTTATTGGTAAGCTTGATAAAAATAAAAATGTCATTACAGCATCAGATATAAAAATAGGTTTATTATCTAATCAAGTACGAGTAGAACCAGTGTATCATTGTACCAGCGGTCTTTCGGTAAAAAATCTTAGTACTTATATTAATATGGCCTTATTATCTTATGGAAAAATCATTCCTGATTATATTCCTAGTTATCTACAAGAAAAGTATAATTTTTCTAATAAAAAAACAGCATTAAATATTGTACATAATCCTCCTAGTCCAGAAAAGTTAAAGGAAGCAATTATTCGTTTAAAGTATGAAGAATTATTTGCCTTTATGTTTAAAATTAATCGTTTAAGACAAGAACATCATCATCATAACGTTGGGTTGACAAGAAATATACATCAAGAAGATATTGACAAGTTTATTAAAGGACTGCCTTTTGAACTTACAAACGATCAGTTAAAAGCAGTAGATGAGATTCTTCAAGATTTAAATCATCCTAGTAGAATGAATCGTCTACTTCAAGGAGACGTTGGTGCGGGAAAAACGATTGTTGCTTTTATTGCGATGTATGCGAATACGTTAAGTGGTTATCAAAGTGCTTTAATGGCACCTACTGAAATTTTAGCCACACAGCATTATCATAATATAAAAGAATTATTTTCTAGCGTAAAGATGAATATTGAGCTTTTAACAGGTTCTACTTCAAAAAAAGAAAAGATAAGAATTTATCAAGAATTAGCGAATGGAAATATTGATATTATTATAGGAACGCATGCATTAATTCAAGAAGAGTTAACTTATCAAAATTTAGGATTAGTTATTACAGATGAGCAACATCGCTTTGGGGTAAATCAGCGAGCTAATCTTCAAAATAAAGGATTAAAGCCAGATATTTTATATATGAGTGCTACACCAATTCCTAGAACTTATGCCCTAACTATCTATGGAGATATGGATATTTCTATTATTAAGGAACGTCCTAAAGGAAGAAAAAAAGTGGAAACTTTCGTTAAAACCAATGGGGAAATTAAAGAAGTTTTAAATGCAATGTATCAACAGTTACAGGAAAATCATCAAATTTATGTGATTGCTCCATTAATAGAGGAAAGTGAAAATTCTGATTTAACGACGGTTTGTGAGTTAAGGGATAAAATGAAACTTGCCTTTGGTAGTAAGTACAATATTGACATTGTCCATGGAAAAATGCGACCTGAGGCAAAAGAGCTGATTATGACGGAGTTTAAACAAGGAAATATTCAGATTTTAATTAGTACTACAGTAATTGAAGTTGGTGTGGATGTTCCTAATGCCACGATGATTGTGATTTTTGATGCTGAACGTTTTGGGTTATCTACCTTACATCAGTTACGTGGTAGAGTAGGTCGAAATAATTTATCATCTTATTGTTATTTAATTAGTGATAGTGATGCTAAGCGTTTACAGGTAATGGAAGATGTTGATGATGGGTTTGTGATTAGTGAAGAAGATTTCAAATTACGAGGACATGGTGATTTGTTCGGTACTCGTCAAAGTGGGGATATGAATTTTAAAATTGCCGACATTCATCAAGACTATAAAATATTGTTACAAGCTAAGGAAGATTCTAATCAATATCTACTTGACACGTCATTTGACAATGATGAATTGAAGAAATCCTTGATAGAATCAATAAATAGTAATTAAAAAGAAAAAAAAGGTAAAAATTATCTAGATAATGAATTGACTTTTTACATGATTCATATTATGATTAAAGTGCGTAGAATAATCTACGCGAGCATTTTCACAAACTAAAGAGTGAAGATGTATTCAACCGAACCCCCTGAAGAGTCAGCGAAAGCTGGCTCACTTTTTGTTTTTGCTTGAATTTACAGGGGTTCCTAAAATTCGTATTTTATAAATTATTGCTTTCAACTACCAATCAACTACCAAAATCCTATATTGAAGGTGCAGGATAAGTTAGTTTATTTATGGTATTTACAGCATCATAAAGTTTATCTTTGAACATATGCGTATAGGTATCTAGCGTTTCTTCAATGGATGCATGACCCAAAAATTGTGATACAACAGCAATGTTTGCATTATTGTTTATGAGTAAGGATGCACAACTATGTCTAAAGTCGTGTAACCTTATTCTTTTTATTTTTGCATCTTTTGCTATTTCTATATTTTTGTGTCTCATTTGATAAAAAGTGATAGGAATAAATCCTCCAAAGATAAACCAATTATCATTAAAATCAGCAAATTGTTTTTGCTCTTCATATAATTGCTTTAAATCTATAAAGAGTATTTCAGCAATAGGTAAAATCCTTTTGCTTTTTTGCGTTTTAGGTTTTGTTAATTCATAATTTGTGGAATTTTCAGATCCATGAGTTACTGCTTGTTTTGTAACTGATAATCTTTTATCAATCCAATTAACATCTTTCCACTGTAATCCTCTAGCTTCACCTCTACGAAGTCCACAATAATATAAAGTTTCATACATACACTTAATTTGTAAGTTAGGTGCATAAGAGATAAATTGATTAAATTCTTCTAAAGTATAAAAGTCCATTTCTTTTTTTATATCTGATGCCGAAGTAAAAGGTTCCATTCGACCATAAAACTTATTCATATTGAATCCATAAGTCTTAACAGCCCAATTAATGACTATTTTTAAAAACTTTTGAATTTCATTTTTATAACTGTTTGAAATATCTACTTTCATCATCTCAGCTCTCCATTTTTGATAATGAATAGCATCCATATCTTTTAGTTTAACTTTATCAAACATTCCAATATATTTAATTCTATCTCGATAAGTTTTTAAGGTTGAGTATCTTACAATATCTTTTTGAACTTCGTAATACTTAGTGTATAATTCTTTGAAGGTCATATTCATATCACCCTCAAATACCTCAGACATTTTTAAATATTCTTTTTCAGCACGCTTTGCTTCAGCTTCCGTTTTATATGCTTTGGAAAACTTCTTGTGTTTTTTACCATCTAATCCTGTCTCCCAAACATACCATATATATTTTCGACCATCTTTGGTCCATTTCTTTTCTTCTAATAGTCTAACTGCCATTTATTATTCCTCCTTTGCTTAGTTTAGACTATTCACGCACTTCAATTGGTAGTTTACCATAATTGATAGGTTTCTCCAATAGAAGTGCTGATAGTTCTATCTTTCTATTTCAAAATCGTCTTTATTTTTATTGTTTTTACCGTAATAACCATGATTAATAGCATCGGCTATATCTTCATAATCTTCTAATTTTTCTTTAGGTTTATCTCGTTTTAAAACCTTATCTATTGCCTTACACATTTTTTTGAATAGATTTTTCCACTTATTAACTTCAGTTTCTAATTTTTCTTTAAGACTTTCAATATTATTGTTTAATATATCTACTAAATCACTTAATTTACTAATTTCTTCTTTTTGATCTTGGATAGTAGATTTCTGTTCTTTAATAATTTCATTTCTTTTTAGAAGTTCCTTGTTGTTTTTAAAAGTCTTATTTTCTTCAGTCAGTTTATTTATCTCTATATCTTTATTGGAGTTATCAGTAGATAAGATAATTATTTTATGTTCTAAACCTCTTGTGTATTTTATGAATCTAAGAATATCATCATTTTTATATCCACCAAATTTTCTTTTAACAGGAGTTAAAAGTTCTTTATTGCTATCATTATTTTCGATATTTTTAAGCCCATTTTTAGAGTTTTCTATAATCTTTAAGGTATTTTCCTTTCACTTGTTTAATTCTTCTAATTCGGCTTTTTTCTCGGCTATATCGTAATCTAATTTAGTTTGATTTTCTTTATTACTTCCAATATCACCACGATAAAGGTTAAAGCCTTTTTCTGTAATAAATTCATTAAAGGCATTTTGCATTTTATGAAAAGATAATTTGCCACCTCTATTTTTCCAAAATTGATCACAATTGAGGAAAGTTCCTTTGACATCAATACAATTTTTCCTTTATCATCTCGAAGCAATTTTGGATTAATAGTGGTAATCCCATTTTTATTTGTCGTTTTCTCTTTAACAACATTTCCATTTTTATCCTTTACAAAACATTTTCTTTTAACTTTGTTTACAACGGGAACAAAATAGGCTTGTAGGTGAGGAGTATCTTCATCATAATGAATCTGGGCAAGCAATATATTTTCTTCACCTACATAGTTCTTTAAAAATTCCATACAACAATCAAAAAAGTAAGTTACAGCATTGGGTATATCTTCTTTGGATTTAATATCAGGAATCATTACGGCTTTTCCATTTTTATCTCCGGTATGATAAGTTCTACCACTATCTTTAAGTTTCATTCCAAGTGATTGAAAAAACTCAGGACCACTTGTGAATGTTACACCATTTAATAAATTAGTATTAGGTCTATCTAAATATTTTATTTTCCTTTTCTTTAAATTTATTTTTACTTCTTGATATAGGTTATTTTGAGTAAGAGATACATATTCATAATTAAATTCTCTTCGTTCTATATCATAGTTGCCTGTACCTTTTCTATCTTTCATTTCAACACCGATATTATAAAGGTCAGCTTTCTTATATTGGGTTTCTACTCGTACTACTTGTTTGCCATCATACAATCTTTTATCCTCCTTTGCTTATACATCTTTAGTAGTAGAGGTCATTTATTGACCTATCTCACTAGGGCATAGCCCAATCGTGAGTTTAAGGGTTTACCCTTAAAAATCCCAAAATAATCACTATCGCCACTTTCATTGCTTTGCAACAAAACGTGCCTCGTTCTTATTTTTAGAAGATGATTATTCATCATCTTCGAGTATAGGTTCATCATATATACAATGATAAATTCTTTTATCACTTGTTCTATTCTTCGTTATATAAATTCCTTCTCTTTGTAATAAATCCATATTTGCATTTAACATTCTGCCAAATCGTAATGCTGTTGTCTTTAATTTAGCATCATGAATTATACTAGTAGGAGTAAATTCAAAGTCTTTCTTTAATGATGCATATTTAATAAAAAATATTAAGTTCTCATCAAGTTCATCACCTTCAACAGAATTACTTATTTTAAAAGTTTGATTTTCACTTCTTTTTAAATCCATATCAAATCCAAGAAAATCTCTATTAATCACTTTCATAATTAAATGATTATGGTCATTCCTAGTTTCAAACAAAGTTATTTTTCCATCTATACAAGCATCAAAAGCAGTGCTACCTAATGTTTCATTTCTTTTATTTAAGTGATGCGTAAATAATATTGTTATATTATATTTCTCACATAATTCTCTTAATTTAGGCATTAACTTTTGTGCTACATCTTGAAAATCATTTATATCGTAAGAGATACCTAAATCCATATCTTTAAGCATATCAATGATTACTAATTTATTTGCTGTTTTATCACCAGAAAAATCATCAATCTCTTCTTCATGCTCAAGTATGCTTATATTAGGTTTTCCATCTCTATCTATTATGAATAAAGAGTCCTTTTTTGGAGTTAGACCTAGTGTTTTATAGCGGTCCTGTAATTGACCAAAATCAGACTCTGTGCTAATATATAAGACAGGTGATGGAATTACTTTGTGTCCTAAAAATGGTAATCCATTGGTAAGACAGTAGGAAAGTTGCAGTGCCAACATAGACTTTCCGACTTTAGGTTTTGATACAAGTAAATAAACACCTTTAGACCTCATTAATCCTTCGATTATGATGTCTTTTTTTGTGCTTGTATCTAATTCTTCAATTAGTTTCATATCGCTATCCTTTCTTTATTCTAGATTCTAAATAACTGATATTAATATCTAAATAATCTACAACTTCTTTCATAGGTACTACATGCTTTGGAACCATATAGCCTTGTTTGGTTAGTTTTTCTCTAATGTTTCTTTTAATCTTTAGAGCAGAGTTCCTACCAACTTGGCTAATTTTCATTAAATCTTCTAAACTACACCATTGTTTTGAAACGATTTCTAAAGTTTCCTCAGCAGTCATCTAATCCCTCCTTTCTGTTTCTTGTAAGGTTAGCCTTACAATTCTATTATGCAATAATTAAACTTTATTGTCAAGAAAAACTTACAAAATTGTTGTGAAAAACTTACAGGATATGTTATAATGTTTTTGGGATGATATTATACCCTAATAAATGAAGGAGTATTTATATGGATAAAGAACTTACTTTAAAAGCTTTAATTGAAGGCGGAAGAGATATAAAGAACTTTTCTCAAAGAGAACTAGCAAGAAGAATAGGATTAAGTAATACATCTTTAAATGATCTTGAAAATGGAAAAGTTAAGAAACCTGATATAGAAGTATTAAGAAAAATTGCTGAAGAGTTAGATTTGTCTTTAGAACAATTATTAAAAGCAGCAGGATATGATGCTTTAACAAATTGGTTTTCCAATGATGAATTTAAAAACAAATCATCTAGAGATTTAAAAAATATTATTAAAGAAGCAAGAATTTTTAAATATGATATTTTAGACTGGGATAGTACAAAAAGAGAAATAGCTAGAAAAGTAATGACTAACTTAGATAGAGTAGCATATAAATTAGAACTAATAAGAGATAATAGAGGAATAAATTATACATTAGATCAAGCAATAGAAGATATTAAAGAATCGCTAAAAGATTTAGACGATGTTGCTAAGAAATATGATTATAGCAAATTGCCTAAAGATGTGTAGAAAGTGAGGGAAATTCTATGTTATATATTGATGATAAAGATTTAAGAATCACCAAGCAAGAAATACATGTTGGTAAATTTATTAATCATGGTGATGAAGGCTTTAATATTTGTATTGGGCTAAAGTTTGTTAATAATGATAATACTAATGGCTATTTGAATTTGGATGCAGGATTTGAAAAAACTAACGATATAAATGCTTTTGTTAATAAAGAATATAATGGAATACCTTTTGAAAACGATAATCAAATTATCTATTTTGAAGTATTTGATACAGAAAAATTTTTAGATACAGAAATAGAAAGTAAAATTATAATTAGATTGGAAGATATAAAAGATAACAAAGCAAAAGTATTTTTTGAATTAAATGATGAATTAATAAAAATAAAATTTGATGGGTACTTAGATGTGATAAATATATTGTAGTTATATTTGGAGAGGTGATTTTTAATGAAGATTATAACAGTTTGTGGAAGTTTAAGGTTTTATAAAGAAATGATGGAAGTAACAGAAAAAATGGAATTAGAGGGAAACTGTATGTTAGTGCCTATTTATAATCCTTCTAGACCTAGTAAAGATGATTTCACGGAAGAGGAAGCTTTAATGCTTGATAAAATGCATAAAGAGAGAATAAAATTGGCAGATGCTATTTTAGTTGTAAATGTGGACGGTTATATTGGAAATAGCACAAGTAAAGAGATTGATTTTGCTAAAGCATTAAATAAAGAAATAATATATTATACTGATTTCAAAAATTAAAAAAGAGAAAGAATATTAATAAAATGAGTGCTATAATTGTCATTTATAAATTGGTCAGTCGCGACTGACCAATTGGAAAGGAATAGTTATGTTAGAAGAAAATAATAAAATGGTTAGTGAAATAACAACATTAGTAAATGAAGTAAAATCTAAATTATCAAAAGAAATTAATAATTCTATAGTCTATGTATACTGGAATATTGGTAGAATTATAGTATCAAATGAGAATGAATACAATAATCGTTTGGAATATGGTAAAGAAGTGTTAAAAGGTTTATCAAATGATTTGACTAAATTTTTAGGTAAAGGATACTCTTATACGAATTTGAAATATATGAGAATTTTTTATAAAACATATCCAAAATTTGAAGAAATAAATCCTGAATTATCTTGGACTCATTATAATGAGTTAATAATAATTAAAGATGATTCTAAAAGGAAATTCTATGAAAAAGAATGTATTAATTCGCACTGGAGTGTAAGAGAACTTCAAAGACAATTAGATACTTCATTATATGAAAGATTATTGCTTTCTGATGGTAAGCCAAATAAAGAAAAAGTTTTAGAATTATCTAAAAAAGGACAAGTGTTAGCTAAACCTAGTGATTTAATTAAAGAACCTTATGTATTTGAATTTTTGGGAATTAAAGAACAAAAACCTCTACTTGAAAAAGACTTGGAGAGTAAGTTAATTAAACATATTGAAGATTTCTTACTAGAACTAGGAAAAGGATTTATGTTTGTTGGTAGCCAACAAAGAATAACTTTAAATAATACTAATTATTATGTAGATATGGTTTTTTATAATAAGTTTTTAAAGTCTTATGTACTAATTGATCTAAAAATGAATAATTTAAAGGCAGAGAATCTAGGACAAATGAATTTATATCTTAATTATTATGAACAAGTTGTGAATGATGAAAATGATAATAAGCCAATAGGAATTATCTTGTGTACAGAAAAAGATAATGTAATGATGGAATTTGCTTTAAATGGTATTTCAAATAATTTATTTACTTCAACATATACATATTATATTCCTGATAAAGAACAATTAATAAATGAGGTAGAGAAAGTTTTAAATGATAGCAATAATTAGTTAGAAAATTAAATATAAAAAATAAAATTTTATGAGTAGTTAGGTTATAAAACTATATTGAAAGAAGTGAGAAATAGTGAATTTAAAAGAATTCTGTTCACATTATAATCTAGGAAATGTTACAGGCATATCAAAACTATCAGGTGGATTTATGCACAAAATGTATAAAGTTGAAACTGACAAAGGGGTATATGCAATAAAAATATTGAATCCAGAAGTAATGTCTAGAAGTGATGCATATGGTAATTTTGTAATATCAGAAAAAATTTCAAATCTGGCAAAGGATAATGGGATTATTGTTTCAAGTGCTTTACTTATAAATGACAATTATTTAACTAAGTATGATGATAAGTATTATATGGTATTTGATTTTGTTAATGGGAAAACATTAACAGATGAAGAAATTACGATTGAACATTGTAAAAAAATAGGTAAAATTCTATCACAAATTCATTCTTTAGATTATCGAAATTTAGGACTAGAAAATAAAAGAGTAAATTATAAAAGATTATATGATTGGGAATCTTATATAACAAATTCTAATTTTGATAATATGGGTTATAAGGAAGAATATTTAAACAATTATAAGAAATATAATTCATTATTAAAAAGAGCTAACGAAAGATTCAATGAATCTAATATTGAAACTAGTATATGTCATAATGATATGGATCCTAAGAATGTTATGTGGGATGGTTTAACTCCAATAATAATAGATTGGGAGTCAGCAGGATTATATAATCCATTTAGAGAATTAGTAGAAGACGCATTGTGTTGGTCAGGATTTTTAAGTAATAATTTTAGTGAAGAAAAATTTACGGATGTAATTGCTGAATATATTAAGACAAAACCTATCGAACATCAAAGGTATAGCACTATTTGTGGCAATCTAGTTGGAAGATTTGGATGGCTTAAATATAATCTAGAAAGAAGTTTAGGCATTTGTTCTGATGATTTAGAGGAAAGAAAGCTAGCAGAAAATGAAGTGTCAAAAACTATTGATGAAATAAATCGGTATGTTGAGTTAATTGGAAAAATGTATGAGATTATATGCAATTTGACAAAAATAGCAAATCATAATTATGATGAGATAATTGAAAAAATTGTTGAGAAGAATATTCTTTTGAAAGGAAAAAAATTTTCATTCATTACAGCAGGTTTTACAAATACAATTTATAAAATAGATCAATATATAGTTAGAATTTGTACAGATTTAAGTAACGAAGGCAATTTTAAAAATGAAATAGAATTTTATAAGAAAAACAAAGATAATCCATATATACCAAAGATGTATTTTTCAGATACAACAAAAGAAGTTGTTCCTTATTACTATGAAATATTAGAAAATGTTGAAGGAAAAACTTTATATGAGATATGGTACAAACTATCAAAAGATGACAGGTTAAAAATAGTTAAAAGTATTGTTGAAATAATGAAATCATTGCATAATGTAAAAGTTGATTACTTTGATTTTAAAAAATATATTAAAGATAAAATATATAATTTATTGAAGGAATCAAATTTAAATGAAGAAATATTTGTAAATTTGCTAGATAAATGTGATATGTATTTTGAAGAGAATAAATTAGGATTAGTTCATAGAGATTTGCATTTTGATAATTTTATTTATAATAATGGGAAATTAATGCTTATAGATTTTGAAAGAAGCATAACTGGTGCAATAGATTATGATTTTAGAATTTTATCAAGATATAAAGAAACACCTTGGTTATGGGCAAACGAGAAAACAGATATGTTGACAGTCGAATCCGATTATCAAGATTTAATGGATATGTTTATTAATAATTATGTAGAATTAAGAAATATACCATATTTATTAGAAAGATTAAAAGTATATGAAATTATAGATTTGTTAAACGGATATAAAAAACATAGAGAAGAATATCAATTAGAAAAAGTCAGAGAAAAAGTGATAGAATTACTAGAAATGAAATGAGGTTTTTATGTCTAGAATAAAATTTTTATTCATCTAATGATTTATCAATTGAATGATAAAAAAGAAAAATGACAATATGACAGTTGTTTGAGACACCTTCACTGGTATTGTCATCTTGTCATAAAGTAAAATTATTTATTGAATTATAGGAGGTACTAATGAAAGAATGGATATCAAGTAATGCTTTTTGGATTTTTGATGGTATTGGTGTAGCAATTATAACTGTCATAGGTGGATTTCTATTTAAAAAGCATAAAAAGGAAAACAAGAAAAATATATCAATAAGTCAAAATGGTGGGAAAAAATCTATTAATATACAAAATAATGATTTAAGAGGTAATTTTAATGACAGAGACGACAATTGAACAAAATGGTAGTAAATCTTCTACAAATATACAAAATAATGATTTATCAAAAAATATTGTAGTGATTAATCAACCTAACTATTTAGAAATAAAACAAATAGCTTTAGATGTTTATAAACAAGAAGCTCATAATTATTCTGAAGAAGCCGCTGAAAAAGCATTAAAAAAAGTTGAAGAATTAGTAGAAAATTTTTTGACAAAATTATATGATATAAATTCAAATAAAGCTGAGGAACTTAAAAAACCGTCTGTGCAACACTCACTTTTTAATGCTCAGAAGGGTTATGTACTTGATGAAACAAATGATACACAAGAAAATTATATAGATTTACTTTTATCAAGGGTACAATTTCCGAATAAATCAATGTTGCAAATTTCTGTTGATGAAGCTATAAAAACTATTGAAAAATTAACACCTGATCAGATGGATTGTTTAACTTTTATGTTTTTGACATATAACATTGAAAGTATAGTTTCTTTAGGACAATTAAATTCTTATTGTAATAATTTATGTTCAATATTTCATGAAAGCTTTTTAAACAAATTTTTGCCAACATATTTAAAATCTATAAATGTATGTTTGTCCCTTGATAATACAGGGTATTACATACCTATACAAGAACTTTTCTTTAACTCAAAACCAGGACTATTTTTTAAAGGCTTTGATCTTTTAGAATTTTTAAATTATTTGGGAAAATCTGAAGATGAAATTTTAAAATATAACTCCATAATAGTAAAAGATCTTCGTAATTCTGAAAAATATCAAATAGATGCAATAAACTTAGAAACACTAAAGGTACAAATAAAAAAATATAATCTTGAAGAAGATTTTGATAAAATAACATCATTTTTTCAAAATCACATTATGAGTATTCAAGAAATAGAAAATGATTTGTTGGAAAGAAATATTAAAATGAGAAATGTTTTAGACATTTGGAAAAACAATAAAATAAAATATTGTGAATTAACTCCAACAGGAATAATCATAGCTATTTCTAATTATAATAGAAAATTTGGTGACAAATTAAATTATTCTGATTATATAAAATAGAAATAGGCAGTTAAGAACAAATCTCAACTACCTTTTCAACTACCAAAATTTTAAAATTCATCTAATACTTGTTAAATTTAAGCATTTTTAATCCTATTAAAATAAAGGTAAAGGTATTTAAATAAACTTTGAAGTGCGTGAACTCTAACCGCCCCCTGAAGGAGCCGAAAGGCTCCATTTTTGTTTATATTAAGTTAAATGTAATCAATAATAATGTATAAAAGTTTAAAATAGTTTAGATGAGTTCAAAAAATAATATTTGTTATGGGTAGTTAATGACAGTAAATTTATATAAAAATATGGGAAAATAAACCAAATTTAAGAATTTATGATATAATAAAATAAATTTGCGGGAGGTTTTGTAATGCTAATAGAATGTGATGATAATGTTTATAATCCTTTAGGTGGAGGATCTTATGTTTTTGAAAAAGATATAGTTAATTTTTTATTAAATAAATTTAATAAAAATAAAATAGTTATTAGTATTGGGGCCCAACCTAACAGTTCACCACATTTTGGAACTTTAATTGTGTTTTCAACAGCTTTTTCATTAGCAAAAAAAATGAAAGAAATAAAACCAGAGTTAGAAGTTTCTGTCTTATTTGAAGTTGTTGATACAGCACCTAGCGAAACAGTTGAAATAAATGGCATTAAATATCAAAAAAGTTTAAAAAACACGGGAAAAATTAATAATAATTTTGACGATTATCAGTGAAAAAGAGTAAAAATAATTAAAGTGATAAAATTAGATAAAATATAACAAAAATAAATTTATCTAATTTTTTTCTTCTCAAAGAACGTTTTTTT
>OOIH01000886.1_pt1 | contig 13833 bp, 26 predicted proteins | sample 1691801 | NCBI WGS metagenome assembly OOIH01 (sample SAMEA1061690, study PRJEB22710) | metagenome
CTGATTTACCTTTAAAAATAATAAATAAATATGGTATAGGATATTCCAGCCATTTTGAGATTAAAAATATAATAAGTTCTGATTTAATAATGTTTTTACAAGTAGAACTAAATCATTTTTATGTAGGAATAACAGATATTAATACTAAATGGAATAGTACAAATGATTTGAAAGGATGGCTATCAGAACAAAATAATGCAGGAGCACCAGTATATGTAGATTATGTATTAGAAACACCAATTGACATCAAATGTACAGCGGAACAAACTGAAATATTAGAAAAAATAGAAAATGAAGCAAAAACATATAAAAATGTAACACATATTTATAGCACAGATGAAATAAATCCAAATATGAAAGTTACATATTTTAAAGATATAGAGACAATTATAGGAGGTTAGAAGATGGAAGAATTGATGAATTTACATTTTACAAATATATGGTGGATGATAGGAGTTCCGCTAATATTAATGATATTAGATATAATAACAGGATATTATAATGCGTGGGAAAATAAAAAGGTATCAAGTTCAAAGATGAGAGATGGACTAGGGAAAAAATGTGCAGAGTTAGCATACATAATTGTTGGATTTATATTTAAGTTTGCATTTGGCACAAGTTCAATAATGTATTTTATAATAATTTATGTATGTTATATGGAATTAGTATCTTTAGCAGAGAATTGTACAAAATTAGGATTTCCATTGTCAGACAAAATAAAAGAAAAGTTAAATAATAAAAAGGAGGAATAACAATGGAAGATGAAAACTATGGATTTAACAGTGAAGTAGAAGGAGTTGAGGAATAATGGAAATAAATACAAAATTAACTCAAATAAATAGAACAATAATGACAAATAAACAAAACAAATATATAGTTATACACTATGTAGGAGCAGTAAGTACAGCTAAAGCAAATGCAGACTATTTTTATTCAGTAAATAGACAAGCCTCTGCACATTATTTTGTAGATGAAAAAGAAATATGGCAAGTAGTAAAAGAAGGAGATAGAGCATGGCATTGTGGAACAACTGGGAAATATTATAATGAATGTAGGAACTCAAACTCAATAGGAATAGAAATGTGTTGTTTTAATAATAATGGAGTATTAGACATAACAGAAAAAGTAATAAGTAAAACAATAGAACTAACAAAAGAACTAATGGCAAAATATAATATACCAGTTGAGAATGTTATAAGACATTATGATGTAACACATAAGATATGCCCAGCACCATTTGTAAATAATGAAGCTAGATGGAATGATTTTAAATCAAGATTAGTACCAAAGTCAGATCTACAGTATAAAGTACATATACAAGATAAAGGATGGACGGATTGGAAAAATACAGGAGATATAGCAGGAACAACAGGAGAAAATAAAAGGATAGAAGCTATAATCTTACAAGGAAATAATGGTTTAGATTTAAGTTATAGAGTGCATATGCAAGACAAAGGTTGGTCTGATTGGATAGGAAATGGGCAAGTTGCAGGAACAACAGGAGAAGGAAGAAGAATAGAAGCAATCGAAATAAAATCAAATAAAAGATTAGAAGGTCAGGAACATATACAAGATGTTGGCTGGATGCCTAAATCTTCAGGAACAGAAATACATTTAGGAACAAAAGGAAAATGTTTAAAGATTGAGGCTTTTAAAATTAATGTAGTATAAAAAAATACACTAGCAATACGAAGACTACTAATGTATTTTTTGTAATAAATAAAATATAAATTTATTACAATATTATTATATACAAATAATATAGAAATTATAAGAGGTAAATTTTAGTAATTTTGTTAGTTTACCTCTAATCTAATAAAGATTAATATATTGTATATTAATCAAAGGAGGTAGATTAATATGTATCAAGAATGGTTAAAAAAATATGAAGAGATAAAAAACAATAGTAAAGGAAATAATAAATAAGAATAGTCTTATTAAATTTATTAATATCTTTTTCTTATTGTGAACACCACATATTATAAACAGAAATAATATTTATATAATATTAATATAAAAAAGTAAGATTTATTCTTTTGTATAAAAATAAAAAAAATGCAAATATTAGAAATATGAAAGATTATTATAAAAAAAGTCAAAAAGAATTTATTAAATATATAAAAGAAAATCCTTATTGTACGAGGGAAGATTGGGACAATTATGCACATGAAAACTGTTTATTTAGTTCTTTTACTTTATCATGTCATGAAATCACAAACAGTACACTAAAAACATTACAAAGACAAAGTATTAATGAGTTTGAATTTTTAAAAGAAAAATATATAATAATACCGAAAACAAAAATAAAGACTTTGATTAATAAAGTTAAAAAAGTTTTAAATTTAAAAGAGAAAGAACAAGAAATTAATGTCAAGAAATGAAATGAAAAAAATAAGAAATTTAAGAAATAAATTGCATAAATCAATAAAGAAAAGTGGATTAAATTCAGAAGAAACAAGAAAAATTAGTGATGAAATAGATGTGTTAATAAATGAATATTATAATAGTATAGAACAAATAAAATATCCAGAGTATAGTGAAATGCTAATATATTATAATAACTCATATAAAGCATTGAAGAAAGTAACAAATGAAATGAAAAAATTTCCGTTAGTACAAGAATGGAATAAGTATGCTAAAGAAAATAATTATTTATCACATTTGTCATTAGAATATATTTCAAAATTAGATTGGAATTACTTGCAAGTAAAAGTAGAAAGGGAATTAAATTTAAAAATATAAAAAAATTAAAAAAATTTTTTCTTAGAGCCTCAGTTATTGAGGCGATTTTTATGCGAAATTTTGTCGAAAATGACAGTGCATTCCTTGACATTATCTCAATTTCAGATAAAATAGAAAAAGAAGATAAAAAATTTGACGGTTGATTATCTTCTTTTATACACAAAACATACTCAAAGGTATGCTTAATATTAGTATAACCTCTTGAGTATAAATTGTCAATGATTTTATATGAAAGAAGGTTTTTATTATGGAAAAAGAAAATGAAATTAAAAATGTATTGAAAGTAAAAAGAAAAGTATTTACAAAAGAAGAAAGTAATATTATAATTAAGAAAAATTATAACCCCTTTACAGTAAATAAAAATTTACGAAAGAAGGGATTGTGTATGAAAAGAATAGAAAATGTAGTATTAAATGAAATAAAAAATGAACTAAATTGGAAAGAAAAAATAATTGTAAGAATAGTTAATAAAACATTTAATAAAGTAGCAGATCTAATAAGAATAAATACAGTAAATAATTTAATAAAATAATGCAATAAATAATGCAATAGGAAAAGTTTTATAAATATATACAATATTTATAAAAAGTTAACTTTATTGAGAATACTAATTATTCGGTTGTAAAGAGGATTTTAGAGTTTACAACAATTATATAAAAATGGTTGTAAGCTCCATATAAATAAACCTCTGAAATTATTGGAATATCAATAATTAGTAGAGGTTTGTTTTACAAAAATAATGCAATAATAATGCAGTAGAGGGGTTATTTAATTTTTTTTAGTTCTTGAGATATAAAATCAAAAGATATATCTGTATAAACATTGTTTGTTATTTTACTTCCATCAATATGACCAACTAATTTTTGAATTACAGATAAATTTAATCCATTCTCCTGACATCTTGTAACAAAAGTGTGTCTCAATCTATGAGTAGATAAAGTCTCATCGTTATTTTCCAATATTTGATATTTGGAATTTAATCTAAATAAATATGAATTAACTTCTCCATCTGTTATAAAAAAATTTTTATTATAATCCCAAAATAATAAAGAATTTAGATTTGTGATTTTAGAAGAATATAATCTTTTTATAATTTTTTCAACATCTGAGTTCATTGGAAATGTTCGTTTACCTTTATCAATTCCAGTTTTCTTATCATAAGTTTTTGTGTGATTTCCTAAAATAACTTTATCATTTTTATCTCTAGTAATTGTTCTATATACAGTAAGACTGTTGTCCTTTAGATTTATACAATCTTTTGATAAAGCTAAAATTTCACCTATTCTCATTCCAGTATATAATTGTAATAAAAGAATATCATTATATTTATGTTGTGTTGAAGATAAAACTTTTATAAGTTTTTTTTCTTCTTCTGTAGATAAAGATTTTATAATTTTAGTAGCTTTTATAGATATAGGCTTTTTTAAATTTTCATCTTCCATAATGTTATATAAGATTTTTCTACGAGAATAAGCTATTTTAAATCCTTTTTCCAATAAAAACCATATTTTCTCAATAGTACTATTAGCATATTTTCTTATTTCTTCTTTTGAATCTTCTATATTTTCTATAGTTACTTTTTGAATAGGATTATTAATCCAACTTTTACAAGTTCTCTTTATTTGATTTAAGGTATTTACGTCTCTTAAGTAACTTCTATCTGATGTTATTCCATCTTTGTTTTTTTGTTCAATATATCTTTCTAGAATTGTAAGTAAATTGTCTTTATTTGTTTCAATATAACTTCCACTATCTAGCTTACTTTTTAAAATTGTTACTCTTTTTTTAAACTCTCTATTCTGCTCATTTTTTCGTTGTTTCATCGTTTTTCTTTTTCCATTATATACATATTGAAATATCCAACATTTTTGAACTTCACTATAATATAAAGAACCCTCTCCATTTCCTACTGATTTTGTTTTTTTGTTTTTTCTTTCCATAATAAAAATACCTCCATTTTCTTTAATAAATTTTAAATTTACTATTGAAAATGAAAGTATTAAAATGTTATAATACTAGTAATCACTTTCAATAGTGGTTTTGTGTGAGAATTATGTACTGTGTCGCAAACTATAGAACATAATTCTCTTTTAATATTTTAAAATTCTCTTTTAAGTTGTTTTACTATTCCTACAATTATAACAGGAATAGATTTCATTTCTTCTTTTGTAAATATAAGTGGTTCATAATTAGGGTTCAATGGTTGTAGTAATACACTATTATCACTTTTCTTTCCTTTTTTAATAGTAGCTTCATCACCATTTATAAGAGCAACTACTATATCACCATTTTCAAAATCATCTTGTTTTTTTACTATTACAATATCATCTTCTATTAAAACAGGAGACATACTATCGCCATGTATTTTTAAAGCAAAAAGTTCTCCACTTTCTTTCAGTTTTTCATCTATATCAATAGTTCCTATCCAGTTTTCTTGGGCTAGATAGTTGTAACCAGCTTTAACTGTACCTAATATGGGAATAGATATTACAGGATTTCCTAATTTATCTAATTTGATATTTCTTTCCATTGGAATATCGCACCCCATTAACCAAGCCTCATTAACATTTAAAACTTTTGCTAGCAAATATACTCCATCTTGTTTTGCTTTATATCTTCCTGACATATAAGAGCTTATTTTTGATTTGTCTATCCCTGTTTTTTCTGATAATTCTATAGGCTTTATATCTCTTATTCTAATAGCAGTATTTAATCTATTAGCAAAAGTATCAACTAAACCATTCATATATATTCCTCCATTACCAATATTATATAATGAAAGTTTAGAAAAATCAAGAGAAAATTCAATGTAAGTAAAAAAAGTTTAGAAAAAATAAATTTTTTTTAAAAAAAGTATTGCATAAAAAAAAATAATATGGTAATATAATTGTGGTTTAGAAAACTAAACGAAAGGAGATGAAGAAAATGCAGTTTGAACATAGTAAATTAAAGGGCAGAATAAGAGAAAAAGGATTTACTCAAGAAGATATTGCAAGACAGATAAATATAGCTCCATCAACATTTAGTACTAAAATAAATGGAATAGTATTCTTTAATCAAGATGAAATAGAACAGATGGCTGACTTTTTGCAAGTGCCAAATGAGAAATATAAAGAATATTTTTTTACACAAAGTGTTTAGAAAAACTAAACGAAGTTGGCAAACATATGATGAAAGAAGGTGAGAAAAATGTTACCAAAAGAAGAAAGAGAATTAATTATAGTAGCAGGAAGATATACATATTGTAAGATGAAAGAATTAGAGTTGCCTCTTACTATTGAATCTTATAAAAAATATTTAGAAGAAAAACTAAAAGAAAAGAGACTAAAGAAGAAAATTGGGTATAGGGAATATAACAAAATGAAAGAATTAGGACTTAATTATGAAGAATATAAACAATATAAGAAACAACAGACATTAAAGAAATATGAAAAGAAAAGAGAAAAAGATAAAATAAGATTTAGAACAATTAGGTATATTGAAAGGTATTGTGATTTAGAAATGAAATGCCAAATATGTAATACATCAGAAAGAATACAAATACATCACCCAAATTATAACGATTATTTAAAAATTAATTTATTATGTGTTAAACATCATAATAAATTACATAATTTTGAATTAGTGCCACCAACAGTAATTGATTTAGAAGAAATATCAATAAGAAAACCAGCTAAAAAAGAAAAACAAGATTATATAACAAAAAATATAAATGATATAAAACAAGATATATTAGAAAATGGATTTACATATAAAGAATTAGTTAGCAAATACCAAATATCAAATGGAACAATTAGAAGATATTTAGAAAAAGAAAAAAATTGGGATATTTTAGAAAATAAGTTAAAAGAATCAACTGAAAAGAAAAGAAAATTTTGTAATTTAAAACATCAAGATAATATACTTCAGAGATATAGGATAGAAAATAATTTGACAACTAAAGAATTTTCAGATATCGCTCAAATACCAATACCAACAATAAGAGCGATAGAATGTGGGAAAACAGATATAAAAAAAGTAAAAGCACACACAAAGCAAAAATTAAAAAATATATTAAATAGCGACACAGTACAAATAAAAGAAGGGAGGTAATGAAATGGAAGAAATATTACAAGAAATTAATTCAAAATTAGAAATACTAGTAAATGAAAAAGATGAATTTGAATTAGTAACTGCTGAACAATTATCAGAAGAAACAGGTATACCAATAAATAATGTAAGAAATCTTTTTAATAATAAAGATTTAGCAGTTCAAACATATACCAAACCAAGATTAGTGACAAGAAAAGCTTGGAATGAATTTATAAGTAAAAGGAGGTGAAAACGAATGGAAAGAAACTGGAAAAATTTTAAACTTGATCCAAACAAAGTATACAAAAGAATAGGACAAGCAGTAGTATATGGAAGTTTGTATATAGGAAGTATAGTGTTTTGCTATTGGGGATTTTTGCAACGGAATGACTTATTAGAGAAAGGAGGAAATAAAATGTTAATTTTAGGATTAATGACAGGATTAGTTTTAGGAGCATTACTAATGAATTTAGTAGTAGAAGAAGAACAAAGAGTAAATAAATTATTAAAGAAAACAATTAATAATTTAGAAGACGATTTAGATTATGCAAATTTAAGAGTTAAAAATAGAGATGAATTTATTAATGATTTACAAGAAAAAAATGTAATATTATTAGAAAATTCATCAGAATTAAGAAGTAAAATAGAAGATTTAGAAAACAATATTGAATTTTTAGTAAATCAATTACCAAAACAAAAAAGAGAACTAGTCAGACCGCAAAATCAAAACTAGTTCAAACCATACAATTAAATATATGAATATCTACTGTTATTTTAACATATATGCAGTAGAAATTCAAGAGGGAGAGAAAATGAAATGCTATAGAAACATAACTACAGATGAAGTAGTTTATAAAGAAGAAGCAGAAGAATATGTACTTAATAGATTAGGTATAACAGTAATACCAAAGGGACAAAATGGCGAAATGACAGTAGAACAAATAGAAAATATAGAAAGTACAATAGAATGGTTCTTCAGTGGAAATTGGATAGAAGAAGAAATAAAAGGAGTAGAAGAACCAAGTGTATTTGAATTAATTAATGAGGAGTGTGAATTAGAAGATGTTTAATGAACAAAAAGAAGAATACTCATCAAAACAAGGAAAAAATATTCCAGTCTGGCAAAGTGATAAATACAAATCAGCAAGAAAAAAAGCAATAGAGCTTATAGATAAACAAGAATATGGATTAACAGAAGCAGATTTTTGGATTTTAATGAATGAAACTAAAACAGTGAAAATGCAATATACAGGATTAATAATAAGCCATACAGGTTGTTTAAAGATAAATGATAAGTTAGAAGATAGTAAAAAATTTAATCCCAAAAGTGTGATTATAGATAAAGAGGGATATGAAAATACATTAGTGTATTCATACATAAATGAAGAACAAGGATTATATGAAGTTGGAGAGGTAAGTAAAACAAACTGTAAAAACTCATATCCATATGCAATGGCTTTAAAGAGATGTTTTGATAGAGTTGTACTAAAAAATTCAAAACTAGCTTATGAAAGTATTTATAGTGATAGTGAGGGTGCAGATATAAATAAAGAAGAAACAGAAAAAGAAATTGCAGAAAATAAGATAGATAACTTAAAAGTGGAAGCATTAAAAAAATCTATAGAAAAACACAAAATAGGTGATGATGTAGTTGCATTAATTTTAGCAGGATATAACTATGCAAAAATTGAAGATATTGAAATTAAAAATTATATGAATATAGTTAATGATTTTAAATCAAAAAAGTAGGTGACTAGGTGAAAAGTGAATTTGAAGAAATAGTAAAAGACGACTTTAAACAATACAAAGAAATAGCAAAAAGATTTAGAGATGTAAAAATGGAAGATTGTGTTGAACTACAAAACTTAACAACAGATAGTTGGTTATTAGCGACTAGATGGAGTGAAATACAAAGTTTAGCAAGTAAAATAGCACAAGAAAGCGGAATAAATAAAACAGATTTTGGAACATGGGCATATCAGAAATATAGGCAATTGCAAGAAATGCACATCACTTGTAGAAGTTGGTATAGATTAGCAAAAGAAGATGAAAGAATGTTGAAAGGACTAGAAATAGTATGAAAAGATATTCAATATTAAACAATTTAGAAAAATGTTTCTTTTGTGGTAAACCAGCAGAGTGCATTCATGAAGTTTATTTTGGCACAGCAAATAGGCAAATTTCAATCGAGAATGGCTTTTGTGCAGGTTTATGTCACAAAGAACATAATTTATCACATAATTCAGTTCATAGTAATAGAAAAATGGATTTAAAGCTTAAAGAACTATATCAAAAAGAATATGAAAAAACACATACAAGAGAAGAATTTATAAAATTAATAGGAAAAAGTTATTTATAAAAAATATTAGGAGGAAATAGAAAATGAAAAAGGAAAAAGGAAATGTGATTTTAGGAATTATTATAGGAGTTATAGTAATATTTGCAACAGTATTCTTTGCAAGTATTAAAACTATACCAACAGGATATGTAGGAGTAAAAACAAGATTTGGACAAGTACAAAACGATACAATTCAAGAGGGATTAAATTTTAAAATGCCATTTATAGAAAGTATAGTAAAAATAGATTGCAGAACACAAAAAATTGAATATTCAATGGAAGCAAGTTCAAGAGATTTACAAAAAATATCTAATATAAAAATAGCAGTAAATTATGGAGTAGATAAACAAAAAGCAAATGTTCTATATAGAGAAATTGGAAAAGATTTTAAATCTGTAATTATAGAACCAACAATATATGAAACAATGAAATCAGCAGTAGCAAATTATACAGCAGAAGAATTAGTAACTAAAAGACAAGAAGTTTCTAATTTAGCACAAGAAACATTAACAGAAAGATTAAAAGATAAAGGAATAAATATAACATCATTAAGTATGACAGATTTATCATTCTCAGCAGAATTTGATCAAGCAATAGAGAAAAAACAAGTTGTAGAACAACAAACACAGCAAGCAAAATATGAATTAGAAAAAGCAAAAGTAGAAAATGAAAAGAAAATAGAAAATGCAAAAGCAGAAGCGGAAGTAATGAAACAACAAAATCAAGAAATAACAGACAAAACACTTGAGTTAAAAAGATTAGAAGTACAACAAAAATTAATAGAAAAATGGAATGGACAATTACCAAGTACATCATTAGGAGATAATATACCAATGTTAAACATAGGAAAATAAACAACTAAGGCTAAGACAGAATAAAGTTTTAGCCTTAATTTTACGAAAGGAGAAATATACTTATGAATTATATAAAACAACTCAATGAATTTTATCCTACATTAGACTACAAACCGCTTAACGCTGAGGCTATCGCAATATATTTTTGCTTATTGCAGATAGCGAACAAAACGGGGTGGATTGACCAGTTTAGAGTAGCGAATACAGTTCTAATGAGTAAGTGTAATATAGATAAACAAAAATTAACAAGAGCAAGAGAAAAACTAATTTCTCAAGGATATATAACATATTCAAAAGGCAGAAATCAGTCGGAAGCCCCTATATATAGCATAGTTCAGTTATATACGGATACTCCACTTGATACTCCAAAAAATACAGCACTTAATATAGCGGATGATACCCAAAATGATACGGCATGTAATACGGCAGATGATACCATTAATAAACAAAAGAAAACAAAACAAATAAAAGAAAATAATATAAAAGAAAAAAATGATGTAATTGAAATTTATAATTCAATTTGTACTAATCTTCCAAAAGTACAAAAACTAACTAAGAAAAGAGAAAAATTTATAAATGAGTTTTTAAAAGGGTTTAGTTTAGAAGAGTTTAAAAGAATTTGTGAGCTAGCAAACAATAATAGTTTTTTAACAGGAGAAAATGATAGGAAGTGGAAAGCAGATTTTGACTTTTTGATAAATCCTAATAAAGCAACAAACATCTTGGAAGGGAAATACAGTAATAGTACTAAAACAGATTATAAAATTGAAGGAGGTTTACAACTTCTATGACAAACTGTTTTAAAGAGATTAAAGAATTGTTAGATAATATTCAAGTAGTAGAAAAATATTTAGGCAAACCATATAAAATAACAAAAAAAGGTTTATGGTATAAAAGCCCTTTTAGAAATGAGAAAACAGCTAGCTTTTATGTATCAGAAAAAGGAATACACGATTTTGGAAGTAGTGAACATTATGACATTATAGATTTCGTATCAAAGTACTTCAATACAGATACTTATAACGCATTAAAAATTTTATGTAATGATTTTGCATTATCACTTTTAAACAAAAAGGAAGACGGAAAAACAATAAAACAATTAAAAGCAAAAAGAGAACAAGAACGAAAACAAAAAGAATTAGAAAAAAAGAAATATAACCAAGAAATGAAAAAATTATGTAATGAGTTATTACAAATAGAGGAACTAATAAAAATATTTGAAAAGACAAGCTATTTTGAAACACTGAAAATATTATACGATAAGCAATCAATATTAGAGACAATATTTGAACAAGAATATATAAGATGAGGAGGAAAAAATGGAGAAAGACTTTGAAAAAAGATTTAAAAAAATGTCTGAAATTAAAAGAGTTGATGAAGAAAAAATAAAATATATAAATTCAGGATTTACATACATAGATAAAAGAATTGTAGGATTTGCAGAAGGAGAAATCTCAGTTTGGAGTGGATTAAATGGAAGTGGCAAAAGTAGTTTTTTAGTACAGCAAATATTAGAATATGCGGATCAAAAAATAAAAACAGTATTATTTTCAGGGGAGATGCAAGATTATGTGATTCAGAACTCATTAGTAAAAATGGTTGCAGGAAAGGAGGCATTAATACCAAGTAAAGACGAAACATATTGGTATTTATCAAACGATGAAAAAAGAAAAGTTATATTAAATTGGTTAGATAGGTATGTATATCTTTATGAAAATGAATATGGAACTAAGGTAGTAGATGTAATGAAAGCAATTCAGTGGCTAGTGCAAAAAGAAAATATAAAAGTAGTTATATTAGACAATTTAATGGCTTTAAATTTAGCAAGTTATCAAGAGAAAGACAAATATGAAGCACAAAGTCAATTTATTAAAGATATTGCAAAAATGTCTAAAAAATTAAATATACATATTCATGTAGTAATGCACCCAAGAAAATCATCAGGCTTTTTAAGAAAAGATGATATATCAGGAAGTGCAGACTTATCAAATGCCTCAGATAATGTTTTTATAATACACAGAGTAAATAAAGATTTTAAGACAAGAGTAAAAGACATATTAGATACAGGAGCAATGACATATTTATCAAAATTCGATAATGTAATTGAAGTTTGTAAAAATAGACGACATGGAGTACAAGATACTTTTATTGGATTAAAATTTGAAAAAGAAACAAAGAAATTTATAGGTGAGGATGATGTAGCTACACAATATATGAAATGGATTTAGAGGAGGATTAGAAATGTATGCAATAGCTAAATGATTTTGTTAAGGAGAAATATTATGGAAAAGCTGAAAAAACAATATAACTATTTATTAAATCGTTATTATAATGGTTGTAACTATATAGAAGAAAATCCAGACCAATTTAATAAATACATAAATAAAATAATGGATTTCAAAAAAGAATTAGAAAACATATTAGAAAAAATACAAAACGAACAAAAAGTATCAGAAGAAGAAATCTTAGGAGGATTTAAAATATGCTAGAAATAAATAAAAAGCAATTAATAAGCTTTGATAATAAAAATAAAGCAAGAATATTAAAAATGATAGCTTTAGGGATAGTAATTTACAAAGGAGAGTAAAAATAGATGAATGTTTTAACAAGTCAGACAAGACAAATATCATTTGAAGATATAAAACCAAAAAGAAAAATAAGATATGAACAAATATTAGATAGATTAATGACAGGAACTAAAACAGCAAAAGAGATAGCAGTTGAATTATTTGAACTAGAACTAATACCAAGCACAGAAAGGAATTACACAGCACCAAGACTAACAGAATTAAATGAGATGGGATTAGTTAAAGTAATAGATAAAAAGAAATGTAAATATACAGGGAAAACAGTTGCAGTATATGAAATAACATCAAAAGGAATAGAACAAAGATATATGCAACATATCCCTAGATTGGATTAGCCTATGAAATACAATTATCCACAAATAATACGGAAAATGTGTAAAATGCTTAGGTTGCAACAGATTAATTGATGAGAACTTCAAAGGAGTTTATAGATGTGAAAATTACATAGAAAAGGAGAAAACAGAAGATGAACAAATACAGAAACAAAAAAGTAATATTAGATGATTATGTATTTGATAGTATTCAAGAAAGTAAAAGATATAAAGAATTAAAAATACTATTAAAAGCAGAAAAAATACAAGAATTAGAATTACAACCACATTTCTTATTACAAGAAAGCTTTAAAAAGAATGGAAAAACATATAGAAAAATAGAATACATAGCAGATTTTAAATATATAGAAAACGGAAAAACAATAGTAGAAGATGTAAAAGGAATGCAGACAGATGTATTTAAAATAAAACATAAATTGTTTGAAAAGAAATATCCAGATTTGGAATTAAGAATAATTAAATAAGGAGGACAAGCAATGACAGAGGAAGAGAAGAAAATAAAAAAGTGGAAAAATAGATATTATAAAGAAAGAAGAAAAAGGAAAAAGGCAGATAAAGCAGTAAAGCAAATATATGACGATTATCAAGATATAGGGAATATGTATTTTGATTTAGATGAGAAAATGCAACAAGTAATAGCAGTTATAAAAGAATATATAAGATGTTTAGAAAAAAATAATGAAATGGTATTAGCTTCATTTAAAAATATAAATATTTGAAAAAGGAGTGAGAAAAATAAAAGATATAAAAACTTTAGAACAATTTACAAAAGAAATGCAAATTAAAAACAAAGAAGAAATAATAGAAAGGTTATATAGACAAAGCTTAAAAATAATAAAAATAGAAAATAAACTAGAAGAAACAATAACAATAATAGAACGAGAATAAAATATTTGAAAGAGAGGTAA
>OOIH01000222.1_pt1 | contig 13787 bp, 22 predicted proteins | sample 1691801 | NCBI WGS metagenome assembly OOIH01 (sample SAMEA1061690, study PRJEB22710) | metagenome
AACTTCGTCGCCATGAATCCACAAAGGAGGCCCGCGTGAGCGTACGCATCGTATACCAGGACATTGCCGCCGGGGCGGACGATGACGCCGCAGTAAGCACCCAGGACGCCGCGTCCTTTGCAGATGTATCCTTGCTCCCCTTCGGTTCCCAGGGTGGCCCTATCGCCGCCCTGGGGGCAGGGAGCTGGCTCCTGGACGGTTCCCGGGAGATACTGGACGAGCAGTCCATCGGATTTTGGTCCGCGTCTATGAGCGGCCCGGACGCGCGGTTTGAGAACCCGCCCGAAATTGTGATTGAGTTCGACAGGCGGTACACATCCCCCGGCCTGTTCCTCACCTTCGACCCCGGCAGCGGGGAATACTGCTCCAGTGTGACCATCCAGTGGTTCCAGGGGACGGCGAAGCTCTACGAGGGTTCCTACCAGCCGGACGCGGTGGAATATTTCTGCGCGCACACCGCCGAGGCGTACGACAAGATTGTCATCCGGCTGAACGCCACCAGCGTCCCATACCGCTATGCCAAGCTGTCTAAGATTATGTTTGGCGTGTCCAGAACCTTCTACAGGGAGGAATTGCGCAACGTCAAGGCCGTCCAGGAGGTAAGCATTATCTCAGACCAGGTAGCAATCAATACGCTGGATTTCACCCTGGACAGCCAGCACAACGTGGAGTATATGTTCCAGTTTAAGCAGCCGGTGTTTGCCTACGATGGTGAAACCCTGATTGGCGTGTTCTACATTGATGATTCCAAGCGGCGCGGGGCTGGGCTGTACGATATATCCTGCAAAGACGCAATCGGTGTTCTGGATGATGAACCGTACCCAGCGCGGATGCTTATCAATGCCTCCGTACGGGAGCTTTTAGAGGATATCTTGGGCGGATACTTTGACTTGGATCTGGACGCGGCACTGAGCGCCGCCGCCATAACGGGATATCTCAAGGACGGCTCCCGGCGGCAAGCCCTCCAACAGGCTGCCTTTGCGTTGGGCGCTATGGTGGACACCAGCGGGAGTGAGGCCGTCCGGGTGTACCGGGACAGGGAGGCCAGCCCACGGAAAATCCCGCAGGGACAGGTGTACACCGGCGGCTCGGTGGACAAATCCGCTATCGTCACCGCCGTCCAGGTGGTGGCCCACACCTACAGCGCTACGGGTGAAGGGAGCGACACCGTAGAGGTGGACGGGGTGACCTACTACCACAGCACAACGACCACCACCATTTCTAATCCGAACGCCACGGCCAGCGACAAGCAGAACGTGGTCGAGGTGAAGGACGCAACGTTGGTGAACCTGGAAAATGTGACGGCGATAACCCAACACCTGTATAACTACTATACCATGCGGGACACCCAAAACGTCAGGATTGTCATGGACGGGGAGAAGCCGGGGGACCATATCGCCGCGCCGACCCCATGGGGCACCGTCATGAACGGCTATATCGCGTCAATGCAGATTGTGCTGAGCGGTATAGCGGCGGCGGACTGCGAGGTTGTGGGCACCGATGTCAAGGCCGTGGGCGACGCGGAAACCCGGTTCTCCGGTGAATTTATGGCGGGGGAGATGTGAGAATGGACAATATCATGGACACCCTGATAACAGACCGCGCCCAGGCGGATGTAGACCGGGCCAAATACCTTAATTCCCTGTGGGACGCGCGGGCGGGCCGATGGCGCGGGACGCCGGAGGAATGGGCCGAATGGGCGGCTGGGCCGCGCGGGGCGTATGGGTTCAACGACATGAACCGGGTGAATGAAGCGGTTGCATACCTGACGGGGATGCTTGCCGGCATGGGATACACCGTTGCGGTCGAGGGTGTTGTCCCGGCCTATAACATCCATGTCGGCGTTGAACCGGACGGCGGCGGTATCGCGTCCGGCAGCGGCGTCTTCTTTGAGGGGGATACCGTGACCGTATCTGCGCAGGCCGGGGAAAAGTATGATTTCACCGGGTGGTTTGAGGCCGGGGAAATGGTCAGTGCCGATTTGGTGTACACCTTCACTGCGGAGCGCTCCCGGAATCTGACCGCCGTATTCGCGCTGAAGCAATTCCGGGTTGATGTCGGGGTTGACCCGGCGGGCAGCGGCGAGGCCACGGGCGGCGGCGTATACGACATCGACACCGAGGTTACAGTTGCGGCGGAAGCGGGAGACGGTTATGCGTTCACCCGGTGGATGGAAAACGGCGGCACGGCGGCGGATGGCCCGGAATACACCTTTACACTTGACCGTGACCGGGATTTGGTGGCGGTTATGACGAAAACCCATGTCATTTCCGTAGCCGCAAGCGACAATGACGGCGGCACGGTGGACGGGAGCGGGATGTACTTGGACGGACAGGCCGTCACGGTATCTGCGGTGGCGGCGGACGGATACGAGTTTGCCGGGTGGCAGGAGAATGGCTCCATTGTCAACGAGGATGATGTATACAGCTTCGCGGCATCGGCGGACAGGGAGCTTACCGCTGTGTTCGTCAGAGTATACATTGTCATCCTGCTGGCAGAGCCGGACGGCGGGGGAACGGCCCAGGGCGGCGGGAGATATCGCGAGAGGGAGCAGATTACTGTCACAGCCGCGCCAAATGAGGGCTATAGATTCGCTGGATGGGAGGAAACGTCATGACAGAGGCAAGGACCGCAAGCGGAAACATTGTCAGCACCGATCTTGCCTACACTTTTACCGTCACCAGAGACCACACGCTGACTGCCGTATTTGAAAAAATCCCTGCCTACACCATCACCGCAACCATCGACCCGCCGGAGGCAGGCACCGTCTCCGGGGCGGGGAAGTATCAGGAGGGCGAGACCGTTACCCTCAAGGCCGTGCCGGCGGACAGCTATCAGTTTACGGGCTGGCAGGAAAACGGGGGCACAGTAAGCACTGAGGCAGAATATACGTTTACAGTAACGGGCAACAGGGAGCTTATTGCGATATTTGCGGCAGCGCCTCCATACGAATCCGGAGTTGATTGGTGGGCGGTCGCTATGCCTTTGTCCGCCTACTGGCGCACTATGGCATATGGGGCCGGAAAGTTTGTTGCGACTACAAATAACTCCACCACCTATGCCTATAGCGCAAATGGAACAAACTGGACAAAAGGGACTCTGCCCACAAACGTTGGCTGTAGAAGTATCGCCTATGGCGGTGGAAAGTTTGTTGTGGTTGGAGACTCAAACGTTGCTCTACACAGCGCAGACGGTACTACCTGGGCCAAGGCGACCCTTCCCTCAACACAAAATTGGAACGGAGTCGCCTATGGTAATGGGGTATTTGTTGCCGTGTCGGGAGGAGTTTCAACTACCACCACGGGAAATGTGGCCGCATATAGCACAGACGGAGTTACTTGGACCAAAGCCACGCTTCCGGCTTCCGCAAACTGGCAAAAGGTAGCTTATGGAAACGGAAAGTTTGTTGCCACATCATACAGCGGCAACAACATGAAGTTCGCCTACAGCACAAACGGTACAACCTGGAAAGCTGCGTCAGTGTCACAAGGAGCCGCAAATTGGTCTGGTATAGCATACGGTAGCAGTAGGTTTGTTGCGTTGGCTGCCGGTTCTGACAAAGCCGTGTATAGTACAGACGGAATCACTTGGACTGCGGCAACCTTGCCCTCGTCTGGGAGTTGGTGGGCAATCACTTATGGGGATGGCAAGTTTGTTGCGGTGTGCTATAACTCCAACAAAGCAGCCTATAGCTCAGACGGGGCCGCATGGGTTGAGGCAACATTGCCCTCAACCGCCAATTGGCGAAGCATAGCCTATGGGGACGATAAGTTTGTTATAGCGGGATACAATGGCAGCAAGGCCGCTTACAGTAGCAAATATGGTCCTGCTACCTGAAAGGAGTGGTCTCAATGGCAAGCCCGACCTGGCCCCAGCGCCGGGAAATCTACATAGACGCCCGGAACCTCCAATCGGACAGCGACTCGGACAACCCTCTCACCCCAGAAGAGTACGCCGCCGCCCTGACCACCAGGGGGCGGGAAAAGCTGGCGGAACACCAGCTCGTGCGCTCCTTTTCGGCTGAGGTTCGCACCTACGACCCGACCTACCCATACGGTGAGGATTTTCAACGTACATTGTCTGAGGCGTCAGGAATTTTAAAGGAAGTGACCACCATGCCAACCACACCGCGCATATGGACACGGGAGGATATCCCGACCGTACCGGATACAGTTGAGTTCCTTGACCGTGTACAAGCTGTCCGCAACGTGTTCCCCGGCATCCCGGATCTCCCGGAGGTACCGCCGGACATGGAGCATTTCACGTATCAGGAAGCCAACGACATCGAGCGGATCCTTGCCCGTATCGGCTGGGCGGCGGATTCCATCAAAACAAGCCGGGTATATTCCGGCGAATTTCAAGCAGGAGGTGGTTAAATGCAGGACGCAATTGTGCTTGGAACGGGCAATTCCCGGTATCTCAAATCGGTAAGCGGGTTTATGTCGCTCTACCCGACCTATGAGGATTTTGCCGCCGCCCTTGTGGCGGGCGCCCTTCCCATTGACTTCGACGATATCAACCCGGACGGATGGGCGCAGCAGGGCACGCCGCTGGACAAGGCGAATCTGCTGACCGACGCAACGGCGGCGTTGGCGGGGCTTGGCCCGGAGGCCACGCCAAATGATATGTTTGCCACGCTGGCCGGGAAAGCGGCGTCCGCGGAACGGCTCATCACCTATGGAACGGCGGACCTTGCGGCGGGGGCCTCGCTGGCCACGGGGACGATCTATGTCAAGTATCAGTAAGGCGGTGGAGCTGTGAGCACCAGATATGTTTGGGACAAGACGGTAGCGACCCCAAAGTACAAACAGAAAAAAATATCAAATAGTGCTGTGCAAGGACCGTTTTTGTTCGACAAATCGATAACGGTAGGAAACGCATATAATTTTGATGATGTAACTGGGTCGTATTCGATATCAGGTGGAAAAACATATACACCGGACGACATGCAATACGTGGGGGACATATCTATCAGTTATTCTCGCGGGAGATATATAAAACCAAACGCGGTGAAGGAGTTAGAAAGTGGAGAATCAAACCTTTGGGTATACGAGCTGCTAGGGGCAACCGCTTATTGGGTCCTGAGCACTGACGGTAGCGATGTTTTCGTTATGGCGCGATATCAAGCTGGATATGCTCCATACACTGAATACTACCGTGAAAAGACGATTGGCAGCGGCTCTCACGTTGTGTATCTATCCGGCAGCACTTCAAGCGCGTATAAATCCGGCGTTGACTCGACAGGTCAATATTATCTTGTCTACCTTGGCTCAGATTCAATCGACCCTAAAAACGTTTCCTTTTCTGGAACCGAGCCGGATTCCGATGGCAACATGTCTGTCGTAGTAACGCCAGCCACAAACACGCTGGGCGGCAACATCCTGTATCAGTATCAATACTCAATAGACAACGGGGCCAGCTGGTCCGACGCTGGGGAGAAAACGGCAGCTACGGTCAAGGACATTGCGGTTCCGCCCGAGGCAGAGCAGTTTGCGGTTCGGGTGCAGGCGTCTGACGATATCGGCTTCACTTCAATGACATATGTGAAAACCGCCAGCATCAAGGTCCAGACCATGCGCCTGTGGGTTGGCGTAGAAAATTCCGCCCGCAAAGGACAAAAGCTATGGGTCGGTGTAGACGGCGCAGCCCGTCCAGTGACCCGGGCGTGGGTGGGCGACGAGAGCGGGAAGGCCAGAAGATGGTTTTAAGCGCACAAAAACAGGCAACGACTCCCCGCTGGACAGCGGGCCGCGAGGTGATGAAATGTTCATTCTATACGCAAACAAAAACAAACTGACGGTCCGGCAGCGCGAACCCCTCACCAGCGGCTCCGTCAACGCCTACGCCGCCCGGTTCGAGTTTTCCCCGGACTGGCAGGGCCTGACGCGGAAAGCGGTATTTAAGGCGGGGAAGGAGTCGCGCACTGTTCTTTTGGACGAAAGCGGGCAATGCGTCATTCCATGGGAAGTTCTTGCTTCCCACGGCCAGCCGTTGATGGCTGGCGTTTTTGGGACGGCGGATGAGACGACCCTGCCCACAACCTGGGCCATCCTGGGCACCATCCTGGAGGGCGTTCCTGGGGATGGGGAAGGGGGAAAACCGCCCACGCCTGACCTGTGGGAACAGGAGCTTTCCCGGGTGGGCAGCGGCCTGGAGTACGATGGTCTGAACCTGTCCCTGATGGCAGGGGACAAGCCTTTGTCAACGGTTCAAATCGCGGGCGGGGAAGGAAGCGGCCCCGCCTATCGGTTTGGGCATGGCCTTAAGCAGGACGGCCTAAACATTTCCGTGGACGCGGTAAGCGACTTCGACGGAGACAACACCCTGCCCATGACAGCGGCGGGGGTACAGGCCAGCATAGGGAACATTGAGGCCCTGTTGGGCACGATTTAAGGAGGTACATATGAGCGTAGCAACCCAAATTTCCCGCATTCAGAAAGACCGCAATACCATCCGGACGAAACTGGTTGAACTGGGGATGGCGCAGAACACTGACGATCTGGACAAGCTGGCGGCCGCTATTGACGGAATTGAGAACCGGGGCGCGGTTTCCGCCACCGTTCAGGAGGGCGACACCTACACCATTCCCAAGGGATACCACAATGGCAGCGGCACTGTGTCCGGCGTTGCGGGCGGCGGGAGCTACAGCTTGCAGTCCAAGACGGTCACCCCCACCAAGAGCCAGCAGAACGTGACCCCAGACAACGGCTACTACGGCTTGTCGGACGTGACGGTGGGGGCTATCCCAGAGGTGTACCAGGACGTGAGCACAGTGACCGCCGGGGCGGCGGACGTGCTGACGGGCAAGGTAATTGTGGACGCCACGGGAAAGTCTGTGGCAGGGTCTATGCCAAATAACGGACGGCTGCAGCTGACCATCGACGGCCTGACCGCGACTTCCGTGTCTATCCCCGCTGGGCATTCCAGCGACGGCAGCGTGGTATCCCTGACCAGCGATATTGAGGACGCCCTGGCGGCAATCTGAGGTGGACTATGAGCATAGAAAGCGAAATCCTGCGGATACAGCGCAACGTAGCCAACGCATACGCCGCCGTGTCCGAGAAGGGCGGGGAAGTGCCGCTCCAGCCTACCAGTGCCAACCTGGAAGCGGCGGTGCGTTCTATCCAAACGGGTGTAACGCAGGAGCAATTGGACGAAGCGATGGCGGTCAAGCAAGACAAGCTAACCGGACAGCCTGGGCAGGCGGTTGGGTTTGGCAGGGACGGGAGCGCTGTGGCGGTTCCAGGGTGGAGCAACCCTAACTTGCTGGACAATTGGTATTTTGTTGATCCGATCAATCAGAGAGGGAAGACGGAGTACACAATGCGGGGCTATACCATTGACCGCTGGCAACTTATGGGAACAGTCTCGAAAATGACCCTAGAAAAAGATGACGTAAAAATAGAAAATACAACAGACGAAATTGGTTGGTTTGCTACGAGAGAAGAACCTATACGGTTTGGTGAATTGGTGGGGAAAACAGTAACTGTATCCGCAATCTATAAACTAGAAGGGACGAAAGTTGATTTTTACGCCGGCTATGTATCTGGTGAAAAGCCCTATGTAGTAATGCGCGGTACGGTCGGTATCCCGTCTACCGTTGATAAATGGCAGTTAGCTCAATTTACTTATAGGGTCCCAGATATAGAAAATATATCTTACTGGGAACCTGCCTCGTTCAAGATTTACGGCCACAGCACTCTGAGAATCAAGGCAGTCAAAGTAGAGCTCGGAACAGTCCAAACAATAGCCCGCCAGGACGAAAATGGAAACTGGGTGCTCAACGATCCTCCACCCAACAAAGCGCTGGAGCTGGCGAAGTGTCAGAGGCATTACGTCAATGTTGGGAAAAGTCCCCTAGGCTTGATTGCTTCTGGACTTTATTTTCCACAGTCGAATACAGTCGCGGCAAGCATCCCAGTTCCTGTTTCAATGAGGGCAAAGCCTGTCGTTACAAATGTTAAATCATATGGAAAGATTTATCAAAATGGAGCAGTCGTGAATGCGTCAAAGGTAACAATTGATGTCCAAGAATCGGGAAGTGTGAGAGTCTTTTTTCCCTCGGTTTCCCACAATCAATGGGTGGCAGGACCAGTATCGGTTGATGGTGTATGTTTTGACTTATCCGCCGACTTATAAGGAGGGATACCGTGAACGAATTTTATAACAAGCACTACATCTTCGCTGACTCCCGGGACAGGATTACGGACGGTTGGAGCGACGGTCCTCGTCCAGACAAGGACACCACCGACGCTATCTGCATCAGCGAGCAGGGCGGATATCAGTTCCGGTTGTTCCCCGGCGGGGAGGAAAACCCGGCGCTGTACACCATGGACGGCATTCCGCTGTACCGCTGGGACGGACAGGCTGTTCAGCGGCGTACGGATAAGGAAATCAGCGCAGACCGGGCATACATCCCCGCGCCGTCGCCAACCGCGCAAGAGCAGCTGCGGGCGGATGTGGACTTCTTGGCGGCCCTACAGGGGGTGATCCTGTGAGCGTGTTCGAGATGGCAAAAAAGTACTATCCCCGGCTGTGGGGCAAGGACCGGCTGGAAGCGCTGGTGAAGGCCGGACGGCTTTCGGAGGAGGAAATGGAGCGAATCTGCAATGAAAGCGAGTGATACTGATGAATGAGAACTGCAACCCCAACGACTGCCCGGTGTCCGCCCGGATGGACGCTCTGGAAAAGGAGTTCGACCGCTACCGAGGCAACTCCAGCGACACCCACCGCCAGATGTTTGACCGCATCGGGGCGCTGGAGCAGAGCGGAGCTACCCTCAAGGCCAAGCTGGACAGCATTGAGGAGAAATTGGACGAGCTGAACGCCACGGTCAAGGCCCTGGCGGACAAGCCCGCCAAGCGGTGGGAGAGCCTGGTGGGGTACGGGCTCAGCGCCCTGGCTGGGGCGTTTCTGCTGTGGGTGGCCTCTGGTATGCCGGGGCTGAAATAGAAAGGAGAAGAGTATGAACAGCTACTTAAAGAAATGGATGAGGGCCGCCGGGGTGCGGGCGGTGAAAACTGTGGCCCAGACGGCGGTGGCCACCATCGGAACGGCGGTGGCCATGGGCGACGTGAACTGGCCGCTGGTGGCGTCGGCGTCGGCGCTGGCCGGGGTGCTGTCCCTGTGCACCAGCGTGGCGGGACTGCCGGAGGTGGAAGCATGACGCCGCAGGAACGTCTCATCGCCACAGCAGAGGACCAGGTGGGCTATCTGGGCAAAAAGTCCAACGCTCAGCTGGACGATTTCAAAGCCAACACCAGCGGGAAGTGGAACAAGTACGCCCGTGATCTGGACGCTTTGGGGGGCTTCTACAACGGAAAAAAGAACGGCTACGACTGGTGCGATGTGTTCGTGGACTGGTGCTTTGTCACCACCTTTGGGCGGACGCTGGCCCAAAAACTGCTGTGCCAGCCGGATAAATCCTTGGGGGCGGGCACCGGGTACTCCCTGAAATATTACAAGGCCAAGGGGCGGCTGTTCTCCGGTCCCCAGCCGGGGGATCAGATCTTCTTCGGGGACAGCAAAGCCACGTGGCATACCGGGCTGGTGATGAAGGTGGAGGGCGGCTTCGTCCATACCATTGAGGGCAACGCCGGAAACCCCAGCGCCGTGCGGGCGTGCCGGTATACCGTTGGAAGCAAGATCATCAAGGGGTACGGGAGGCCTGACTGGGCGCTTGTGCCGCACGAAACGACCGATCCGGATCCCGAGCCCAACGGAAAGGAGGACGACGATATGACATACTACAAGACTATCAACGATGTGCCCGATTACTACCGGGCGGCGGTGGACAAGGCCGTGAAGGCCGGGGCGCTGAACGGAACCGGGGACGGGCTGAATGTGTCCGAGGATCTGTGCCGGACCCTCACCGTGCTGGATAGGCTGGGGAAGCTGGATTAAAAACTGCTTGCGTTTTGCCCGAAATCTGGTATTATGTAGATGAAAGGGCGTGATGGCGTGAACAACGAAAATATGGAACCGCTGGCCTCTGAGATGTATGAGGACCTGAAGCGGGCCAACAAATTTAAGGAAAAACTGATCTACATTCTCCTGGGCACAATCGGCGTGCTGGTTATTGCGCTTGCCGCCACAAACATTTACCATATCCACCAGTGGAGCCAGTTCGATACCTATGTTGTGGATAGCGGGGATGGCGGGAACGCAAACCTGGTCCAGGGTGACAATACTGGAGGTATCTTTAATGGCGCGGATAGTAGCAAGAGTCCGGAAAAAGAGCAAGGGGAAATCGAAGGGGACTAGGGTTAAAAAGAAGGGGTGACCCTTTGAACATCAAGACCGAATTCACCGAATCCGAATGTGAACGATTTCGCCGGGAGTGCAATTTCTCAGATGAGGAACGGGCCGTCTTTGACCTCCGCGTGAAAGCCCGCTCCATCATCGAGATACAGGAAGCGCTCAATATGTCCGAATCTACGGTGAACCGGCGGATACGGAATATCAAGCGGAAAATTTATAAGGTGCTATAAGGAAAGCCCGAAGCTTAAGTGCTTCGGGCTTTCTAAAATTTAAACAGTTTTATATTTTGGGTTGCAATTAAAAATAATATGTGGTACAATTTGTGTGTGAACGAAAAAATAATTTGTAATGCAAAAGTGAGGTGTGAAAATGGAGCCCGAAAAAAAGCAGGGCAGGCCAACGAACGACCCGAAAACCACCCAAGCATCAATCAGACTCAACGAGGACAGCAGGCAAATTCTGCTTGAATACTGCGCCAAAATGGGGGTTGGCCGTTCTGAGGCAATCAGGATAGCGATACTTAAACTTCTGGACGAATTGTAAAAAAGGAGAGCAGCCCCAGCCAACCAAAGCAAAGCTGCTCTCCTAAAACCAGCCAAGAGAAAGGCAAGTTCCGTTCACATCATACCACTTTCTTTTGGCGCACGCAAGAGAAAGGATTTTGTAAAATGAACGAACTGAAGGTACATGATTTTTACGGCAAGCAGGTCATCGACAGCCGGGATGTGGCGCAGATGGTGGGACGTGAACACAACGCACTATTGAAAACCATTCGTTCCTACTGTGAGTATCTAGATCAGGGCGAAATCGCCCAGATCGATTTCTTTATCGAAAGTACCTATACCGACAACCAGAACCGCACCTATCCCAGCTACCTCATCACAAAAAAGGGTTGCGACATGATTGCCAACAAAATGACTGGAAAGAAGGGCGTACTCTTTACCGCCGCCTACGTCACCGCCTTTGAAGAGATGCGGGAAGCGCTGATCGCCTCAAACGCGCCATGCGTTCCGCCCGCCATCCCGCGCCGTCCGCCCGAAGTCTCCCCTGGCGGGCTGGCCAAGCTGATCCTTGCCACGCGTAAAGTGATGCTGGAGGCGGGAAATTCGTCCCTGGACGTGCGGGAGGCCACCCGGAATATCTATGAAACCTGGTGCATCCCCGTTCCGCCTGCGCTCTCAAAGCAAATCCCTGGGCAGATTTGCTTGTTCAATCCGGCGGGGGTTACGGCCTGATTATGAAACCGGAAGAGGAAACACCCCCCCCGCCAACCGGCGGGGGCTGTTATTTCCCCGATTATTTGCTTTTCATCTTTGCAAACCCAACAAACGATAAAATCATCTGTATAAGTACAAACATGGCGTAAATCGGGAATAAAACAGCGGCCACGGCATAGAGAATCGCACCAGTCAACGCAAGCCCACGGCTGTTCATGGTCCAGCCCAGCACGTTGAATATTGCCGCCAGAACGGCGCAAATCATGTGTGGCATAACCAAAACAGTAGCGATACCGGCCCCAACCGCCGCAGCCCCAGATGAACCAGATGCCGCGCCGCTCCAGTATACGATGCTATACAGCGCATACAAAACGCCAAGAATTGCAGAAATCAGTAGCAGTACACTTTTTTTCTTTTCCTCAGTCGCTTTCTGAGGATTCCATGGTGTTTGTGTGGCCCTGGGAGTTTTGCAGTATGGGCAAACCGGGTAGTCTCCCTGTAACTCTTTCCCGCATCTTGAGCAATTAAATTTTGCCATAAGGTTACCTCTTTCTTTTCTGTTTTACCGCCGTTCGACGGACTAGCTACTTGACATAATAAATAGCATAGGTTCTGCCGGATTTCTTTCGATTGATACGGCCTTGCTTTTCCATAGAATACAGGATGGATTGAATGTCTGACTTTACCGCTGGATGAAATTGCTTGTATATGTCGGTTTGCAGGATTCCGTTTGTTTTCTTTAGCAAAGAGACAAGTCGGGTTTCGAGGTCTTTTGATTCTTTCTCATGTATGGCTTCCTGCTTTTTTAATTCGCTATAATTATCCTTGATGTATTTTAGCCTAGTGTAATACCTCGCCACATAACTCGGTCCTTCCGGCTTTCCTTTCAATACCTGCTCCCAACTCGCATTGAAATATTCGACATAATCTGGGCCGAGTGCGTAGCATTTTGTTTTTAGGTCTTTGTAATTCTCAATAAGGGATTTCAGGAGCAAGATTTCATCATCTACTCTCTGGGGCCGCTTTAGAGCGACAGCGAACCCGACGATGATATTTTCTATCGGCTTTATCTCGTTTCGGATTTTTTCATAATATTGCATCGGCTTAGCGTTCTTGTCAAAAGCCGAATCATCCTTGATTTCTTTCCCGTTTTCATCATAAGTTATCACACGGATATTAGCTTTTTTCCTTTGTTTTTCGCTCAAAATAGATTTGAATCCATAACTTGACGCTTGAGAAGAATCCTCTTTTTTTAGAAAGTCAAATAATCCCACAGTATCACCTCCCTTCTAACAAAAATACCACACCGTTCACACTTTGTCTACAATGTACGGAAAAATTTTTCCGAAAAGCCTCTTGACTTATGTGGCACAATAGTATATCATAATTTTGGGCCACGAAAGTGAGGTGTGAAAATGTCTCCAAGAACAGGCCGTCCAACAGACAATCCCAAGGGCCAATCCATCCACATCCGTCTGGATTCCCAAAGTGCAAAAATTTTGGAGGAATATACTGAACAGGAAAAAGTGAGCCGAGCAGAGGCAGTAAGACGTGGGATTGAGAAGTTGGAGGACGATATTAAAAAATAGAGCGTTGGCGGTCCGTCAAAACCACACCAACGCCCTAATCCACCCAGCAGGTTCCCCAACTGGATACCTCAGTATACCACGCAGGGAACCTCCGCGCAAGAAGAAAAGGAGGTTTTCTAAAAAATGAACGATCTTCAAATTTTCAACAGTGAGCAGTTTGGTAAAATCCGGGCCGTGGAAGTCGATGGGCAGCCGTGGTTCTGCTTGGCAGATATATGCGCTCCTCTTGGATTGAGAGCTACTCGCTGCAAGGAAAGACTGAAGCTGGAGGGGGTCCGCACAATGGACACCCCCACCAACAGCGGTGTCCAAGGAATGCTTTGGGTCAACGAGGGCAACCTCTACCGCGCCATCTTCCAGAGCAAGAAGCCGGAAGCCGAAGCCTTTACCGACTGGGTAACGGAAGAAGTACTCCCGGCCCTGCGCCGCACCGGGGCATACGTTGCCCCATCCGCCCCGCCCCGCGTCACCTTCCCCGAGGGCGTATCCCTCAACGGACTTGCGAAGCTCATCTCCATCACCCGCCGGGTGATGTTGGATGCGGGCAGCTCCCCGCTGGACGTGTGCGGCATGGTTCGTGAGACCTTCGGGGCCGTTGGGCTTCCGGTTCCGGCTACGTTCCCCAAACAGCTCCCCGGCCAAATGAGCCTGTTCGCCCACGAAGGGGGTGCGGAGGCATGAGCGAGATCGAGAAAATGAAACGGTACATCGAGCGGACGAA
>OOIH01000223.1_pt1 | contig 13781 bp, 17 predicted proteins | sample 1691801 | NCBI WGS metagenome assembly OOIH01 (sample SAMEA1061690, study PRJEB22710) | metagenome
AAGGTGTAATGATAATGTATTTATGAAGGAGAAGACTAAGTAAAACCTAGTCTAAAACTTCTTCATAGTATCTTCAATGACATAAGAAAAGTGTTCTACATCTTCATCTGCATTAATACTGAATGCAGATAAGCCAGTTTCAGTATTTTTGAAGATAGAAACTGAAATTGTACCAATCTTTTCGCCATGATTTTTACAATTTGTAATATTCAACATCCTAATTCTCCTTTCCAAGCGAATTACTCAATAGCATATCACAAATATAATGAAAAGATTGTCGAAATTTATAAGATGATTTAAAATATAGTAGTTTAATTGCATAAAGTGGATTATAGTGAAACAAAACACTTTAAAATAGGGAGATGATAATATGCCAAACAAGCAAAATTTAAAAGTACCAAGCACGAGTGAAGCACGAGAAAGAGGTAAAAAAGGTGGAAAAGCAAGTGCTAAAGCAAGAAAGGAAAAAAAAATATTAAGGGAATTATTAGAGGATGCATTATTAACTAATACAAGAACGGGTAATAGATATATAGATATTACTAATGCTCTAATACAAGAAGCAGAAAATGGAAATATAAGAGCATATGAGACTATAAGAGATACATTGGGACAAAAACCAAAAGAAAATATAAAAATTGGAGTTAGCTATGAAGACTATATAAAAAAGGTAGAAGATGAAGAAGAATATTAATACTAAAAAATATATAGAAGAGTATGTTAAAATTAGAGATAAAAACAGTAATATAATTCCTCTTAAGCTTAATGAGCCTCAGTTAAAATATTATAATACAATTAAAGAGCTAAAAAAACAAAATAAACCAGTTAGAATTATAATACTTAAAGCTAGACAAATGGGATTTAGTACAGAAACAGAAGCTATATTTTTTAAAGAAACAGTAACTAAAACAAATACTAACACAGCTATTGTAGCACATAAAGAAGATAGTACAACAAACTTATTTAATATGAGTAAGTTAATGTATAATGAGTTACCAAATGAAATAAAACCAGACAAAAAAGCTAGTAATGCAAAAGAACTTGTATTCAATAACAAAGAAGGAACAGGCTTAAATAGTAAAATAAAATGTATGACAGCAGGTGGAGAAGGTGTAGGTAGGTCAGATACGATTAATAATTTACATTTATCAGAACTAGCATTCTGGCAAGGAGATAAGAAACAAACTTTATTAGGTTTATTACAAGCTGTACCTAATACACCTAATACTATGATAATAATTGAATCTACTGCAAATGGATATGAATATTTTAAAGAGCTATGGGATAATGCAGTGGCAGGAAAGAATGATTTTGTTCCATTATTTATAGGTTGGAATGAACTACAAGAATATAAAATGCCATATACAGGTTTCGAACTTACAAATGGGGAAAAAGAATTACAAAAATTATATGCACTTTCCTTAGAGCAGTTAACATGGCGTAGATGGTGTATAGCTAATAACTGTGGTGGAGATGAAGAACAATTCAAACAAGAATATCCAATAAATCCAGAAGAAGCATTTATTAGTACGGGTAAATGCTATTTTAATAAGCTAAATATAGTAAAAAGGATACAGGAAGTAAGAAATATTAAACCAGAAAAACAAGGGTTTTTTAAATATGATTATGATGAAGTAAAAATATCTAATATAAGATGGATAGAAGATAAAGATGGTCCTATAAAAATATATAAAAAACCGAAGAAAAATTTCCCATATGTATTAAGTGGAGATACCTCACGGTGAGGGTTCTGATTATTTCACAGGTCATGTATTAGATAATATAACAGGTGAGCAAGTGGCAGTACTAAAACAAGAATATGATGAAATAACTTATACTAGGCAAATGTATTGTTTAGGTATGTATTATAATACTGCATTAATGGGTATAGAAGCTAATTATACAACATATCCAATACAAGAGCTAGAAAGACTAAAATATCCTAAACAGTTTGTGAGGGAAAGAGAGGATACATATACTAAGAAGTCAGTAAAAGCATATGGATTTAAGACTACTACAATAACTAGACCATTGATATTAGCAGAATTACAAACTATAGTAAAAGAACTAATAGAATTGATTGTAGATGTTGACACTTTAACTGAAATGTTAGTTTTCATCAAGAATGAAAAAGGACGTCCAGAGGCACAGCAGGGCTATCATGATGACTTGGTTATGGCTTTAGCGATTGCTTATTATATAAGGACACAACAGGATATGACAGTTAAAGTAGAGACACAAGAATTTGAATATAATATTATGAAAGATTTTGGTTTTGAAGAAGAACAAGAAGATGAATTTGGTAGTGATATTGTAGTAATTTAGGAAGGTGAAAAAATGCGAATAAAAATGCGAATAGATGAAATATTACAAGAAATATATGTTTTTGCACATAGCAAAGATGAAGGAACATACCTCCAATTAAAAAAAGAAGATGTAATTAAGTTGTCTTATTATATAGATAGCCTTGAAGATAAAGAAAAAATATTATATATGTTTTTAGGAGGTAGAAATGAAAAAGAAAGTATTTAGAGAAAGATATCAAATTAAAGAAGAAACAATAAAAGTTGAAGAAAAGAAACCTACGAAGAGAGGGAAAAAGAATGATAAATCTAATAAATAGTATATTGCCAGCTGTGTGTTTATGCATACGGCTTTTATTTTGGCTTTAAACAGAATAATAAGCAAGAAACAATAAAGAAAGACATTAACCCTATTAGATATGTAAAACGTGTTAGAAAAGAAAAAAAAGAGCAAAAAGATATACAAGCTGAAAAAGACTATTGGGCAGATGTATTTGAAAATCTAGAGAATTACGATGGCACACCACAAAGCCAAAAGGAAGTGAGAAATATAAATGAAAGATAACGAAGAAGTAACTAGTGTGTGGAAAGATTTTGAAAAAGGTAGAATGTATAACAGAATGAAAAAAGTCTATACAGATACTGACATAAACTATGATTATTATTATGGAAATCAAGCTAAATATTTAAATATTGGAAAAGAAACGCCTGTTATACTTAATATAATAAAAAGTATAGTTAAGTATAAATTAGGTGTAGTTAATTCTAATGCTTATGCTATTGTTTATAATCCTAATTTTTATAATGCAGAAGATGAAGGGGAACTATTAGAAGAGCTGTGTAAGGTACTTAGTAAGCATTCTAATAAAGTTTGGGAGTTACAGCAAGTTGGTAGCAAGATTAAAGAATGTGTAAAAGATGCTTGTATTAATGATGAGGGAATACTACACAATTATTTTGATACAGAGAAACAAGAAGTTGTAGCAGAAGTAATAGATAAGAATAACATCTATTATGGTAATGAAAATGACGATGATATTCAGTTACAACCTTATATTATTATTTCTTATAGAAAGCCAGTTACACAAGTTAAAGATGAAGCACGATTATTGGGAATAAGTGAAGATAAGATAGAACTAATAACACAAGATGGAGAAACATTAGAACAAGCAGGATATAATTCGGTAACAGATGAAGTGAATCCTATGTGCTTAGTGTTACTAAAATATTATAAAAAGAATGGTAAAATATATTATACGAAGGCAGTTAAAGCTTTAGAATTAGAAAATGACATGGATACAGGTATGACTTTATATCCAGTAGCTCATATGGTATGGGAAAAGGTTAAAGGCTCTAGTAGAGGAATGGGAGCAGTTAGAAATGTTATTTCTAATCAAATTGAAATTAATAAGATAGCAACTAGAAGAGCATTAGCTGTTAAAATATCAGCGTTTCCAAAGCTTGCTGTTAATAAAGATTTTGTAGATAATCCAAATGCATTAGAAAAAGTGGGCAGTACAATAAAGTTAAAAGGTGGAGCCCAACTAGAAGATATAAGAAAACAAATAGGATATTTAAGTCCTGCTAGTATGTCGCCAGATGCTAAGAATTTACAAGATGATTTAACTAATAATACCAAAGATTTAGAAGGTGCAGGAGACGTGGCGACTGGTACAGTGGACCCTACACAAGCTAGTGGTAAGGCTATTTTAGCAGTTCAACAGGCTACTCAACAACCTTTAAATGAGCAAGTTGATACTTATAAGACGTTTATAGAAGATATAGCTAGGATTTGGTATGATATGTGGAAGGCTTATAAAATTAATGGCATGCAAGTTATGTATGAGCAGGATGATGGAGAAGGTGGAACTGTAGAAGTACCTGGAACATTTAGTTACGAATTATTAAATAGATTAGATGCAAATATTAAGGTTGATATTACTCCTAAGTCTCCATATGATAAGTTTGCACAAGAACAAAGCATTGAAGGCCTTATGACTAATGAGAAGATTACTTTTGAGGAGTATGTTGAGGCACTTCCAGAAGATAGTGTTATGCCTAAATATGTATTACAAAATATATTAAAGAAACGACAAGAAAAGCTGAAAATAATAAATCAAATGGAATTAGAAGCTCAAGCTATGCAAGGGCAATTACAACAAGCTATGAAGAATCAAGATAATGATATGAGTTCAATTGATAATATAGAGAATGAGGCTAATATGACACAACAAGAACTAGTTAATAGTTTAGGAGGTGGCACAGATGAATTGTCCCAAATGCCAGTTGCTTGAAATGAGAGTTGATAAGGTAATTGATGATGTTATCCACTATGTTTGCAAAAACTGTGGAAAAGAGGTTATAAAAAGTGTTGAAGAACTAGAAAAAGAAAATAATTAAGTTTTTTGTAACAATAACAAAGATTATTTAGAGGTATTTGCTACCTCTTTTTATTATGCCCAAAACATGTGCAAGGCTTTAAACTGCTAAGCAAGGAATTTATAGTCGACGGACTTGAAACGGGAGGTTTTTATGAATGAAGATTTAGACAATGAATTGATTACCCAAGATGATGTACCTGAAACATCAGAAGAACTTATTGAAACTGATGCTAGCGAAGGAGTAGAGGAAGTTCAAGATACTACTGAAACAGTAGAACAACCTAGTGAAGATGACATTGAAAAGAGAATTGAGGAAAGAGCGAATAAGATTGCCGAAGAGAAGATTGAAGCAAGATTGATTAGAGATAGAGTAAAAAGAGAACGTGAAGAAGCGGGTACTAGAGCTAAATATGAACAATTGGAAAGTATGATGAAGTCTGCACTAGGTGCTAAGGATATTGATGATGTTATTACAAAGTCAAGAGAGTTCTATAAGGAACAAGGAATTACAATTCCAGATACAATTAATAAACCATCTCTTAATGAGAGAGATGAGATTGTTTTAGCTAAAGCTGATGCAAATGATATTATTAAACTTGGTAAATCTGAAATGGAAATAGAAGCTAATAGGATTGCATCTATTCCAGAAAAAAATAGAAGTCTTAGAGATAGAACTATTTTTAATGATGTTTGCAAAGAGTTAGTGAGAATAAATGATATGGAGAATTTAAAAGTTAAAGGTTATGATACTAAAGTTCTTAAAGATAAGGACTTTTCTTTATTTAGAGAACAATTTAATTTAAATACTCCAGTATCTCAAATTTATGAAATGTATAATAAAGTTCATGGAAATAAGAAGGTTCAACCTAAGTCACCAGGTAGTGCTAAAACAACTCAAACTAATAATGAAATAAAGGATTATTATAGCCCAGAAGATTTTGATAAGCTAACTGATGCAGATTTAAGAAATCCTAAAATTATGCAAATAGTAGATAAATCAAGACTTCAATGGTATAAGAAATCCTTAAATTAAAGGAGGAATGAAGCTATGTCAGTAGCAGTATTTAAACCAATATTATGGAGCAATAAGATACAAAATGCTCTAGAAACATTAACAGGATTAAGAACACATTGTGATTATGAATTTGAAAAAGAATTAATAAAAGCAGGAAACAAATTAAAAATAACAGGTTCAGTTGCACCAACAATTGGAACATATGTACCTGGAACAGATATCGACATTGAAAATGTAGAAGGTAATGACCAAGAATTAGTTATAGACCAATTCAAATATTTTGCAAGATATTTTGACAATGTAGATAAAGCACAATCTATACCAGGAGTATTAGAAAATGATTCTAAAGAGTGTGCAAGATATTTACATGAAGAAGGAGATAAATATGTTGCATCTATACTAAAAGCAGGAGTAGAGAGTGGAGATATTTCTAAAAGTGCAACAGCAATTACACCAAATAAAACTAATGTTGTAAGTGCTGTAGAAGATGGATTAGTTGTATTATATGAAAAAAATGTAAAACCAACAGATGAACTTTATGGGGAATTTTCACCAAAATTCTATTCTGCATTAAGACAATCTCTAACAGAAGTTTTAACAAATAATGTAGAGTTAGCTAAAAAAGGTGCTGTAGGAAAATACAATAATGTAATGGTATGTATAGAAAACTTACTACCAAGTGCAGAAGGTGTAAAATATAACTTTATAAGAACTTCAAAAGCGGTAGCATTTGCAGGTCAAATTGACACTGTGAAAGCAGTTGAAAAAGAAAAAGGATTTGGAGATATTGTAAAAGGGTTATATGTATATGGTGCTAAAGTTGTAAGACCAGAGCAAGCATATGCAATTCAAGAAGCAGTAGCATAGCAGAGGGACAAATTGCCCCTCTTTATATCATTCTAAAGGAAATATAACAGTTCGAATCTGTTAAGAATGAAGGGAGATTAAAAATGAAAGAAAGAAAATTAAAACCACAACAAACTGTAGAGAGATTTATGATTAAACCACACTATGGATTATTTTTAGGAATAACAGTTACTAAAGATACAGATGTGGAAGATGAAACTGAAGATGGAAAAGTACACCAAATAATTAAAGGTACCGTATTCACAACTATAAAGAAAGACGAGAGAGAATACAATGGAATAAAAATAAAAGAAGACTCTAAATTAATTGTAAATGTTCCAGAAGGGACAAGACTTATTTGGATAGAAGGCCAAGGATATATATTACCAGATTTTGAAGCTAAAACGACAAAAGAAGTAATAGAAGACATGGAATGTATAAAAGAATTTTAGGAGGACAATATGAATTTAGGAGATAATAAAAAAATTATGCTAGGGCTAATTGAAGAATATAGCCCTACTAATCAATATTTGACTGCTGATGAAGATATACGAGACAGGTTAAATCTAGTGTATGCTCCAAATTATCAATATACTTCACAATTAAGGAAGATATTAAAAACTAAAACAATAAATATAGAAGAAACTAGCGATAGTACGCAAGAGACAAATTTACCAACAGATTTATATCAATTTAAAAGATTAATTGCTTTAGATTCTAATAATAACAGAATATCCCCACAATACGACATAATTGGAAAGAAAATTTATATTAAACAAAAACAAGGTAAATATATTATAGAATATTATGCTTATCCAGAAGAAATAACACTTGATACTAAAGATGACTTCGAATTAGAGATAGAGCAAGATGTTCAAGCTATTTTGCCTTATTTAGTTGCTAATGATATTCTAAAAGTCGACCCTAGTGCTGATTATACTGCGTTCTATAAAGAGTATCAAGCAAGATTGCAAGGATTAGATACAAGAAATACATTATCTTCAGCAGAAGTAGAAGAAGGTTATTTATAGGAGGTAGAATATGGCAACTTCAGTAAAGAGGCAATATACTAATTTAGCAGGTGTTGATTTTAAGAATGATGAGAGTTTGGTTAATTTAAATAGAAGTCCTGATGCTCTTAATGTGTATAAAGATTATTCGGCCGAGGGTAATTGTATTCAAACGAGACCACGGTTATAGTAAACTTGCACAATTTGTGGGAAATATTAATGGTTTATATATTTATAATAATACAACAGCTTTAGTTCATGCAGGGAATAAGTTATATTTATGGAGTAACTTCCCTAGTGTTCCAGAAGAACCTCAAGTATTATCTGAAACTATGTATAATGCAAGAAGTTCATTTTTTATTTTTAATGATAAGGTGTATATAAATGATGGTTTGAATTATTTAGTTTATGATGGAAGTTTGAAGTGTGTTTCAGATGATGCGTTTATTCCAACTACTACTATTAGTAGAAGTCCATCTGGTGGTGGTACAATGTATCAAGATGTGAATTTATTACAACCTAAAAGAATTAATAGTTTTACAGCAGATGGAACGAGTAAAGATTATTATTTGGATACTACTGAAATAACAAGTATAGATGAAGTGTATGTAAATGATACCTTAACAACTGCATATACAGTATCACTTGCGTTGGGAAAAATAACATTTAATACTGCACCTGCTAAGCCTGATTTAAGCGGTGTAGATAATGTTAAAATTGTATTTAGTAAGGAAGTTACTGGTTATACTGATAGAATATCTAAATGTACTATTTCACAAGTGTTTGATAATAGGGTATTTTTTACAGGGAATGATACTTTTAAGAATGCTATTTTTCATAGTGAACTTGAAAATCCTGCATATATATCAGATTTGAGTTATTACCAAGATGGGACGTCTGAGGCTAAAATTAAGAGTATGACGGTTGGTAATAATATTTTGTGGGTATTTAAAGAGCCTAACCAAGAAAATGCTACTGTGTTTTATCATATACCAACTACTAGCAATGAATATGGTAGAATTTATCCTAGTAAACAAGGTAATGTTTCTACTGGTTGTTATTCTACTTGTATTAATTTTAATGATGATATAGTGTTTTTAAGTAAGTATGGATTGGAGGGCATAACTGGTGATATTGAACAAGAACAATTATTAAGCCATAGAAGTTCGTTAATTGATAATAAGTTGATAAATGCTAGTAATTTTAATATTGCTCAGATGGCAGAGTGGCAAGGGTATTTGTTGATTTTAGTTGATAAATATATTTTTTTGGCAGATTCAAGACAAAAATTTCAAGGTATTAATGGTATTGAGTATGAATGGTATTTATGGAACGTTGAGAATAGTATTCCAAGCATTTTAAAGGAGTATAAGGGTAATTTATATATAGGGTCAGGAGATGGCTCTATTTTTATTTTGAGTGGAACTAATGATGATGGAGTTGCTATTAATTCTTATTGGACTACTCCAATGGATGCTTTTGGGTATTCTAATATGTTTAAGACTACTAATAAACGTGGAGGTCTTGCTAGAATTAAAACAATACCCAACGGAAAAATAAAAATTGCTGAAAGAACTAATAAAAGAGATGAGAGATATATAACTAGTAAAGCTTCTACTGGTTTCGACTATAACAATATTGATTATAGTAATTTTGCATATACAACTAAAAATGAAAGTTACATTGTTTATAAAATTAAAGAAAAGAAATTCTTAAATATATCCTTAAAATTTTATAGTGATGAATTAGATAAGCCTTTTGGCATTTATAGTGCTGTTTTGGAGGCTTTTATTGGGGGATATGCTAAGAGATAGGAGGAATTTATGGCGTTAACTGAATTAACAGCTAATTTGAATATTCATCAGAGTTTACCTGATAAACCTGCTTTAACAGCTGATGAATTGAAGGAGGAATTTGATAAAGCAGGTAATTTAATAAAAGAGTATTTGAATGATATTTTATTATCTGAGTTGAATGGGATTATAACTAGCTTACAGAGTAAGGATATTAGCATTGAGGGGACTATTAGTAGTTTACAGAGGATTGTAGGAGAGGCTACTACTAATGTTTCTAATATACAAACTTCAATAAATAATATAAATAATAGTATTACTAATATTCAGAATAAAACTAATAGCTATAAAAGTGGTGCTAATACTAAGATTACTATTGGTTCTAGTGTTCCTTCTAGTTTAGAAAATGGTGAGGTTTATTTTCAATATTTTTAGTGAGGTGTAATTTATGGCAATAGCAGTGAATCAAAGTTTTAGTGTGGTTTCTACGAATGAGGGTAATAATACGGCAGTGGTAAGATATGTAGTGACTTGTAGTGTTTCGGGTGAGAGTTTTAATAATTATACACAAACTGGAATTTTTTATATAGATGGAATTAGTTATAGTAGTTCATATACTTTACCTAGAAATAGTACTACTACGGTTTTTAGTAAGGATGTGACTGTGGGGAATGCAAGTGGGAGAACAATAGGTGCTTCTTTTAGTTTCCCTACTACTCCAAGTGGGGGGACAAAGAGTGGTAATACTTCTCTTTCGATTCCTTCTTTTAATGTGGGAAAGGCTCCTAATATTATTAGTCTATCTTTAAAGAGTAGAACTGTTAATAGTATTACTTGTAAGTTTTCTGTGGATAGTGCAGATACTTTTTATTATAGAATTGAGGAAGGTAGTTGGATAAGGGGAAGTAATTATGTGACTAATGGAGAGTTTACGATTGGTAATTTGAGCCCTAATAGTAAGTATGTGGTTCATTTACTTGCTAGAAATTGGATTAATGAAAGTGCTGTTACTTATTATCAGAGTGAAAAGACTATAGAGGTGTATACTTATGATATTGGTAAGTTATTAAGCGTTAATAATTTTAACCACGGAGATAGTATAATTGTAAGTATAAGTAATCCTTCTGGAAGTAGTTTGGGTTTAGTGGTGAAGATTGGTAATACTCAAATATTAAGTAGGTCTGTTTCAGCAGGTAATAATACAATTGGTTTTAATGATTCTGAGTTAGATAGAATTTATAAATTATATGGTAGCGGTAATACACTTACTGCTACTTTTATTTTAACTACAGCAGGGAGTTATACTAACTCTAAAACTTGTACTATTACTTTAAGAGGAAATCAAAAAACGTCTTATGTAGGGCAAAATGGAGAGAAAAGGGCTAAAGTTTATGTGGGTACAAGTTCAGGTGTAAAAAAGGCTGTAGTTTGGATAGGAAATAATGGAAGGAAGAGGTGTATTTAATGGGGACAGGATATGATGATATAGATAATTTAAATAATGAAACGAACCAATTGTATGATGAACAGTTGAAACAGCAACAAAATATTATTAATACTTCTACTCAGCAAACTATTGATGAGATTGAGAGAAATAAACAGAAAGCTGATGAGCAGGTTGCTAAGACTAATAAGGCTTTATATACAGATTATCAGAAGCAAATTAACCCTTATGGGGTAAACAGTGAGAATTTAGTAGAACAAGGTTTAGGTGGTAGTGGTTTAGCAGAGACTACTAAAGCTAATTATTATAATACTTATCAAAATGCAAGGACAGAGGCTACTAATAATGCTAATACTATTAAGGCTGATTTTGATGCTCAAATTGTTAAAGCAAGACAAAATGGGGATTCGCAAATGGCTCAATTTGCTTTAGAGATGTATAAGCAAAAAATTAATGATTTGTATAATACATATAATCTTAAATTCCAACAAGACCAGTTTGCCTATGGTAAAGAGCAAGATGCTTTAGCACAAAGTAATTGGGAGAAAGAATATCAAAGAGCATTGGAGCAAGCTAATTGGGAAAGACAATTCAATCAAACACAATTTGATTATAATAAGACAATTGATGATAGGAATTATAATTATCAAGTTGAGAGAGATAAGGTGGCAGATAATCAATGGCAGAAACAATATGAATTGTCAAAAAAAGCTTCTAGCTCGAGTGGGTCTTCTAGGAGTTCTGGCTCGAGCTCTAAAAGTGCTAGTTCGGGTGGCTTAAATGTAAATGACAACAGTAATCAATTACAATCAAATAATACTGTACAAAACATAACTATAGATGACGTTGTTAAAAATCTTAAATTTGTACAAGGAGCAAATGTTAATAAATCTATTTATGATTCATATTCTGGAAAATACTTTAGTTCTCCAGAAGAAGCTATTAAATATTGGCAAGGTTAATGTAGGAGGTTAATATGGGAGTTACATATAAGTTATCTGATGAAGAAAAGAAGAGGGCAAGTAGATTTTTAGAAATAATACAAGAGCAAAAAGAAATAGATAATAAAACATCTGCAAATCAAAATGTTAAATTGCCAATAGCAAACAATAAAAGTATACAAGTTCAATTGCCTATGAAAAACAATATAAATTTACCAAGTTATAGGCAGAATACTACTAATGTATTACCTACTATAAGATTAGCTACAGATGAAGAAAAGAAATTAAAGCAAAAAATAATAAATAAATCAAGTGCTGTTGATAAAATTGGATATGTAGCTAAGAAAGGTTTAACAGGCTTAGCTTCTGGAACAGCAGGAATAGCACAAGCAAGTTTAACTGATATAGCAAATAATTTAGAAAAAGGGAATAGTAAAAGTGGTACAGAGGTATTAACTAATTTATTAGAGTCTACATCTGGAATTTTAAATCCAGTACAAACATATAACAAATATATGAAGAATTTACCAAATATGATAGGCAATGTTTTTAAAACAATCAATAATAAAGATACTAACGCTATAGAGAAAGTTGCTTCACTGGGGACAACAGCTGTTTCAGATGCATTAAGTAATAATGTTGCTAGAGATGTATTAAATTCAGGTGTACAACTTGCAGGAAAGGTATTACCATCTGATGCTAGTGAAAAAATGTTAGAAATAAATAAAAAAATATCAGAGCCTATTGAGAAAATAAATGAAGATTTATATATTGAAGGTCAAAACTATGATAAAGCTACACAGTTTATAGGTGATGCAACTCAATCTGTTGGGAATATGGTACCAGCTATTGCAACAACAGCAATAACTAAAAATCCTAATATTGGTCTACTAACAATGGGGGTTAGTGCAAAGGGGCAATCTACTCAAGAAGCAATGAATAGGGGAGCAACATTAGATGAAGCTATAAAAATAGGAGATACTAAAGGGGCAATAGAAGTAGCAACAGAAATGCTAACAGGTGGTGTTAATATTTTCGGTAAGGGTGCTTTAGATGATATTGTGGAAAAAGGAATAAAAGATAAAATAAAAAGTAAAGTTGGAAAATATTTATTACAAAAAGGTTATCAACTAGGGGGAGAAGTTTTAGAGGAAACTATTTCAGATGTTTTAGGAACGGTTATTGATAAAGGAACTGTAGACCCTAATGCGACATATTCAATAGAGGATTGGGGAGATACCGCAGTAACAACAATATTAAGTACAATAATATTAAATTCTATAACAGGTGGAATAGGAAGAGTAAAAAATTATAATAACTATGATTATAATACACAACAAAGATTACAAGAAGCACAAGATATAATAAATAATGTGAATAATCAAAATAATGTATTAAATACCAACAATAATACACAAACCCAACAAATTACACCTCAAGAAAACAAAATGGCTCAAAATGGATTGTCGGAGCAAATAAAGGCAGATAGTAATAATTTTTCGAAACAAGTAGATGAAGTTATAAATGGTACTTTCCCAAAAAATGATATGCTTGTGTTAGGAAAAACTCCACAGGCTTTAAAAGATATTGGATTATCAGATTTACCAATTACTATGACACAGAAACATTTAGAAACAATTATGAATGAAAGCGGTAAGTATAAAAATGCTAATTATCATAATTTAGGGATAGATATAGTAAAACAACTTCCAGAAGCAATCAATAACCCTTTAGATATAGTTAAATCTAATACAGATAGTAATAGTATAGTTTTAACTACATATTTATCAGATAAACAAGACAGAACTATTATAGCGAGCATAAAAATAGATGGAAGAGGAACTGTAAATGATATAAGAATTGATACCAACGTAATGACAAGTGCATATGGAAGAAATAACTATGAAAAGTTTATGGAAGATAATTTAAAAAATGGCAATTTATTATATGATATAGATAGAGGAGTAATAAAAAAACTGACGGGGCAAGGTTACAATTACCTAGACGCGTCAGTTAACGAGAATACTGTGGCAAGGCTACAATTGCCT
>OOIH01000015.1_pt1 | contig 13740 bp, 24 predicted proteins | sample 1691801 | NCBI WGS metagenome assembly OOIH01 (sample SAMEA1061690, study PRJEB22710) | metagenome
CTGTTCGGGCATGATTGTGGAAGCGGTTCGGGTTTATGAGCCGGGATATGGGGACCGGACGGCGAACACGTTCCGGGGACAGTTTACAAAGAGAGGGAAGATCGCGGATATGCCAGACACTCCGGGAATTGCAGTATGGAAAAGCAGGCACATTGGAATCTATATTGGCAACGGAAAGGTGATCGAGGCGCGGGGGGTAGGCTATGGTGTCGTGGAATCCACGCTTGACAGCCAGAATTGGAAAGAATGGGGGCAGATCAGCGGGATTACTTACGGAGAAGCCAAGCCCGAGATAGAGACTTTCGGAACCTGCACAAAGGCGGAGGCAAACGTATACAGCGAAGCAAAGAACACGTCGAAGGTGGTTGGAAAGATGCCGCTGGGGGCGAAGATCGAGATCATCAGGACGTGGGTGAATCCGACATGGCATAAGATTTGGTACAACGGCAAGGAAGCGTATATGTGGAACGGATATGTGGAACTTCCGGCAGCCGCGTGGGAAGTAAAGCGGCTTTTGAAGAAGAAGAGCCCGAATATGAAGGGGGAAGATGTGAGGAACCTGCAAAAGGCGCTTGACCGGAAAGGATATGCCGTGGGGACACTTGACGGTATCTTTGGGACGCGGACGCAGGAAGCGGTGAAGGCGTTTCAGAGAGCGAAAAAACTGAGTGTGGACGGAATCGCGGGCAAGGACACGGTGACAGCGCTCGGCGGGAAATGGAGAGGATAAATGGAGATTCGCGTAAAAGGCGGGGAGCTTCCGGAAGAAGAGATCCGGGCGTATGTGGAATATGTGAAGGAGAAAAACCCGGGGCGGGAGATCGAAACTCTTACGCTTGCGCCTGACGGGGAAATGGTGGATTTGGAATACCGGCTTTGCGGCGTGCCGTTCGAGCGGATTCGGCGGATTACGGGGTATCTTGTGGGGACGCTTGAGCGGTGGAACGACGCGAAGCGCGCGGAGGAGCGCGACAGGGTGAAACACGCATAAGGAGGAGAAAGAATGAACTGGAAACTGAGACTCAAGAACAAAACGACACTGATTACGCTTTTAACGGCACTGACCGCGCTCGTGTATCAGGTATTGGGCGCGTTTGGGGTTGTGCCGGGCGTGTCGGAGGAAGGCGTTGTGAACGCGGTTGGGATCGTGGTCAACGTGCTGTGCATGCTTGGGATTGTGGTTGACCCGACGACTGCCGGGGTTACGGACAGCGCGCGGGCGATGGAATATGACGCGCCCGGGGAGGACGAAGAATGGACATCAAACAGTTAACCGAAAGGATTGTGGAGCACGAAGCGCGGCTCGCGGCGCACGACGAGGAACTCAAAACGCTGTTCAACCAGCAGAAGGCGATAGAGGAATTGACGCGGACGAATGGAGAGCTGATCTCGAAAGTAGGAGAAATGTCGGGGACGCTCGCAAGCGTGGACAAGCGTTTGGACGAGATCGAAAACGATGGCAGGCAAAAGCGGTTTGCCGTATGGCAGATCGCCGCGTCCGCGCTTCTTGGCGGGGGGATTACGTATCTTGTGACGCTGGCTTTGGGGGGCTGATCAGCCTCCCCTTTTTTGTGTATGGGGGAGAGATGGGCTGTGTGGTAAATTCGTGTTGCATTTCGTGTTGCATATGGGTTGAATATGCAACACGAAAAGACGGTTTTCAAAACAGATATCTATAATTTTACAGGGAAAAAACCGCATAAATAAGGGAAAAATGAAAAATTGTCTGAAATAGGAGTTTTGCTGGAAAGGGCGAAAAACGGGTTCAATTCCTGTCACCCAGACCAGTAAACCCGCCGGGATTAGGCGGGTTTTTTATTTTTGTGTTGCATTTTGTGTTGCATGTTGGGTATTTTTTTTAGTTGGATCAAGAGGGACGGAGCAGTATAAATGTTGGAAGTGGCTGTTGGCGAGGTTGGTAAATTGTTTTTCTTTATCCGACATGGTATGCTGATAGATTTTTTTGAGCGTAGATTCTGACTGCCATCCGCCGCGCGCGACGATATATTTATCTGGAACGCCAAGCGCGTGGAGGATAGAAGCCTGGTAATGCCGCAGGTCATGGAAACGGAAATGTGGAATGCCAAGCCGCCTGAGTTCTTTAGAGAAGGTTTTGGTAATATAATCCGGCGTTACGTCTGCGACCAGCCCGGAGCCTGAGCCGATTTTGCCGGTCAGAAAAGCGGGAAGCACGACTGTGCGTGTGCTGGCGATGCGTTTGGTTCCCTTAATCACCCAGTTTTTATTTTCATCCTTTACCATGGCCTTGTTGACGCGGATTGTATTTCCTTCCACATCTTCATAGGTGAGGGCGCAGACCTCGCTCCGGCGGAGCGAACCAAAAGCCGCAAGAAGTACGGGGATTTCGATTTTGGAGCCTTGGATTCCCTGCACGAGCTTTTGGATTTCCAGATCAGTAGGGACGTGTATTTCGGTTTTTCTGGGTTCTGGAAGGCGCGTTGTCAGCTTAAAATCAGGAAGGAACATCGCAAGCGTGGCGGAAAGAAGGCCGTGGATATTGCGCACAGTTTTGGGCGAATGAGAAGCGGCTTCCTGATTGATGGCAGCCTGAATCATGCTGGGATTTAAATTTTTGAGGGGAACCGGCATGAGCGGCGCCAAATCATGCGCCCGCGACCGTCTATATTCCCGGATGGTAGCAGGGGAGAGGACATTGGTTTTGCTTTCAATATACTGGTCGATCGCTTCGCCAACAGTAAAATGACTGGCCTTGGAAGCGCGTTTTTTATCAAGAGCAAATTTGGCGGCCTGATATTCCGCTTCTTTTTTGGTTTCGGCGGTAAAGGATTCGTAACGCCGGACTTTTTTTATGCCCCCGTCTTGTTGCGGGATAAATTCGGTATGGCTGTATACGAGCGCCCGCCAGGCGCCGCTTGGTAATTTTTTTGCCGTTGCCATGTTTTTTGACTTCCTTTTTTAATCGAGACGCCGGATGGAAAGCGGAGCAAAGGATTCCACCATGTAAGACCCATGCCGGTAATTGTAGCCATGCTTATCTTGATACTGCTTTAGTGTGCTGCAGATATACTGCGTATCCAGTTCCAGCGCTTCGGAGAAATCCTCCAGCGTGCGGGCGCCGTATTCATACAGTTCGATAACCGTATCAATCGGGAGGCACTGCTCCGCTGTTTTCTGTTCCGCAAGCCGCTCGAATTTATCCTGTATGAGCTTGGGGGCTTCCGCCAAATGGTAGGGACAAGTAAGGACATGAAAATATTCATGCCAGGTAGTGCTGTTGTCCTTATAAGTATGTTTTAGCTTTTGGTCTATTATGATATTGCCTTCCAAGGTCATTCCATTGATGTTATCGATAAAATCACAATAGTATTTTTTGATGCCGCTGTCATATAATACCTGATCTATGATATCGCGCAACATTTTTTTACCTCTTATCTGTTTTTTTAGGCAGGATTTTAATCAATTCCAATATTTGCTGTTTGCCTTCGTCGGTTAAAGCGTCGTAGCCTTCGTCAGCGGAAAGGGCGAATTGCCTGATATTTTTCCAATCTTCTTCGCCAGAGGGCGCATCTGTGCGGCCAAGAAGGTAATCCACTGTAACGCCCAGCTCATCGGCAAGAGCGGATAGCGTTTTGTTGTCCGGCTGGCTGTCCCCGGTTTCCCACATTGCGACAGTGCTTCGGGAAACACCGATGCGTTTGGATAATTTTTCCTGTGTATAGCCTTTTGTTTTTCGTGCAGTTTTTAAGTTTTCCATAGTAGCATATCCTCCTGCAGGTTCATTATATGTCATTTAAATTGACAATTCAATGGATTTTAAAAAATATATGTCAAATATATTGACGTAGGGGAGAGGGCGTGCTATCATAATGTCAACGATATTGACAAGGCGGTGAAAAAATGTCAAGGATAAAAGAGTTTCGGGAAAAGGCAGGGATGACACAGTTTGGATTGGCGCGGATTGCCGGCGTAAAGAGATCGACAGTGGCCATGTGGGAGACAGGGAGAAACATGCCGCACGCATCCAAGCTCCCGATTCTCGCTGAAAGCCTGAATTGTACGGTGGACGAGCTGCTTTCAAAATCTGCAGGAGGGAAGCAGGGATAAGAAAAGGAAGATTCCCTGTGGAGGGTACAGGCAGAGCATGGAACGTGAGCGGAGCCGGGAGCGTGGGGGAAGCGTGGAACGTGAGGGAGAGCCGGGAGCGCGGGGGAAGCGTGGAACGTGAGCGGAGCCGGGAAGCGCGGGAGGAGAGCCGGGAGCGTAAGCAGAGCCGGGAGCGTGAACAGAGAGGCAGAGAGGGCCTCTTGTGGGGAGCGCGAGAGGAGCAGATATTTTTACTGACAAACCAGAACGAAACACATAAAAAACAGACGGGCAGTCAATAAAAGCAGACAAAAAAGCATAAGGGAGGAAAAAGAAATGCCAAAATTAAAGCCAAACAAAGCGGAGTGCGCACAGCGGATATTTTGCGGAAAGGTGGCGGCAGCGCAGGCCATGTACAGCATATCGAGAAGCGATCTTGCCACCCTTGTCGGGCGGAGCGAAAGCACCGTTTCTGGAAGAAAAGCGCGACTTGAAAAGATGTCTTTTGACGAGCTGGTTCGATGGGCAAGGGCGCTTCACCTTTCGCCGGAGGATTTGGCGGAGATCTTTCGGGCCGCGATATGAACCGGGCGCAGCGGCCCGGGCGATGGACACTGGACGGAAAAGAGGGGAGAAGTATGGAGAGCAGGAGAGTTCTTGGCGGGATATTTGAAGTGACACGGGAAGGGCAGGTATACCGGATTCGGGACGGGGTTCGCAGGGCCGCGAAACAGACGGGCGTTGGCAGGGACAAGAAGTATAAAATTGTTACCTGGTACAAAAACGGAAAGCAAAGACACGAATATGTACACCGGCTTATAGCGGCGGCATTTTGCCCAAACCCGGAGGACAAGCCGATTATCAACCACATTGACGGCAACCCGGAAAACAACCGCGCGGAGAACCTTGAATGGTGTACGTATTCGGAAAACATTCAGCACGCATATCGGATTGGATTAAAAGACCCGTATAAAAACGCGGTTCCCTGCAGAAGATGCGGCAGGCTTACGCGTGCGGCGAACGGGATTTGCCCGCAGTGCAGGAGAGCGGCGAGAACAGAAGCCGGGCGGGCGGAGCGGGCCGCGCGGATGAGAAAAGAGGTGGAGGAGATTGATTTTTTGCGGGCCACGCGGGCAGAGGCGGAAGCAGCGGCACTTCGGGCGCAGGGCATGACCTATGAACAGATTGCGCACAAGCTGGGCATAACCCGGCAAGGCGCGTGGGGGAAAGTTTCGCGCGCGAGGAACAGGAGCCGGACGCCAAGGAAGCCGCCCAAGGCAGTGATAACGAAGATAGAGACGCTTGAACGGCAGCGGGAAAGGAAGGAGGCAAAGCTGCGTCTTTTAAAAGAGGAGACCAGGAGCATTGGGAAGGAAATCGAGCGGATTGACGCGGCGGCAAAAGAATTGAGCAATTGGCCGTGGAAAGGAAAGGCCGGACAGGGAGATTGGCGGGAATGCCAAACAACAGATATTCAGCAAACGTAATTTGTCCATTTTACAGGAACGAGACCAAAACAACGATTACATGCGAAAGCCCAATCAGGGGAACAGGGCTTATGCTTCGGTTTTGCGGAAAGGAATGGAAGGAGCAGCACCAGAAACGTGTTTGCTGCACCTTTTGTTACGAGGCGGCTTGCCCGGTTGCGGGGCTGCTGTTAAAAAAATATAAAGAGCAGGAGGAAAGCGGGAAATGAGGATCCATTCAATCACAATGACTTTAGAGGGTATGGGAGCAGAGGAGTTTTACAAGATGGTAGAAAACGGGGCGAGGTATGAATACCTTGCGGACGGGCTTGTGCGGATCTGGGCGGAAGGAGTGAGCGCAGGATGAAGGAAATACCGTGGATTGAAAACTACTCGGAGGACGACGGAATCCGGGAAGGGACGGAGGAGACGTGCGACATATGCGGAGAGTTGATCTATGCCGGAGGATACCGCGCAGGCGACGGAGCGGGCAAGTATGCGCACGAAAAATGTCTTTTTGATAAGACGTGGGTAGAAATTGTGGAATGGTTCGGAGGAGAGCTTCGATATATCCATTGAAGGAGGAGAAGGAAATGCAGATGGACGGGGAAAAAGTAATCGAGCGGATGAGCAACAGGAGCATGACAGTGCGGGAGCTTTCAGAGCAGACGGGAATCGCAAGAAGCACAATATCGAGAGTGCGGGCGGGGGGAAAATGCCACAGATACACGGCAGAGACAATCGCGCAGGCCCTGGGAGCCGAGGCAAAGGATTTCCAAAAAACCCGGTAAGGAGGGGGAGGAAAATGTTAAAGCCATATGGAGAACTTCGCAAGATAGACGTTGCGCCGTATTGCAGCAGGAAAAAGGTAAAAGACGAGAACGGAAAAGAGAAGGAGGCGCTGTATTTAAACTGGGCGAAGTGCATTGACCTTTTGTATGAAAATGGGGCGGAGAAGGTATCGTTTGAGCCAATCAGGAACGAAGACGGGACGTTTCTTTTTCCGCAGAAGGAGACAGAGGACAAGAAAGGGCAGAAGGGGCAGAGCTATTTTATCGCAGTCAACATCTGCATAGACGACAAGGTTTACCGCATGGATGCGCCGCTTATGATGGGCAATATTCCAGTAAAGGACGCGACGCTCAACCAGCTCCGCATCAATACAGCGCACCAGCGGGCGTTTGTCAAGGGAGTGGCGATTTATACAGGGCTTGGCCTTGGGCTATGGGCGGATGGAGACCTGGACGAAGAGACTGCGCCGAGGGAAATGGACGCGGAGATACACGACATATTTGCAATCAAAAGGCGGGTAGAAGAAAAGATCACCGCGGCGATGAAGCGGGGACTGGAGAAGAAGGACATTTGTGCAAGGCTGAGGATGAACGAGAAGCAGATGCAAGGGTATCTGGATTCTTACGCGCGGCTCAACACCTTTGAACGGGCGCTGGAGCAGCTATGATTTCGTCGCAGGACAGAAGCGGATGGATTGGCGCGTCGGACACGCGGTATGTGATGGGGAGCTGGAACACGAAGACCTTTGAGAGGTGGTGGCTGGAAAAATTGGGGCTTAGGACGAGCCATTACCAAAACACGGCGATGATGGCAGGGACGCATTACGAACACCCGATTTTGGACGCGCTTGGCATTGTGAAACGGGACAGGCAGATCAGAATCCACAGATACCGGCTTCGGGTGAACCTTGACGGGGAGGACGCGGACACGGTTTACGAGGTGAAGACGCACAAGGGGGAATTTAAGCTTCACAAAGGATACTGGCAGCAATGCCAGGCGGAAATGTTTGCGAGCGGGAAGAAGTGCGTTTTGATCGCGTATCAGATGAAGCAGGCGGATTACCGGAATTTTTTTAACCCAATCGATGTTTCGCGGATCAGGGCATATCCCATTGCGTATGACGGGGCGTTTATTGCCGGATATCTGGAGCGTATGAAGGTTTTAAAACAATGTCTGAAAGAGGGGAGGATGCCGGATGGAACTCCAGTTTGACCGGGCGAAATGGACAGCGGACGGGGAGGGGACATGGCTTTGTATCCGCGCATGTGAGGACAGGCGCAAGGTGATAGAGGCAGCGGCGAAGATCAGGGACCGAAAGTATGTGGCGAAGATCACAGAGTACCGAAAGAGACGGTCGCTTGACGCGAACGCGTATTGCTGGGCGTTGATTGGAAAGATTGCGGATAGTTTGCGGACAGGCAAGGACGAAGCATATTTGGAGGTGCTCAGACGATACGGGCAAAGAGAAATTGTATCTGTACAGGAAGGAATCAACCCGAAAGGATATTTCAAATATTACGACGTGGAAGGGTATGGAGAGGTGAAGGGAAAAAAGTTTGTTCATTACAGGGTATATAAAGGGTCGAGCGAGTATGACAGCCGGGAAATGGCGATTTTGATAGACGGAATTATCAGCGAGGCAAAAGAAATGGGCATTGAAACAGCAACACCGGAGGAGCTTGCGAGGATGAAACGGGAATGGGAATGAAGACGAGACGGGCGAAGGCGTGCGACATACCGCAAAAAGTAAAAGAAGCAGTGTGGGACAGAGACAATGGATGCTGTATTGTATGCGGAAGCCCGCGGGCAATGCCAAACGCGCACTACATCAGCCGGGCGCATGGCGGGCTTGGGACGCGGGAGAACATAGTTACGCTGTGCCAGGCATGCCACAACAGGTATGACAACGGGACAGGCGCGGAGAGGGAAGCAATCGCGGGAATCATCCGGGAGTATCTTTTAAAAAAGTACCCGGGATGGAAGGAAGCGGATTTGATATACAGAAAGGAAAACTCCAATGGCAAATAAAAAGAACAGCTTTATCCTGTATTTCGATCAGGCAGAAATGCTTGAGGCATTGTCGGACGAGCAGAGAGGACGCGTTTTTTCGGCAGTCTTTCAATATGCGGAATCGGGGAAAGTATCCGAGCTGAACCAGGCGGAGAACATTGCGTTTATCGCGATCAAACAGTCGATAGACCGGGACAGCAAAAAATATGACGAAAAATGCAGGAAAAACGCAAGGAACGCGGAAATGCGCTGGGAAAAAGAAGATGCGAACGAATGCGAACGCATAAAAGAAGATGCGAAACATGCCGATAGTGACAGTGATAGTGATAGTGATAAAGAAAACCCCCCTAAATCCCCCCAGGGGGAAAAGCGGGCGGAAACCAATGCTGTGAATGAGCGGTTTGAATCTTTTTGGGAGGCATACCCGAGGAAAGCGGGAAAGGCAGCGGCGAAGAAAGCGTTTTTGAAGCAAAAGCCGGGGGACGCTTTGATTGCCGCCATGCTTGGAGCCATAGAAGCACAAAAGCGGTCAGAGCAATGGACGCGGGACGGGGGGCAGTATATCCCGTATCCGGCGACGTGGCTGAACGGGGAAAGATGGAACGACGAACTTCCGCAGGCGAGAGGAAAGCCGGAAAACCCGGCGCTTGATTATGGGCAAAGGGTGTATACGGAGGAGGAGCTTGCGGCGCGGATTTATGACCCGACAGAGGAAATGGAAGGATGAAAAAATATCTCATGGAAAGCAAAGCGGAGGGGCAGGAGAGGAAAAGCGAGGGGAACGCAAAGGCACGACCGTGCCCGGAGGAAATGGAAGGATGAAAAAATATCCCATGGGAAGCAAAGCGGAGGGGCAGGAGAGGAAAAGCGAGGGGAACGCAAAGGCACGACCGTGCCCGGAGGAGAGATAGTCGGTTAAATTTCGCCATGAGATATTCAGACGTAAGGCAGGCATGACAGGGAAATATCTCATGGAGATATTTTTAAAGGACACGACTGTGTCCGGAGGAGATAGGAAGAAAAGGCGCGACCGCGGCCGGAAACACGCGAAGGCGTGCAGCCGCGCCCGGAGGAAATGGAAGGATGAAATACACGATTGAGGGAGTGCCGCCGAGCCTGAACCGGTTTGCGGGGCGGTTCAATTCATGGGAATACCGGGAGGAAAAAAAGCTTTGGAAAGAGCGGGTTGCGTGGAGCTGCCGCCCAGCGCCGGGCCGTGCGACCAAGCGGGCGAAAGTTACGATTACGTATTTTTTCCCGGATGGAAGGAGACGTGATCCGGACAATTACTGCGGGAAGATGATTCTTGACGGGCTGACGGCAGTTGGGATTCTTACGGATGATGATTTTTCGCACATAGAACTGACGATACGGCGCGGAGGAGTGGACAGGGAGAATCCGCGGACAGAGATCGAGATTGAGGAGGCATAGAAGGGAAATGGAATTAAGAGACGCGGTAAGGCACCCGGCGCATTACACGGCTGGGAAGATCGAGTGCATGGAAGCGCAGTTGGCCATGCTGGAGGGGTATGAGAGCGCGAGAGAAGGGAAACTTGCGGCGGACGTGATGAAATATCTTTGGAGAGCGCCACTTAAGGGAGAGAAGATACAGGACTATGAAAAGGCGATGTATTACATGGAAAGACTGCTCAGGGAAGCGAGAGAGGTGGAGCAATGAACAGGTGTGTATTGATTGGGAGGCTGACAAAAGAGCCGGAAGCGCGGGTGACGAAGGACGGGACAGCGATAACGACATTTACGCTTGCAGTACCGCGGCGGTTTAAGAAAGAGGAGACGGATTATCTGAACGTTGTGACGTGGCGGGCATTGGCGGAGAACTGCGCGAAGTATCTTGTAAAAGGGCGCAGAGCTGCGGTTTGCGGAGAGATCAGGACACGGAGCTATGAGGCGCAGGACGGGACGAAACGGCATGTAACCGAGATCATGGCGGACGAGGTAGAGTTTTTGGACAGACCGGGCGGAGCGAAGGCAGGGCAGGAAGATGGGTTTGCCGAGATTATGGAGGAGGAAGATTTGCCGTTTTAAGAGCGGTTGAGCAGGGAATAGGATGAAAGATTGATACGGCGCTGTTTCCTGGATTTTAACAATCCAGGAAACAGTGCTTTTCTAATTTCAATATTGGCGATATACTGAAAACAGGTATTGGCTGTTGAGAAAGATAAAATAGTTTCTTATTCAGGAGACAATATTGCGCATATTGCCCCAAACGTTTTTAAAGACTGCACATTTGCCCGTTGACTTCTGATGTATAAAGATAAAAAGGAATGGGGAGCTATCCGCGTTGTGAAGGGAGATCCGCCGGAAGCCCGGGTTTTTGGAGGGGTTTCATACAGATACCGCAAATAAAATCTATTCAGTGAACTGGTACAGAATCAACTTGAGATAAAAGGGAAAAAGATGAGCAAAGAAGAAAAGGAAGAAAACCGCTGTTCCAAAGCTGAACATACAGGAATTAGGGGAATCCAGGGACGGCGGACAGATTGCATTAAGAGGATACTCCTATCAATTGCTGTATTCATGCTATCTCAGCCGTTCAAACGCAAGCGGAAATGCTTCTTTTCAGCTTGAAGGAATGGAAGATTGTATTAAACAGAAAGAAATAGATATTTGAATAAAAAAACGAATAGGAAAACAGGATTGAGATACTTGGGGGAACGCGGATGGATACGATTTTAGAGCGAATTTTTATGGGATTAAACAGCGGGATTGGTTTTGTGGGGTCGGCAATCACAATATATAATCATTTTAAGCATAAAAATGATACACATATGAGAGAAATATTTACAGCCATGCGCAATAAATCAGGGGAGGCATACCGTTTATACTGTGAAAACCGGGAATACAGGAAACATGATATAGGCATACCGCTGGAGGAAGATATTCTTGGATATTGGGAATCGTGCCTGAAGCGCGATGTTTTGCCGAGCGCTGATGATATGGTTTCTTGCAGAATTGCGGGAAAAGAGGAAGCGGAAATCATGCTGGCATATTTGTTGCAGGCGTGGATGGAGGTTCCGGATTTTGTAAGCTGGATACATGGTATATTAACCAACAACAAGCTGGATAAGCTGTCGGGGGCATTGGCAGGCCTTCAAAAAAACATGGAAGGCATTTCAAAATTGGCAAATGAGTTCAAGCGCCAAAATATTAGCAATCAGGCATTTTGTATTTCTCCGGGCCGCATCGCAGATGCAAAATATTCCTGTACTGATTTGGACAGAAAGCGTTATTATATGGTAGATAACCGATTTATGACAATGTTTAAAGTAATCAGCGCAGGACATGATATTCCGCACAGGGAGGCCAGGCAAAAGATAGCAAGCTTGGCCGGGAAAGGCCGCCCCATTATTATTACCGGAAACGGCGGATTAGGGAAGACAAGCCTGATGATGCATGCCGCGGTGCAATGGGCTTCTCGCGGAAAGGTTGCGGCATGGCTGTCTTTGTCAGGCGAAGACGTGATTACACAACGCAAAGCGGCGGCTTTTTTAAATGGTTTTACCGCGGCAATACCTGCCGGGCAAAAGGGGCTGCTGTGTATTGATAATCCTTATGAGGGAAGAGTTTCTTTCTCAAATTTGCGAAAAATGTGGCCGGATAATGGCAGGATTCAGCTTATGATGGCAGAGAGGGCAAACAGGCTTGCTCTGCTTGCTGATCCGGACCAGGACTACCTGCTGTATTGGTTTGACGGTGCCCACGTGATTTTTTTGCAGGGGTTAAAGCAATCCAGGCAGACATTTGGCTTAAAGGATTATAAATCTTATCCATTTCCCGAAACACAGGAGAGAAGGAAAAAAATATTGGAAAAGAGCCTCCTTTTTCTTGTGAAAGATGGAATCGTAGAAGAAAGGGACAGACAAGGCAGCGTACAAATGATCTTGCATAAATACGGCAAGCCCGCGGTTAGCCTGGTTGAACTGGTTTACCGTACGCTCTTTGAATTCAAGAAAAAGGCATCAAAGCCAGAGGACGTCAAATTGGATTGGGAGGAATGGGGAAGCTTGATAGAAAGCGAATTTGGAACAAGCGCGGCCTATACGCGTAAAGAACTGTATGGCGTGATTGCTGCGCTGAAAGTGTTGAATACGCCGATTACCATTTCACTTTTTTGCAGATATTTTGACATAAAAGAGCGCAAGCTCAGGCGCTGTTTAGAGGAAAGGCTTATGGCCCGCCACAGCGAACCCATCATTTATAGCGGAAATACTTTACAGCCAAAGCATGATGTGATTGCGGAATTGTTTTTCCTGTTCCATGAGAAAACAGTTTCCATTAATTCCCTTGTGCTGAACTTGCTGGAGTGTATGGAGGCGGGGGAAATTGAAACGCTTTTAGCAAATATGGTAATGAAACGGGAGCTTCAAAAAGGGAAAAAATATCATGTGGGGCGGATTTGCTACCGGGACTACATGGATAAAATATATGACCGTGTGGCAAAGCATGAATGCAGCCTTTCAGAAACAGGGCGGGCATATTTGTGCCTGGGATATCTTTGGGCCAGATATCAGGACAGTTCGTCCGCAGGCCGTGGTTCGCTGAATGACATCTTAAATAAAATTGCGCCGCAAATAGATGGATCCCCGCTTATGGCAAGGCTTTATACAGAGTGGGGAATTTGGGCGCGGAATTCAGGCGACAATGCGCTGGCTGAGGAAAAATACAGAATTGTTGTAGAAAATTATTCAGAACAGTTGCCCGCGCGGACAGAGCTGGGGAAGCTGTTGTCCAAGCAAAGGGGGAGGGAAAGCGAAGCAGAGGCGGTTTTGCGGGAAGCGATCGGGATTGATCCGAAAAATCTTCCCCCCCGAACAGAACTGGGGAAGCTGCTGTCCAAGCAAAGGGGGAGGGAAAGCGAAGCAGAGGCGGTTTTGCGGGAAGCGATGCAAATCGAGCCAAAGCATATCCAATCGCGGACAGAGCTGGGGAAGCTGCTGTCCGAACAAAAGGGGAGAGAAAGCGAAGCAGAGGCGGTTTTGCGGGAGGTTATAGAAATAGATTCGAAGAATCTTCAATCGCGGACAGTGCTTGCAAAATTATACGAAGGCCACAGCAGGCAAAAGGAAGCTTTAAGATTATATCAAGAGGTCTGTCAATACAACCCGGGCGATTCTTATGGAGAGAGGGGGATTGCGCGGTTAAAGGAATATGGGGAGGATTAGCGAATACAGCAAAAAGATTGTTTTGACCGCGGGCTTGGCATACGAGTTTTGAATTATGGGAAAGGAAAGGTTTTTGCAAAACAGGGAATGCTTTGGGAAGACAAAAAGGAAAGGGCCAACAGGGCGTTCAAAAAACGAAAAGACAGCGGTTTTGCAGACCGCCGCGCATAAGAGGAGCCGGTTTTTGCCGGTTCTTTTTTTGTGGGGAGAAAAGGGCAGGGCAG
>OOIH01000325.1_pt1 | contig 13699 bp, 16 predicted proteins | sample 1691801 | NCBI WGS metagenome assembly OOIH01 (sample SAMEA1061690, study PRJEB22710) | metagenome
GACAGGATACGCCCCTTGACCTCCTTGCTGATACGGCATTTCACAAGGCCGAGTTTCGGGAGTTGAACCGCCTTATCCAGTACTTTGATATTTGTCCCCACGCACTTGCTCTTGTAGCTTCTCCGGTGGTCATGTTTGCTCTTAAACCTGGGATAGCCAGGCCGCTGACCCTGCTTCACCCGCCGGAAAAAGTTTTGGTATGCGGTGTCCAATACTTGCAAAGCCGCTTGCAACGCAGTGGCGTCCACTTCCCGCAGCCACTCCAGTTCCTTTTTCAGCACAGTCAAGGATTTGTCCTGCTGAAAACGTGTCGGAGCATGACCGGTTTGCTTGTACTGACCCATCCGCTCAACAAGGAAATAGTTGAACACAAACCGGCAGCAGCCGAAAGTCCTTTGTATCAAGTTTTCCTGTGTTTTATTCGGATATATCCGAAATTTGTAGGAATACTCCATAAAATCACCAAAAATATTTTACCGCAAAATCTTTGAAAAGGGAAGCGCCTTATATCCCCATGCCTAAAGGCAGGGGCTTTACGGCGCATTTGGTAAGTGATAGCTATCAAAACGAGGCGCTTGCATTTGCGGCGCTGCGGGAGGAGCTGAGAAAAGAATGGGACAGGTTGTAACGAGACTCAAGCCTGGAATGAGCGTTACCAGACGGTCTAACATCCTTGGTAACGAGCAATTGGAGCAGAACGGGAAACGCCTAAAAAAGACGATGACAGGGACCGTCATCTATGTCCATCCGGCGGGGCGGTTTCATACCGTAGAGTTTGAGTTAAGATATGGACGGACTATCAGAGAATCATTCTGGGGGGTGGCGCCATGAGCAAGCGACAAAAGAAGCGTAAGAGCCCTGCCAACAAGACCGCCAAGTGTCTACTGCATAAGCGGTACATGAACGATGTGTACATCCACAGGCGTGGGTGCGCTGTGCGGCAGTGTAAGCATCTATGCTGGATTCTAAAAGGAGCTGAAATCAAAAGTGGAAAACATCACGAGCCGTGAAAAGCGGGACGCTATCATTTTCACCGTCTGTCTGTGTGCCGGCCTTTTCGCGGACGGCCTGAGCGGCGATCTGGAGGCTCCTATTCCTACCGCTGTCCTGTTGGACAAGCCCGCTCATCAGGCCGTACAGGCCGCGCCTCTGGCGGAGATCTCCGGGGAAGACCCGGATGAAGAACTCAAAATCACCGCCGCATTGGTGGAGCAGGGCTATTTCAGCATGGACGTACCCCTGCCCTTTGTCCTCCAAGATGCGCTACATACCGCCTGCGAGCGGCATAGCGTACCTTACCCTATCGCCCTCGGCCTCATAGAAGTTGAGAGCCAGTTTGATACCAACGCGATCAACCAGCGGACAGGCTGCTATGGGCTGATGCAACTCAGCCCACGCTTTTTTCCCAGTGGCCTGTCTCCGACCGAAAACATCAACGCGGGGATCGGCTACCTGGGGGAGCTACTGGAGCAGTATAACGGCAATATCTCCTCCGCCCTGACAGCCTATAACGCAGGCTACGATACAGGCCGCCGGGACTACGCCAACGCCGTCCTGACCTCCGCCGAGCGGTGGAGAAGCCGTGGCGTATGAGAAAGAATTTACAGGCCGCTCGAAAAGCCGCCGGGCTGACTCAGCAGGCTATAGCGGACAAGCTGGGGATCAGCCTTGTTTACTACCAAAAAATTGAGGCTGGGGATCGAACAGGCGATTTTACAATCTGGGATGACTTAGAAGATATTACTGGAATTCATCAACGGAAACTCCGAGAGATTTCAAGTAATCATCCCGTCCAAGCAGATAATCTGTCGGAACATTGAACATATCAGCTATTTTTACAAGTGTATCATAGGGCGGCAGCCGTTCGGCTTGTTCATACTTTTGATAAGCATTTAAAGACAGAGTAAGCACATCGGCCATATGTTGTTGTGTGAAGTTGTTTTTTATCCGCAATGCGCGTAAGCGTGTGTGAAACATGGTGCCCTCCTAAAGATTCGTCCTTGACATTACATACTAACTGTACTATACTTTAGCTATAAGAAATACATACAGTTAGTATGTAATATGAGGAGAAGAAAACTATGACCACAACGATGACCCCCGAAATTCGGGAGGAATTGCTGTCTCTGCTCCGCGAGGAGCTGGAACAGCAGGAAGAGAGGAAACAGTCCAATAAAACGGTCTACCGGCGTGTATGCGCACACTTTGACAAGGAACTGAATGCGTTCACCTACACAAAGACGGGGCAAGGCATAGATCACAATGGGAAGCCTTACCAGTATGTCACCACCTATACGAGCGGGTATAAGATCCGCGAGGCAGTCGGTTCCCTGCTTCGCGTTATCTTTGAGGTAGACGCAATAGCAAAGCTCCCGGCGGAGAAAGAGGAAAAAATTAGGGAATTTATGGGTTCTGTGCTTGCGCTTATGCGAGAGCTGAAACAATGTTAAAAAACGGGAGATACATAAGGCCGCCCCTGCCTGAGGGCGGCAGAAAGGAGGGCAGCGCTGATGAACGAATGGTACGAGTCGGCCATCAAGAGGCTGGAATCTGAAAAGGTGTTCAGCAAATACGACAGATACGCTCAGGTTATGAAAGACCGGGTGTATGAGACGCTGGAGCTGTTCTGCCAGCAGGACGGGGAGTTCGCCCAGGCCGTGGTCCAGGGCGGGAGCTTTGAAGACTGCATGAAGACTGTGGCCAAGAACTGCGGGACTGGGATCTCCGACTTGGAGGCGTTCCGCCGGGCGGTGCGGTTCTATTTCCCCGGCGCCGATGTGCGGTTTCATATGACGCTCAACCTCTGCGCCGATGTTGAGCGCGAGGAACCGGCCCCAGATACCGGATATAAGATTCTGGACCTGGAGGATTTTTTATAGGAGGTGTACCCCCGTGACAAAGCAAGAGGAAGCCGAGCGGTTTGTGAAGACGGCGCCGCCCCTGAGCCGGGTGGAGCTGGAGGAGATCAACGCGCTATTTCCCACTTACATCTTCCGCCGCTCGAAGACCCGCGAGGTATGGACCACCTGCTGTCACCGACACGAAACGCTACGGAACCGGACGGCCCCTGATATGGACCAAATGGAATATGCTGTACTATCCAAGTTGCACCAGCGGGAACCAAAGAACCGCTATCAGAGCGTTCCAAAGGAAACCGTGAAGTGTCCCTTCTGTGGCCGGCTGTCCATCGTGAAGGAGTTGGGCCGAACCGGGAGGCGGGACAACCTGAGCCGGTACCGCCGGGCGGTCGTCCTCCGGTGGTATCGCGGGGCGCTGTGGGCCAGGGCCTACGACTGCTCCAAGCACTATAAAGATAGTTACAGCCTGACCGGTGATCCAGACTGCCATCTGGTAGGTGTGTACCGGTTCCAGCCCGGTCTGACGGAGGCATCCGCTCGTTATTACTGGGACTATCCCTTTGAATCCATCCAGCGCCAGGACACGGGTCTCGTCAAAGGACACTGGAACATCTATGGTCCGTTCCATGCCAACGCTCAGTATGGCGTGGGCTATGATGTCATTGGCCTGGAGGAGATCCAGAAAAGCCCCTTCCGCTACTGCATGGTGGAGGAGGCCGAGAAAAAGACTGATAAGTTCCTGCAATTCCTGACGGCCTGTTGTTTCTATCCCAGGCAGATCGAAATGCTGATGAAAGCCGGGATGAGCGATGTGGTCATAGACCTCACCGAGCGGGGCGTGAAACATGCCGCAGTCATCAACTGGGAGGAAGCGGACCCGAAAAAGGGGTTCAAATTGAGCCGCCAGGAATTGAAATTTTTCCTCAGTACCAGCCGGGATATTCGGATTCCAGAGCTGTATAAGCGGCTGGAGGGCCGCGCCAAGCTGGAAGAGTGCGCGGACTGGATCATGAACGGTTTAAACATTCAAAGAACCTTCCAGGCGGCAAAGAAATGGGGCCTTGCGCCGGAGAAGCTGATACGGTATCTGAATGGCAATGTGGGGTGCGCCAGCTACGGCGGGATGGGGAGCCTTGATTCTGCGCTGCGTTACTGGGAGGACTACCTGACCGCCGCCGAGGCGATGAACTACCCTCTGCACCACGAAAATGTTCTGTTCCCCCGAAATCTGGGTGCGGCCCACGACAATGCCACAAAAGAACATGGGGAGCAGTTGGCGCGAGAGCTGGCGGCTCGACAGCGGGAATGGGATCGCCAACGGAAAGCTGAACAGGCCGAACGTGACCGTCAGGCCCGCCTGGCGGAGGAGAAGTATGAGGAGCGCCGCATGAAGCTGGAGAAGAAGTACAGCTTTGTTATGGACGGCTATATGATCCGGGTCCCCGCCGGCAAGGATGAGATCCTGGATGAGGGCCGCAGGCTTCAGCATTGTGTGGGCGGCTACGCCGACCGGCACATCCAAGGGAAAACAACCATTCTCTTTATGCGGAAGGCAAAAAAGCCCGGTGTGCCTTGGCTGACCATTGAGATGAACGGGAACAAGCTGGTACAGATCCACGGGTTCAGAAATGAGGGCATACATACTACCAAGGGCCGTTTTGCCCCTGATCCGCGTGAAGAATACCGAGCATTCCTGGATACCTGGCTGGACTGGCTGGAAAAAGGTAACAGGCGCGACAAAGAGGGCAATCCCAAATTGCCCAGGCGGAAAGGAGCGGCAGCATGAGTGAGGAAGAAATGGAGTTAGAGGAAGCTAGGCTGCTCAGCGCCGAGATTGGACTCAGTGTCCCGAATCAGGAGGTCGTAGCGCCGGATTCGGAACGGACCCTTGCCACGGTGGAGATGGAGATCCGCGTCATCCAGCATAACACGGCCCAGGCCATGCTCTCAGGAGCCATTGAGACAGGCCGGAGGCTGGTAGAGGCAAAGGCCATGCTCCCCCACGGAGAGTGGGGTGTGTGGTTACGGAAGATGGATCTTTCTCCCTCCACCGCGCAGAACTTCATGAAGATTTTCCGTGAGTATGGGGACGATCAACAGAGCTTGTTCGGAGGCGTGGCAAAATCCCAAGCGTTTGGGAAATTGACCTACACCAAGGCCCTGCAACTACTGGCCCTCCCCAGCAATGAGGAGCGGGAACGCTTTCTGACCGAACACGACGTTGAATCTATGAGTACCCGCGAGCTGGCCGAGGCGATCAAGGCGCGGGATGAGGCCGAGGAAGCCGTTGCCGCCGCCCAGGATGAGATCCGAAAAATCCAGCAGAGGGCCGATCTGCTCCAGGAGCAGCTTGCCGGTCAGGATCAGGTCTACCAAGCCAAGCTGACCAGCGCCGGGATTGAGGCTGACCAGGCCAAGGCTGCCGCCAAGGCCGCGCAGGATGCCCTTGATAAGCAGAAGGACAAGTCCCAACGGCTCCAGGACGCCTTGAGCGAGGCCAACGCCTCTGTCCAGGCCGCCGAAGAGGAGCATACCCTCTTGGTGCAGGAGCTGGAGGAACTGCGCAACCGTCCCACTGAGGCGGATACAGAGGCGGTAGAAGCCGCCCGGCAGGCTGCCCTTGATGAGATGACCGAGAAGGTGGACAAGGCCAAGGAGGCCAAGAAAAAGGCCGAGGAAAAACGAAAAGAAGCCGAAGCATCCCTTGCCGCCGCGCAAAAGGAGTTGGCCGAGCTGAAGGCCAAGGAGCCGGAGGTGCGGGAACTCACCCAGGCGGAAAAGGATGCCCTGATCGCCGCCGCAGTGGAGCAGGCCAGAGCCGGGGACGCCGAGCAGATCCGTAGCCTGGAAAAGAAGCTGACTCAGGCCGATCCAAATGTAGCCGAGTTCAAAGTGCTATTCGACTCCTGGCAGGAGGACTACCAGAAGCTGATGAGCGCCCTGGGACGGATTACGGACCCGGAAAAGGCCGCCAAACTACGTCGGGCCGTGCAGGGGGCAGTGGAGAAGATGGCAGGATAAGAAGCAAGGAACCCTCCAGGTGTGCGATCACCTGGAGGGTAAATAAACAGGTTTACCAAGATGGGACTGCATTCGATGGCCCTAAACCATTTTTAGGGGGGTACATATGACTTACATTGAATATCTGAACGGCTTCAACCAATGGCTTGAAACCAACACTCTACCTAGCAGTTCACAGCTACTGTACTTCAAACTTCTGAATGTATTTAATCGAATGAGATGGCCGGAGTATGTACAACTGGATAACCTGCGCTTGATGATCATGCTGGATGGCGCGTCAAAAACAACGGTAATAAAAGCTAGAGATAATCTAATCGAGGCCGGATTTATCCTGTATCAACCAGGACGGAAGGGGGTTCAAGGCCGGTATGCGCTTTCATTAAGGTACAAAAAATGCACCCCATCCGATACCGAAACTGTCTTAGAGTCCAAAAATGATACCGAAAACGATACCTTAAATGATACCAAAATAGAAGTAAGGTCTAAAAAATGTACTGCATACGATACTAAAACCAGTTTGGAGTCCAAAAACTGTACCACAAACGATACCGAAAACGATACCCATATAAAGAATAATATACTATCATCATCTTCTTCATCACCATCATTGCGCGATGAAGGACTCGGAAAGGTGATAACGGCCTACATGGACAAAATCAACCCGACAGCCTCACAGACCAGCCTGGAGGAGCTGGCCGGGTATGTGAAGCGCCTGGGGGCCGAGGTCTGCCTGCGGGCCATTGACGAGACGTTGGACGCCGGGGCGGATAAAATCAACTGGCACTACCTGCGCGGCATCCTGCGCAGGTTGAGCGAGCGGGGGGTGCGCAGTCTTGCGGACTGGGATGCGATGGAGGCCAAGCGCGACCAGGCGCGTAGGGACAGGCAGGGCGCGCCGTCCAGGGACACCGCAGCCAGGGCCGCGCTGAAGGGTCCCGCACCCATGCCCTGCGCACCCGGAGAAGCGGACCTCAGAGCGCGGAAGGACATGGATAATCTGCGCGTGATGATGGCGCGGATGAAGCAGAAGGAGCAGGACAAAGGGGATGGACCTCAGAACCGCCAGGGGGAAGATCCTGGAATAATCTACCTGGAATATTGCCAGGGCTGACAACAAGCCATGATAAGGCGATCCAGAAAACTGGGGCGGAGGCCGGCAATCTGGAGCGGTACACGGCGAACCGAGTTCTGTATGACCGGCGGGACGCGGCACTTGTAAATAAACTAAAAATATCAAAAAATAAATAGTCATAGATAAAGTTGCTAATAGAATTTTGAGAGTTCGCATATTATAAAAATAGAATCACTTGTGGATTCAAAAAAATAGAAGGGAATGTACAAAAATGAACTCTCATACTTGTGCCGATAAGCCTACAGAAAAATCGCCATGTGAAAAAATTGAACTGACTGGGTATACCTTGCAGCAGTACAGCGCAGACAAGAAGTTGCCAGAGGATTATCTCAGGGACTTTTGGGGACTGACCACAGAGACGGACTGCCGGGATGGAATGGAACTCTCCTTTGTTAAAATGCCTTATACAGACGAAGCAAAAAAAGAAATCACCTATCGTATGCGCTTCGGCAATAAGGGGTTCCGCTGGCGGAATGGGAGCAAAGGAAAAATTACCCTGTATGGGGCTTTTATGCTCCCCGATATTTGTAAATCTGGACACGCCGTACTGGTAGAGGGAGAGAGTGACACCCAGACTCTTTGTTATCTGGGTATACCAGCTCTTGGTGTAGCCGGCGCCAATATGTTCAAGACCGAATACACAGATGAGCTGAAGGAGATTGCTGCCCTCTACATCCACAAGCAGCCTGGCCAGGAGGGGGAGACGTTTCTCAGGAAGACCTGCTCTAAGCTCCTGGAAGGCGGATATCCGGGACAGGTCAAGGTCTGGAGCTGTGCGGATCTGGGCGCTGATGATCCCAGTGAACTCTACATCAAGTGCGGGAAAGAGGGCGTCGCGCAGAAAATCAAAGAAGTTATCAACAAGGCGGAGGCGGTTGATCTAACGGCCTTCGCAACGAAACAGCAGAAATACGCCCTGGTAGACCCACCTATTGTGCTGAAACAGGTAAACGGGTGGACGTTCTCGGAACGTGGCCTCTCTTGCATTGTGAAAAAGGGAAAGGATTCCTTTATCGAATATTTTTGCAGGACACCCATTCTATTGGCCAAACGAATTAAAAATCTGATGACTAACGAGGAAAAGATTGAAGTGGCCTTTAAGCGGGACGGGCAGTGGGTAAGCGCAATCTATCCACGGGCTACTGTCTTTTCCAGCCGTGGCATCATGGAACTCTCCAGTCTGGGCTGTACTGTCACGTCCGAAAATGCAAAGCAGGTTGTGAAGTTTTTGGGGGCGCTGGAAGCGGCAAATATTGAAGAAATCCCCAAAGTAACCGCGACCTCCACCTTTGGCTGGCAGCCGGGGCGGCAGTTCGTCCCAGGCCACGCCGGTGATCTATATCTGGATATCGACCCTTCTCAGCAGCATTTAGCCGCTGGATTCTGCCAGAACGGCACGTTCGAGGCGTGGATCGCACAGATGGTGCCCCACAGGAAGCGTCACAAGTTCCGCTTTATTTTGGCCGCCGGGTTCGCCGCCCCGCTCCTGCGGATTCTGAAACAGCGGATTTTCATGGTCTACAATTGGGGCGGCTCCAAGGGCGGTAAAACCGCAGCCCTCAAAGCGGCGCTCTCCGCCTGGGGGGACCCGGAGCAGCTGATGGTGAATTTCAACGCAACACAGGTCGGTCTGGAGCGGACGGCATCCTTTTTTAATGACCTCCCGCTGGGCATCGACGAACGGCAGCTTGCGGGGGCAAAGCCGGGGGATCTGGCGCAAAAAGTGTACATGATCGCCTCTGGAAAGGGAAGGACGCGCGGCAGCCGGAGCGGAGGTCTACAGCATACCTACCAGTGGCGGACCGTGGCCCTTGCCACCGGCGAAGAGCCTATCAGTAGTGAGACAACGATGACGGGGGTCAGCACCCGTATGGTGGAAGTTTATGGGGCGCCTTTTGACAACGAGGCGGACGCCAGCAGGATGCACCAGCAGACGGCTATCAACTACGGTTGGGCGGGGATGGAGTTCATCCGGCGGATGATTCCCTTGGAGGATAAAGACCTTTGTACAGCCTATGAGAAAATGCAAGCTTTTATCACTACGAGTATCAGCGGAGGAAAAAGCACCGCACACAGTGCCAGTGTCTGTGTTGTAGCTCTGGCCGACGCTCTCATCGACAGTTGGTTTTTCAATCCGCCGTCAAGCATCGACCCGGCGCGTGATTACCTGGAGCCGCTGGGCATTGGGCCTGAGTCGTGGACTAAGGCAAAGTGTATGGCGTTGGAACTGCTGCAAGAACAGATCGACAACAACAGCTCGGATGTCAATGAGAACGCTGTACAGTTCCTCACGGACTGGGTACTGGCCAATCAGAATTTTTTTGGAGAATTCGCCACTGGAACCTGCTATGGGTTCAGTGAGTTTGACAAGGGCGCTGTCTACATCTACCCCACTAAACTGACCGAAGTATTGACCCAGGCGGGCTACAGCCCCCGCAAAACCATGAAGTATCTGGCAGAGCAGGGCCTGATTTCTGAGGCTATGGAAAAGAACGGCAAGAAGACATATTCTATCGTCCGCAGGTTCCAGGATCGTTCGAGCCGGTTTGTGGAATTTTTCATTGGAAAACTAATTCAGGATGACAGCCAGACCATCATAGCACTTATCAATCAGGCGGCAGTGGCTACTACCATTCAAACAAATGCAAACTGTACAAAAGAAAAGAAGTTGCCAAGCTCTCCTGCTGCTGCGGATGAGCCGGTAGATGGATTTCCCTTCTAGTTTGTTACACCTAATAAGAAGGTTCGAATAGGTGTAACAGCAGGTGTAACGTAATTAAAACTCGCAAACGCTTGCGCCGCAATGGGTTTGAGATTATGTTACACCTGTTACACCTATTACACCTGATTTAATACCATACACGAAATTTGGATCGTGATAACCTGGACGTCCGGGTTGGTTTTATGCTCTTTCTAAAAAATGCAGTGTATCTAAAAAATTAGGTGTAACAAGCCGCAGAATAGCCGTAATCCTTAGAGCCGCAATAGTTTCAAGCGTTACACCTAAATTTTTCAGTTAGGTGTAATGTGGCCGTTAAACCGGAAATCTTCCAGGGCTGCTTTTCTTGTACGGTTTGATCTATGATAAGAATTTAACAAACTTTTACCGAGCGGGAACTTAACGATTACAGCGGTGGGGACGCCAGATGCAAATCCCCAAACGCTTGGGAATTTGGAGGTACATTATGACAGCAAAAGAGTTAGCTGAAATGCTCGACCGCCGTGAACGTGGCATGGAGATTACCAAGGCTGAGGCTCGGCGGATTTCCGAGTCTAGCCTAGTGGTGGTCTATGGCTACTCTGACGACAATGTGGAGTTTGTCGGGGCCATTGACGATGAGGTCGGGGCCTATGAGGGTGCCACCGTCTACCTTACTTCTGCCGGTATTCTTCAGGAGCCGGACTGTGACCGGGAGGATTGCCCCTACTTCACCAAGGAGCGGGAGAAGGCCAAGACCATCAAGGCCGTGTGGCACGATGAGGGCGGTCCCTGCTGGACGTTCGAGACGGACATCCTCCACAAGACCTTCACCATCATGGAGGACGGCGAACCGTGGTGCATCGGGATCGTGTTCAGCATGGCGGATCTGGGGGTGACGGCATGAACCTCAAACCGTGTCCGTTCTGCGGCTCACATGACGTAGCCATCATGCGGGAGGGCAAGAGCGATAAGAACGCCGCTTACCGGGTGGTGTGCCGCCACTGCAAGACCAGGGGTCCGAAGACATGGGTGCAGCTCTGGCATGACACCAAGTTTGTCGCCCAGGGTCAGGCGGGGACAGCCTGGAATAATCGGCCTGGTCGGAGGGGAACTCCGTGAAATACTGCTGCAATGAATACAAAAACAAGGACTGCCCCGTTAACTACAAAAATGCGCCCAAGGGAGCGCCGATTCAGATTGCCGCCCCTTTGTGGCTCAAAACAATGCACGGGCTACAAGCGCCCGTGAGGCGATGGAGGAATCATCATGAGTTTTTCAATCGAACTGCCCCAAACCTACACATTTTCCCTTTGCATCGACCGGGGAGGCCACACCATTGTTGACACAACGGTCGAAGTGCCGGACACCAGAGAGGGAATCACCAGAGCAAAGAGAACCATCCAGCGTCTGATGAACGAGTACGCCCCGGTCATCAAGGCACTGGAGCCGGTGGGACTGAACCCGGAGAGCCAGGCCCCCACCGACCTGCCGCCGGCAGCGGAGACCGCACCCACCCCGCCCCCTGAGAAAAAACCGGAGGGGGCACGAGGGCTGCTCCGTCTCCGTTGCCCGGAGTGCGGGAACACATTCGGAACCTTCCTGCGGGAGTACCAGACCGAGGTGGAGTGTAAGTGCGGCCACCAAATCAATCTCACGGGCCAGCTTGGCCGGTACCACGCTACCTGCCCGTATTGCCAGCATGAGAGCTGGGGCAAGACGAACCTGGAGGACCCGGAAATCACGGTTCGGTGTAAATGCGGAGAGGATGTTACCTTGGAATGGACACCCTCGGAGAAAGAGTACCAGAACTGAAGGGGGACACACACATGGAAATGGAATACGGCAATCAGAAGGTCAACCTGTTCCGCTACCCCTTCTGCGGCAGCACTCCGCTGATTCACAGCTACCGGAACCAAGGGCGGCAATGGTATCGGATTAGATGTAGCAATGACAACGATAAATGCTGTATCATGCCGGAAACCATGGCTCACTTGAAACTGGTGGATGCCGCCACCGACTGGAACCAGCGGGACTGGAACCAGGTGCCAGAGGGAGAGGAAACGAATGGCTAAGAAATACATTGACAACCGCGGATGGAAGTACCAGGTCATGAGCGGCCTCGGCGAGAACGCCTTTAAGGCCCGGTACCAGCGGCCGGAGAAACACGGCGATGTCGGTTGGAATGGGCTGGCCGCCGTTCCGTGGCGCGGAAGCCGTAAGGAAGCCCAGACCGACCTTGACCAGCTGGCGAAAGAGAAAGGATGGATGGAATGGAACGGTTGACAAGCAGAGAGCCAAGAGTTAGCGGGATGCCGGGCGTGTGCTGTACCCATTTTGAAGGCAGAGACTGCCAAGCCATACAAGGTCGTTGCGCTGACGGATGTGTATGGGAAGAGGCTGCATGGGACCGTCTCGCCGCCTACGAAGACACCGGCCTGGAGCCGGAGCAGATCATGGCGTTGATTTCGCCGCCCAACGAACCCTTCACCCTGGACGAGCTGCGGGAGATGGCGTGGGCCCAAAGCCCGGTATGGTGCAGCGACATAGATGGGGTCCACGCCGGACTGCTGTGCATCCGGGATGATTGGCATACTTCTGAGTGAACGCCGTATGTCTGGCTGCTGGATGAAGAAGGGCATCCTGGCGTCTATTCAGTACAAAGTTTGATACAGGCCGGAGGAAACGCCATGAAAATAAAGCCGATTCTCTTCAGCATGGGAAAATCTATGACGATGACGGACTGTATGTGATTGCCGAAAACCAGAACGGATGCATAGAGCAGATTGCACTTCCCTACCGCCCCGGCCAGACGCTTTATGTCCGCGAGACGTAGACTTTGTGGAACGGGAATTATGAGTACAAGGCAGATGTGGATGATGGATTCGGGCCGTTTTGTTCAAGCTGCACCGCAGTTTGTCCTAAGTGTGGGCAGCATTGCGGGAACAGCGGGCAGGGCCTTATCTTTCATTGTCAATGTGGGTGGTCTGGCAAATTGCTTAGCGAGCATGACTTCAAGATTTTAGAAAAATTCTTTCGGAAGTGCTTCGAGCGGGACCAGGCGTCCAAAGACGCAATTGCATTAGATCAAATCTGACACGGCTATTTAAAGTTCTCCATCGGACCTTGAAAGAACGGGCAACATCATAGCGGAAGTCGTAGGATCTGGGGCGGCTATTAAGAGTAGGGCGCACTGATAGGAGAGGGAACCACCGCAGACGCGGCCATAGGGGGGCGCAAATGGATAACACATTTCCTGTACGGTTGAGAGAGCTTCGGGAGCAGAGAGGAATCAGCCGAAAAACACTTTCAGAACTATGTGGACTTACACACGATGCCGTCCGTAGATATGAACGGCGACAAGCTGTTCCAACTATGCCGGTTTTGGTCTCTCTTGCGGAGTATTTTGGTGTATCCATAGACTATCTTGTTGGACGGACAGATGAAAAAAATAATTGCAATTCCGCTTAAAAGCGGAGCGGCATTGAAAATACCTGTTACACTAGAGGGCAGGAGAAATACATCGTTTCTCAGGGCTGGATATTAACTTGCCTATTACTTGTTTATTATCTAGCTATTATCTTCTTATTATCTGTTTATTACCGCTATACTGCGGTATATCGTCCGATTATTATTTGCTTATTACTGAGGGTGTCGCAATGGAACCGACTCTGAAGGAGCGCGGCTTTTATCACTGGCCTGTGTGGCGGCGGGTGCGGAAGCTGGCCTTGCAGCGGGATCATTATCTTTGCCAGCTCCGGCTACAGGGCTGTACCCGGATGGCCACCGAGGTTCACCACATCAAGCCGGTTGACCAGGCGCCGGAGCTTGCGTTGGAGTTGGACAATCTGACCAGTGTTTGCTGGCGCTGCCATGAGCAGACCAAGCAGCGGGGCCAAAAGAAGAAGCTACCGCCGGTGCGGGTCATCAAGGCGTGAAGCGGGGGATACCCCCCTACCCTGAAAGGTAAGTGGTGGGCGGTTCGTAACA